>Ga0209286_1000146_pt1 | contig 15979 bp, 13 predicted proteins | sample PPLLak1March2015_2_FD_187250 | JGI IMG/M metagenome (GOLD analysis project Ga0209286, IMG submission 187250) | Freshwater sediment microbial communities from Prairie Pothole Lake near Jamestown, North Dakota, USA - PPLs Lake P8 Core (3) Depth... | ecosystem: Environmental > Aquatic > Freshwater...
CAGTTGCGCGACACCGACAGCCCGGTGGCAGAGGTCGCAGCAAGCCTGGGCTACGCCGGTACCAGCCCGTTCCGGCGCGCCTTCAAGCGCTGGACCGGGCAGACGCCGACCGAGTGGCGCGCTCGCCGGACGCCCATCCCCGCCAGCTAGGGCCGACTCGATCGGGCACGCGGCCGAAAGCGAGCAAGCGCACGACCGGTTCGCTCCACGGACCTACTTGCCCGGCTTGGTCCCGCGCAACTCGGCGAAGCGCTGCGCAGTCATTTGCGCCCACTTGTCGAAGGCGTTCTTGGCGTAGGACCAGGTCGTCATTCGCAGGCAAATGCCCCAAGCAAGTCGATATGTACCCACTGCTGACAAGCACAGTCACCGGCCACTCTGGGTTTCCTTGGCTATCTGTATACCGGGAGACTCAACAGCGTTGCGGGTAATGATCAAGGGCCCGTCGATCGCCTGCATGACAGCCGACACGGGAAGGTCGTTCTCGATCAGCGTCCCCATCGCGCGCAGATACTTGCGGATGTGACGGAAGAACTTCTTGTAGCCGGCGCACAGGTAGTGCAGCCCGGGCTCGCCGTCCGGGGTCTTGGCGAAGCGGTGCTTCGGGCAACCGCCCCAGCAGGCCTCCCTGACCTCGCATTCGCGGCAGTAGCGCGGCAGCGTCTGCTCCTTGTGCGGACCGAATCCCGAGGCGACCGATCGCTCGACCATTTCGCCGAGATCGTCGGTCAGCACGTTGCCGAGCTTGTACTCGGGGTAGACGTAGTGGTCGCAGGCAAACACGCTGCCGTCGTGCTCCATCGCTACGGCACGGCCGCACTGCCGCGAGAAGATGCACACCGGCGATGGCTCGCCGACCCAGACGGTGAGCGCCCATTCGAAGTTCATGACGAAGGTCGTGCCGACGTCCTTGCGTACCCACTCCTCGTAGATGGCGATGAGGAAGTCGCCGTATTTCTCCGGCTCGACCGTCCAGGGCGTGACCTCGGTATTGCTCTCTTCATGGTCGAGCGCTGCCGGCGACGCGAGCCACAGCCCGAGCGTTTGCGTCGCCGGAGCGGGCATGCGCTCGACGATGGGGGTGAACTGGATGTAGTGGATGCCGGAATCCTTGAAGAAGCGGTAGACGTCGAGCGGGCGATACGCCGTGTCGCGGCCGACGCAGGCGAGCGCATTGAATTCGACCTGGTGCTTCTGCAACAGCCGCACGCCAGCCATGACACGCTCGAAGGTGCCCGCACCGTGGCGGTCCTTGCGGTAGCGGTCGTGGATGTCCTGCGGGCCGTCGAGGCTGACGCCGATGAAGAAGTCGTTGGCCTTGAAGAATTCGCACCATTCGTCGTCGAGGCTCAGCGCGTTGGTCTGCAGGGTGTTCCTGATTTCCTTGCGCCCGCGATAAGGCGCCTGCAGTTCGACCACGCGGCGGAAGAAGTCGACCCCGAGCAGGGTGGGTTCGCCGCCGTGCCAGACGAACTCGACCACCGGCGTCGGCTGCGCCGCGACGTACTGCTCGATGTAGGCCGCCAGCACCGCGTCCGGCATGCGGTACTGCTCGTCGCTGGCGAACAGCGCGCGCTTCTCCAGGTAGAAGCAGTAGTCGCACTTGATGTCGCAGACCGGACCGATCGGCTTGGCCAGCACATGGATGCCAGGCTTCGCCATCTCGCTGTGTTCGCTCATATCTTAGCGATCGGATTCCCGTCCCGCCGGGACGTCACTTCACCAGCCTGATGTCGTCCGGCCGCCAGGTCTTGTTGAACCACGGCTCGAGCGGGCCGTACAGGCGCAGGATCGTGAACCAGCCCTTGCCGGGTATCGTCTGCACCCAGTTGCCTTCCTTGCCGGCCGGCGCCTTCGGGCCGAAGTACACGTCCACCGAACCGTCGGCGTTCACCTGCAGCGACTTGTTCTGGCTGCTGACGGAGGGGAAGCGCTGATCGGTCTGCAGCATGGAGCGGGTCTGCGTGTCGTAGACGATCACCGACCAGAAATCCTTGACCGGAATGTTAGGCGGCAGATGCAGCTTGTAGGTCTTGCCGCCGTCGAGTGGCTGCCGGTCGGCATCGACCGCAGTCCACGGGTAAGTGGAACCCTGGCCGACCACCTGCGTGTCCATCGCCGGCGTGACGCCGGTGGCGAGGAAGAGGAACATCACCGCGGCGTCGAGGTTCGGCACGCCCGGCTGCTTCTCGAACTTGTAGCCGCCGATGAAGGGCCGCAACCACTGCCGGTCCTCGAAGAAGTAGGCCTCCTTGTCGCGCGTGCGGTAGCCCAGCGCGCGGCCCGTGGCGTCGCCCACCGCCGCGGCCTCGGCCAGGATCTTCTTCATGCGCGCGTCCGGCGCGAAGGGCTTGCCCTTCTCAATGCCGATCGAGGCCCAGATGCCGAGCGTGGTGGCGTCGATCGTGTCGGTCGGCTCCTCCTGCACGACCTGGTGCAGCATCGGCCAGAACGATTCATCGGCCGGCGCGACCATGTTGAATGGCTTGCCGGACATGTTGACGAAGGTCAGCGCCGGCGGCGGATTGCAGGCCTGCGCGAGCGGGTAGATCTTGGTGTACTGCTTCACCGCGTCCACGCCCGGCTTGGGATCGCCGTTCACCAGGAAGCTGCGCCACCCGGCCCAGGTCTGGAACGTGGGGCTGCGAACGACGTGGTAGCCGTCCGGCACCTTGTCCTTGTAGCCGGGAGGCAGCAGCAGGTACTTGCCACCGGCGCCCTTGTCGGGGCCGGTGATGCCGAGGTCCACGGTCCACCGGTACCACATGTCGTCGATCAGGCCGAGCACCTTGGGCGGCACCTCGAGCACCAGCGGGCCCTTGCGCAGATCGAGCCAGAACCAGGTGTAGGGCGTGTTGTTGTTGGCGGTGAGTTCGATCGTGCGCGAGTCGACGAGCTCCTCCCAGATCGGCACCGTGGTGTTGGCAGGGCCCTGGGTGAGGATGGCGCTGCGGTTCGCCAGCTGGTTGACCGCCGGCAGGCCGAGCAGATAGCCCTGCACCGCGCGCTGGAAGTCCAGGTTGTCGAAGATCTTCTGCGTGCTGGCGGGGTCGGGCACGCCGTCGAAGAACTGCAGCGTGCCGAATCGGGTGTCCACCTTGTCCGGCATCGCGATGCCGGGTGGAACCAGGGTCGTGTATTGGTACGGCTCGGCCGCGACCGCCGTGGTCATGACGGCAACAAGCGCCGCTGAGAAAAGTACGTGTTTTTTCATATTCAAGTTTCTGTCCGGTTTGTTTCATTGAGGCGTGGCCGCGGCCTGCACGGTCCGCGGCACCCGCATTTCGTCTCGCGCAGCCGGGTGGGCAAGGCGAAGCCTTACTTCACCTCGACGGTCAGCTTCGGAATGTGCCCGGTGAAGCGTGACTTGGCCTCGGCGCCGATGGCCTCGACCACCGGCGTGCCGAGGTCGATGCCGACGTCGGCGGTCTCGTCGGCCGAGAACATGCCGTACTGCGTGCGTTCGATGCGGCCCTCGGCGACCTTCTGGCCGTTGACCAGCAGCGTGCCCTGGCCGCCCTTGCCCGGGCCACCGCCGTCGTAGTCAAAGACGAACTGCAGCGTGGCCTTGCCCGGCGGCAGCTTCGCGGTGCCGGCGATCGAGGTGCGCTGCAGGCCGAGGAAGTTGTAGTCGTAGGCCGGCACGCCGTCCTTGACGTACAGCGACCAACCGCCAAACCGGCCGCCCTGGGCGATGACGGTACCGTTGCCACCGCCCTCGGGCACCTCGATCTCGGCCGTGAGGGTCTTGGAGCGGTTCTTCACGTTGACGAACACACCCTCCATCATGCCGGCCATGCCCTCGGCCAGCGTCAGGGACTTGCGTCCGCCCATCAGGTCGGGGCGGCCCACCGCCACCGGATCCAGGCGCTCGAAGACGCGGTCGTCCATCGGCAGCACGCCGTACTTGGCGGCCTCCTTGAGGAACACTTTCTGCATCTCGGCGAGCTTCTTCGGGTTCTGCGTGGCCAGGTCATTGGCCAGGCTGAAGTCCGAGCGTGTGTCGTACAGCTGCCAGGCCGAGTTGTCCTGCAGCGTCCGGCGCGGCTTCTGCTCCCATGGCGCCTTGTGGATCGTGCGCGCGAACCAGCCCTCGTGGTAGATCGCGCGGTTGCCCGCGACCTCGAAGTATTGCGTGGTGTGGCGCTCCCTCGCCTTGGCGTCCTCGAACGTATAGACCAGGCTGGTACCGGCCATCGGAATCTGCTTCACGCCGTTGACCACCTTCGGCTCCGGCAGGCCGGCAGCCTGCAGCACCGTGGGTGCGACGTCGATCACATGGCTGAACTGGGTGCGGATCTCGTTCTTTGCCTTGATGCCCTTCGGCCAATGCACCACCATGCCGTTGCGTGTGCCGCCGAAGTCGGACGGCACCTGTTTCATCCAGCCGAACGGGCTGTCGAGGGCTACCGCCCAGCCGGCCGCCATGTGCGGGTAGGTCTCGGGACCGCCCCACTCGTCCAGCAACTTCAGCATGTCCTCGACCTTCTCGTCCACGCCGTTGAAGTAGGTGTATTCGTTGAACATGCCGTTCTGGCCGCCTTCGCCGCTGGTGCCGTTGTCACCGGCGATGTAGATGACCAGCGTGTTGTCGGCCTCGCCCAGTTCTTCGAAGGCCTTCAGCATGCGGCCGATCTCGTGGTCGGTGTACTCGGCGAAAGCGGCAAAGACCTCGGCCTGGCGGGCGAAGAGGCGCTGCTCGTCGGCGGAGAGCTGATCCCAGTCCTTGATCTCGGGCGGCTTGGGCGCGAGCTTGGTGCCGGGGGGCACCACACCCATGGCGATCTGCCGTGCCAGCGTTTCCTCGCGGATCTTGTCCCAGCCCTGGTCGAACTTGCCTTTCCACTTGTCGATCCACTCCTTCGGCACATGGTGCGGCGCATGCGTGGCGCCGGGGGCGAAGTAGACGAACGACGGCCGGTCGGGTGTCAGCGCCTTCTGGTACTTGATCCAGGCACGCGCCTTCTCGGTCATGTCGGTCATGAAGTGGTAGTTCGGGTCGTCCGGCAGTTCGACCACGGCCGTGCCGTCATACAGGAACGGCGCCCACTGGTTGGTCTCGCCGCCGAGGAAGCCGTAGAACTTGTCGAAGCCCTGCCGCATCGGCCAGCGGTCGAACGGGCCGGCGACGCTGGCCTCCCACGCGGCTGTCTCGTGCCATTTGCCGAACGCGGCCGTAGCGTAGCCGTTCAGGCGCAAGGTCTCCGCCAATGGCGCCGTCGTGTTGGGAACCTGGCCGGTGGCCCCCTGGAATCCGGTCGCCATCTCGGTGATGAAGGCCATGTTCACCGTGTGATGGTTGCGGCCCGACTTCAGTGCGGCGCGCGTGGGCGAACTCAGCGCGGTGGTGTGGAAATTGTTGTAGCGCAGGCCGTTCTGCGCGAGTTTATCCAGCGTCGCCATGGGCACCGGGCCGCCGAAGCTGTTGGGCACGCCGAAACCGAGGTCGTCGATCAGCACGATCACGACGTTGGGAGCGCCTGCCGGGGCCTTGACCTCGAAGCGCGGCGGCATCTTGGCGTTGCGAGCATCGAGCTCCTTGGATACCGGGGGTTTCGGCTCCTGGATCGGCAGCGATGTGCGGTCCAGGTGCGTCTGGGCACCCGCCATGCCCGCGAAGGCCATGCCCAGCGCTGCACCCAGTTGTTCGTAGCCTGCCTTTTTCTTCATCTGCATAACGTGTTCCCTCCGACTGCTCGTAGTCCCATCAGAACCGGTAGTTGTAATGCGCCGCCATGAAAATCATGTACGGCTCGTCGTAGCTGCCACTAACCAAGGCGCTTTGGGAGGCGTTTTCCTCCGAGCCCGCATACTGGACTGCCACGCCAATCTCGGACTTGGGTGACAATGCATGCTGCACCCCGGCGCCCAGGCGCCACGTGTCGCCGTTCGGAATGGCAAACGAGCTATCGGACTGGTCTTCGTACATGCTGGTGTCGAAGGCGACGCCAGCGTTCAGTTTGGTCTGTTGATTCAGCGTGTACTGCACGCCAACGGCTGCGTGCCAGGTGTCCTGCAGCCGCATGCTGCTGGTGATTGTCCCACCTTCGGTTTCCAGGGTCGCGTCAGCGAACTCGCTCCAGTCCTGCCAGCCGAGGTTGCCCATCACCGCCCAGCGGTCATTCAGGCGGTGATAGGCGCTGCCCATCAGCTGCTGCGGCGCGGTGACGCCGGCTGACATCGGTATCGTATGGGTGATGGGACCGATGGTCACGCTGCCGTTCACATCGAAGTCGTATTCCGCTTCGCTGACCCAGGTCAGGCCAAAGCGTGTGCTCTTGGTCGGCTCGTACAGCACGCCGAGCCGGGCGCCGAAGTCCCAGTCACCGTCATCCTGCGAGCGCGTTTCACCGGGGAGGAGCGGTTCGCGCTCCAGCTTGAAATAGCCGTAGTTGGCGGTCAGGCCCGCACCGACCGACCATTGCTCGTCGAGTCGGTAGGCCGCAGTCGGCTGGATCGTCATGGCCATCAACGCCATTTCGCCGACGAGGTTCTTGCCCGCCCAGCTGTCGCCAAAATCCAAGGCGAGGCCGAAGTTTCCGTAGGCGCCGATCCCGACCTTGAGCCTGTCGCTGACGCTATGGCTGTAGAAAGCGCTGCCGCCGGGAAACCAGCCGATGACGTTGCCGGGGTCGCTGCCCGTGAGGATGCCCTGCCCATCCAGCTTATATTCCGCATCGCCATACAGGGCCTGCGCCCCGAGCGTCATCTGGTCTCCCGTCAGTCGGGTCATCCCCGCCGGGTTGGCAAACAGCGTGGAGGCATCCTCGGCACGTGCCGCGGTACCGGCCGCGGCAAAACCGAGGTCGGACGTGCCAATTTCGTACAAGTAGATACCGCCGGCAGAGGAAGCGAGCGGCCAGACAACCACGGCTGCAACAGCCGCTTTGCGAAGAATGAAGTTCATGCTTTCCCCATTAAAACAGGACGGATGACAGATGCGCTGGCCGAGCGCGAATCCAATGGCTTAAAAGCCATTATCTGCATAAAGGATTTATAGGTGCTATGCACTTTGTGCCAAGGACACATTTCAAAAACTGCGATGAAGCGACACCAACCGAGGGGCCACGGTACACAGTTGCCAGCCGCGCCAACTCTTGCCGAAGGAATGCTGCGTGTCAGCATCCTGACGGAAATTCCCCCGCTGCTGCGGGAATTGGGCCATGACCCCGGCCAGGTACTGGCCGAAGCAGGACTCGATCCCGCCCTGCTGAATGATCCCGACAACACTATCCCCTTTCACGCCGTGGGCGCGCTCATTGAGAATTGCGTCATGCTGACCGGCTGCGATCATTTTGGTCTTCTCCTCGGACAACGGGGCGGCGCCGAGACTTCCATAAGCCTCGGATACGCAGGCGCCAGCCCCTTCACTCGGGCCTTCAAGCGCTGGACAGGGCTAACCCCGGGCGTCTGGCGCGCGCGTCATGCGTCTGGCACAGCCTGATTGTGGATTTACCGAGGATTACTTGGCGGACGTTACCCGCCGCAACTCGGCAAAGCGCTGCGCGGTCAGTTGCGCCCACTTGTCAAAGGCGTTCTTGGCATACGACCAGGCCTGGAACGAATTCACGTAGCCGCTGGCCCAGGTCGTCACCGCGCCGGTGACGCCGGCATTGGTGTCGGCTGCGTACTTGCGGCCGATCTCGGTGTCGCGGCATTCGCCCAGAACGGAACCGGTTGCCGCGTCGACGAACTGCATTTCCATGCCGGTCTCGCCCAGATAAGGCGTCGAGCCGGCCGGGCGGCCTGTGGCCACGCCCGAGCCCGCTTCGGCGACGAAGCCGTAGGGAATCAGGGTTCCCGTCAGGCTGCGCGAAACCGCGGTCGGAACGAGGCTGGTGAGCGCGATGCGGATGACGATGGTGCCGGGTTCGGTGCTGGTGACGATCGCCATCTGCGGCTTCAGGGCCTTGGCGAGGGCGTCATGGAAATAGTCGGTCAGGGTCTTGAGGTCGGATGGGTCGATGGTGACTTCCTCGCCTTCCTTGGGCTTCAGCGACAGGACGATGCGCGAGATCATCACCTTGTCGTATTTCTTCGCGTCGAGGCTGGGGTCGCGCCAGCATTCGATACCGCCGCCCCAGTCGGTTTTCTGCAGACGTGAATAATCCGAGAGGAAGCCGGATTTCGTCAGGCGCGTGGGATCGGTCACCGTGACGTGCTGGGCGAAGGCGGAAACCGAAACGAGTGTTGCGGCAAGGGCGAGGCCCCAGGCTGGATTTGCGATGCGTTTCACGGATTTCTTTCTGATCGGGTATTGAAATTTGTGGTTTGTGGCGAGCAGCGGAACGTCGCACCGTCAGCAGCCGTTCGTGGGGGTGAGAAGGACGGCGCCGCCGGGCAAACGAAAACCTCGCCGCCCCGCTGCGGCTATTTCCTGCCCGCCCTCGGCCGGGCGGCGCGGCTCAGCGCCGCACCGAACGCCGCGCCGGGCCGGTGTTGCCGATGGCGCCTGGCTGGTTGAGGCCGGGATCATAGACGCCTACCCCGGGCGCGCCGACACCAACTCCCGGAGCGCCGACGCCGACGTTGCCCATCGCGCCAGGCTGGTTGAGGCCCGGATCCCAGGTGCCGACGCCGGGGGCACCGACACCGGCCGTCCCGCCGATCACGCCGGGCTGGTTGATTCCCGGGTCGATGGCATGGAGCGAACCCGAGAGCATGGCCGCCGCCATGCCGACCGCCAGTCCGGATATCCACTTGTTGAGTTTGCTGTTCATGTTTTCACCTCGTTGACTAGTTTACGTGCAGTGCCTTTTATGCCCCGCACCGCCCATGCAAGACATCCACCGGTTCCCGGCGGACGCGATCGGGCAATGCATCTCGGCCTCCGTCGCTGCCCTTCCCGCTCATTTTTCCGCGGATCCGCCCCCGCCTCTTGGCAGGAATTCGACCTGCTGCGGGCACTTCGGCGGCGTGAAACTGAAGGTATCGATATTGAACTTGGGCTCGAGGTTCCAGTTCTTCATCACCGTCGTGAACTGGGGGGCGTTGAGCTTGTCGCGGGTGGTGATCACCATCTTGCGCACCAGGGGACGATCCCCCTCCTCGATCCAGATCTGCCAGTCGACGTGCGGGGCGCGGAAGGCGAGATGGTTGGTGCGGACGCCATCCACCACCCCCTTGCCGACCACGAAGCCCGAGGTCACATCCTGCATCAGGATGTCATAGGCATTCTTGTAGAGCAGGTCGCCGGCCGGGGCGACGATATCGAGCTTCTCGCGCGCGAAGTCCAGCATCTCCTCGAGGGTGCCGGGAGCGGCGATCGTGGCGAAGTAATTCGCAGCAGGGTTGTGCAGGGTCAGCGATTCGCCGTCGTAGTAGAAGACCTGGTCAACCAGATCGCCGGTGCGCTCCGCCCGCAATTTGTTGGGACGCTCGACCGACACCCTGGCGGTGTGGTCGTACTGGATCTTCTGTCCCGAGCCGAGCACAACCTCGATGCTGCTCTCCGTGTCCACGCTGAACTGCTGCTGGCAGGCGAGAAAATCGGTCGACGCTTTCAGCAAATCCGTGGCCGCCGGGGAAATCCCGGCCGGCTGCGCGAGTGCCGCCTGCGGCAGCGCCGCGGCGAGGAGCAGGGCAAAGGCTGCTGCGCTCGCCCTGCCGATTTTCAAAATCGGTTCCATTACGGTCATCGACATATATCCCCCTACGCAAAAAACGATCAAGAACAAGCTCCGCCTCAGAAGCCGTCTGCCAACAGACGGCTATTCGGTCTTTTGGATTCTAGAGCGGCCGGTCCTTTTATCACCATACATTTTGTGACAAGGCGCGAATTCCCCGCGATAAGCCGAAATCAGCAGTGCCGCGGCCAGGCGAGCGGCAGTGCGAGCGCGACGCCAACGCCGGCGGCGCGCAGGCCATAGCGCCCCACCGAACAATTGGAGTAATGGGTTCGCGCAGGAACGGGCTAGCCAGCCCGAATGATAAATAAAACCCCAATTGCCAAATTGACTTTTCCAGGCCTGCTCAAATAGCATGAGGAAATTCGGCCTTGTAGCCCACTGAGGAGTCTCCCTATGAAGATCGTCGCCAAAATCACCGCAGTGCTCATGCTCGCGTTTCCTCTCGCAGGCCAGGCTGCCCAGCAGCCCGTCCATTTCGATCCCCTCGGCACGGCGCCGTCAAAGTTCACCCTCGAGCTGCGCAACGGCCTCAAGGCTCAGTTGCCGTTCGCGGACAAGCGCGACTTCGACGAGGCCGCGCGCGGCTTCATCGCCGCGCCCCCATACAAGCAGATCATGGCCGATGCCGGCCACGTCGCGTGGGACATGGGTAGCTACCAGTGGCTGCTGGAAGAAGGCGCGGACTTCGAGAGCATCCACCCGTCGCTGCAGCGCCAGGCCATCCTGAACATGGCCTACGGCCTGTACGAGGTCTTGCCTGGCCGCATCTACCAGGTGCGCGGCTATGACCTCGCCAACATCACCTTCATCAAGGGCGACACGGGCTGGATCATCTTCGACCCGCTGACCGCCGCGGAGACCGCGCGCGCAGCCCTCGAATTCATCAACGAGCAGCTGGGCAAGCGGCCGGTGGTCGGCGTCGTCTACTCGCACTCGCACGGAGACCACTTTGGGGGCGTGCGTGGGGTGGTGGACGAGGCAGACGTGGCGAGCGGCAAGGTGATGCTCATCGCGGCCGAGGGCTTCATGGACGCGGCGATCTCCGAGAACGTGTTCGCCGGCACCGCCATGAACCGCCGGATGCAGTGGCAGTACGCGGTGCTGCTGCAGCGCGACCCGCACGGCCATGTCGACCAGTCGATCGGCAAGAACGTCGCGGCCGGAAGCCCCGGTCTGATCGCACCAAACCGCATCATCTCGAAGGACTTCGAGGAAATCACCCTCGACGGCGTGACGATGGTATTCCAGAACGCGCCGGACACCGAGGCGCCGGTGCAGTTGAACACCTACTTTCCGCAGTTCAGGGCGTTCTGGGCGGCGGAGATCGTCACCGGCACGATCCACAACATCTACACGACCCGGGGTGCCGCGGTGCGCAACGCGCACAACTGGTCGAAGGTGATCAACGAGGCGCTGTACAAGTTCGGCCAGGAGGCCGAGGTCATGTTCGCCTCGCACAGCTGGCCGCGCTGGGGCAACGATCGCATCCAGGAGGTGATGCGCGCGCAGCGTGATGCTTACGCCAACCTCAACAACCAGACCCTGCACTACGTCAACCGGGGCGTGACGATCAACGAAATCCACAACGTCTACGAGGTGCCAAAAAGCCTGCAGCAGCAGTGGGCCGTGCGCAGCTATCACGGCGACGTGCGGAACAACGTGCGTGGGGTGGTGAACCGCTTCCTCGGCCACTTCGACGGCAACCCGGTCAACCTGATCCCGCTGTCGCCGAAGGACTCGGCACCGCTGTACGTCGAAATGATGGGCGGATCGCCGAACATCATCGCCAAGGGCCAGGAGTTGATCGCACAGGGCAAGTACCTGCACGCAAGCGAAATCCTCGACAAACTTGTGTTCGCCGAACCGCAGAACCAGGACGCGCGCCGCCTGCTGGCTGACGCCTACGAGCAGCTCGGCTACCAGGCCGAGAGTACCAGCGTGCGCAACACCTTCCTGCAGGGCGCCTTCGAACTTCGCAACGGACTGCCCGGCGGCGTGCCGGTCCGCTCCGCCGTCCCGGACGTCGTGCGGGGGATGTCGACCGAGCAATGGCTCGACTTCGTCGGCATCAGCATGGACCCGACGAAGGCCGACGGAATGCGCTTCGTCATCAATCTGGCGACGCCGGACAACGGTGAGAAGTTCATCATCGAGATGAGCAACGCGACGCTTACCACCATCAAGGGTTTCCAGGCTCCGAAGCCGGACCTCACGGTCACGGTGGACCGCGCCGACCTCAACCTGGTGATGATGGGGCAGGCTTCGTTCGACGACCTGATCGCTGCCGGCAAGGCCAAATTCTGCGGCAATCGGACCGGTTTCGACCAGCTGCGCTCGATCCTCGTGCCGTTCACGCCGGACTTCGAGATCCTGCCCGGCACGGCGCCCCAGCAGCACGCCAACCCACCGAAGCCGTTCGAGGTGCTCCAGCAGATCGATTTCGATCACGACTGATCAGCGACTGAACGCCGAAAAGAGAGAAGCGTGTTGAAGCAACAGCGATGCCGACCTGGCCATGCCCGAATGGCCAGCACCTGCCGCTCGAGGAAATGCGACCCGGCCCGCCAGCGTCGCAAACTGCGTGAGTGACATTCCATGCTCACGCAGATCAAACGCTTCTTCGACCGCAATCTACTTCCCGGCGCCACCGGGGCGGGTGATGCGGAGCACGCGCTGCGTCTTGCGGTCGGGGCCCTGCTGCTCGAAGTCGTGCGCCTGGATGGCGAGGTCCGCGCCGAGGAAAGGGAAGCGGTCGAGACCGCGGTTCTCGGCCACTTCGACTTGAGCGCCGAAGAGGCGGAGGCGCTGCTAAAACTGGCGGAGGACGAGCGTCGCGATGCGACGGATTATTTCCAGTTCACCTCGCTCATCAACCGTCATTACTCGCCGGAGCGCAAGATCGAACTGATCGAACGGTTATGGTCGATCGCCTACTCCGACGCGACCCTGCATCCCTACGAGGAGCACCTCGTTCGCAAGATCGCCGACCTGCTGTACGTCGCGCACAACGACTTCATCGCGGCGAAATTGCGCGCTCGACCCTGACATCCTGACACTCCACCCGGGCCGACCAATGGCATTGCATGTCGGCCCGCTCACGCTCAGCGGCAGAATCCGCTCCCTGCCGCCGCGAGTTCAGTCGTCGCAGAGGATTTCCACGCGCCGGATGGCAGCCTGGGTCTGCGCGTCGGTTTCGGCCTCGAGCAGCCGTTCCTTGGCTGCCAGACAGCGTTCCGCTGCCGACGAGAGCTGGTTCTGGATATCGGCATCGACCGCGTTCCCTGCCACTGCCTCACACAGCGCATTGGAGACTCACCGAACATTCGCCGTACCGCTTGCCTGCCTGCTCGACGTTGATACAGTCCCCTCCCCTGATCTCGGTCTGGTCGGTGACCACCTGGATTCGCGTCCCCGGAGAGGCCTCGACGGTGAACCGCATGCCATTGCGACTACCCTGCGCCGACGACGCGATGGTGCCACCCGCCGTGGCGCCAATAGGATCATGTGCGTGCCCTGCGCGACGAACGCTGACCGCTAGAGGTGGCTGCGTAACCCAGGATGCCGCCCACGGCAACGCCACGGCCGGCTTAAATGGTCATCGACTGTCCGGCACGCTGGGCATGATCGGTGGAGGCGACCAGCAGCAGGACCAGAATTGCAGCCCCCGAACCACGTTCGATTCGAGACTCGTTCGTTTCATTTGCAGCTTCCTCCCTGACTACTGGTTCTCCAGTGTCCAGGACCCTCACCGCGGGGACGTGACATCAGCATCATGAACACAACGAAGGCACTCGCCGCCGCGGCGAGATGCTTGAGCGTATGCCCGCTGACAGTATTGCCAAAAAGATTGAAAACCTGCGCATCGAGAAATTCCATTATTTTGGACAATGCGTACCAGGCGAATATCAGCAGGAGATAGCGGTTCGAGACGTAGCGGTGCCGGGGGAAGAGCCATGCGACGAGGGGGAAGAGGATGAGCGGGTAGAACTGGACAAACCCGTAGAAGCGAAGGTCACCCCGCCCGAGCCGTTCGGTGACATGCCAGTACAGCAGGCTCGCGAGACCGAGAAGCACCAGCACCAGCAGCAGCCAGCCGTTTCCTGTCCGCGCGTGAATCCGGTCGGCGACGACCGCCGCCGCAAGCGCCATGAAAGCGATCGACATGGGCAAGCGGTCCCAAAGCAGGCGCTCCGTCGATGGCGCCAGGTGGTACCAGGCCGACCCCAGACTCACCAGGGCGACGCCGGCGAAGAAGGCGAGATAGGGGCGCGCGTCGCAAGCGCGCACGAACAGCACGTGCCTGCGCGCTCCCGCTACTGCGATCAGACCAAGCATGCCGACCAGCGCGAAGCCGGCATTCGACACCACATCATTGAAGTTGGGGATGCCGAAGAAAGTGCGCGTATCGGCGAATAGATGGTAGGCAGGATCCTGCGCGATCGGGTCGAGTAACAGTAGGCCGGCCAGCCCGGCCAGCATAAGCGCGAGCAGGATCGCGACGCGCCGGCCGAAAGAAAGATCCTTTGGAGTCTGCATGATCGGATTGTCGCGGGCGGTCGGATAGAGCGGGACGGTTCCCTCGATTATCAGGGCTGATGCCATCCCCGGCGGGACCCGATCGGCCTCAGTCTGTCGCCCCCCGCGCCGCCTGCGGCACTAATGACTGACGCCTGCGACACACGCGCCTCCACCGCCACCCGACAGGGCCAGCCGGGCCTTGGTCCTCCACAGGCCAGCCCGGGCGCCCCCCGGCCGGTCCTTACTCGCCCGCCGGGCTCGCCGTCAGCACCCGTTCGCCGTCGGCACGATGGACGTCCAGCATCCCCCGCACGATCTTCCAGGTCGTGGCGCTCTGAAGCGCACGCAGGAACTCCTGTTCCTGGGCCATCAAACCCTCCTCGCAGGCCATGCGCGTCGTCGCCAGCGGCTGGATGGCGAGCGCGTTGCCCTGCGCCTTGAACGAGCCGTGAAAGCGATTGCAGCCGCTGCTGCCCGAAACCTGCCCATCCCGGAACATCACGGTGAGGTGGCTGCCGACTTTCGGGCCGACCACGGCCTGTCGCCCGTTGTTGTAACCCGTCACCTCCCATTCAACGCCCTCGAGCCGCGGTGGCGCCTCGCGCTCGAACCGCAGGGCCTCGCCCCCGCCTTGCGGCGTCAGGGTCAGTTCGTTGCCGGCGACGGCCATCCGCAAGGCCCCTGAAAACGATCTCAGGAAAAGGTTCTCGATCGACATCGCCGGTTCCGGGCAGGCCATCATGGTGGCACCCAGCATCCCGAGCTCGAGCCTCTCGCCCTTCTGCGCGTACGACCCGAAGAACTGGTTGCAGCCGGCGAAGCCGTGCACGCGACCGCCTTCAAAATTCACCGTGACCGCGTTTCGTCCCTGAGCGGCCGGCAAGTTTGCACCCGGCAAGCCGGTCAGGCGCCAGGTCGTGTTGTCCAGGGTCGCCGCAGCGGCCGGCGCCTCGGCCAGGCGACAGCAGCCGGCATGATGCGTCCCGTCCGGCAGCGAGACATTGACCGAATAGGGATGCACCGTGCCCGACATGTTGTCGCTGCACGCGCCCTGCCGCACAAAGGCCACCAGTTCGCCGCCGCCGGGCATCGCTGCCCGACCGCGCCAGACCGATTCCTTGCGCGGCGACAGCGTGCTGGCAGCGCCGACATAGTCTTGTGCCGAAGGACAATCCGGCGTCGAGAAGCGCGCCTTTCCCGCCTCGGTGAGATCGAGGCGCCAGAACGGCTCGGTTCCGAAGCAGATCAGCGGCGGCTCCTGAACCATGGACGCGGTGGCCGGCGCAGCCAGGACGATGAACGCCAGTGAGCAAAGGATTCGTTTCATATCGATATCACCTCGTGTCAAAAGTGGGACCGGCGATCGGGTCGATCGTGTCTCCACACAGTAAAAACAACTCGCGGCAAACAGCCCTCATCAGTATGAAGGCCACTGCCTCCAAAACCACCCTCCGCCGTCGCCATCATGACGCCGCGCCGCCGACACGCGAAACCACCGGACGGCACGCGGCGCACGCACCGGTTCGAAGCGCGGCTAATGCTCCAGTCCGTCGTTGTACTTCAAGTCGCCTTTCGCATCGAGCACCGCCGGGACGGCCATGGCCGGCGGCATCAGGCGGCTTCGATCGAGCACGCTATCGAGCTCGGCCAGCGGTTCGCCGCCTTTCGCCGGCGCACCCTTGCCGAGCACGAAATCGGCGAGTTGGCTCCGCGTCACGTCGACGTGACGCGCACCGCGGGAGGCGACGGGCGATATCACGAGCACGCTGTTGCGCAGTTCGACCCGCCTGATCTGCGGGTCGCCCTCCGCCGCGAGGGTGAAGACCAGCCGC
>Ga0209286_1000147_pt1 | contig 15975 bp, 11 predicted proteins | sample PPLLak1March2015_2_FD_187250 | JGI IMG/M metagenome (GOLD analysis project Ga0209286, IMG submission 187250) | Freshwater sediment microbial communities from Prairie Pothole Lake near Jamestown, North Dakota, USA - PPLs Lake P8 Core (3) Depth... | ecosystem: Environmental > Aquatic > Freshwater...
CTAATCTCGATTACGCAAATTCGATTGCCTGGCAATAGAGTGTTGATCTCCAGTTCTCAGAATGCGGATTGAAATAACGATGGGGATGACATAATTGGATGAAGGTATATATCCGTTATAACCGCAAGGAGATCAATTATGGAAGAGATTGTTCGAGTACGCAGCCGAGGGGTGATTACACTACCGGCGAATATTCGAGAAAAATATGGTATCAAGACCGGCGATGCTTTTCGCCTGGTCGACCTGGCTGGTGTATTTGTACTCACCCCAATCGCTCCCACCGTTCCAGAACTGGCGCGAAAGATTGAACAAGCTCGTCTCGAAGCCGGCATGAGCATTGATGATTTGCTGCATAACCTGCGCGAACATCGTCAGGGTTATTCGCAGGAAAAGTATGTTAACGCAAACTACCCAGGGAACAAAGCGTCCGCATAAACAAAACGATATCGACAGCGAGTTACCTGCCGACTCCTTCTGCAAATATCCAACATTGACAGCCACCCCGACATGATGTAATATACGATGTAATATATGGCAACAACTGGAGACATCTTATGACTGGAAGATATGCTGTCAACTTACCGTTAGAGCTGAAGAAAGAGGCCGAGGCGCTCGCAAAACAACAGGGCGTCTCATTAAACCAGTTCATCCTCTGGTCAGTGGCTGAGAAAGTCAGCGCCCTGAAAGCCGGCCTGGATGATCCCAATTTCCCAGGGATTGCTTATCGCCGTGGATCATCTGGCATCCCGGTGCCCGTGCTGAGGGGGACCGGGATCCGCGTCCAAACAATCGTGATTTCAAACCGCGAGTGGAATGAGACGCCGGCGGAGATCGCAGCTCAATATGACCTATCAGTAAGCCTGGTCAAAGAGGCTTTGCGGTTTTACCAGGCTCACCAGGCTGAGGTCGATCTGCTGCTCCAATCCGAATCCCTGCTGGAAATGAGCCGGAATGGGTAAGCCTCGGCTGCATCTTGATGCCGATGCATCCCGTAAAGATTTGCTTGCGGCATTGGTTTCGAAAGGTCATGACGTTACCCGCACCCCTGCGCCTGGACTGGCTTTGGATGCGAGCGATGAATTCCAGCTTCTATGGGCATCTGCCCATGATCGGGTGGTAATCACTTTCAATGTCGCCGACTTTCTCCAATTAGCCAGGAGGATTCCCGAGCACCGCGGCATCCTCCTGGCCAGCCAGCAAAGCCATTCACTGAGGGAACTGATTGCTTTGCTGGATCGCGCCCTGACAGAAACTGAAGCCGAAGATTGGGTTGATCAGGTGCGTTGGCTATCCGATTGGAAATAAGGTTTTCACAGCCTCCAGTTATCCGCCGGACTTGCCCGACGGTGAGCCTGTTCTATATCAATCTCCGCGATCCGTGCGTAATGTTCCACCATCTCCAGTGTGCTGTGACCAAGTAAAGATTTCAAGGTGAACAAATCTCCGCCGGAACGCAGATAGGTGATGGCAAATGTGTGTCGGAACTTGTGCGGATGGCATTTAGCAATATTTGCTTTTTTACCCAATGCAGTGATGACCAGTCGTAGCCCGTCTTTTTTCATCTGACGGTAGGATTTCCCAAGGAACAGGGGAGCATCTGGATCATCGCTATCTTCCCTGTCGGCTAAATAGCGCCAGAGCGCCCGGCGCGTCGACTTGCCCATGAAGACAGTACGTCCCTTCCCACCTTTCGACCCACCTCCAATTCCGTGACGGACGGTGACCTTGCCAGATTTCATATCCACATCCCCAATCCGGAGGAAGCACAGCTCGCTGGCGCGCAGCCCGGTATCCAGCAGTGTCAGGATAACAGCCCGGTCTCTCCGCGCTGTTGGCCGGCGCATGGTGAATTTGCGGCGTTGTTCGGTCTGAGCCTCCTGGCAATACTCGCAGGCTTTGAGCAGTGCCTCGATTTCTTCCTTCGTATAAACCTCTACTTGGGCTTGAGCGAACTTTGGCGCTGGCACACCCTTCATTGGACTGGGGAAGTTGAACTCCTGGCTAGCCCAGGTGAAGAAAGCGGACAGGCTGATCCAGATGTTGCGCAGGGTTTTACTGGAAAGCTTCTTTTGGTTATTCCCATTGATCCGGCGTGGGGTGTAATCGTTGCGCATATGATTCAAGTACTCGCGCAGCTCCTGAGTAGTTTGACAATGTCACATTAGACGAAAAGGATAAAATGTGGCATAAATTAGTGGTATGAATAAACGATGGAAGCGAGAACAGAGATTGAACAATGGGGCATCCCCTTGGAAGAAGTGGATCAACTGGGAGAACGGCTCACCCAATTTTACGATCGGTTCCGGAGGTACACCCAAACCAAAACACGGGACACGAGTGAATATGGCTTGGGCTATCTCAGCGGATTGTTGCGGATGGAAACCAAGCGCAACCTGGCGAATGTAGGGCGGAAGACAGCCATGCCAGGACAAAACTTGCAGCATTTTATCAGCAACTCCCCCTGGTCCGGGCCGACCTTGATCGAGGCGATCCAAAAAGAGATCAAGGTCCATCCTGCTTTTCAAGAGGCCGTTCTGGTGCTGGACGAAAGCGCCGAAGAAAAAGCGGGGGAGCAAAGTGCTGGGGCAGGCAGACAACACAATGGACGACTGGGGAAGATTGAGGTGAGCCAGGTAGGTGTATTTCTTTCCCTGGTTACGCCCCAGGTCAACACTTGGGTCGATGGCGAACTGTTTATTCCTGCCCATTGGTTCGAGGAGCAATCGGCTGAGAAGCGGAAGGCGGTCGGCATTCCGGATCAGCGGAACTTTCAGACCAAGCCCGAGTTGGGCTGGCAAATGATCCAACGGGTTCGTAAGCGGGGGATCCCCTTTCAAGCAGTACTGATGGACAGTCTGTACGGGCGCAATGAAGCCCTACGCCACCAATTGAACAAGGCCAAGTTGGAGTACTATGGCGATGTACCCGCCAATACCCAGGTGTATTTAGAACGCCCCAACATTGTCTATCCGCTCACCCAAAAGCGCGGGGTTCCCAGCAAGAATCCGGTCATTGAAGGAGCTTCTTACGAGGTCCAGTCTGTTGGACAGCAGCCGACCTTGCCGTGGGAAACGATCCGGGTGCGTCCCAATGAACGCGGCTTCTTAGAAGCCCAGTTTGCTCGCTGTCGGGTCTGGGTCGCCTATCCTGGCCCTGAACTGCGTCAGGAATGGCTGCTCATTCGCAAGGATCCGGCTCAAATCACCTATGTGCTGAGTAACGCGCCGGAAGATATCTCCTTGGAACAGATGGCCTGGCGAAAATCGCAACGCTATCTGATCGAACGCTCTCACCAGGATGCCAAAGATGAACTGGGCTGGGATGAATTCCAGGCCCGTAAGTATCGCGCCTGGGAACATCACTTGGCTTTGACCATCTTGGCTGCTTGGTTCATTACCGAAACCCGTTTCGATTGGAAGCAGCGCCTCAAGCAAGATCCAGCGCTTCTCGAAAAGTATGAAGTGGAGGTTCTGCCACAATTATCAGTTGGTAATGTGCGAGAATTGTTGCGAGCTGCCCTGCCGCTGCCACAACTATCTTCAGAAGAGGCAGCCCAATTAGTCGTTACGCATCTGGTGAACCGAACGCGCTCCCGTAAGTCTCGCCTAAGGAAGGCCATGGGCAAACCGGATGCTTAATGTGACATTGTCAAACTACTGACCGGTCTATTTTCGGCAATCCCCTACCCACGGTGAAAAGAGTCGGATTTGTAAAAGCCAGCACTGGTCCCAACAGAACAGGTGCTGGCTTCTTATATAAAAAGCAGTCTTTTGACTTACCACCCCGATCCTCCATAATTACCGGAGAATTACCAATCCGGCATTGCCATCCACGGTAATTGTTTGCCCGTTCTGAATGCGTTGAGTGGCAACGCCTGTGCCCAACACAGCTGGAATGCCGTACTCCCGCGCCACGATCGATCCGTGGCTGAGTGGGCCGCCGACATCGGTAACGATAGCTGCCGCGCGGGCGAAGAGCGGTGTCCAGGCGGGTGTGGTGAGCTTGGCAACTAGTACATCTCCCGATGCCATCTGAGCAAAGTCCTCCGGACCGTGGAGCACGCATGCCCTCCCCGTTACGCATCCAGCAGATGCGGCGACACCTCTCAAGCTTCGGTGCACCCTGCCCCCGGACAGGCTTGCGGACCGATTCTGCAGCCAGTGCAGCGAAAGATTCGGGAGCTTCGTCGGTGGGGGTGCTTTTTGCGCGGATCGGATTGCTGCTTTCCGCTCGGGAATCGCACCCGATATTCTTTCTACCGGTAGTTCGCGATCCAGTTTCTCGCAGGTTGCCATAACCTCCTTCTGGGTCAACCAGTAGATATCCTCGGGATGCTCGATGGCTCCTGCTTCAGTCATCCGTTCGCCGATGCTGTGTAACATCTGTCGCAGCAGTGGATAAGCCAGACCAACGTCCGCCAGGGCATCTTCGCGTAGGGGTGCGAAGCGTTGAGCCAGAGCAAGCCACCGGTCGAATTGTTTCAACCGCCAACCCTTCAGCCGTTTTCGAACGGCTGAGACAGCCGCTTCTCTGCGGTCGATGGCTCCCTGCTGCCTTTCGTATGGATTGCTCCCCTTCCCGCTCAGGTATAGTTTGCAGGTTTCCAGCAATGGCGCAGGATCGTCGGCGGGGACTGGATTAGCGAAATCGAGATCATAGATCGTATGCCCATATTGCTCTAGGTAATCTTGAACTTTCTTGCGCCATTCGATCCAGGCAGGTTCAATTAATACCTCGGGCGGCTCAACGGATTTGATATCCATTGCGAGTTGTTCTGCGGAAGTAGCAGCCAGATAGCTTGCGAGTGCTTCCTGTTCTCGCGCCCAGATTGCCATCGTATAGAGAGATTTATCTGCCCGGATCGGCACACTATCAAAGCCAAGTAAATAGTTGGGGGCACCCGGGTCTGTGCGGTGTTTGATCAGGATTCGGTAGAAAAAGGTAAAAAGCGCTTCACTGATCCAGGCTGCCGGGATGACCCCACCAACCATCGACCAATAGGCGTCGACAGCGGCTTCAGCCAGTTCCCGGGATGCGTGCAGAATTTCTGTGTTGGAGAGATCGCGCCAATTGCTGCTTTTCCATTTCTTAACCACGGTCAGGTACGCTGGCCGGCCTTGCTCTGTCCAACGCTCGACCGGCGCTGTGAACATCCGTTTCGCGATACCTACCGAGTCGAACAAGAGCTTGGCGATTTTCATTGGTTTTAACGAACCATTGTAATAGGCGTAATGGTTCACTTGGATGATTGGAGACTCTGGCATGATACCAGGCCCCAGGAAACTGGCCAGCATGTCTTGCATGCTGGTATTGATGACTTCCACACCCATTGTTTCGAACAACGGCGTGAGAGGTTCTGCCATCAGCTCGATGATGTTCACCCGCATCGCCATATAAGCGCCTTTGGGCAGCTTCCAATTCGCCGGTAAGGGGGGGTCGGGTAAAGCAGTGATAGGCCGGGCTTGCAAGATGTAGAACTCTTCACCCAAAGCAGCCCATTCGATATCCATCGGCATGCCATACAAAGCTTCGATTTGGACAGCCAGACTCGCCAGCCTGACGGCCTCTGCATCTGAGAGAACCGCCTGCTTTTGTTTCTTCCCCTCCACCGGGCGTTCCTGGGTGCCGCCTGCCGTACTCACCGTCATGACTTCCTTTGTTGCTGTCTGGCGGGTAACAACCCGTTTCGTCATCTTATCCACAATGAGCATATCGGGGGTTACAGCTCCGCTGACGATCGCTTCACCCAGTCCCCAGGTGGCATTGATCACTGCTTGAGTGCGGATACCGTTGGTGGGATTGGCGGTAAATAACACCCCGGATCGGTCGGCTGCCACCAGCCTTTGGACGACCACAGCGACTTCATGGGCCGTGGTCATTCCCTTAGCTTGACTGTACGCCTGGACTTTTTCACTATACCGCGACCGATAGACTTGATGGATGGCGTCCAAGATCTCTTCGCTGCCGGAGAGATTTAAACGCGTCTCGAATTCACCTGCAAAAGAAGCTTGCTGCGTGTCTTCGCTTAGCGCAGAAGATCGGACCGCGAAGGCCTGCTGATCATTGTTTGCGCGCAGTAAATCCAATTGGTCCCGGACCTGTCTCCAGGCTTCCGGCAGCAACTGGTCCTCTGCAAATGCAGTTGCAGTGATGACGAAACCCTCTGGAACCGGGTAGCCAGTCTGGTAGAGTTTCGCCAGCGACCCACCCTTACCACCGGCCAGCGGTTGTAAATCGGACGATAGTTCCTCAAACGTGAAGACTAACTTTTGCATTTCATTTACTCCATTTCGAGCGGCTGGCCGGGCGATCTCAATCACGGAAAAGATGTCCAGATTTATATCCCACAAGCGGTTCAAAATGCCTCGCAATGCAGCCTGGTCGGCCAGTACTTCAATCATCGTGACTCTATCAGAGCTCGAAAATGATATCGGATCGAAGGCAGCCATCCATCCCTTGTCGACCTGACCGCGCACCTCGATGCGAAAATTACGGCGTTGGGCGGTCAAGGGTATGCTTTTTGTTGATCGATGGAGAGTTTCTTTTGACACTGCGAACACAGCCTTTCTATCGATATCATTCCTTCGCTGCCACAAGTATCGCAAAAGAATGGTATGCCTGTGACCGGTCAAAAGTATGGTTGAAGGTACTGTTTTACCGCATGGGATGAGAGCCGGGGAGAAGGTACAGTCTCTTCCTTGATGGATCAATCGGGGGAGATTGGATCGTCAATTCCTTGGCAAGATCCCCAATTGCCTTGCTCTGGCAACGGATTCCGTGCGGTTCCTGGCAATTAATTTTCCGCTGATGTTAGAAATGTGCCCCTTGACGGTGCTCAATGAGATATACAACCGCTCACCCACCTCTCGATTCGTGCATCCCTCAGCGAGCAATCGCAGGACCTCCAATTCGCGCTCACTGAGCGGCTCTACCAATCCTGTTTGGCCTTCGCCTGAAGCGCGCTCCAGGATTCGATCCTCCTGTTGAAAGGTGCTGAGCAGCCTGTTGCAATACTGTTTCTGGATGCCCCGGCGTGCAGCCTCCCTTAACAGCTTTACCATCGGGGGGCCTTCATCAACATAGACACGCGTGTACCCCTCCGGCTCCGCCTGCTTTAACGATCTTTCCAGGGTATCCACGGCGAGGTCTACGGATCCTGTCGCCTGATAAGCGAACGCCATCAGAATGAGGATTTCGTGAAGACGCCGGGAGCGGCCTTGTTTTACCGCCTCGGCCAATAGCATTGCGAGCGTATTCAAAGCCGCCTCCGCCCGATTCTGGGCGAGCTGAAGACGAGCGTAAAGCAGCCATTCCACTTCGCGTATATCGTACGGGATGATTTGGGTGTCCCTCCCGGGAAGCGCTTCGCTTGATAAGTCCTGTTCGAATCCCCTTCTGGCAGCCCAATCTGCTGGACCCGGCGTATTGCCCTGCTGCAACCATAGCCGTACCAGCGCGACTTCTACCAACCGGTCGTCGATTGCCGTCCCAGTGCTCTGAATTGCAATAGCCTGCGCCTTCTGCATCAGATCGAGCGCCTTTTCTACATCCCCCTGTGCTTGAAGCACCCGGGCCAGGCTGAGGTACATCACCAGTTCGCCGGTCTCACTATACTGCTGTGAAAGCTGTACAGCCTCCTCCAGCAGCTCACGTGCTTGCTCCAGGTTGTTCCATTCGCGGGTAATCTCGCTCAAACCCAGCAATGCCCGGCAAGCCACCGGCAGCCGTTGGCCAAATTGTGTAGTGGCAAGTTCCAGGGCCTGGTGATAAACAGCCTCAGCAAATTTTAGATGACCTTGAATGAGGTACAGGCCTCCCAGATTGCTTAATGAGGCCACTGCAAACATGGTGTTGCCCGAATCGCGCGCCAGTGCGATGCTCTCCTTGAATGCCTGGATGGCAGATTGTATATCACCTTGGATAACGTACCCCATCCCAAGATTTTCTAACGCAACACTACGTAGGAAGATTCTGTCGGCAGGCAGTTCGTCCAAAGCACGGTGTGAATATGCAAACCCTTGATTGACATCACCCGTTAAAGTCGCGATCAGGGCACGGATCACTGCCTCCTCAGCAGACACCAACGCACCCGCTGTAAGGGTGGCAGAAGCTTCCAGCCTTGCCTGTACGGTATGAATAGAGCCTCCCTTGAGCAGCAGGGCCCATGCATAGGCTATATTTAAACGAGGGCGCTCGCGAATCTGTTCTTCTGATAGACTTCCAAGCCATTCCAGCAGTTTAGCCACCTGGCTTCGTTTCAGGATCGCTTCAGCGCCGCCTTCGATCAATTCAGCGGCGCGATCTAGATCGCTGGCTTTGAATGCATGGTCGATTGCCGCCTCGATCATCACCTGCTCTTCATACCAGATGCTGGCGCGACAATGGAGTTCAGCTAATTGGGCTCTGTCAAGACCTTCAGTCTTTAGCCGTAATGCCTCGACCATCAGGCGGTGGTAGCGGTACCAACGCCGGTCGTCGTCAAGAGGGACAATGAAGTAATATTCACGATCTAATTGCTCGAGGATCTGCCGGCTGTCGCTTCGCCCCGTTACGGCATCGCACAATGAAGCCTCCAAGTGATCCAAGATTGCGGTTTGGCAGAGGAATTCCTGGGTGTATCCTGGAAGGCGCTCGATGACTTCTGTTGCTAAATAATCCAGGATATGCCGGTGGCTACCCGTGAAGGTTTGCACGGCTTTGGGGAGATTGGACTGGTTTTGGAGTAAGATCGCGGCGATTTGCAACCCGGCGACCCACCCCTCAGCTTTCTGGACCAGTGCAGTAACCTCCCTTTCCTCGAGCGGCATCCCCATAATATCTTGAAAAAATAACCCGGCATCATCGGTGTTGAAGCACAGTTCAGCGGCGCGAAATTCGAGCAGCTGACCACGGGCACGCAGCAGCGGTAAGTTGATTGGCGGATCGGAGCGGGTGGCGATAATCAAATGCAGGTTGCCGGGCATGTGTTCGATGAGGTACTCGAGAGCTTCATGGACAGCCTGATTTTCCACTTCCTGATAGTCATCCAGGATGAGGATGAACTCTTTCTTCGAGGCTGCTAGGTCATTGATCAGGACAACCCATACTGCCGAGACAGACAGCGGTCGAGGGGGTTGCAACATCTTCGGGATCAACACACCAACGTCTGGATCGATCCGCTGGATTGCGGCCAGGAGGTAGCGCAGAAATTGCGCCAGGTCGTTATCGCTGCGGTCGAGTGAAACCCAGCCGGCCGGTCCTGTAAGACGATAGACCCACTGGCTGAGCAGGGTGGTCTTTCCATAGCCAGCAGGCGCACAGACCAGGGTCAATCGCTGGTGAAGCGCAGCATCGAGTCTTTCGAGCAAGCGCAAGCGAACCACCTGTTTTTCACGAACGGGTGGAGGATGCAACTTGGTATAGAGCAGGTCCATCCGGGATGATGGATGAGACATTGGTGAAGCCCTAGGAGACGGAAGTAACGATCAAGCCGTCCTTAAGCGTGATTATACATCCCTCTGATGTACAAGTCGATTATAGGAAATACCTTTGCCGGGTGGACAATTAAGCGCACGAGATTCCCATCTGGACTCCTTCCTTGCATGTTACTATTCCCATAGCTATGTGTCCAGATTTTGGTGTCCACCACACTGCCCTCCCCAATTCCTAATTCCCAAATTCCTAATCCCTAATTCCCTGATTCGTATTTCCCTATTCCCCTTCGTTACCAAATCGAATCCCCGGTCCGCCTTACTGCCCGTTTTCCCGGTCGCTCGTCCCTTAGTACTCGCCATATTGATAATGAAGGCGCTCCCTCGTCCCGATCCCCTGTTCCTGGTTCCTGATTACCGTTTTATTCGTTCCTTTCGATCCGGATCGTCCCCAAAACGAAAAATCCCCTCCCCTGGTCACCCATGCCGCACCTCGGCACCCGGTTACCCGGCCCCACACGGCTGTTCTTCATCAATAGACACCATTTCCCCTTCTTCCTAATCCCTTATTACCAAATTCCTGATTACGTTCCTCCATTCGTTCCTCATAAATCCCCTCTCGCGATCGATCGCCGCCCATTCTCTACGGGTGGGCCAAAACGTCTCCAGTTAAACGAGTCCACCACACCCATGTCATTCCGACCCTGAACGCAGTGAAGGGAGGAATCCCTATGACGCTCATCGGTAAGACTTTATTTGCAGGGATTCCACGTCGCAAAGGTCGCCTGTCGCAAAGGGCGCTCCATCAGAATGACATCCAGTCAAGCTACTTAGCAACACTTAAAAGGGTGACCTCCCTAATTTCTAATACGCAATTCCTAATTTCTATTTCCCCCCTCACCATCCCTGTCATCCGTATAATCCGTGTCCCACCTCCCTGATTCCTAATTCGCAATTCGCAATTTCTTTTCTCGCGCTCACCGCCGGCAGCGTCTCCAACCCGCAGTCCCGCCTCACTACTCTCCACTCTCGATTCTCGCCTCTCCCTCCTCCCTGATCACCTTTGCCGCACTTCGGCACCTTCTCCCCCAATTCCCATGATCGAAAAAGCAAAAACTTGCAAATCTGTTCAAGATTCGCTATAATAAACGTACAATTTAATCATATTTCGTCACTAGCTAGCAGCACAATAGAGGCCAGTGTAGTGAGCAAACCTCTCATCCCTGCTCAAAGGCGTGAACGGATACAGGAATTTCTGGCAGCCCACAAGATTGTGGCGACTGCCGACCTGTGCGACCTATTGGATGTCTCCGAAGCGACCGTGCGGCGCGACCTGGAGTGGCTCGAAGGACATGGACTGATCGAGCGCACCCATGGAGGAGCCATCCAGAACGAACGGATAAATCTGGAGCAGGAATACCAGCAGCGGGCTTTACGTCAAATTGAAGAGAAGCGCAGGATCGGAGCGCTGGCAGCCAGGTACATCCAGGATGGCGATATCGTCTTTATTAACAGCGGTACGACCACCACGCAATTGATTCGGTCGATTCGCAGTGACGCCGAAGTCACGATCATCACCAACAACCTGATTGCCGTACTGGATGTAGGCGAGGTGGATTACGAGGTCCTGATCCTGGGCGGCACATTCCAGCCCAAATCGAACTCCGTCGCAGGACGTTTTGCGGTTCAGAATCTGTCACAGGTGTATGCCAACAAGGCCTTTATCGGCGTGGATGGCATCAGCATCAAACACGGCTGCACCGTTCCCTCCAATGCCGAAGCCGAGCTCGTCTATCTCATGCTGGAGCGCACCCAGGGACCCATCCACATCCTGGCAGACCACAGCAAATGGGGAGTCGTGTCGAATTTCGAGATCGCCCCCATTCAAAAAATAAACCGGCTGATTTGCGACAGCGGCCTGGACCATAACGCCCGGGCAGCGTTGGCAGCTCGCTCAGTTGAGATTGTCGTAGCAAACGGTAACAATAAATAAACCTGGTCAGGTTTCGTGCCACTGCCGCCCGCATGACCGCCGAATACGGAACCTGTCTTTTTGTTAATCCGGAGGCTGATCAATGTCGTTTCTCTTCAAAAAGGCGAAAAAGACAACCACGCGGCTGTTCTACGCTACCGACTTACATGGCTCCGAGCGCACCTATCGCAAGTTTGTCAATGCCGGAAAATTCTACGAAGCCACTGTCCTGGTGATGGGCGGCGACATCACGGGCAAGCTGCTCATCCCCATTATTAAGGAATCAAACGGGCATTATCGCGCCGCTTTACAAGGACGGACAGAACATTTCGAGAGCCAGGCCGACCTGCAAGGCCTTTACGACCGGTTGGGGATGCTGGGTTTTTATTACCAGATTATGGAAGATGATGAGTTCCGGCATTATCAAGCCAATCCCCAGGCAGTGGATGAATTGTTCCATAAGCTGGCGCGCCAGCGCCTTGAATCCTGGGTCGACCTGGCAGAGACACGGCTGGAAGGTACCGGTATTAAGTGCTTCGTTACCGGCGGGAACGACGACGACCCAGAGGTGCTGTCAGCCATACACCGCCCGGACACTAAATCTTTCTTCGCCTGCGAAGGTCAGGTGGTCAATGTGGATGCTGACCACACCATGATCAGTGTTGGCTTCAGCACCCCGACCCCCTGGAAAACACCGCGCGAGATCCCCGAAGAGCAGCTTGGGCAGATGATCGAAGAGATGATCTCGAAGGTTGACGACCTCTCGCATACCATATTCAATTTCCATGACCCGCCTGTGGATTCAACCCTGGATACCTGCCCAATGTTGGACTGGAGTAAAGATCCACCCGAGCCGGTTGTCAAAGCCGGACAGGTCATTATGCACGGGGCGGGCAGCAAATCGGTGCGCCAGGCAATCGAGAAGTACCAACCCATGCTGGGCTTACACGGGCATATCCACGAATCCCAAGGCGCGGTGAAGATTGGGCGCACCACCTGTATCAACCCGGGCAGCGAGTATGGTGAGGGCTTTCTGCGTGGCTGTCTGGTGAATTTCGTAGACGGGAAGATCGAAGGCTATCAAATGACCAGCGGTTGAGCCTGCCAGACAGTCATCCCGGAAAGGAGGTCATTACGGCAAAGCAACAGGCAGATTATCGGTTAATGGACAGCGCTCCCTGAGTGTACGACGGAGAGGGCCGCCAGCATTGGCGAACAATGCTGACATCGCATCCAATCGGCTTGTATCGACACCTTCGATAAGGTTACATAAGACCTCAGTGAGGAGGAATCAGATGGCAACTACAACGGCAAGGCCTGAAGTCTTTACCCGTAAAGCCTCTGGCCTGGTGCGGGTAATGTCCCCTTATTCTGCATTTGTATACAACATCCTGACCATGGGCCTGATCTTCCCGTGGACGTACTTATGGGCACCCGGCGCGCTGCCGGGCGGGAAAATGGTCTGGGGCATCTTGTTAGCGATGCTGATCGAGATTCCCATTGCCTTCTCTTATGTCTGGCTGTCAACCGCCCTTCCCCGCTCGGGCGGCGACTATGTGTTCGAAAGCCGTGTATTCGGCGGTGGCACAGCCTTCACAGTTGTAATGTCCGGGTACGTCATCTGGATCTTGCAGTGGGTGGCGCTCTCCGGCTGGCTGCTCTCTTACCTGGGTTTCGCGCCGCTGTTCCTGGGTCTGGGCGCTACCCTGGGGAACGCAGCCCTATCCAACATTGGTGTGTGGTTCACCCAGTCGACAGGGATCATCATCACCAGCATCATGAACGCTCTGGTCGCCCTGCTCATCCTGACAAGCGGATTTAAGTATTATGTTAAACTGCAGTGGGTGATGTGGTACGTGGTCTTGCTGGCGTTTGCGGTGATGTTCGCCGTGCTCTTCTTCACCCCGCCAGCCTCTTTTGTCGAGCGGATGAACGCATTTTCGGCGGCCTCCGGTGGTGATCCAAACTTCATCCAAACAGCCATTAATGCGGTCACTGGGGCCGGGATTGATCTAAAGCCGCCGTTCAGCTTGCTTGCAACTCTGCTGGTGGCCCCCATCGCCTGGACCTCACTGCAGTGGGCAACCTACAGCGCCCAGCAAAATGGCGAGATCAAGGATGCCCGCTCTTTCAAAAACCAGGCCATTATCATGGTCGGCTCGCTGATCGTTACCGGTCTGCTGTTAGCCCTGCTGGCGGCCGGCCTGGAGAAGCTGGCTGGCTCAGAGTTTATGTATGTGGCTGGAGCTGGTTACTGGTCGTTAATCCCTGAAGCCACGGTCAACGGTTTTTATCTGTGGCCAAATATCATCGCCATCGCGGTGACAGCCAGTCCCATAATTGTGCTGATCATCGGGCTTGGTTATATCCTGAACTCGCACCAGATCGTGCACAACTGCTACATTGGCATGACGCGTGTGATCGTGGCTATGTCGTTAGACCGGCTGCTGCCGGAGTGGTTCAGCAAGGTGGATGACCGCCGCCACACCCCAGCAAATGCTCACTGGGCATACTTCCTGGCTAGCATCCCAGTCATCCTGGCTTACAACCTGGTGCCAGGCTGGGTTGGCCTTACCCTGGGTGTGACCTTCGGCTGCGGTTACGTGTTCATCATCACCTGCCTGGCCGGCGCACTGCTGCCCTACCGGGCGAAAGATGTATACGAAGCCTCACCGGGATCTAAGTACCTGGTCAGTGGATATGTCGGTGTGCTCTTTACCTTGCTGGGCGTGATCGCCTTCATCTGGACTTCCTGGTCATTGGCGCCAGATGCTTTTGCCAGCTACCCCGTGCTGATCTGGCTGGTCCGCCTGGGCGCCATCGTCGCTGTAGCTCTGTTCCTTTACCCGATGCGCAACCACATCATGGAATGGTTCTCCGGCAAGCAGATGCCCTGGCTTTCAGCCCTTGGCATGCTTGGCGGTGGTTTCGGTATGTCGATGGTGGTCGCCTTCCTGCTAGCCCCCCAATTGGGCGTGCTCGGCAACTGGAACTTTGAAGACTTTCCGCGTGGGCTGTGGGCGCAGATCATCGCCTTCGCCATCATTGTGATCTCCGGTGTGTGGTATCTGCTGGTCAAACGCAGCCAGAGAACCCGCGGCATCAACGTGGATTACGCTTTCAAGGAGATTCCGCCTGAGTAGAAGTCATCTCAAAAATGGTTATTTGGTGTGCGTGGCGGCTTCGCCGCCACGCACACCAAGCCACGGGATATATGGAGGGATGCAACCGCTGCGTATATAAAATCGGACGATGGTCAGTTTACGGTGGCTTGTAGCTGCCGTACGCTGACCTGCGTTCGTCAATAAAGAGGAGCTGAACTAATGAAAGACCAGGCAAGAGTCGTCGTCATCGGTGGGGGAATTTTCGGAGTCAATGTCGCATACCACCTGGCAAAGATGGGGTGGACAGATTTGGTACTGCTGGAGAAAGGCGAGATTGCCAGCGGCGAGTCATCGCACGCAGCCGGTCTGGTGACCCAATTCGCCACTTCAGAAACCCTGATGCGCTTTCGCAAGTACAGCATCGAGCTGTACAGCTCGCTCGGGCTGTTCGACCATGTCGGCAGCCTGCGCCTGGCGTCCAGCAAAGAGCAGCTGCGCGAGCTGCAGCGCAGTGTCAGCCGCGCCAAGGGCATCGGCATGGATGTGGACATTATTTCCGCCGAAGAGGCAGTGCGGATCATGCCCCAGATCAGCGCCGAAAATCTATACGGCGCCATTTACCTGCCGCGTGATGGACAGGTGGATCCTTACGGCACCACGACCGCCATGGCGCGCATGCTCCGGGAGTTGGGCTGCGAAGTATACACAAATACGCGCGTGACGGGCCTGAAGCTCTCCCCCAAAGGTGAGGTGAGAGAAGTCATCACCGAGCGGGGTGCGATCAAATGCGAGCATGTCGTCAACGCTACCGGCTTGTGGGGACCGCGGGTGGCTGCCATGGCAGGTCTGCACTTGCCGACCACGCCGGTTGACCACCAGCACATTGCCTTGAAAGCCGTGCCTGGAAATGAGTTCCCACATTCAACTCCCTGCCTGCGTGACCCTGACAACCTGGTATACATGCGCTCAGAAGCCGGCGGGCTGGTGATCGGAGGCTACGAGCCCAATCCCAAGGAGCGTTGGATTGACGGTGTGCCGTGGGAACATGGAGGCACTTCGCTCCCACCGGACATGGATCGCTTCGAGCAGCTGCTGGAAGGCGCCATCCGGCGCATCCCCTTCCTGGATAATGCCCAGATCATCACCCTGATCTGCCATCCAGGCGCATATACTCCCGATTGCCAGCCCATCCTCGGACCCATGGCAGGCATACGCGGTTTCTGGAACTGCTGCGGGATGTCGCTGAACGGCTACGGTGGCGCCGGCGGAATGGGGAAACTGATCGCCGAATGGATCGTCGAAGGCGAGCCATCCCTGGATACTTATGCTTTTCGAGCCACACGCTTCGGTAATTACTACGCCAACACCTATTACGCTGTGGAGCGCACACGTGAATGCGTCAAGTATTACTACCGGTTGAAGTTCCCTCACGACGAAAACGAATGGGCGCGCCCCTTCCGCACCAGCCCCCTGCATTTCCAACTGCAGG
>Ga0209286_1000149_pt1 | contig 15937 bp, 10 predicted proteins | sample PPLLak1March2015_2_FD_187250 | JGI IMG/M metagenome (GOLD analysis project Ga0209286, IMG submission 187250) | Freshwater sediment microbial communities from Prairie Pothole Lake near Jamestown, North Dakota, USA - PPLs Lake P8 Core (3) Depth... | ecosystem: Environmental > Aquatic > Freshwater...
CCGCTTCCTGGACGATGTGACCGGAATCCTCAGCGACCTCGCCGTCGCCAACACGGTCCTGCTGCGCGGGTTCTCCAAGTTCCCGGCCATACCGAGCATACCCGATCTCTATAAAATCAAACCGGCGGCCATCGCCAATTATCCGATGTATAAAGGGCTGGCCAAGCTCCTGGGCATGGACGTCATGGACGTCGGAGCCGACACCGGAGACCTGTTCGACGCCCTCGAGAGAAGCTTCAAGGACCACGATTTTTTCTACGTCCACTACAAAAAGACCGATGCCGCCGGAGAGGACGGGAATTTCCCGGCCAAGGTCAAAGCCATCGAAGAAATCGACCATTTCCTCCCCCGGATCGAGGCCCTCGGGCCCGACGTGCTCGCGGTCACGGCCGACCACAGCACTCCCTGCTTTCTCAAGTCCCATTCCTGGCATCCCAACCCGTTCCTGCTGGTGGCCAAGTCGGCCCTGCCCGACGACGCGGGCGCATTCTCGGAGCGGGCCTGCAGCCGCGGCTTCTTGGGCCGGTTTCCCGCCCTCCAGGCGATGCCCCTGCTGCTGGCCCACGCCGGCAAACTCCAGAAATTCGGCGCCTGAGCCCGAAGGATGCATTACCATCCGTTTGATGAGGAATTTGGGAATGGAAAAGCGAGCGCGGAGGCTTAGCCTTCACGAAGCGTCTTTCGGAGGGATTCTCCCGAGCCTTGTTGCGGATATCATATTGATTTTATATTATAAGTAGGAATTGGTCAGACCGAAACGGATAGCAGCTCGACTTCTTGCTCCCCTCGTCCTCGCCTTATCCCTGTTCAGCCTAAGCCCCTCTCCTGCCGCCCAGCCTTCGACCGTCGAGGTCTATAACCTCCGCTCCTACACCCATCCGACCCACACCCGGATCGTCATTGATATCGGGAAGCTCAGGGAGTTTTCTTCGGCCGAGCTCAAGGAGCCCGACCGCATCTACGTCGATGTCTACCAGGCCCGCCTGAATCCCATCCTCCTAGGCAAGACATACGTGAGCGGCTGCGATTACATCAAAGAGGTCAGGATCGCCCAGAAGAACGCCACGACCGTCCGGGTGGTGGCCGAGATCAACTTGTCCAAGGTCGAACGCCACCAGGTCTTTCCCCTCTTCGACCCCTTCCGGGTTGTCATCGACATCTTCCCCAAGGAAAAGGGGACGGCTCCGCCTGCCGCACCACCCGCCCAGCAGACGCCCGCCTTGCCGGCGGAGAAACCGGTCAAACTTCCGGAGCCAACCCGCGATGGCTACAGCATGGCCCGGCAACTGGGCCTCGGAATCCAGAGGGTCGTCCTCGACCCCGGGCACGGAGGCGAGGACCCGGGCGCGATCGGCAAGAAGGGCCTCAAGGAGAAGGACGTCGTCCTGGCTGTTGCTTCGGAGCTCCGGGCCCTTCTGGCCGCCAAAGGGCTTGAGGTGATCATGACGCGGGAATCGGATATCTTTATCCCTCTTGAGAACCGGCCGGTCATCGCCAACCAGCAGAAGGCCGACCTTTTCATCTCCATCCACGCCAACGCCAACCGCAACAGCAAGCGAAAGGGCGTTCAGGGATTCTACCTCAACTTCAGCCCCGATCCTCAGGTCATCGAGATCGCCGCTTCAGAGAACGCCACTTCCTCAAAGAGGATCGGCGAGATGCAGGATACCCTCAAGAAGATCGTCCAGAACAGCAAGATCCTGGAATCCCGCGACCTGGCTTATAAGATCCACGAGAATCTGGTAAAATTGTTATCTCAACATTACTCCGGCGTGGAAAACCTGGGCGTGCGGGGCGGCCCTTTTTGGGTGCTCATCGGCGGCGAGATGCCGTCGGTGCTGGTCGAGATCTCGCACCTGAGCAACGCCCAGGAGGAGGAAAGGCTGGGCAACCCCTCCTACCGGAGGCAGGTAGCCCTGGGCATCTACCAAGGCGTCCTGGAATACATGCGCTCTTTGGGCAAAGGATAGAAACATGGACAGACGCGATTTCATTAAAAACCTGGCATTCGGGGGTGTCGTCCTGAGATGCGGACCCTCACTCCTGGCCCAGGCCAAGCCCAACCCGGATTTGGCCATGGTCACGGGCGAATCTCCGGCGGCCATCACCCGGGAAGCCCTGGCCGCGCTCGGCGGGATGAAGCGCTTCATTGCCAAGGGCGACAAGGTCATGATCAAACCGAACATCGGCTGGGACCGGACGCCGGAGCTCGCGGCCACAACCAATCCCGAAGTCGTCAAGACTCTGGTTGAGATCTCATTCGAGGCCGGGGCCAAGGAAGTCACGGTCATGGACAACACGATCAACCAGGCCCAGCGCTGCTATGCCCGCTCCGGGATCGCCGAGGCGGCCAAGTCGGCCGGGGCCAAGGTGCCCTTTGTCAACGAGTACCGCCTGAAAAAAATGGCGCTCAAGGGCGAGTGGCTCAAGGAATGGGAGGTCTTCACCGATTTCGTCGAGGCGGACAAGCTCATCAACGTCCCCATCGCCAAGCACCACAGCCTGAGCCGGCTGACGATCGGCATGAAAAACTGGCTCGGGGCCATCGGCGGCGCCCGCAACCAGCTCCATCAGAAGATCGACGAGGCCATGGTGGACCTGGCCGCTTTCTTCAAGCCCCAGCTCACAGTTCTCGACGCCTACAGGATCCTGACCCGCAACGGCCCCCAGGGCGGACGGACCTCCGACATCAAGCTCCAGAAGACGGTGGTGGCCAGCATCGATCCCGTGGCCGCGGAGACGGTGGCCGCGGGCTTTTTCGAAATCCGGCCCGAGGAGCTGGCCTACCTCGGGATCGCTCAGAAGCGCGGGCTCGGGCAGACCAACCTAGAGAAGCTGACCATTGAAAAAAGAGCGGTCTAAAAAATACCGGGCGCTTCAATCCCTCCGGGTCGTCAGTCAGGCCGCCTTCTTCGCCCTCTTTTTCTATCTCCTGTTCAAGACCCACTTCACCGGCCAGGACTACATCAGCCGGGTGGAGGTCTTCTTCCACTTCGACCCGCTCCTGGCCATCGCCACGGCCATCGCCTCGAGAGTCCTGTTCGCCTCGTTCATCCTGGCCGCCGTGACGCTCGTTGTCACCCTGGTGGCCGGAAGGTTTGTCTGTGGCTGGGTTTGTCCTCTGGGCTCGGTCCACCAGTTCTTCTCGTTCGTTTTCAAGAAAGCCAAGCTCCTGAAGCCGCGGAAAGAGGAAAAGAGCGCCGGAAGCCTGGCCTGGAAATACTACATCTTGATCGTCGTTCTCGTCGGCAGCATCTTCACGGTCGACCTCGTCGGTATCGCCGACCCGCTTTCATTTCTCTACCGCTCTTTCGTCACCGGAGTCATCCCCTGGTTCGCCCGCGCCGGGGCGGCCTTCATCGGCCTTCTCTATGGCCTCAAGCTTTCCTCAGCGGGAGATGCGACCGCCCAATTCTTCGGGACGCTCTCCCTCAACCAGACGTTCCAGCAGGGGTTCTTCCTCAGCCTGCTGTTCCTCGGCGCCGTCCTCCTCAACATCTCCAAGGAAAGGTTCTGGTGCCGCTATCTCTGCCCGGCAGGGGCCTTGCTCGGCCTCTTCTCCCGCTGGAACGTGGCCAAGGTGAGGGTCGACATGGACAAGTGCATCAAGTGCAACTTGTGCACTCTCCACTGCCAAACCCAGGCCAACCCCTACCCGAATGAGCAGTGGCGGAGCTCGGAGTGCGTCTATTGCTACACGTGCGCCTCGATCTGCCCGACCAAGGCCGTCTATTTTCCCGTCAAGGGAACCCCCGAAAAGATCGCTTCTGTCAACCTCTCACGGCGCCGTCTGATTTTCACCTCGGCGCTCGCCGTCATCGCCGCGCCGTTCTTCAAAATCACTCCGGCCGGAAAGCGGGCCGCGGCCAAGCTGATCCGGCCCCCGGGGGCGCTCCCCGAGCCGAAGTTTCTCCAGAAATGCGTCAAGTGCGGCGAATGCATGAAGGCCTGCCCGACCAACGCCCTTCAGCCGGCGCTCGACGAGGCCGGCCCAGAGGGGATCTGGACGCCCGTGCTCAAGCCGCGCATCGGCTATTGCGAATACTACTGCTCGCTCTGCACCCAGGTCTGTCCCAGCGGAGCCATCAAGGAACTGACCATCGAGGAGAAGGTCAGGGTCAAGATCGGGTCGGCCTGGGTCAACAAAGACCGCTGCATCCCTTATGCCCTGGGGCGGCCCTGCATCGTCTGCGAGGAGCACTGCCCGACCTCGCCTAAGGCGATCAAGTTCGTGATGGTCGAAACCAAGCTTCCCGACGGAACGACGGCCACCCAGAAGGCCCCGGTCATCGACCTCGACCTCTGCATCGGCTGCGGCGTCTGCGAGAACAAGTGCCCGGTCATGGACGACCCGGCGATCTACTGCACGAGCGTCGGCGAGGACCGCTCCGAGAGAAACCGGCTCCTCCTCGAGACCATCCAGCCGGCGGGCATCACCGAAGAGCCAAAAGACCCCTACCGCTGACCGCAATCTCCCACCGTTTCCACTTCCCCCCATCGGGCGTCAACCCGGGTTGACGTTTTCCGGCCCTATCTGGCCCTCCGATCTGGCCCCCCTTCCCTTTTTTCCAGAGAAACGCGGTCAATTCTGTGACTCTGGCCCGTTTTTTGAGGCCATTCTCCCGCCATGCAGGCTGTCTGAAAACTGTTTTCCTAATTTTAAAATGGGAAAAAAACATATGATTTTAGCGATAAATTATCAATATAAACTGTCTTTCGCTCAAAGCGAGCATTAAAATGGGAATTTTGCTCAGTATTTTCAAAAAAATTTTAGTTTTCGGACAACCTGCATGGCGGGAGTCTATCGTCCCCGACATCCGGAACCGACTGCCCTCTACCGGGAGGTATTTCATTACTTCGACAGGTTCCTGGCCGAGTATGAGGGCCGCTTCGAAAAGGAGTATCGGTTCCTTCGGCCGATCGTCAAGGAAGTCGTGGAGCACTATTTAGACTGCGGCGATCTCGCGGAAGCGTAAGGCTCAGTCTGTGTCCCTTTTCACCCGCAACGACCTGACTCTGAAGCCAGCATCGGTCCTGTAGTTTCCCACAAGTAATCTCTGCGGCGCCGGTCCTGAGCGCTCGGCGATTACCTTCTTCAATCCGAGGTCCACCAGGGCGATGTGGTTCCACTCCCGCCGGTCCCTGGCATATCCTCTGAGTCCGATGGAGTGAAGCGCCGCCTGGCCCTGCTGGCTCAGTCCACGGCCCGAATCATGATGGTCGATGAGGAGCAGAAAACCTTTCTTCTCCCTCGCTCGCGCTATAAACCTGGCGATTGCTGGACCGTGGCTGCCGGGCCCCCTATAGTCGAAGTTCTGCGCCTGAGATATACGGCCATCAGTACCGATGACGAAGATTTTGTAACCTTCCAACCATGGCAAGTCGCTGCCATTTATGCCAATAAATCTATTGCTGGCACCGCATTCCACTCGAAGGTCGAAGGGAAACGTGTGGCTCCCGTCTGCATTCGAGGCAAGAGGGGTGTCATGCCGATATTCGAATGAATAGATGAATATGTCTTGGTCCGGAGGGCTGCAGTGCTTCGGGACGACATACCGCGTTTCCTCTTCTTCCAGCGGCCACTCGAAGATTTTCTTTCCATTACAGAACAGGGCTATGTACTGCCGGACCGGGAGATCGCACAAGGACCGGACCTTGAAATCTGTCAGCCTGTAGGTGTCGGGACAGTGAAAAGAGGCACTCTTGCCGGTAAGGACGGAGTCGGGGCTGGCCATACCCGGCAAGTTCCGCGCCAGAGTCCTCACGATGTCTCTCTCGGCCAGCTCCTGGATGACGACATCCGGGTGCTCTCGGATGATCAGCCGGGTATTCAAAAAACTCCTCCAGCTGTATATACTCCGTTGAAAGGAATCTCTCAGGCAAAATGGGAAATATCTTCCAAAAGAATCATGGAATATGACTGCCCTAGGTTTCCGCGGACCAAGGGCGGGCCTTTCGAAGGCCAGAGTTCTACCTGAAGAATACTCTAATTCAGGGACCCCAGGAGGGGATACCTCACCGTCTCTTTTGATAAGCGTGTATCTTTTTTCGGGGATTTTCCTACCGAGGCCCATCATTCTGGCCAAGTCCCCCGAATATTCCATGTCTTCTTTGATGTCGTAGTTTTCGAGACTGTCGGCTGAGATACTCGGATACCAATCCGACAATCTTTTTTTGATCTCCTGGACGGCGAAAAAAAGGCCGATGCCGTTCCAGTGGGTGTCCGCTCGGCTGTAGAGGCGGTATGAATTTTTCATCTCTCTGAGGGGCTCCCGCAAGTCAAGCAAATCGATGCCGCCGTTATTCTTTAAATAGGCAGCGATTTGGTCGAGGACCGTCCTGTCTCTTACACGGTTGTGATTAAAGGGGATATTTTCGGGGTAAATCTCCCATTTGGCCGGGGCTATGACAAGCAGGTACTTGATGCCGAACATGGCCAGCCATTCCTTGCGCTCTTCGAGGACTTCCTTTATCTTGTTCAGGTCTGAGGGAGGCAATCTGATGATGCCGAGGAAATCATCGATAGTCCTGTCCATGGTAATGAAATACCATCCGTCCCTGCCAACCAGGACTTTATTGCCGACGACCAGACCCGGCACCCGGCTTCTGATCCTGGCGAACAGATGCACAAGGCTGGACCTTAAACCGAAATTGTCCTTGTAATAGCTGTCGAATGTGTTGGGATAGCGCAGCAGCTCAGGGAATGTCCACTGGAGCTTCGGCCTGTCCGCCAGTTCCCGTTGTTCCTGCAGCCCGATGCGAGGTTCGATGGGGATAATTTTGCTCAGCAAGGGAAGGAAGATGACGGCGAGAAAAAGAAGCGTGAGGGCCGCATTGAATATCTTCCGGGTCATTTCTTGTTCTTGTCCACACGCATCCCTAGAAACGGAAATAGATAAACGGATTGTAGGTTCCGTTGGCGATCCACATCACGGCCCAGGCAAAAATCAGAGCGAGAATCGAAAACTCAAGGACAGAACGAAAGGCGGTCAACGAGGTCGCCACGATGCCCAGGCGGGACCGGTCCCACCGCTCCAAGCCTCTTTTCACCGCCGGGACGATCGGCAGGCATCCCATCACCCCAACCAGAAGCACGGCCATGAACTCAGGATTCATATACAGCCCGGCATTGTGGACGCTGCCGTCACCCTTGGCCCATCCGGCCATGGCCTTGATCATGCCCCAGGCTTGGCCGATGGTCTCCGAGCGGAAAATCACTTTGATGCATATGCTGATGAGGAGAAGGTAGCCATGCTGCAGGGGAACCCACAGCCTCTTCAGCAATTTCCCTAGGCCCTGCCTCTCGAGGATAAGGAAAAGGCCGTGGGTCATCCCCCAAACGACATATGTCCAGCTCGGGCCGTGCCACAGTCCGCAGAGAAAAAAGACGACGCAGAGGTTGAATATCACCCTCGGCAGGGGATGCCGGTTGCCGCCCAGGGGAAAATACAGATAATCCCGGAACCAGTTGGCCAGGGAGATATGCCAGCGGGTCCAGTACTCCCTTAGCGAGCGGGAGATGTAGGGGTAATTGAAATTCTCCATAAAATGGAATCCCAGCATCCGGCCCATTCCGATGGCCATGTCTGAATACCCTGAGAAATCGAAATAGAGCTGAATGGCGAAGCCGATAGCTCCTAGCCAGGCCAAACCCGTCGTCATAGATTCAACGGGAAGGGCAAAAATCTTGTCCACATTCAGGGCCAGGCAATCGGCCACGATGACTTTTTTCCCGAGCCCGATGATGAACCGTCTGACACCGGAGCTGAAATCATCAAGAGTGACCCGGCGTTCTCTGAGCTCTTGGGAGACATCCCTGTAGCGGATGATCGGACCGGCGACCAATTGAGGGAACATGGTCACGAAAGTAGCAAAATCGAGCAGGCTTTTCGTGGCCGCGGTGTTTCCGCGATAGACATCGATGCTGTAGCTCAAGGACTGGAAGGTATAAAAGCTGATGCCCACGGGGAGGGCGACCTGCATCACGCCGTGGAGCTGCCAGGCCGAAAGCCCGAGGTTTCCCAAGCCGGCGTTGATGCTGTCGACAAAGAAATGGAAATACTTGAAAAACCCCAGTATGGACAGGTTGGCGATGATCGAAAGGGTCATCGCGATCTTCTGGCCCCGGGTGCGAGGAGTGCCTTTTTCCAGGGGCTTGATTTCCTCTTTCCATCTTTTTCCAAGATGTCCGGATATGACCAGTCCGCTGACGTAATCGATGACTATCGTGGCCATCATGATAAAAACGAAGAGCTTTTCTCCCCAGGCATAGAAAAAGAGGCTGGAGAAAAGAAGAAACAAATTCCCCGGAAATCGGGATACGCGTCCCGTTTTGGCCAGCGAGACGGCCGAAAGAAGGAAATAGACGCCTAAGGAGATCGGTAGAAATAAGAACAAGAACGTCACCGAGCTGAAAACCACTGCATCCTCTGTAAAAATACGAGCCTTGGATCATCCAATATTTTCACGGCTAAAGATGGGTATTTGCTTTTCTGCCCCCATGGCGGAACGGGCAGTTTTGGTTCGACTTCTCCTCAATTATCGAGCGAGATAGTAAGCAGAATCACGTAAAGATGTCAAGGATACCTGGGGAAAACTTGGAGTTCTCCTCATGACTCCGTTCAGCAGGCAAGTCTCGGGCTCTGCTGGCACAACAAAAAAGCGCACTCTTATACTTTGTCTCAGTGCTGTCCAGTTATAAGTTGAACAAAAGCAATTGGTTAGGGTCGTCGGCCATCGATTCATGATCGTACTTTTCCGTAGGCAGCTGATTCAACGGAGTTTTCTCGAACGCCATAATGCTCAAAACCTGCAAAAAAGTGTAGAGGGGGACCGGCAGGTCCAATTTCTTCTTGATAATGGCGACGAGGACGTAAACCGTGATAGCCACCCAAATCTGGGTCCGCACGGCATTCTCCGAGGTCCCATAAAACGACTTGATCCGCAGGTTCTGTTTGATCCAGCGGAAGAAAAGTTCCACGTTCCAGCGGAGCTTGTAGAGTTTGGCGATCGTCAGCGCGGGCAAAAGGAAATTGTTTGTTAGAAAGGTTAAGTACCGACCGTTCTCCCGGTCGTAGAAGCGAAGGCGACGGATCACGTCGGGATAGTCGGTCTTGGATTTGGGACCGGTCAAGACGATTCTCTGGTCGCTCCTCAGGTCCTTGCTTTTGTCGATGGGTTGAGACGAGATGCGGCGCGACTGGAGATTCGACTTGGCCCGGATGACGAAAAAGGCGTGGTTCTGATGAAGGGTGTAGAGTCGAAAGAAGTCCAGATATGCTCGATCCAGAATGTAGAAGGAACCCGGCTCGGGCAGAAGATCGTCGAGGATCCGAACGTCGTGCGTTTTCCCTTGTGTTATATGGATAATAGTTGGTATCGAGCCCCTCAGGTCGAGAAGGGTATGGAGCTTGATGGCGCCCTTGCGTTTGCGGAACCGAGCCCAGGGAAAAAGCGACAGACACAGGTCGATCGTCGTGGAATCGAAGGCGTAAATCGTATTGTCGAGCTCCAAGCCGATATCCTCGTTGCGGTAAAGTCGACGGGCCTCGGCGATGAGCACCTGGGCAAAGTCGGCATATATGCGCCAATCGCGGGCTTCGTTGGCGTTGGCCAAGTTGTTGCGAGAGACGCGGCCGCGGATGCCCATGTGATAGAGCCGGCTTCTCACAGCTTTCAAGCAGGAGACGATATCGCGAAGGCTTTCCCGATAGGTGAGCTGGGCGAAAGCCAGACAGAAGAACTGATCGAGGCACGAAAATCTCCGGACCCTGTAGTCCACGCGATAACGCCGGACGCATTTCCGAAACTCGGGAAGAGGAAGGAAGGCCATGATCTGGGCGAAGACGGATGGTTGAGTGTTCATCGGTCGCTCCTCGAAGTGCGAAAGAGCGCCGATTATGCAAAATCGCGTTCAAATCGATTACCGCGAAAAACGACTTCATCTTCTGTATTATGTGTATGATGGAAAGCTTTTGTTTTTCCTTAACTGGACAGCACTGTCCCTATTTCAGAAATTTTGACATCCTTCGCTCTGTTGCATATAAATGGGACTGCGCATTGAAATCGCCGAGAAAGGAGAAGTTATGGCCATGTCGCGAAAAAACTTCCTGAAAATGATGGGGCTCGGATTCCTGTCCACGGGCGCGGGGAAGGGCCTCCCTCAACCGGCCCCGTCTCTTGATAAAGCCCGGGCCGAGGCCATGAAGCTCAAGATCACCGGAGTCGATATCTATGCCTTTGACATCCCGCTCAAGGAACCGTTCAAGATCTCGATCGGGACGGTCTACGCGGCCAATGATGTCCTCATCATGATACAAACCGACGCCGGGATCGTCGGGCTTGGTGAAGCCTGCCCCTTCGCCCCGATCACGGGTGAAACGCAGGAGATGAACCTGGCCGCCGCCAAAGGGCTGCGCGAGACCGTCCTCGGCAAGAGCCCGCTGGCCATCGAGAGCCTCGTCCACGGGTTCGGTCCCTTCCTCCATTCCAACCCGAGTGCCGTGGCCGCCTTTGACACGGCCCTCTACGACATCATGGGGAAGGTCGCCGGCCTGCCGCTCTACCGGCTCTTCGGAGGCGACAAGCCTTCCTTCGGCACGGACATCACAACAGACCTCGACGAGCCCGAAAAGATGGCCGCCAAGGCCAAGGAGTTTGTCGACCGCGGGTTCGACACGATAAAGATCAAGGTTGGCCAGGGCCAGGAAATCGACCTCCGGCGCCTCGAGGCCATCCGGCAGGCTATCGGCTACCAACGCAAAATCCGGATCGACGCCAACCAGGGCTGGACTCCGCCCCTGGCCATTGACACACTGAAGAAGATGGAGAAATTCCAGGTCGAGTTCGTCGAGCAGCCCGTCCTGGCCTCCGACATGGCCGGGCTGAAGGCGGTGCATGCCGTAAGCCCCATCCCGGTGATGGCCGACGAAGCGCTCTTCTTTCCAGCCGACGCCGTCAAGCTCATCAAGGCCGAAGCCTGTGCCTACCTCAACATCAAGCTGATGAAGGCGGGCGGACTTCTCAACATGATGAAGATCGCCCACGTCGCCGACGCCGCCAACATGCTCTGCATGGTGGGCTGCATGATCGACTCGCGGCTCGGATTGACGGCCGCCGCCCACGTGGTCGCCTCGAACCGCAACATCGTCTTCGCCGACCTGGACGGACACAACTCCCACACGGTTGACCCGGTCGTCGGCGGCATGCTTTTCGAGAAAGGGCAGATCACGGTTCCCGAGCTCCCCGGCATCGGGGCAGACGTGGACCCGGCGTATTTGAAGAAACTCAGGAAAATATAGCGCCCTCAGACCAGCTTCTTCAGCTCCTCAAGCAGGCGGTCAATATGGGCGTCGGTGTGGGCGGAGAAAATCGAAGCCCGCAGGACACCACCGCTCGGCGCGCCGACGTACTTGAGGTAGGCGACAGCGATACCCTTGTCCAGAAGCTCCTTCTGGACTTTCTTCATCTCGTCGGCGGATGTGAGCGTCCAGGTGACGATGGGCATCGGAGAATCGCCGACATCAAACCCGAGCCGGCTCATTCCCTTCTTTATCCGGGCGACGTTGCGGCGCAGCCTTTCCCTCCACTCGGGATGCGTCTGGACGAGTTCGATCCCTTTCGCCGAGGCGGCCGCGATCGGCGTCGGAGTGGGGCTCGCCCCGCTGTAAGCGCCAACGGTCTGTCTGATCTTCTGAATGAACGCGGCTGAGGCCGGGATAAATCCGCCGTGGCCCCCAAAGGCCTTGCTCAGCGTCCCGCTTATAATGAGATTATCGCCCGGCTTCAGCCCGAAATGTTCGCAGGTGCCCCGTCCGTCCGCCCCGAGCACGCCGACAGCATGAGCGTCGTCGAGGCACAGGATGCCGTTATACGGCTCCAACTCCTTGATGATCTCCGGCACGGGTGCGATGACGCCGAAGGTCGGGAAAACGCCGTCGGTGATGACGAGGGGCCGCTGGCCCGCCTTGAGTTCTGACTTGAGCTTCGACCTTAAGTCGGAGGGGTCGCGATGCTTGTAGAAGACGACCGGCTTCCCAGTCGAGTGGATCCCGTCCCTGACGCTGAAATGGGCGGTTTCGTCGACAAAGGCCAGGTCAAATTGATCGGCCAGGCCCTGGGCCATCATCAACCCGTTGAAGTATCCGCTGACATAATAGAGCGCCTTCTCGGTCCCGAAGTAGCCAGCGATCTTCTTCTCGGCATCGAGGAGAATAGGGTTATTACCGAACCCGGAGCGGGTGGTGGCGCTGTGCATGCCATATTTACTGAAAGCATCGATTCCCGTTCGGATCATCTCGGCATTGCCGTGAAGGGCGAAGTACCCGGTCCCGCCGAAATAGATGTACTTCCGGCCGTTGATGACCGTCTCGGCGCCCGGCGCGCTGTCCATTATGAAGGGAACAGCCTGGCCGGCAGGAAGATCCTCCGGTTCAAGGCCCAGCTCTTCGGCGAAGGCCCGTAGGCCGTAAGGGGCGAATAAGAGACTCAAGGCGGAATTCCTCAAAAAAGCTCGTCTGGTCGTCATCGTCTCTCCTCTCTCTGCGGGTTCGGGCATAGGCTAACGCGAGCGTTGGGACTTGTCAAACCTGGGCTTTTGTGTTCGGCCTGGATTTCACATATATTAAGATATTCCAACTTGAGCGCAGATGAAAAATCTCGGCCGGAGGTCCTTCCCAGATAACGCAATGGAAAAGGAGTCCCGATGAAAAAAACGGCACTTTTCGCTTTGGTCGCCTTGGCCCTCGTCTTCGCTTTTCAAGCATGCACGCCCCAACCCAAGCCCGCAGCCGTGCCCCGGACGCAGCCGCTCTGGTTTGGCCTCCACGTTCTCGTCGAGAATAAGGCGGCAGCAGAGGCGGTCATTGCCGAGCTCCCGGCGCTAGCCAAGGTCGGCATCAACCTGCTCGTCTTCGAGGTCGATTACAATTATGAGTACGTCTCCCATCCCAAACTCCGCGGCGACGACCCGGTCTCCCGGGAAACGGTTAAGAAAGTCGTCGCCCTGTGCCGCGACCTCAAGATCCGCCTGATCCCGGAATTCCAGTCACTGGGCCACCAGTCCTGGGAGGGAAAGACCTTCCCCCTGCTGACGAAATACCCCGAATTCGACGAGACGCCCGGCCAGTTTCCCGGCAACAAAGACATCTACTGCCGCAGTTGGTGCCCGCTTCACCCGGACGTCAACCCGATCATCTTTGCGCTTTATGACGAGATCATCGAGGTCTTCGAGGCCGACGCCCTTCATGTCGGCATGGACGAGGTCTTCCTGATCGGGAGCGAATTCTGTCCCCGCTGCAAGGGCAAGGACCCGGCCGAGCTCTTCGCCAAGTCGGTGAACGATATCCATCAGCACCTGGTCAAGGAGCGGGGGGTGGAGATGCTGATGTGGGCAGACCGTTTCCTCGACGGCGCCGCCACTGGCTACGGCGAATGGGAAGCCTCGATGAACAGGACCCACCCGGCCATCGACATGATCCCCAAGGACATCATCATGTGCGACTGGCACTACGAGCGGATGAAGTCCTATCCTTCTATCCCGCTCTTCCTGAATAAAGGCTTCCGCGTCCTGCCGACAAGCTTCCGCGATGCCAAACAGACAAATAAGCTGATCTATTACTCGCTGGCCTTCCCCTCGGAGCGCATGCTCGGCCACGTCTGTACGATCTGGCATGCCCCGGAAGCCGGAAAGACGGCCAAGTGGCCCCCGCTTCTCGCCGCCGCCAAGAAGCTCCGGAAAATCGGGCTCTAGCCGCGCAGCTTCTTGAGCTCTTCCCTTTATCTTGAACAAGCCGGAGGGATGATCCTCATTGACTCCCAAGCCATAACCAGATAACCTAATCGCCATCCACCCAAAGGAGAGACAGAATGAAGACTGTCCGCGCGCTATTTTATCTTTATTCCTTCGCCGCCCTGCTTTTCGGGCCCATCTGCGGGGCCGGGGACCTCACCGCTCAAGGACTGAGCCCTGACGTGCTGAAGAGCATCACCTACCGGTCGATCGGACCGACCCGGGAGAGCGGCCGGTTTGTCGATTTTGCGGTCTCGGCGCAGGAACCCACCACCTTTTATGCCGCCACCGCCAGCGGGGGACTCTGGAAAACAGTCAACAACGGCATCACCTTCGAGCCCATCTTTGACCATGAAAACGTCTTCTCGATCGGGGATATCGCCGTCGCGCCCTCGGACCCGAAGATCGTCTGGGTCGGCACCGGCGAGGCCAACAACTCCCGCTCCACCTACTGGGGCGACGGTGTGTACAAATCCAGCGACGCCGGCAAGAGCTGGAAGAACATGGGGCTCAAAGAATCCCACCACATCGGCAGAGTCGTCATCCATCCGAAGAACCCGGAGATCGTCTATATCGCCGCCCTCGGCCATCTCTACTCGGAGAACCCCGACCGGGGGCTGTACAAGACAACGGACGGCGGCGCCTCCTGGAACAAGGTGCTTGACGTCGTCGTGCGCGGCCGGAACATTGGCGTCGTCGAGCTCGCCATGGACCCGTCGAACCCGGAAACCCTGTACGCCGCGACCTACGACAGGATGCGCAAACCCTGGACCTACATGATCGGCGGGCCGGGCAGCGGACTCTACAAGACCACTGACGGCGGCGCCTCCTGGAAGAAGCTCTCCGGGGGCCTGCCCGCGGGAATCTTGGGCCGGATCGGCATCGCCGTCACCGCCAAGGATTCAAAAGTCCTTTACGCTTGCATCGAAAACGCCAACAAACCGGAAATGCCCGAGGAGAGCCGCTGGCAGGAGATTCTGGCCGGCAAGTCGAGCCAGGGAATGATCGACGGCGAAGTCTATCGCTCGGACGACGCCGGAGAAAGCTGGAAGAAGTTCAGCCCGGACAAACAGAGCATCGGCGGCGCCCCGGGCTACTACTATGGACAGATCATCATTGACCCGAACAACGACCAGGCCGTTCATGTTCTCAGCGCCGCTTCCTGGGGAACGAAAGACGGCGGCAAGACCTGGCAGCGCCGGCCGTTGAATTTCGGCGGCGACGACCACGCCCTCTGGATCGACCCGGCCAACTCCCTTCATATGCTCCTCGGCTACGACCATGGAATGGGCATCACCTATGACGGCGGGAAAAACTGGTATCACCCGGACCAGTTGCCCCTGGCACAATTTTACGCCGTCGGGTTTGATATGTCTTATCCATATCATGTGGCCGGCGGCCTCCAGGACAACGGCTCAGCCATGGGGCCGAGCACCAAGCGGGGAGGCGCCCCCATCCGGCTCGAAGACTGGCAGGACGTCGGAGGCGGGGACGGCATGTACAATGTTTTCGACCAGAACACCAACCGCTTCCTCTACAACGAATCCCAATTCGGCCCGCTCCAGAGGATCGACCTTCTGACCGGCGAGCGGAAGGGGATCGCCTATCAGAATAAAAACCAGGATCTGCGCTGGAACTGGTGCGCCCCGATTCTCGTTTCCCCCCACAACAGCGATGTCATCTACCACGGCGGCAACAAGCTGGTCAAATCGGCTTACCGCGGCGAAGTCTGGGAGGAGATCAGCCCCGACCTGACGACAAACGACCCCTCCAAGCTGCCGACGGGAAAAGGCGGGGACGGCAATATCCAACACTGCACGATTACCACCATCGATGAATCGCCGCTCGAGGCGGGTGTCCTGTGGGCCGGAACGGACGACGGCAACGTCTGGGTGACCAGGGACACCGGCAAAAACTGGACCAAGCTGAACGAGCAGATCCCGGGCAATCCCGGCTACTGGGTCAGCCGGGTGGCTGCTTCCGCGGTCAATCCCGGAGCCGCGTACGTGTCTTACACCGGTTTTCGCAACGACGATTTCAGGCCGTTTGTCTACAAGACGAACGACTACGGCCAGACCTGGACGTCGATCACCGGAAACCTTCCCGCCGAGCCGGTCAACGTCATCCGGGAGGATCCCAAGAACTCCA
>Ga0209286_1000156_pt1 | contig 15670 bp, 12 predicted proteins | sample PPLLak1March2015_2_FD_187250 | JGI IMG/M metagenome (GOLD analysis project Ga0209286, IMG submission 187250) | Freshwater sediment microbial communities from Prairie Pothole Lake near Jamestown, North Dakota, USA - PPLs Lake P8 Core (3) Depth... | ecosystem: Environmental > Aquatic > Freshwater...
CGGCGCTCGCCGTGAGGAACACCTTGGCCACTGCGTCGGGGAACACCACCGTACCCATGTCGCGCCCGTCGGCCACCAGTCCGGGCGCCTGGCGGTAGGCATGCTGGCGGTGGAGCAGCGCCGCGCGCACCGCCGGCAGCGCGGCCACCTTGGATGCGCCCTCGCCGACCTTCTCGGCGCGAATCGCATCGCTGACGTTCTCGCCTCCCAGCCAAACCGCGCCATCGTGGAACGACGCCGGCAAGGTCGACGCCAGTTGCGCCACCCCGAGCTCGTCGTCCAGCGCTACAGCGTGCTTCATCGCCGACAGAGCAGTCAGCCTGTAGAGCGCGCCGCTGTCGAGAAAATGAAAACCCAGCGCCTGCGCCACGCGCTCGGCCACCGTGCCCTTGCCGGACGCCGACGGGCCGTCGATGGCCAGGACCGGCACCACTTTCGCGATGCCGCCGAAAACCTGGAAATAATCGGGGAAGGTCTTCGCCACGCAGCCGGGATCGTTGATGCGCACCGGCACGCCGCCGAGCGCGACCAGCGACAGGCACATCGCCATGCGATGGTCGTCGTAGGTGTCGATGGCGGCGTTGGGGATCAGTTTCGTGGGCGGGGTGATGCGGATGAAGTCGGCGCCCTCCTCCACCGTCGCGCCGACCTTGCGCAGTTCGGTCGCCATGGCGGCGATGCGGTCGGTTTCCTTGACCCGCCAGCTGGCGATGTTCCTGAGCGTGGTGACCCCGTCGGCGAACAGCGCAGCCACCGCCAGCGTCATCGCCGCATCGGGAATATGATTGCAGTCGAGGTCGATCGCCTTGAGGCGCCCCGACTGCGGTGCGCGCGCCTCGATCCAGTTCGGCCCCATCTCGATCCGGGCGCCCATCAGCGCCAACGCGTCAGCGAAGCGCACGTCACCCTGCACGCTGTCGCGGCCCACCCCCTCGACCCGGACCGGCCCGCCGCCAATGGCGCCGGCAGCGAGGAAATATGAAGCCGACGAAGCATCGCCCTCGACGTGGATCGTGCCCGGGCTGCGATAGCGCGCATCCGCCGACACCGTGAAACTCGCCCAGCCGTCCTGTGCCACCTCGACGCCGAAGCGGCGCAGCATCGCCAGGGTGATGCCGATGTAGGGCTTGGAAATCAGTTCGCCGACCACCTCGACCGTGGTGGCTTGCTGTCGCAACGGCAGCGCCATCAGCAGGCCGGTGAGAAACTGGCTGGAGACATTGCCGCGCACCTGCGCACGCTCGCCCGACGCTGTGGCCGGGTGGATGTGCAGCGGCGGGAAGCCGGGATTGCCGAGGTAGTCGATCCGCGCGCCGAGCTGCTTGAGCGCCTCGACAAGGTCGCCGATCGGCCGCTCGTGCATGCGCGCCACGCCTTTCAGCACATAGTCGCCGCCGGATAGAGCCAAGGCGGCGGTAAGCGGACGGAACGCGGTGCCGGCGTTGCCGAGAAAGAGTTCGGCCTGCTTGACCGGAAAGGCACCGTCGACGCCGGTGATGCGCCAGTGATGGTCGCCGCAGTCTTCGACGCCGACGCCCAGCGTTGTCAGCGCTGCCAGCATGTGGCGGGTGTCGTCGGAATCGAGCAGGTCGTGAACATCGGTCGTGCCTTCGGCCAGCGCCGCCAGCAGCAGCACGCGGTTGGAGATGCTTTTCGAGCCGGGCAGGCGCACCGTCCCTTCGGCCAGGGTGCACGGTGGCAGATCAAGAAATTCCATCAAGAATCCTGGTTGTTTATCCAGCGTTCGCGCGCCGCACGAGCGCGCGAGAATATTTCCAGCAAGGCGTCGGCGTCGGAATCGGCCACCGCGTCGCCCACCGCCTCCAGCGCCGACAGGTAGGCGTCGAGCTCAGCCAGCAGCGCCTCGCGATTGGCCAGCGCGATGTCGCGCCACATCTCCGGGCTGCTGCCGGCGATGCGGGTGAAGTCGCGAAATCCGCTGGCGGCGAAGCGAAAGAAGGTGTCGCCGTCGGCTCGGCGCGCCAGTTCGTCGACCAGGGCAAACGCGGCCAGATGCGGCAGATGGCTGACCGCAGCGAAGACCCGATCGTGCAATCCCGCCTCGAGCGTCTCGACCTGGGCGCCGGTCGCTTGCCACAGCGAACGCACGCTGGCGACGGCGCCGGCATCGGTGTCGGCTTCGGGCGTGAGCACCACTTTTTTGCCCTGGTACAGATCGGCGCGCGCGGCAGCCGGACCGCTTTGTTCCGAGCCGGCAATCGGATGGCCCGGCACGAAGCGGACATGGCGCTCGCCCAGCACCTCGTGTGCTGCCGCCAGGACATTGACCTTGGTGCTGCCGGCGTCGGTGACGATGGCGCCCGGTTTGAGGTGTGGTGCGAGCTGCTTCAGCACCGCTGATGTCTCGCCCACGGGCAGCGCCAGCAGGATGCAGTCCGCCTGACCGGCTTCGGTCCAGTCGGCGATGCGATCGATCAGGCCACGTTCGAGCGCGGCCTTCAGGCTGGCGGGATTGCGGCCGACGCCGAGCACCTCGCCCACCGCGCCGGCCTGCTTGAGCGCCAGCGCGAACGATCCGCCGATCAGCCCGGTGCCGACGATGGCAAGGGTCTGGATGATCACAGGCAGACTCTCAGCGCTTCGAGGAAGCGCGCGTTCTGCCCCGCCAGCCCAACCGACACGCGCAGGAATTGCGGCAGGCCGTAGGCGGCGACGGGGCGCACGATCACGCCGCGCTTCAGCAGTTCGGTGTTCACCCGCGCTGCGTCGCCGACTTTGGCCAGCAGGAAATTGCCTTTCGACGGCACAGTCTCGATACCCAATTCAGCCAGGCCGGCCGTCAACTGCGCCATGCCGGCACGGTTCAGGGCGTAGCTGCGCGCCAGGAATTCGCTGTCATCGAGCGCGGCCTCGGCGGCGGCCAGCGCCGGCAGGTTGACGTTGAAGGGATGGCGCACGCGGTTGAGCAGATCGATCACGTCGGCTTGACCGAGGCCGTAGCCGACCCGCAGGCCGGCCAGGCCATAGGCCTTGGAGAAGGTGCGGGTGATGAGCAGATTGGGGAATCTCGCCAGCCACTGCACCGTGTCGCAGCGGTCGGCTTCGGGCAGGTATTCGCCGTACGCCTCGTCCAGCACCACCAGCACCTCGGGCGGCACCCTCTCGAGGAAAGCCTCGATCTCGGCCCAGGGCAGGAAGGTGCCGGTCGGGTTGTTGGGGTTGGCGATCCACACCACCCGGGTGTCGTCGCGGATCGCCGCGCGCATCGCCTCCAGGTCGTGGCCGTAATCCCGCGCCGGCGCGACGATGCCTTCGGCGCCGGCCGTCTGCGTGGCGATCGGATAGACCGCGAAGGCGTGTTCGGAATGGACCGAGGAGGTCCCCGGCGCCAGGAAGGCGCTCGCCACGATGTCGAGTACGTCGTTGGAACCGTTGCCGAGCACGATCTGGCTGGATGCCACGCCGAGCCTGGCGGAGAGCTTCGCCTTCAGCGCAAATCCGGCGCCGTCCGGGTAGATGGCCATGTCCTGCAGCGCAGCCTGCGCCGCCTCCAGCGCCAGCGGGCTCGGACCGAGCGGGTTTTCGTTCGACGCCAGCTTGACGATGTCGGCCTCGGCCATGCCGAGTTCGCGCGCCAGTTCGGAGATCGGCTTGCCCGGTTGATACGGCGCAATCGCGCGCACATGGGCGGGCGCAAGGTCACACGGATTCATATCAGGAACTGGCAGCAGGATAGGAACCGAGGATTTTCAGGAAGGCGGCGCGCATGCCGATTTCTTCCAGCGTCGCCGACAGCAGCGCATCCTCGCGGTGGCCCTCGCAGACGACGAAGAACAGGTATTCCCAGTTGCCGGAACGCGACGGCCTCGACTCCAGCTTGCTCATCGAGATGCCGGCATCGGCGAGCGGCTGCAGCAGCTTGACGATGGCGCCGGGCTGGTTGTGCGCTCCCATCACCAGCGAAGTCTTATCGCGTCCGGAGGGCGCGGCATCCTGGGGAGCGATCACCAGGAAGCGGGTGGTATTGCTGGCTTCGTCCTCGACGCGCGCCTCGATGATTTGAAGCCCGTAGAGTTCGGCGGCCGCTTCGCTGCCCAGGGCAGCGGCGGCCGGATCCTCGGCGGCACGCTGGGCGCCGTCGCTGTTGCTCACCACGCTGATACGCTCGGCCTGCGGCAGATGGCGGGCGAGCCAGTTCTGGCACTGCGCCAGCGACTGGGCGTGACCGTAGACGCGCTCGATGCCGTCGAGGCTGGCTGCCTTGCCCATCAGGTTCTGATGAATCGGCAGCATCACCTCGCCACAGATCTTCAGCGGGCTGGAAACGATCAGGTCGAGGGTGCGCGAAATCGCGCCTTCGGTGGAGTTCTCCACCGGCACGACGGCGAAGTCGGCACGGCCGGTTTCGACCGCACGAAAGCAGGCGTCGATGTCCGCCTCGGCCTGGGCGCTGACCTCATGGCCGAAATGCTTGGTGACCGCGGCCTGGCTGAAGGTCCCTTGCGGCCCGAGGTAGCTGACGCGGATGTCCTGCTCGAGCGCGCGGCAGGCCGACATCACCTCGCGTATCAGGCGCTCGACGCTGTCGCCGCTCAAGGGTCCGGGATTGGCCTGGCGCAGGCGGCGAATGATCTCGGCCTCGCGCTCAGGCCGGTAGATCTTTTCGCCGCGCTTGGTGCGCCCGACTTCCTGGGCGATTTGCGCGCGCTCGGAAAGCAGCTTCAGCAAGCTGTCGTCGATCGCATCGATCCGCGCACGCAGGGCCTTGAGCGAGTCGTCCACAGACATTATTCCGCTGGCAGATAGCGTACCGAAAGCACGCCGGCCACATTGGCCAGTTGCTGGATGACCGCGTCGCTGACCGCGCTGTCCACGTCCACCAGGGTGTAGGCCATGTCGCCTTTCGACTTGTTGACCATGTTGTGGATGTTGAGGCCGGCGGCTGCCAGCACCGAGGATATCTGCCCCACCATGTTGGGCACGTTGGCGTTGGCGATCCCCAGGCGGAAGGTCGATTCGCGCGGCATGCTGACGTTGGGGAAATTGACCGAATTGAGGATGTTGCCGTTTTCCAGGTAATCGGCAAGCTGCTCGGCGACCATGATCGCGCAGTTCTCCTCGGCTTCCTCGGTGGAGGCGCCGAGGTGTGGCAGTGCCACCACCCTGGCGTGGCCCTTCAGCGCATTCGCCGGGAAATCGCAGATGTAGGCATGCAGCTTGTTGGCGTCGAGCGCCTCGATCACCGCGGTATTGTCGACCACGCCTTCGCGGGCGAAATTCAGCAGCACCGCATTGGGGCGCATCACGCCGATGCGCTGGGCGTTGATGAGGTTGCGGGTGGCGTCGACCAGCGGCACATGCAGGGTGACGAAGTCGGCCATGCGCAGCACGTCCTCGACGTTTTCGGCGCGCTTGACCTGGGACGGCAGGCGCCACGCGGCGTCCACGGTGATCCCCGGATCGAAGCCGATCACCTTCATGCCGAGCTTGATCGCCGCTTCGGCGATGTACGAGCCGATCGCGCCGAGACCTATCACGCCGAGGGTGCGGCCCGGCAGTTCCATGCCAGCAAACTTCTTCTTGCCGGCTTCGGTCGCCTTGTGCATTTCTTCATCGGAACCCGACAGGCCTTCGACGAACTTCAATGCCGGCACCAGGTTGCGCGCGCCCATCAGCATGCCGGCGATCACCAGTTCCTTGACCGCGTTGGCGTTGGCGCCCGGTGCGTTGAAAACCGGTACGCCGCGTTCCGACAGCTTCTTCACCGGGATATTGTTGGTCCCGGCGCCTGCACGCGCGATCACCTTGACCGATGCCGGAATATCCATCTCGTGCATGTTGGCGGAACGCACCAAAATGCCTTCCGGGTCGGTGACGTCGCCGCCGACGACGTAATGCTCCGGGAGCCGCGCCAGGCCGCGCGCGGAAATGGCGTTGAGGGTGAGGATCTTGCGTGAATCAGCCATGGTTCTTCTCGAATTCACGCATGTAATCGACCAGGGCGCGCACTCCTTCGACCGGCATGGCGTTGTAGATCGAGGCGCGCATGCCGCCGACCGAGCGGTGGCCCTTCAACTGGATCAGGCCGCGCTCCTTGGCGCCCTTGAGGAAAGCTTCGTCGAGGGCGGCGTCCTTGAGGGTGAAGGGGATGTTCATCAGCGAACGGTTTTCCTTCGCCACCGGCGAGTTGTAGAAGTCGGTCGCGTCGAGCGCGTCGTACAGCATGCCGGCCTTCTCGCGGTTGGTCTTCTCCATCGCGGTGAGGCCGCCGCGCGCCTTCAGCCACTTGAATACCAGCCCGGCGGTGTACATGGCGAAAGTCGGCGGGGTGTTGTACATCGACTCGTTGTCGGCGTGGGTCTTGTAGTCGAACATGGTCGGCGTGCCGGCCACGGTCTCGCCGATCAGGTCGTCGCGGACGATGACGATGGTGAGGCCGGCCGGGCCGATGTTCTTCTGCGCGCCGGCATAGATCACGCCGAATTTCGACACGTCGATCGGCCGTGACAGGATGGTCGACGACATGTCGGCTACCAGCGGCACGTCGCCGGTTTCGGGGGTCCAGAAGATTTCCACCCCGCCGATGGTTTCGTTCGGCGTGTAGTGCACGTAGGCGGCATCGGCATCGAGCTTCCACTGATCCTGGGTCGGCGCGTAGCTGAAGTTCTTGTCTTCGCTGGTCGCCACCACGTTCACCTTGCCGTAGCGCTTGGCTTCCTTGATGGCCTTCTTCGACCACTCGCCAGTATTCAGGTAGTCGGCGCTGGCTTTGCCGCGCAGCAGGTTCATCGGCACCATCGCGAACTGGCTCGATGCACCGCCCTGCAGGAACAGCACCTTGTAGTTGGCGGGAATGCCCATCACCTCGCGCAGATCGGCTTCGGCCTCGGCGGCGATGCCCATGAATTCCTTGCCACGGTGGCTCATTTCCATCACCGACATGCCGGAGCCGTGCCAGTCGACCAGTTCGGTCTGTACCTGCATCAGGACGTCATGAGGAAGCACGGCGGGGCCGGCGCTGAAATTGTAGATCGTCATATTCTGGTCTCCCTGTTTACTCTTTGTTTCACTCTTCACTATCGGATTCGGCGACTTTTTCCAAGCCGATCAGCGTCTCGCCCTTGTCCAGGTTGATCAGCGTCACGCCCTGCGTGGAGCGGCTCATGGCGCGGATTTCCTTGACCCGGGTACGGATCAGCACGCCGCCGGTGGTGATCAGCATGATCTCGTCGTCCGGCTTCACCAGCGTGGCGGCGACGACCTTGCCGTTGCGCTCGCTGGTCTGGATCGCGATCATGCCCTGAGTCGCGCGGGCGTGGCGGGTGTACTCGGCGATCGGCGTGCGTTTGCCGAAGCCGTTCTCGGTCGCGGTCAGGACGAAGTCGTTCTCGTCCTCGGCCACCAGCAGCGAGATCAGCTTCTTGCCCTTGGCGAGCTTCATGCCGATGACGCCGCGTGCGCTGCGGCCCATCGGGCGCACGTCGTTTTCATCGAAGCGCACCGCCTTGCCGCCATCGGAGAACAGCATCACGTCGTGGCGGCCGTCGGTGATCGACGCGCCGATGAGGAAGTCGCCGTCGTCCAGGCCCACCGCGATGATGCCTGCGGTGCGCGGACGCGAGAATTCGGAAAGCGGCGTCTTCTTGACGATGCCGTTGCTGGTCGCCATGAACACATAGCGGTCGTCGTCGAAAGACTTGACCGGCAGCAGCGCATTGATCTTCTCGCCCTCTTCCAGCGGCAGCAGGTTGACGATCGGCTTGCCGCGCGCCCCGCGTCCGCCCTGCGGGACGTTGTAGACCTTGAGCCAGTACATCCGCCCGCGGCTGGAGAAGCAGAGGATGTAGTCGTGGGTGTTGGCGACGAACATCTTCTCGATGAAGTCCTCGTCCTTGGTGCCCGCCGCCTGCTTGCCGCGACCGCCGCGCTTCTGCGCCCGGTAGTCGTCCATCGGCTGCGACTTCATGTAGCCGCCATGCGACAGCGTGACGACCATCTCCTCCGGCTTGATCAGGTCCTCCATCGACATGTCCTGTGCGTTCTCGACGATTGCCGAGCGGCGCTTGTCGCCGAACTGCTCCTGGATCTGGGCCAGCTCCTCGCGGATGATCTGGGTGATGCGCGCCGGATTGGCGAGGATGTCGAGCAGGTCGGCGATCTTTTCCATGATCTCCTTGTACTCGCCGATGATCTTGTCCGATTCGAGGTTGGTCAGGCGCTGCAGCTGCATTTCCAGGATCCGCTGCGCCTGGATCTCGGACAGGTGGTAGCCGTCGGGGTGCAGGCCGAACTCGGGTCCGATGTTCACCGGACGCGAATATTCCGAATCGATGCGCGCCAGCATTTCCTCGACCATCGCCGACTTCCAGGCACGGCCGAGCAGGCGCTCCCTGGCGATCGCCGGGGTCTCCGACGACTTGATCAGTTCGACGATCTCGTCGACGTTGGCCAGCGCCACCGCCAGGCCTTCGAGGATATGGCCGCGTTCGCGCGCCTTGCGCAGATCGAACACCGTGCGCCGCGTCACCACTTCGCGACGGTGGCGCAGGAAGGCGTCGAGCATTTCCCTCAGGTTGAGCAGGCGCGGCTGACCGTCGATCAGCGCCACCATGTTCATGCCGAAGGTGTCCTGCATCTGCGTCTGCTTGTACAGATTGTTGAGGATTACGTCGGCGTTCTCGCCGCGCTTGAGCTCGATGTAGACGCGCATCCCGGACTTGTCCGACTCGTCCCTGAGGTCCGCGATGCCGTCGATCTGCTTCTCGCGCACCAGCTCGCCGATCTTGATCAGCAGGTTGGCCTTGTTCACCTGGTACGGCAGCTCGTCGATGATGATGGCCTGCTTGCTGCCGTTCTTGTCGAGGTCCTCGACGTGGCAGGTAGCGCGCATCACCACGCGGCCGCGACCGGTGCGGTAGCCATCGCGCACGCCCGTGAGGCCGTAGATGATGCCGGCGGTGGGAAAGTCGGGGGCCTTGACGATATTGATCAGGGCCTCGATGTCGGTTTCCGGATCGTCCAGCAGCGTCTGCAGCGCGGTGCAGATATCGGTCAGGTTGTGCGGCGGGATGTTGGTCGCCATGCCCACCGCGATGCCGGACGAGCCGTTGATCAGCAGGTTGGGGATCTTGGTCGGCAGCACCAGCGGTTCCTGCTCGGAACCGTCGTAGTTGGGGCCGAAGTCGACCGTTTCCTTGTCGAGGTCGGCCAGCAGTTCGTGGGCGATCTTCGCCATGCGCACTTCGGTGTAACGCATCGCCGCCGCGTTGTCGCCGTCGACCGAACCGAAGTTGCCCTGGCCGTCGATCAGCGGGTAGCGCAGCGAGAAATCCTGCGCCATCCGCACCATGGTGTCGTACACCGCGGTATCGCCGTGCGGGTGGTATTTACCGATGACGTCGCCGACCACGCGGGCCGACTTCTTGTACGCCTTGTTCCAGTCGTTGCCGAGCTCGTTCATCGCATACAGCACGCGGCGATGGACCGGCTTCAGGCCGTCGCGCACGTCCGGCAGCGCACGCCCCACGATCACGCTCATGGCGTACTCGAGGTAGGAATTGCGCATCTCTTCTTCGAGGCTGACCGGGAGCGTTTCTTTGGCGAAGGATTCCATAGACCTGCTTGATTGGGGTGGATTGAAGCCCGCGATTTTAGCATGGCCGCCCGCCCCGGCCGCCTTTGCCATTCAAGGCACAAACAGTGAAAATGCAGCCCACCATGAAACAAGCCGCCGATCTGCTTATCCTGCCGCGCTGGGTCATCCCGGTCGAACCGGCTGGCTTGCTGACCGACCATGCCGTCGTCGTCAGGGACGGCCTGATCGTCGACCTGCTGCCGGCCGCCGAGGCGCAGGCCCGCTACCAGCCGGTCCAGACCCTCGCCCTGCCCGGCCAGGTCCTGATCCCCGGCCTGATCAACCTGCACTGCCACGGCGCCATGAGCCTGATGCGCGGCATGGCCGACGACTTGCCGCTGATGACCTGGCTGAAGGAACGCATCTGGCCGGCCGAGAAGCAGCACGTCTCGGAAGCCTTCGTGCGCGATGGCACCCTCCTGGCGGCTGCCGAGATGCTCGCCGGCGGCGTCACCTGCTGCAACGACATGTACTTCTATCCGCAGGCCGCCGCCGAGGCCTTCCTGCAGGCCGGCATGCGCGCGGTGCTGGGGATGATCGTGCTGGAATTCCCCAGCAACTACGCGTCAGACGCCGACGACTACCTGGCCAAGGGCCTGGCGGTACGCGACCGCTTCAAGGACGAGGCACTGCTCGGCTTCAGCTTCGCACCGCACGCCCCCTACACCGTCTCCGACCAGAGCTTTCGCCGCATCGGCACCCTGGCCGAACAGCTCGGCCTGCCGGTCCACACCCACCTGCACGAGACCCGCGACGAGATCGAAGAGAGCCTGGCACGCCACGGCGTGCGCCCGCTCGAGCGCCTGGCGCGGCTGGGGCTGCTCGGTCCCAACCTGATCGCCGTCCACGCCATCCACGTCACCGATGCCGAGATCGCGACCCTCGCCAGCCACGGCTGCCACGTCGCCCACTGCCCTTCGTCCAATCTCAAGCTCGCCTCCGGCCTCGCGCCGTATGCGCGGCTGGCGGCGGCCGGGGTCAATGCCGGCCTCGGCAGCGACGGCGCGGCCAGCAACAACCGCCTCGACCTGTTCGTCGAGATGCGCCACGCCGCCCTGCTCGCCAAGGGCGCGAGCGGCGACGCCGCCGCGCTGCCGGCCTTCCAGGTGCTGGAGGACGCCACTCTCGACGCCGCGCGCGCCCTCAACCTCGACGACCGCATCGGCAGCATCGTCCCAGGCAAGCATGCCGACCTGGTCGCGGTCGACCTCGGGGCGTTTCACCACCAGCCGGTTTATGATCCGGTTTCGCACCTGGTCTACGTTGCCGGCCGCGAGGACGTCACCCACGTCTGGGTCGATGGTGTGCTGAAACTCGCCGACCGCCGCCTGGTCGACATCAATACCGACGACCTGATCGCCCGCGCCGCCTACTGGCGGACCAAACTCACCACTTAGGTTTCAACCATGAGCAATGTAGACGCCGCCGAAATCGCCAAGTTTTCCGAACTCGCCCACCGCTGGTGGGACCCGAATTCCGAATTCAGGCCGCTGCACGAGATCAACCCGCTGCGCCTGAAGTGGATCGACAAGCTGTCCCCACTGGCCGGCAAGAAAGTGCTCGACGTCGGCTGCGGCGGCGGCATCCTGGCCGAGGCGATGGCCGGCGCCGGCGCCACCGTCAGCGGCATCGACCTGTCGGAGAAGGCGCTCAAGGTCGCCAGGCTGCATCTGTTCGAATCCGGTCGCAGCGTCGACTACCAGCACGTCTCGGCAGAGGACTTCGCCGCCCGACATCCCGGCGAATTCGACGTCGTCACCTGCATGGAAATGCTCGAGCACGTGCCCGACCCCGCCTCGGTCGTCGAAGCCTGCTCGCGCCTGGTCAAGCCGGGCGGCTGGGTGTTCTTCTCGACGCTCAACCGCAACCCGAAGAGCTATCTGTTCGCGATCATCGGCGCCGAATACATCCTCAAGCTCTTGCCGCGCGGCACCCACGACTACGCCAAGTTCCTGCAGCCGGCCGAACTCGCCCGCATGGCGCGCGAGGCGAAGCTGGAAACCCAGGAACTGATCGGCATGACCTACAACCCGCTGACCAAGGTGTACAAGCTGGAAGCTGACACCGACGTCAATTACCTGATGGCGACCCGTCTTGCGGATTGAGAACATCACGGCCGTCCTGTTCGACCTCGACGGCACCCTGGTCGACACCGCGCCCGACCTCGGCTACGCGCTCAATCTGCAGCGCCAGCGCCACGGCCTGCCGCCGCTGGCCGACGAGTTGATCCGGCCGCAGGCCTCGCACGGTGCGCGCGGCCTGCTCGAGATCGGCTTCGACCTGCAGCCGGACGACCGGCGCTTCGCTTCGCTGCGCGCGGAGTTCCTGCAGCTATACGCCGACAACATCTGTCGCCACTCGCGGCCCTTCCCCGGCATCCTCGAACTGCTGGCCGAACTCGAGGCGCGGGGGCTGAAATGGGGCATCGTCACCAACAAGCCGGCGGCCTTTACCGAACCGCTGATGTCCATCCTCGACCTCGCCGAGCGCGCCGCCTGCATCGTTTCCGGCGATACCTGCCCGCAGCCCAAGCCGCATCCGGCGCCGATGCTCGCCGCCGCCGAACTGTGCAGTGCCCGGCCGGCGCAGTGCCTCTACCTGGGCGACGCCGAGCGCGACATCCAGGCTGCCAGGGCCGCCGCCATGCCGGCCCTGGTCGCGGCCTGGGGCTATATCGGCAGCGCCGACCAGCCGCATACCTGGGGCGCCCATGGCCAGATCCACCACCCCTGCGAAACCCTCGACTATCTCGTTCCCTGAGCCATGGCTTACTACCCCCTGATCAAGCATCTGCACCTCGTCACCATCGTCGTCACCCTGGCGCTGTTCCTCCTGCGCGGCGTCTGGATGCTAATGGATTCGCCTCGACTGCAGGCGCGCTGGACACGCATCGTCCCGCACATCAACGATACCCTGCTGCTCGCTAGCGGCATCGCCCTGGCGGTGCTGATGCAGCAATATCCGCTGGTGCACGGCTGGCTCACCGCCAAGCTGTTCGCCCTGATCGCCTACATCGTGCTCGGCACCCTCGCCCTCAAGCGCGGCAAGACCAAGGCGCAGCGGGTAACCGCCTGGATCGCCGCACTGCTGGTGTTCGGCTACATGCTCGCCGTCGCGCGGGCGCATGACCCCCTGCCTTTCTTCTCCTGAAAAGCTGGCACAAATTTTTCCCGGAAGCCTGGAACTTTCATCCAGGCCCCTCCTCTATGCAGTACACTTGTTGCAGCAGCACACATGGGGGCCGACCTGGCTTCGACGTGGGTCGCAAAGCAGCGTAGGGCATACCGAGGGTCAGAGCACCTCGTAAATCCAACTGAAAAACTTTAGTCGCAAACGACGAAAACTACGCCCTGGCCGCTTAAGGTCCAGGACTCACACTAGCCTGTTCATGGGCTAGGTCGGGGCAACCCGGCAGTGAGTTAATTTTCATGAAATCGCGCTTGTCCGGGTCGCTTGGGCAGGTGCTAAATCCAAGGCGACTCGGCGAGATCCAGCCTGTTCGGCGGGCGTGATGGAGCTTAAAGCATAAAAACACCGGACTAAGTATGTAGAACTGCCTGTAGAGGGCTTGCGGACGGGGGTTCGATTCCCCCCGGCTCCACCACCGATACCCCCAGTACCATCCAACGCCGTCCACGAGACGGCGTTTTTTTGTTGTTGGCTTTCGTAGGCCATTGCCCGCCGGGGATTCCTACTCGAAGCTGAGCCGGCTCACCTGGAAAGCACCGATTCGGCGATGATTACTGAAGCAGACGAACTGGCCGACCTGCTCCGGCCTCATCTATCTGCGGCCTGTCGGATTTCTTTACATACCGATGACTGCCGCAGCAAGCCGCTCAAGCTTCCATATATGAATACATAGGCTTACAAATCTGGTGTGGTTGATGCTTCACTCGTTTTACCCCGTTCCTGATTTCAGCGAGCTGGCGAAATTCACTAACCACGGATTGAACGGCCTTGGGTACCGGGCGGGTTGATAGCCGGCACCACCAGCCCACCGGCAAGATTGAATGGAGATCGCGATGAATCTGGCTCCCGTATTTCCGGAAATGGTCGACACCACGGGCGCCCTGCTGCCCGCCCTGATCTCGGTCGGCATCATCCTTGCCGGACGCGCCCGCAGCGGACTGGGTGCCGCTGACCAGTTCTGGCTGGTCGTGCTGTCGCTGGCGTTGACGGCCGTGCTTGCCAGGGTGGTGATCACGCCGGAGGTCACCTCGCTGCACATTGTTCCGGGTGCGACGCTGATTGTCTGCTATCTGGTCTGGTGCGGGTTCTACATCTCCCCCGGCCTGGCCTTCGCCCTCACCTATGCGACCAGCCTGCCGGTGGACTTCTTCCTCGCCCAGATGATCACCGGGGCGGATTTCAATGTCGGGGCGATCGGCGGCGCCGGCTGGCGCGACGGCCTGCTGCTGCTTCCCTTGCTCACTTCGCTGGCGGTGATGTACGCCAACTGGCGTATCGCCAGCGTGGGGCGTGCCGGACTGTTGTGGTTCGGCCAGCGACGCGGCGGCTGGGAAATTGCAGCGGCCGGCAGACGAGCGCCTATCCAGCCCGGCCGCCAGCCCTTGATCAGCCCTTAGCTCCTGCGGGGATTGCGGTGGTCGTCATTGCGACGATCGCGATCCCGTTCCCGACCACTGCGGTCGTGGTCGCGACTCTCGCTACGCCATTCCTTGCGCTCGTGATTGCGGTTTTCGCTGCGCCATTCCTTGCGGTTGTGGTCGCGGTCGCGATCCCAGTTGCGATCATGGCGGGAATCCCGGCCCCAGTCACGGTCATGACGATCATCCCTGTCGTGGCGCCACTGGGGCGGCGCATTGCGCGGACCGCTCCAGTAGGGCGGGGGAGCATAGTGGTGATGACGAACCGGCGCGGCGATGTAATGGTGGCGCACCGGGGGCGGTCCGTAATGCACTTGGTGGCTCGGGCGGGTCACCCTGTGGTGGTCATTGTCGGCCACCTTGGCGCCGACAATGGCACCGAGGAAGCCGCCAACGACAGCGCCATCCCTGCCACCCACCGCATGGCCGACGACCGCGCCGGCACCGCCGCCGATCAATGCGCCGGCGAGTTCATCCGATGCCATGGCGGCGGGACTGCCGACTGTGATCAGACCCGTGATCAAAAAGCTCGCTGCAAGTACTCTGGATTTCATGACGTTCTCCTTCTGTTGATGACGCTGTCAGCGTAAGCGATGGAGTTTGCCGGCGGGTTTCCGCCGGGTAAGCATATGTAACGGCTTGTATCTCAACGCAGGGGCAAGCAAATCAGCGCACAGATTGGCCGTGCCATCAGCCAAGCTGAAGTCAGTGTTTCGCAGGGGATAAAGCGGCATGTTGAACAGAAGGCAATTCATTTCCTCGAGCGTCGTTGCAGCGGGAGCAATTGGCCTTCAGGGCTGCTCGATCGGCAAGGGCGAGGCGGAGTATCGTGATGCTACTCAGCGCATCTGGCGCCACGGAGATGCCGACCCCGGCAATCGGAAAATCCCGATGAGCGAACTGGTCCGATATGCGACTCTGGCGCCATCGAGTCACAACACCCAGTGCTGGAAATTCCGGGTTGCCGGGAGGACAGTCTCGATCCTGCCTGACCTCGAACGCAGATGTCCGGTCGTCGATCCCGACGATCACCATCTCTTCGTCAGCCTTGGTTGCGCCGCGGAAAACCTGGTCCAGGCTGCCGCTGCGTTCGGCTTACATGGCAGTGCCGAATTCAAGCCCGGGACGGACTACTCGCTCGAGGTCGGGCTGGAGCCTGCCCGGGCGGTGCGTTCACCCTTGTTCGAAGCCATTCCCTTCAGGCAATCGACGCGCGGCGACTTCGACGGCCAGCCGCTGAACAGCGCGGAACTGAGGATGCTCGAGGCTGCCGGCACAGGCCCCGTCACCGAGGTGATCCTGCTCACCGACCGGCAGGCGATGGAGTCCGTGCTCGAATTCGTGGTCCAGGGCAACACCGCCCAGATGCGCGACCCGGCCTTTGTACGGGAACTGAAAAACTGGATCCGCTTCGGCGATGCCGAGGCAGTTCGCTCAGGTGACGGTCTGTCGGCCAGGGCCTCGGGAA
>Ga0209286_1000162_pt1 | contig 15541 bp, 10 predicted proteins | sample PPLLak1March2015_2_FD_187250 | JGI IMG/M metagenome (GOLD analysis project Ga0209286, IMG submission 187250) | Freshwater sediment microbial communities from Prairie Pothole Lake near Jamestown, North Dakota, USA - PPLs Lake P8 Core (3) Depth... | ecosystem: Environmental > Aquatic > Freshwater...
CTCCCGACGGCCGCAAAGTCGATGCAACCATCCATTGGGTATCAGCGGAGCATTCACTCCCGGCTGAGGTGCGTCTTTACGATCGCCTTTTCCGTGTCGCCAATCCAATGGAAGGAGGTTCCGATTTTACGGAGCATCTTAATCCAAAATCGCTGGAAGTTCTCAACACATGCCGGGTGGAACCGAGCCTGAAAGCTGCAGCCCCTGGAAGCCGGTTCCAGTTTGAGAGGGTCGGCTATTTCTGTGTGGACCCTGTGGATTCTTCGGACAAAGCCCTGGTATTTAACCGGACCGTTACACTACGGGATTCTTGGGCTAAAATCTCCGAGAAAGAAAAAAGATAAACGAGCTCTACAAGAAATTGAAGGAATCTTTTTCAAGGAATCGAAAACAATAAATGTATTAATGCAAGTCCCCAATCCTACCTACGAAAAGGAAGAAGGAAAGAGGTTTGGAGTCAGATCTTGAAAAAGATCCGACCCTGACATCCGGTCCTTCGCCCTCTACGATCTTTCTTGCTCCCACCCCTTTGCCCTTTCAACAGCCATCTTCCACTTCCGATAAAGAGATTCTCTTTGTTTGGAATTCATCCGAGGAATAAACTTCCTCTTTACTGTGTAATTTGCAGCGATTTGCTGTTGATCCTTCCAAAACCCTACGGCCAACCCGGCCAAGTAGGCCGCTCCTAAGGCGGTCGTCTCAGTTGTCTCTTGGATGACTACGGGAACCCCCAGAATGTCGGCTTGAAATTGCATTAGAAACTCATTGACGGCCGCCCCTCCATCGACCCGCAATTCCTTCAGCCCCATTCCGGAGTCCTCCTCCATACATTCCAGCACATCCCTCGTCTGATAGGCAATCGACTCCAAGGCGGCCCGGGCAATATGAGCTGGCGTCGTTCCCCGGGTAATTCCCAAAATTGTTCCTCGGGCATACATATCCCAGTAGGGTGCTCCCAGGCCGACGAATGCCGGGACAAAATAGACGCCATCATTAGATTGAATGCTGCTGGCCAACCTTTCACTTTCTGAAGCTTGTTGAATCATCCGTAGCTCGTCCCGGAGCCATTGGACTACAGCCCCGCCGATAAACACGCTCCCTTCTAAGGCATATTCAATTTTCCGACCGATTCCCCAAGCGATCGTCGTCAGAAGGTTTTTCCTGGAAGTCACCGGCTTTCCCCCTATATTCATCAGCAAAAAACAACCCGTTCCGTAGGTGTTCTTGGACAGTCCTTTGCGGAAGCAGGTTTGGCCGAAAAGAGCTCCTTGTTGATCTCCCACGATTCCCGCAACGGGGATCTCCAAACCCAAAAAGGCTCTAGGAGAAGTGCTCCCGTAGATTTCACTCGAAGCTTTGACAGAGGGTAAGATTTGTTCTGGAATATGAAAATATTCTAAGATCTCCCCATCCCACGAAAGATCGTGAATATTGTAAAGCATGGTGCGGGACGCGTTAGAATAATCCGTGATATGGAGCTTCTTCCCCGTCAGATTGTACGCCAACCAGCTATCCACCGTGCCAAATGCCAGTTTTCCCTTCTCAGCTGCCCGGCGGATCGTTTTTAGATGGTCCAAAATCCACTGGACCTTAGTGGCTGAAAAATAGGCGTCGATCACCAATCCAGTTTTCCGGCGAATCTTTTGGGCGAATTTTGTCTTCTTGATTTCGGAACAACTCGGGGCGGTCCTGCGGCACTGCCACACAATGGCATTATACACTGGACGACCGCTCTCCCTGTCCCAGATTAAAGTAGTCTCCCGCTGGTTGGTGACCCCGATGGCCACAATTTCTTGGGGTGAAAGGTTAACAGAATCAATTGCCCGTCGGGCAGCTTCTATTTGCGAGTCCCATATTTCCACAGGATTATGTTCTACCCATCCGGGTCGAGGATAGATCTGCCTGAACTCCTTTGCCGCCATACTAACGATTTTCCCCTGCCGATCAAAAATCACCGCCCGGGAACTCGTGGTCCCCTGATCCAGGGCGATGATATATTCTTTTTTCATAAATAAATCCTCCAAGAGGCAAAAGTTGGTCCTGCTGACAGATCAAGGCTGAATACGAGACACAAAATTGGGGTCAAAATTGGGGTCAGGGGGTCAAAATTGGGGTCAGGCAATCGTAATATGCTATTGCTATTGATTTTCAAGGGACTCCTATAAAGAAGATATTTTATTACGATTGCCACAATTTCAAGATTCAAGAAGAAATTCTTGGCCTTCGGCGGGTTGATAAATCTGGAATACATAATTCCATTTTACATGTAAATTTGGAATTGGCGAGTCAATTCTTACAAATCTGAAATGCAGCAAAGGAGTCACCCATTCCAAAGAGTCAAAAACAAAAAAGGGTCTGGTCAGTTGAGCCAGGCCCTCTTTTATTCTATGGCTGGGGGACGAGGAGTCGAACCTCGATTCGCGGAGTCAGAGTCCGGCGTCCTACCATTGAACGATCCCCCATTGATTACGTCGCAAAGAGCATAGCGCTAAGAGCATAGCGTAAAGAATTTTGTGTTACCATATCATTATTCACAAAAATCTTCAACCCCATACACCTCACCCTTCACTCCTTGCGCCTCACCTTTTCCTTAAGAGTCTCCACGATCCCTTGCATTGGGATTTCTTCCTGGGATTTGGTTTTCATATTTCTCAAGACTGCCCTGCCCTTCTTCAATTCTTCTTCTCCCAGGATCAGGACATAACGGGCCTTCAATTTATCGGCCCTTCGCATCTGGCTCTTCAGGGTCTTCCTTTCATAATCTAGTTCTGCCCTTATTCCTTGCAAATGGAGCTGGTTGACCAACTGGTAAGCCTCTTTGTAAGTCTTCTCGCCTAGGGCGGCAATGAAGAGATGTGGATGCTGGATAAAATCTTTATCCTTGGGCAACAGGGAGATCAGTCTCTCCATTCCTATCGCAAAGCCGATCCCTGGAACATCGAGATCTCCGATTTCCATAAAGAGATTGTCGTACCGTCCACCGCCAGTCACTGCATTTTGGGAACCTAATTGATAGGAAACAACCTCAAAGGCAGTTCGTGTGTAATAGTCCAATCCCCTCACCATCCGGGGGTTTAGAATATAGGTAAGATTGGCTGCCTCAAGGTATTCCTTCACTTTACCGAAATGATTCTGGCAATCCTCATCGATGAAGTCGAGCACTTTAGGAGCATCGGCAATGGCCTTCTGACAGGTTTCAACTTTGCAGTCGAAGATACGGAGTGGATTGGTTTCGAGCCTTCTCTGACAATCCTCGCAGAGTTGAAACGACTTTTTCGTTAAAAAACTCTTCAGTTCTTCACGATATCTGGGCCGACACTTTCGGCACCCCAATGAATTGATCTGAAGTTCAAGTTTTTCGAGCCCCACCCTTTCCAAGAAATGGATGAGCATGACGATGACTTCAGCATCGACCATGGGGTTATCCACTCCAAAGACTTCTGCATCGATCTGATAAAACTGCCGATAGCGACCCTTTTGTGGCCTTTCATACCGGAACATTGGACCAATGCAGTAGAGTTTCGCTACCGGATCAAAAGTGTGAAGTTGATGCTCAAGATAGGCACGAGCCATGGAGGCGGTGGCTTCCGGACGAAGGGTCAGAGAGTTTCCACTTCGATCTGTGAAGGTATACATCTCCTTCTCAACGATATCTGTGGCTTCGCCGATCCCGCGGGAAAAAAGTTCTGTCCGTTCCATGATCGGTATTCGGATTTCGGAAAACCCAAATCCCTCAAACACTTCCCGGGCAGTTTTTTCAACAAACTGCCACTTCCCAATCTCATCAGGAAGGATGTCATTAAAACCACGAATGGCTTTGATTTCCATTCTACAACCCTTTATCCCCCTCACCTTCACCCTGTTAGATAATATTACCTATCTAACAGGGTGAATTCTCTCCCACCAGGGGAGAGGAGATAGTTTTTGAATTTATCTGGAATTAGATTATCGTGAGTGTAATTTATCTTATCCTCTACCAAATGTCAAAAACGAAATGTGGTTGATTATATGAGGGATTTAAGATAACTTAACAATATTAGATTGAGGCTAAGGTTTAGGTTTAAAAAATAAATAACCCTATGCGCTATGCCCTATGCTCTATGCATTCTTATGTTAGGGAGAATCTATGAAAATCAATCCGCAGATCTATCGGGAGTATGACATCCGGGGAGTGGTCGATAAGGATTTGACGCCTGAAGTCGTCCGGAGATTGAGCCAGGGGTTTGGAACGCACATGGTTAAACTGGGCCGAAAAGATCTGGTGGTGGGCAGGGACGGAAGGCTCAGTTCGCCTTCTTATGGGGAATGCGTGATCGAAGGTCTAATGTCCGCTGGATGTAATGTCGTTGATATCGGTGTCTGCCCCACACCGGTTTATTATTTCTCCCTCTTCCATCTTGACAAAGACGGTGGAATGATGGTGACCGGGAGTCACAATCCGCCTGAGTTTAATGGATTCAAAATTTCTGTAGGTAAGAGTACCATCTTTGGCGAAGAGATCCAGAAACTGGGGCGATTGGTTGAACGGGGAGAATTTGCCTCTGGCAAAGGAAATCTTGCTAAAGTAGAGATCATCCGCCCTTATCAGGATTACATTAAAAAGAATATTAAACTTGATAAGAAGCTGAAGGTGGTGATTGATGCGGGAAATGGAACAGCCGGGATTGTCGCTGGCTCCCTTCTAAAAGATTTGGGTTGCGAGGTGGATGAACTCTACTGTGACATTGACGGTCGATTTCCAAACCACTTCCCCGACCCAACCATTCCCGCAAATTTGAAGGATCTGATCGGTCGAATGAAGAAAATGGGGGCTGATATCGGCATCGGGTACGACGGGGATGCAGACCGTATAGGGGTTGTAGACGATCAGGGAAATATCATCTGGGGGGATCAATTGATGATCCTCTTTTCCAGGGAAATATTGAAACATAGGAAAGGCGCAACCTTTGTGGCGGAGGTGAAATGTTCTCAGAATTTGTTCGCAGACATTGAGAAACATGGTGGCCGCGCCATCATGTGGAGAACAGGCCATTCGCTGATCAAAGAGAAGATGAAGGAGGAAAAGGCCGTCCTGGGTGGGGAGATGAGCGGTCATATCTTCTTTGCTGACCGATATTTTGGTTATGACGATGCGATCTATGCCTCCTGTCGCCTGATTGAGCTCCTGTCAAAAACGGACAAGAAACTCTCCCAGCTTCTCGAAGATGTTCCCAAAACTTTTATTACTCCGGAGATTCGAGTCGATTGTCCGGATGAGATCAAATTTAAGGTCGTTGAAAAAGTGAAGGAGGACTTGAGACAAAGTTTTTCCATCATCGATGTGGATGGTGTGAGAGTCCAGTTTAGAGATGGGTGGGGATTAGTGAGAGCATCGAATACTCAACCGGCTTTGGTGCTGAGGTTCGAGGCTCTAACTGAAAAAAGGCTTCAGGAGATTAAAAACCTTATGGAGGAAAAGGTTCAGTCTGCTGTCTCCACGTTAACGGAGAAGACACGTTAAATCCAAATTTCAAAATCCAAATGTCAAATGAAGTTCAAAGTTCAAAACACCTTTGACATTTGTGATTTGGATTTGATTTGACATTTGACCTTGGGGATTTGACATTCGACATCTCAAATTGCGTTACCGGTTTGGGCGCTTGTCCCAGCAGTAAGGGAGAATAAAGATCGATATATACCAAGCCATCTTCCTGGGAATTGTTCAAGGAATAACGGAGTTTCTGCCCGTCAGCAGTTCAGGCCACCTCGTTTTTTTCCAATCCCTCTTTGGAATACAAGAACCTCCAATCTTCTTCGATGTCATGCTTCACATAGGAACCCTCTTTGCTGTGATGGTTTATTTCTGGAAAGATATTCTGGAGATCCTTCATGGAATACGAACGACTTTAGGAGGAAAAGGAAAAGAACAGCCGGGAGCAAGGTTTCTTCTCTGGATCATCGTCGCTACCGTCCCTACCGGTCTCATAGGGCTCCTTCTTAAGGATTGGTTTGAATCTTTTTTCTCCCAGCCGAAACTTGTGGGAGGGATGCTTCTCATCACAGGCTTCTTTCTCTGGTTGACCCGCTGGACAAAAAAAGAGGGAAGGAAAATCATGAAGATGGGATGGCTCGACTCAGTCCTTATCGGAATTGCCCAGGGGATGGCCATCATTCCAGGAATCTCCCGGTCGGGGGCAACCATATCAACAGGCTTCTTTTGCGGATTAGACCGAGACCTCTCTGCACGGTTTTCCTTTCTTCTCTCCATTCCCGCTATTCTAGGAGCAACCGGTTTAGAATTCAAAAGGATCGGTTCCATCCAGGAACTTGGGATCACCCTCATCGGAACAGTTATTGCATTTGGTGTGGGAATTCTGTCCTTGACTTTTCTTATTAAAATCAATACGATAGGAAAAATATCAAATTTTTCATATTACTGCTGGATAATTGGTTTAGCCATAATTATTTTAATGTAGAGGGGGTTTAATTGATTTTAAACGGGGTGGTCACAGATTAGAACATTTTAGTGGTCTTAATTGATGGAGGGTTTCACGGACGCTAAAAGGAGGGATGATTATGAGAATCAGGGATATGATGACAAAGAACCCAATTACTGTAGAAAGTGACACGTTGGTTCTGGATGCACAAAAAATAATGAAAGAAAATAATATTCGAAGGCTACCCGTCGTTGATAAAGGGAAATTGAAGGGGATTATCACGAAGCATGATCTACTTGAAGCCTCGCCTTCACCTGCTACCTCATTGAGCATCCATGAGTTGAATTATCTCTTGTCAAAAATGAAGGTGAAAGAAATCATGAAGAAAGACCCTGTAACCCTGACCCCTGATATGCCCTTCGAGGAAGCCTTGAGGCTCGGGCAGGAGAAAAAGATAGGTTCATTTCCAGTGGTAGAGAATGGAAAACTGGTGGGTATCGCCACGGAGTCGGATATTGTCAGGTTTTTAACCCGCGCATTAGGTATTAGAGAGGAAGGATCGAGGATCACCATTGAAGGTTTGGGTGGCAAGCTGACAGACCTCGAAAAGATCATCTCGATTGCCAATCAGCATCAGACGATCATTCTAAGCATGATTTCCTTGCCGAGACCAGAAAAGAAAGATTGGATGATTGTACTTCGATTGAAGACAAGCAACCTTGATCCCATTGTTAAGGATTTCAAGAAAGCCGGCTTTAATGTCACCTATGCGTCTTGGTTCCGTTGCGAGACCGGACTCACGACCGCACAGGCCTGATATCGATTGGTTTCCGCCCAACAAAAGAAGGAGGAGACCCAATTAAAAAGGATTATTTTTTATTTTTTCTGAAAAATAAATAGACTTTTTTGGCCAGTTTTTCGTCCATCTTCGGCGCCTTTGCCAAAGTTTCCAAATTGGCTTTTCTTATCTCTTCTGAACTTCCGAAGTATTTTAAGAGCTCCCTCTGTCTCACTTTTCCAATTCCCGGTATCTCTCCGATCACAGACTTGATTGTTTCTTTGCTTCTCATTTTCTTATGATAGGTAATGGCGAAACGATGCGCTTCGTCACGGATTCGGTCGAGAAAATGGAGGAGTGGAGACTGCTTCCCTAATTGGAGGGGCTCCCTATATTGAGGGTGGAAGATCTTCTCTTCGGTCTTTCCATATTGAGCTGCTCGGGTCCCTGGAACGATTCTTTCCTTGGCGAGGCTGATGAAATCGATCTCCATAACCCGGAGTTCTTTGAATACCTCCTGGGCCACATTCAATTGACCTTTTCCACCATCCAATAACACAAGATCCGGAAGATTATCCTCTCCCACAGCTTTTTGGTAACGGCGGAGGAGGACCTCATACATCATGCCGTAATCGTCTGCACCCTCCACAGTCCTGATCTTGAAATGGCGGTATCCTTCTTTATTGGGTCTTCCATCTTCAAAGAAGACCATGGAACCCACCGCATATCCACCCTGGAAATTCGAGATATCGAAGGCCTCGATCCTTCGGGGAATTTTTCTCAGGTGGAGCTTTTCCCTCACGGCCTCAAGGATTTTCTTCTGGTCCCTTTCAAGCTCGGCCTCTGAATGGAGATATTTCTCAGCATTTTCACTCGCCATCTGGAGAAGATGCTTTCTGTCCCCCCTCACAGGGACGAGAATCTGAACCTTTTTCCCTTTCAGATCCGCCAACCGCTCTTCGATCAGGTTTTGTTCAGGAACACCCTTCGGAAGCAATATCTGTTCAGGGATAAATCTACCTTCACGATAGTACTGATGAAGGAAGGAAGAAAGGATCTCTTCATCAGGAAGCCCGGAGGATGGGAAGGTAAACCCTTTGCCTCCTAGGAGTTTTCCTGCCCTAATAAAGAGAGGGTGGACAATGACGGTATGATCCTGACGATGGAAACCGATCACGTCCTGGTCGACAAAATCACTCGATACAATCTTCTGTTTTTCGATCACCGTCTCGATGTGCTGGATCTGATCCCGAATCTTAGCAGCCACCTCAAAGTTGAGTCGCTCTGATTCCCCTTCCATCCTTTTCTCCAGCCTCTCCACCAGGTCTCTGTTTTTTCCTTCGAGAAACATTCTCACTTCATTCACCACTTCCCGATATTGCGCTGGGTCGGTCTTATCACAACAGGGGCCCAAGCAGCGACCCATTTCGTAATTGATGCAAGGCCTCAAGCGACTCGTAAATTTTGTATCGAGACAGGTTCGAATGGGAAACAGCCTTCTGATTAGTTTTAATGTCTCTCTAAGAGAGGTGGCTGAGGGATAAGGGCCGAAATAGAGGGAGCGGTCTTTCTTAATCCGCCTCACAATGCACAAAGTGGGGAACTCCTCTTCAATGGTGAGTCTGAGACATGGATAATTCTTATCATCCCTCAATTTCACATTATATCGTGGACGGTGCTCCTTGATCAGGTTGTTCTCCAGGATGAAGGCCTCTTTTTCGGTATCCGTGACGATGGTATCGATCTCCGCCACTTTTCCCAGCATGGCCAGCGTCTTCACGTCCTTTCCGCCCACTCTCTGAAAATAGGAACTCACCCGATGCTTGATATTTCCCGCCTTTCCCACATAGAGAATCGTTCCCTTCTTATCTTTAAAAAGATAGACCCCTGAGTTGGTGGGCAGACGGGCAATGATTTGATCTAAGGAGTCCATATATAATTTTAGATTTCCTAATCCCCCCAACCCCCTTTACGAAAGGGGGGAGAGGGGGGATTACCTCATCTTCAGTTCCGTTTCTTCGAGTTCGTGGATTTTATCGCGAAGCTCTGCAGCCCGCTCAAATTCTAGCCTGCTGGCTGCTTCCTTCATTTCTTTCTTAAGCTTTTCAACCATTTTCGGAATATCTTTAAGTGAACCATACCCCTCTTTAAAGTCGGAAACGGCAGGTACGGTGAAGTAGTCCGCTTCGTAGATCGATGCCAGAATATTTCGAACCGATTTCTTTACCGTCTGGGGAGTTATGTCGTGCACTTTATTATACTCATCCTGAATCCTTCTTCTGCGATCCGTCTCCAGAATAGCCTGATCCATCGAGCCTGTCATCTTATCCGCGTAGAGAATGACCCGACCGTTCACATTTCGGGCAGCCCGACCAAAGGTCTGGATCAAAGACTTTTCAGACCGGAGGAACCCTTCCTTGTCAGCGTCCAAAATGGCAACCAGCGAAACCTCCGGGAGATCAAGCCCTTCCCTCAAGAGATTAATGCCGACCAAGACATCGAATTTCCCAAGGCGAAGTTCCCGGATGATCTCCACCCGGTCAAGGGTGTCGATGTCGGAGTGAAGGTACTTCACTCGAATTCCCAGGTCAGCATAATATTCAGTGAGGTCTTCTGCCATTCGCTTGGTGAGGGTCGTAACAAGCACTCTTTCTTTCTTCTTCACCCGGTTTCGTATCTCTTCTAAGAGATCGTCAACCTGATTCTTGGCCGGTTTGACTGCAAGGACAGGGTCACTCAACCCTGTGGGCCGAATGATCTGCTCCACAATGCTTCCACTGCTCTTCTTCATCTCATACTCACTGGGAGTTGCAGAGACATAGATGACTTGGTTAACACGCTCCTCAAACTCTTCAAACATAAGAGGCCGGTTGTCGAGCGCTGAAGGCAGACGAAATCCGTATTCGACCAGGGTCTCTTTCCTGGATCGGTCTCCCCGAAACATTCCGATCAATTGGGGAATGGTGACATGGCTCTCATCAATGAATAAGAGGTAATCCCTTGGATAATAATCGAGCAGGTTCGGAGGAGGCTCGCCCGGCCTTCTTCCTGTGAGATGTCGGGAATAGTTTTCAATCCCTTGACAATAACCAAGTTCCTGAAGCATCTCGAGATCAAAATTCGTCCTCTGGTCAAGTCTCTGTGCTTCCAGAAGACGATTTTGAGACCTAAACCATTCCACCCTTTCTTTCAACTCCTGCCGAATATTCCCGATAGCGATCTTTATTCGATCCGGAAAGGTGACATAGTGACTCCCGGGATAGATGGGGACTTTATCCAAGGGCTGAAGGATCTTTCCCCTGAGAGGATCGATTTCAGAGAGGGCGTCAACTTCGTCTCCAAAGAGCTCGATCCGGATGGCCTTGTTCTCCTCATGAGCCGGGAAGACTTCGATCACATCGCCGCGGACTCGAAAGGTTCCCCGGTGAAAATCGAGATCGTCCCGCACGTATTGAATCTCCACCAATTGTGAGAGAATCTCCTCCCTGGAGATGGTCATCCCCTTCTCCAGAAAGAGGAGCATCCCGTGATAGGCTTCAGGGGACCCCAGACCATAGATACAGGAGACACTGGCAACGATGATGACATCGTTTCTTTCGAGGAGGGAGCGGGTAGCGGAATGGCGCATCTTATCGATGTCGTCATTGATGAGCGTGTCCTTCTCGATATAGGTGTCGCTGGATGGAATATAGGCCTCTGGCTGGTAGTAATCGTAATAACTCACAAAATATTCGACTGCATTCTCAGGAAAAACCTCCTTGAATTCACCGTAGAGTTGGGCCGCCAGGGTCTTGTTATGGGAGATGACCAGAGTGGGTCTCTGGACCCTCTCAATCACGTTGGCCATGGTGAAGGTCTTTCCAGAGCCGGTCACGCCCAGAAGGACCTGGTGGGGAGCCCCTTCTTGAACCCCCTGGCTCAAAGCATCAATGGCCTGCGGCTGATCGCCTTTGGGTTCGAATTCGGAAACGAGCTTAAATCGATTCATGGAATCATTTTACAACAAAGGCAGGGTTGGTGGAAAGTCTTAGCTGGGAGTTCAGGGTTACGAGTTCGGATGAAGGATCGTTCTTTTCATGTAGCACTGACCTTCTTGACGCGAACCTTTGAGAGATCAATCTGACCTAATCCTAACTCGTAAGCATTTTTGACAAACTTGATCTCTTCGGGTTTGAAGGGCTTTCCTGTTTTGGGATGCTTAAAGAACGCGGCAGAATAGGCATCGACCGCTACGATATCGGTGGAGGCAATCACCTCTCCAATATCCTCTGTTTTCCCGGGGCCCTTAGGACCGTTTGTCGTGAGAATTCGGATCGCATCGACCACCACCAGGTCGGGCTTCCGGATCGTATTAATATCGGCAATGCACTGATGGAGGTCAATCTTGTGAAACTGCTCCATGTCCCAGACAATCCCCATTAAGTTCTTTAATCCAAGGGTGAGTTCCGTTGCAAAATGATGTTTGGGAAGAGGGAAATTGATAAAGACATCTGTCTCAAGGACATCCCTCAGCACCTCCACCGTCTTTAACTTCTTTCCCTTCGGGACTTCCAGCTGTTTGTAGACATTGTGACCATGGCCTGAAAAGATATCTGCCCCTGCCTTCTGGCCGGCCTCTTTCACCCCTGACCTTGAGAAACAAAATTGGTAATTATCGCAGGTATGGTCCCAGACCGCCACGCGTTTTGCCCCGGCGTCATAACACATTTTGATCAGTGCCGAAAGGAGGTCCGGGTTATTGGTGCAAGCCTGCTCCGGTGTCCTCGCCCAGGCGATATTGGCCTTGATTACCACCCGTTGCCCCTTCTTCACAAATCGGCCCATTCCCCCTAAGGGGGTCATGGCTGCCTGTAGAAGCTGAGAAGGAGATCCAGTCTTGGCGATGACGAGATCCGCCGCTTCAGCAGCATGGGCAAGGGATCCATAAAAGGGAAGTTCGCTCCCCAAGAGGGGAATGACTGCCGCAGCCGCCGAACCTTTGATGAACTGTCTCCGGGTGATCTTCTTTTTCGGGGGATGATCCATGAGACCTCCTTCTTATGTTAAATTCGAAGCACGAAATCCGAAATTCGAAACAATTTTGAAAATGAGAATTTCAAATGTTCTAAACTCGTTTTTGATTTCGGTCATTCGATATTCGGATTTGTTTCGGATTTCGATATTCGGATTTCGGATTTTAAGTAAACCAATGATTCCCTACTTCGTGCCATGCCGAATTATGGACTCAATATCAGCCGCGACACTCCTTTATCTGTACCGAACCAGATGCTGTCTTTATCCTCTGCTGCGCAGAAGACGGTGTTGCTCAACAACCCATCCGAAGCGGTCAGGGATTCCCATTGGCCTTTTGGAATATGATAAATGCTTAACCCGTTATCCCTGCAGATAAAAATTTTCTCCTTGGTAACCGTGATGGAATGAATTCCTCCGGTTTTACAAGGATCGGTGGGGTCAATCTTCTTCCAAGAATCCAAAGTAGGATCATATTCGAAAAGGGTCCCTCCAATGCTCCCCGCCCATATTTGGTTCCCTGCTTTAACCAAGGATTTAATCTCCACCTCTGTCAATCCGTCTTTCTGCGAATAGGTCTTCCAGATTTTCTCATCCTTTTGAAAATGGCTTATCCCGCCATTCGTCCCGATCCACAGGAAATCCGGTTCAACCAGAAGGGCGTTCACAAAATTTCCAGACAGGCCCTCCTGAAGGGAGTAAAAATCTTTCCACCCTTCCCTCTTCTTGTCAAAAAGGCTGAGTCCTTTTTCAGATCCAACCCAAACGGATTCACCATCCAATGCCATGGAGACGACCTTCTTTGCGCGGCCATTATTCGGATTGAATTTTTTCCAATGAGGGGAACCCTGCGGAGAGTAGTAGGAAATCCCCCCACCTCCAAAGCCGTAAAAATAGGTTCCAAACCAGATGCGATCCTTATCGGGGAGGATGGCGGACACATGGTTATAGGAGAGGAGATTCTTCCATTTGATGCTGTCCCCATCATCCAATTGCTCCATGGGCTCACCTTTTGTGGTATAGGCCTTCCAGGTTTTGCTCTCCTTATTGTAGAGAGTGGCCCCGCCCCCATAGGTTCCGAACCAGACTTCTTCACCCTGAACCATAATGGCATAGACCATCTCACTCGATAACCCGTCCTTTGGGGTAATGCTTTGGAAGGAAAGAGGTTTCTTCTCGGGTTTCGATTCGCCACAGGAGGTGAGTACGGGCATTAAGGCAACGAGGATGATGATAAGAATCCGGTGGGCTTGGAAGCGACAGTTCCGCTGTAGGCCGCAAGTGGCCAAGCCTAGCTTCATCTTTTCTCCTTCAAAATGGATTAATTATGCCGAATCGAACAAGGTTTTTCAATAATCAACTCCCTGTTTCATAAGAAGGGGGCCGACTCAAATAGAAAAAAGCTAAGAATAAACTTTTCAAAAAATTGATTCAGATTTCTATACAATAATATTCATTGAGGAGCAAGAAATTTTAAGGCCCATCCCTTGACAATCTAATTCCTAATGATTACCTAATTTAGAGATATAGAATTTCCTGATGCTGAATTGTTCGGATTTCCCGGGCAAACATGATATAACTATTCAATTTTGGAAGGCTTTCCTGTTTTAGGAAGTCAAGGAGAGAAAAATTTTTGTCTGTAATTTTTGTATAGGCCCATAACCAATTAAATTATGCTAATGAAAGGAGAAGGAAAAGATGAAGATCAGACCATTGCACGACAGAGTTATTGTGAAACGGCTGGAAGAGGAGGAAAAGACAAAGGGGGGTATCATTATTCCTGATACGGCAAAAGAAAAGCCCCAAGAAGGGAAAGTGATTGCGGTCGGGAAGGGAAAGGTTACGGAAGATGGTAAGCTCATCCCTCTAGATGTGAAGGTGGGGGATAAAATTCTATTTGGAAAGTATTCTGGGACAGAGATTAAGGTCGGAGGGGAAGAACATCTTATCATGAGAGAAGAGGATATCTTAGGGGTTATCGAAGGAAAGTAAAAAATCAAAATTCAAAAAGAATGGAGGTAGGTTGATATGGCAAAAGAAATCAAGTTTGAACAGGAGGCCCGTAATTCTATATTACGGGGAGTGAATATCTTAGCGGACGTGGTAAAGGTCACGTTAGGTCCCAAGGGGAGAAACGTCATTTTGGAAAAATCCTTTGGAGCCCCGACGGTCACCAAAGATGGTGTGACAGTGGCAAAAGAGATTGAACTGGAAGACAAATTTGAGAACATGGGGGCCCAGATGGTGAAGGAGGTCGCCAGCAAGACCTCTGATACAGCTGGAGACGGAACGACGACAGCTACGGTTCTCGCCCAGGCGATTTATCGCGAGGGATCGAAGGTCGTTGCAGCAGGGGCAAATCCCATGGATGTGAAACGCGGGATTGACCTTGCCGTAGAGGAAGTGGTGAAAGAATTGAAGAAATTAACCAAACCGACAAAGGATCAAAAAGAGATCTCCCAGGTCGGGAAGATCTCCGCCAATAACGATGAGACGATCGGAAACATCATCGCCGAGGCGATGAACAAAGTCGGAAAAGAGGGCGTGATTACCGTAGAGGAAGCCAAAGGGATGGAGACAACCCTCGATGTGGTGGAGGGAATGCAGTTCGATCGCGGATATCTTTCGCCTTACTTTGTCACCGACCCCGAGAAGATGGAAGCCGTTCTTGAAGATGTTTACATCCTTCTCAATGAGAAGAAGATCTCTAATATGAAGGATATGCTTCCTATCCTGGAGCAGATTGCAAAGATGGGAAAACCCCTTCTGGTTGTTTCTGAAGATGTAGAAGGGGAAGCCCTGGCCACCTTAGTCGTCAACAAACTCCGCGGAACCCTTAAATGCTGTGCGGTTAAAGCCCCGGGCTTTGGAGATCGAAGAAAGTCTATGCTGGAAGACATCGGGATCCTGACTGGTGGGAAAGTCATTTCAGAGGATCTTGGTATTAAGTTAGAAAACATCAAACTGAACGATCTGGGTCGTGCAAAACGGGTCACGATAGACAAAGATAATACAACCGTCGTTGATGGAGCAGGTGACAAAAAAGATATCGAAGCGAGAGTGAAACAGATTCGTGCCCAGATCGAAGAGACCACCTCTGATTACGATCGGGAGAAACTTCAGGAAAGGTTGGCAAAGATCATCGGTGGTGTCGCTGTGATCAATGTCGGTGCGGCAACCGAGACGGAGATGAAGGAGAAAAAGGCCCGTGTGGAAGACGCCCTTAACGCTACCCGGGCTGCTGTCGAGGAAGGGATTGTCCCAGGCGGTGGTGTGGCGTACCTCCGGTGCGTCCCGGCATTAGATAAATTGAAGTTGGGGGGAGACAAGCAGATTG
>Ga0209286_1000163_pt1 | contig 15523 bp, 17 predicted proteins | sample PPLLak1March2015_2_FD_187250 | JGI IMG/M metagenome (GOLD analysis project Ga0209286, IMG submission 187250) | Freshwater sediment microbial communities from Prairie Pothole Lake near Jamestown, North Dakota, USA - PPLs Lake P8 Core (3) Depth... | ecosystem: Environmental > Aquatic > Freshwater...
TCAGCCTCAACCCTCCATCCTAAAACCTCAAACGTCATGGAATGACATTGAGTTGACAAAATGGGGTGGCTGTCCTATATAGGGAGATAGGCTTATGGAAGAAAAGGATGAGCAATCTCAAAAAATTGACCAGGAAGAGGGGAAGAAACGGGAGATTGATCTGAATGCCCTGTTCCCCCAAAATGGTTATGATTTAAATCATCTTTTCCCAGATGAAGGAACCAAGAAGCTCCTTTACGAATTGAGGCGAAACAAACGAGATATTGAACGGTTTATAAAAAGTCTTCATGTTGAGGAGGAGTAGATGGAGTGTCCCCATTGTGGTAGCTTATTAGCTTTTTCTTCCTGTTCAGAGTGCGGAGGAGAAATACCTGCGAAGAGTCGTTATTGTTGTTGGTGTGGAAATCCGATACCGGTAGAGGCAGAGGAAACCGGTTTCTCTGAAAGAAAATTGTGCAGTGATGGTTCCTGTGTCGGAACGATCAATGAAGAGGGGGTTTGTAACGTGTGTGGGAAACCCCTTGCCGAAATGTCTGTAAAATAGAAATCAATAGATGATAGAAAAAAGTGACGGTAAAGAAGCTCGTCTCGTGAAAGGGTTATAGGTTAGATGTATAAAATCTTTAAGGGTTATCGTTGTCGAAACTCGTATCGAATCTCGTTTTCAGACAATGGATAGTCGAGCTTCTATTTTCGGGTTTCTTGCTTCGACCCGCCTGCCAACGCCACTGGCCACAAGGCCGAGATCGACTGGCAAGCTGGCTCGCCTGTCAACGGCTGACAATGTCAGGCAGTCTGGCAATGGCGGGCAGGTACGAGCATCGTCACCGTTGAACAATTTATCGTTTAACCCTAAACCAGACTGGCTTCGAGGCCTTTGCCCAAAAATGTTTTACGCTTTTAAATCATTAGGATAGGCCACATTGACAGTTGGAACAATAATGATTATGTTATGGGTGTAGTTTTAATATGATCAATTCATAGGAGGATACAATGATTTTTTTACCAAGGGGGGGCGCTGATCGAGATGAAAAAGGGAAAGACGATAAGGTCATAATCCCTGAAGAGCTTCCCATTCTCCCTTTAAGGGGAACCGTTCTGTACCCTGATTTGATACTACCCATTATGGTTGGCAGGAAAAAATCAGTTAAATTGATTGACGATGCGATGGATTCCGATCGTATTATAGGAGTCATCACTCAGAAGAGGTCTGAGATTGAAGATCCTAAAGAAACGGATCTCTATTCAGTGGGGGTCGCTGCACTCATCTTGAGAATGATTCGGGAACTGGATGGAAGCCAGCGAGTCATTGTCCAGGGGGTTTCAAGGGTCAAAATAAAAGAATACATTCAGCGAGAGCCTTATTACAAGGCCAGAAGTGAGGTGATTGACGAAGGCCTGGCACAGGGAGTCGAGATAGAGGCTCTCATGATGAATTTGAAGAACCTCTTCCAAAGGGCGGTCGAGTTGGCTCCCTATCTCACGAGTGAGTTAGGGACCATGGTCTCGAATATCAAGTCAGCCGCCATTCTCGCTGATTTAATTGCTTCCAACCTTAATATCTCCACCACAGAGAAACAGGGGATTTTGGAAACTTTCGATATTCGGGAACGCCTGACCAAGGTTCATCTTTTTCTCAACAAGGAAGTTCAGGTTTTGGAGTTGGGCAATAAGATCCAGTCGCAGGTTAAAGAAGATATGGATCGAACCCAAAGGGAGTATTATCTTCGAGAGCAATTGAAGGCGATCAAGAAAGAGCTGGGGGAATTGGATGAACATTCTACCGAGATCAAGGAACTCAAGGACAAGATTAAAAAGGCCAAGATGCCCCCCGAGGCCTTGGCGGCAGCGGAAAAGGAGTTAGATCGTCTGGCCAAAATCCCTCCCGCCTCGGCAGAATATACCGTGGCGAGAACCTATTTAGATTGGTTGGCAGAACTACCGTGGTCTGACACCACAGCGGATAATCTGGATATTGACAATGCTCAAAAAACATTAGATGAAGACCATTATGATTTGGAAAAAGTGAAGAAAAGGATTTTGGAGTACCTGGCGGTAAGAAAACTGAAGTCAGATATGAAGGGGCCGATCCTCTGTTTTGTGGGTCCTCCAGGGGTTGGGAAGACCTCACTTGGGAAGTCGATCGCTCGAACCATGGGCAGAAAATTCATCCGAATCTCTCTGGGTGGGGTTCGAGATGAAGCCGAAATTCGTGGACATCGCCGCACCTATGTCGGTGCTCTTCCCGGTCGGATCATCCAGGGGGTCAAAAAAGCAGGATCGAATAACCCTGTTTTCATGTTGGATGAAGTAGATAAAATTGGGATGGACTTTCGGGGAGATCCCTCCTCGGCCCTTCTCGAAGTGCTGGACCCAGAACAGAATTTTTCCTTCTCGGACCACTATATCGATGTCCCGTTTGATCTCCAGAAGGTGATGTTCATCACCACGGCGAATGTGCTCGATACCGTCCCTCCTGCTCTCAGGGATCGGATGGAAACGCTTGAACTTCCGGGCTATAGCGAAGATCAGAAGATGATGATCGCCAAAGATTTTTTAATTCCCAAGCAGATCAACGAACATGGGTTGAGTTCAGAGTTCATCGAATTTCAGGATGCAGCCGTTCAGACCATTATCAGTTCTTACACCCGAGAAGCAGGGGTCAGAAATTTGGAGAGAGAGATAGCGACCGTCTGTCGTGGGGTGGCCAAGGATGTGGCCCGGGAAATCAAAGAAAAAGTGTTTATCGTTCCGGAGAACTTGCGCAAATTTTTAGGACCGGTCAAATTCTTCCTCGAAGTGGCAGAGCGGACCTCTAATCCAGGTGTGGCAACGGGTCTGGCCTGGACGCCCTCCGGAGGGGATATCATCTTTGTCGAGGCAACGAAGATGAGGGGGGAGAAGGGACTAACTTTGACAGGGCAATTGGGAGACGTGATGAAAGAATCCGCGCAGGCCGCATTGGCCTATGTTCGATCCAAATCGAAGGAACTGGGGATTGAAGAGGATTTCTTTGAAAAGAATGACATCCACATCCATGTGCCGGCGGGGGCCATCCCAAAGGATGGACCTTCGGCTGGGGTGACGATGTTTGTGGCGCTGACCTCTCTGTTGACGAACAAGCCTGTCCGTAGTGATGTCGCCATGACCGGCGAGATCACCCTGAGGGGTTTGGTCCTTCCGGTGGGAGGGATCAAAGAGAAAGTTCTGGCAGGGATGCGAGCAGGGATTAGGACCATTATCCTTCCAAAGAAGAATGAAAAAGATCTGGAAGAAATCCCTGAACATATTCGAAATCAAATGAATTTCAAATTTATCCAGAGGATGGACGAGGCCATTGAACTGGCGCTAAAACAGGTCGAGCCATTGAGCAAAGAACGAGAGACTGTTAGCGTTCCGGTGAGTTAAGATTCGAAATTTTTAATTTCTTTTTTCTTTTGTTTCATTGCTTCATAAATTAAAATATTTTCCAGCAATACAACTTAGGGCTATTAAAATGGTCTTTGGGTGACGAAGCCCATAGACAGAAACCCGTGGACTACCCGAAACTAAGATCTATCAATATCTTTCCGATCCAGCATTCCGGACAAAATCTGCTCTGTCTTCAAGATCCACAAAACATCAGTGAAAAGGCCCTTTTTTTATCTCCCCCGCTTTATTTCATTGTCTCCCTCTTTAATGGCCAACATTCCATCCTGGATATTCAAACGGAATATATGAGAAGGTTCGGGGCGTTTCTCTATAAGGAGAAACTCGATGAGATCATCAGCCAATTGGATGAAGCTCTCTTTCTTGAAGGGGAACGTTTTCAAGAGGCATTGAAACAAAAAGAGGAAAGTTTCAAGAAGGCCTCGTTCAGGGAAGCTCTCTTCGCTGGGAAGAGTTACGAGGAGGATCCAGAAAAATTGAGAGCTCAACTTGAAGGATATTTTATGGGGTCTGAGGGTCCAGGGGCTTCCGAAGAAAAAGAGGAGGTAAAGGAATTGAAGGGAGTGGTGGCGCCTCACATTGATTTTCAAAGGGGAGGATCCTGTTACGCCTTTGCCCACCGGGAGATATGGAAGAAGAATTCTTCCCATTGCTTCATCATCTTCGGGACAGCTCACACTCCCATGGAAAACCCATTCTGTCTCACCCGGAAGGATTTCGTCACCCCTTTAGGCACTTTAAATGTTGATAGAGAATTGGTGGATGCGATCCAGTCTCGATGCGCTGACGATCTCTTTAAGGATGAGGGGGTCCATCGAAGCGAGCATTCCATTGAGTTTCAGTGTGTCTTTCTCCGGTACCTTTACCCAGAACCCATTCCCCTTAAAATCGTTCCCATTCTAAGCGGATCATTTCATGAGGCGATTGAGCAGGGGATTTCGCCGATGGAAGTTGAACCCGTTCGACGTTTTATCGAAGCCTTCAGGGAGGCGGTCTCATCGTTTGGGGAGGAGGTTTGTTATATCGCCAGCGCAGATCTTTCGCACATGGGCCTTCAATTTGGGGATCGTGAGGGCACTGATGAATATGGTCTCAGAGTTCTCGCTCAAGAAGACCAGGAGATGCTGAAATATGCGGAGGAGATGAATGGGGAGGGATTTTTTTCATCGATTGCAAGGGAGAAAGACCGAAGAAGAATCTGTGGTCTTCCAGCCATCTATGCAATGTTGAAAACCCTTGAAGCCAAGGAGGGAAAGCTCCTCAAATATGACCAGGCATTTACTCCGGAGACCCAATCCGTCGTCACCTTTGCCAGTCTTGCGTTTTACTGAACAGTAATGAGTTCGGAGTCCAGAGGTCGGAGGGATTAACCTTTATAAAATCCCTCAGAAAATAAAAGGTTTCGTTTCACGGTAAGAGTAACGATGCCCGTATCGTCCATTGGTTACGTTGTTCGTCTTAAGGACTTGACGTAACCATCTGACGCTAAACGAAACGGGCCTTGTAGCCATAACCATAACCCCGGAACATTTTCATGGTTCGAGGGTGAAGCTCCGTCATGAAGAATTGTGATAAGATACTCCGAACTATTTGCGAAGCAAATCAGGAGGGTTTTTGTTTTATTCTGTCGATGGCGGGGTAGAGTTCTGAGAGTTTTTTCTCAACGTCTGGAGGGAGATCGACTTGAAGGTTGAGGATCTTTTCTCTCAAGAGGGCTAAAGCCCCTAATTTTTCACTCACCTCTTTCGGAGTGATACGGCTTAATCTTTTCGAAACCTCTTTTACTTCCTCATTGAGGAATTCAATCAGTTTCAAAATCTCTGAAATCTTTTTTTGGGACATCTAAATTGCCCTCCCCTAAGTTACCTCACCATACCTGATTCAGGATAAGATTTCAAGAAATATTATTCACTTATTCCTCCAACACTTCTTCTCTTTCGAAATCGGAGAGACTGCGACCCTCTGCTTCTTCAAACCTTTTTATCCAATTCTTAACACGATCCTTCCCGTAAGCTTTTTCCCACCCGATGACAATCTGCTCCACAGGGACATCTGCATAAACTCCATGAAAAGCGACATATTCCATAAACTTTTGATTTTTCAAATTGTAAGGTTGAAATAGAGAATCTTCACGGCCATTGAATTCAAGAGGGGGGACATGATGCCTTTCACAAAGACTGCTGTTGAAAGCCGGTGTGGCTTTTACCCATTTCCCCTCGAGATAGAATTCGACAAAGCCATGGTATGCAAAGAGGTCACTTCCTATAAATTGAATGAGCTGCCTGGTCGCAAGATGGTTTCGGACATCCGCCAGACCGACACGTGAAGGGATACCGCAAGCCCTTCCCAACGCACAGAGGAGGGAAGCTTTGGGGATACAAAAACTCCTACCCCGTTTCAGCACATAGCTTGCACGATAATGTTCGGAAAGATAAAAGGGAGAATAGGGATCATAAAGGATGTCATCACGAACGGCAAGATATAGTTTGACAGCGGTCTCGATAGGGCCTGTCAGAGTGCTCCTCATTTTCTCTGCAACCTCTCGAATACTCTTGTGATCGCTGTCAATGATGGCTGTTGGAGTTAAATAAGCCAAATGCTCTTGGTTCATCCTCATACTCCGCTGGATAGAAATTTACTAAATTGGGATAGGGGAGTCAATAAGATTCATCAAACATAATATTGAGATATGATTGTGATTCTTTATCGGATATGGTATGAGGATAAATCATCAAATATCTCGTGAAAAGGAGGTAAAGATGATTCAGACTTTTCCGGTGGAAACGTCAACCCAAACAGAATTGATCGATGTCACTGATTCTGTCCGGGAGATTGTGAAAAAGGTTGGGGTTGAAGATGGGATCTGTATTGTCTTTATTCCTCATACCACGGCTGCCATCACCATTAATGAGAATGCCGACCCAAGCGTCGTTCAGGATATCCTCATGGAGTTAAACAAGATCGTTCCTTTTAAAAATCACTATCGCCACATGGAAGGAAATTCTCCGGCTCATATCAAGGCCAGTCTGGTGGGGTGTTCTCAAACTGTTTTGATTGAGTCAGGAAAGCTTGTCCTTGGAACCTGGCAGGGAATCTTTTTTTGCGAATTTGATGGGCCAAGGAATCGGAAAGTTTATGTGAAGGTGATTTCTGAAGGCCGTAAAAATGGCCTATAGGTTACGGTTACGAAGCCCGTTTCGTATATAGTCAAAGGGTAAGGGTTAGAGATTTCGAAGAAGACCATCGTTACCGTTTAACGAAACTGGCATCTTTGCCGTTGCCTCTTGACGAAAGACACTTATTTTCAAGGCAATGATAGACATGAATCCCGAAAATATTATTGAGAAGGCAATCAGAATATTAGAAAAGGAGCCCCGACTGATTTATCTACCTTCCCAAGGGAAGGTGGTTTTTGTGGGAGACACTCACGGAGATGTGGAGGCCAGTCAGCAGGTCACTCAGCGATACCTTAAAAAACCTTACCGCATCGTCTTCCTGGGAGACTATGTCGATCGAGGAAGTTATTCCAGAGAGAACATCCAATATCTTCTCGAATTGAAATTGAGTCACCCCGAAGAGCTTTTTCTATTAACTGGGAATCATGAAGGGTTTATGACGAAAGAGTTCAATCCTGCTAATTTTTGGGATTCTATTTCTTTTGGAGAAAAAGAAGAATATGGGCTTCTCTTCTCCAGATTTCCATTCGCCATCACCACTCAAAATGGAATCTTAGCCCTTCACGGTGTTCCCCCCGATTTAAAATCTCTTGAAGAAATGAGCCGGATCGCATTGGGAGATGAGAATTGGGACAGAATGGTTTGGGGGGATTTTGTGGAAAACGAGACAGACTACCTGGGGGACCTCTGGGGAAGGCCCCAATTTGGGCGACAATATTTCAATCGATTAATGGAACGATATCAGAAGCAGGTTCTCATCCGGTCCCATCAACCCCATGCCCCCTTGATGATGTTTGACAACCGATGCATGACTATTTTCACCTCCCGTGTCTATCTGCCCATCCGCACCATCGCCATTGCTGATTTGGAAAAGGAGATTCGAACAGCTGACGATATAGTTCTTGAAAGGATTTAAATTCGAAACACCTGCGTGCGGCAGGGAGACGAAATTTAGAATTCCGTCAGAGCGCGAGGCGCCAGTCGTAAATGGGTTTACCCCTTACTCCTAACGCCTTACCTCTTACGGATCAGAATTTCGATATTCGGATTTTGAATTTATCGAAAACAGGGATGATCAGAATCATTTCTTTTGATATGGACGGGACTTTGTTAGATCCGGAATTTACGGATTGGGTCTGGTTACACGGTATCCCCTTGCTTTACGCAGAGAAGGCAAAAATTCCATTCGAGGAATCAAAGCATTTTGTGGTAGAAGAATATCTGAAAGTGGGGGAGGGGGCAATTGAATGGTATGATATTAAATATTGGTTCCGGTTTTTCCAGTTGGAGAAAAGTTGGAAGGATTTGATGCACCAATATGTGGACAAAATCAGCATCTATCCGGATGTCAACGACATCTTGGATCAATTAAAAGAGAAATTCCCCATCATCTTGACTTCCAATGCGGGAAGAGAGTTCATCGACATGGAGATGGAGGCCACAGGCCTCAGGAGATATTTCGATCGAATCTTTTCAGCAACTTCTGATTTTGGTGAGGTGAAAAAGACGATGGGGTTTTACCAACGGATTTGCCAGTTATTAGGGGTCCATCCCCAAGAGATGATCCATGTTGGGGACCACTACGAGTTTGATTATCTCGTTCCCCGGTCGCTGGGCATCCATGCTTTTTACCTCGATCGGTCAGGGGAGCAGAAGGGGGAATTCGTTATCTCAGATTTGAGGGATTTGGAGAAGAAGCTTCCACCGATTGTAGATCGAAGATTGCAGATTGTAGATTGAAAAATCTGAAATCTAAAATCTGAAATTTGAAATAACTATTGTTGAATCAATCATGACCGGGCATAAAAACCATTCCTTTGGAATTCATTGGGGCTGGGTGGTTCTGGGGGCAAGCTTTATCACCCTCTTCGTTAACTATAGCATTCGCATTGGTGCTTATTCAGTGCTTTTGCCTAAGATGATCCAGGATCTTGGCATCAATATGACTCAGGCTGGAATGATCAGGGCCGGCTATTTTTTAACCTACATCCTTTTCTCACCATTGATGGGTTGGCTCATGGATCGTGTCGGTGGGAGATTTGTCGTCAGTTTCTTCTGCCTCTTTTTGGGAGTAGGTACCTTTTTGATGGGGCAGGCGTCGAATCTCACCACAGCTATTTTCTACCATGGGATTGTAGGGATAGGAGCTGCTGCGGTGTGGACTCCGATTTCTGCTTTGGTCCAAAAATGGTTTGGAGGAAACAAGAGAGGGTTGGCATTAGGAATACTTTCCCCCAGTTATGCTTTGGGATTTGGTCTGATGGGAATCATTCTTCCTGCCATTGTAAAAAATTACAGTTGGAGAATGGGCTGGACCCTATTAGGGATCTCTGGATTGATCCTGATCGCCATCAATTTCTTACTCCTGAGGGATGACCCTGAAAAGTTAGGACTTCTCCCTTGGGGTGAAACCTCCGACTCGATTCCATCTCCCCCTCTGCATGGAGCCTCTTTCAATTATCGCGACATGATTAAAAAACATACGTTCTGGTTGATTGGCGGTTCCTATTTATTTATCTCCGTCGCTGTATATATCGTTTCGGATTTGATCGTTACCTATGGGGTGATGGAATTGAAGATCCCATATCCTGTCGCTTCAACCTTCATCAGTATGATGGCTCTTACAAGCATCGTAGGGGGTTTTGTCTTGATGACCCTCTCTGATTATATCGGAAGAGCGAAGTCCCTTGTTATGATACATTTATTATTAGCGCTTAGCATTTTTTTCATTATTTTTGCCAAGGGAAATATTTTATTGTTGATGATAGGCATAGGATGGTTTGGTTTCATCTATGGTCCGATCTTTCCAATGTATGCTGCCTGTGCAAGGGACTATTTCCCGAAAGAGGTTGCTGGAACAGCCATTGGCCTATTAACCCTTTTTTATGGAATAGGAGCCATGGTGGGTCCAATCATAGGTGGCCATCTGATTGATCTGCTGGGGACTTTTCGCTGGTCTTTTGGGATTGGGGCCTTGGCCGCCTTGTTGGCTGGCCTCCTCATTGGATTTTTAAAAAGGCCGGGAGAAATTGCAGAGAAAGAGGATTGAAAGGTCTCTTTCTTTTGTGATAAGATTTACCAACCATAAATAAAGGGTGGGGGAGGAAAAGGCAGTGCCGCATGTCAGAATTTTGGTGATCGATGATGAGATGATCGTTTGCGAGAGTTGCAAGCGTATTCTGGAGGAAGAGGGGTATGAGGTGGAAACCGCTCTGAGCGGGAGGGAGGCCTTTGAAAAAATGAAGACCACTCCCGTTGACATTGTCATCACCGATTTGAAAATGCCCGGGATTGATGGAATGGAGGTTCTGAAGACATTCCGAAAGGAGTATCCTGATACCATCGTCATCATGATCACCGGTTTTTCTACTGTGGAAACCGCTGTCGAGGCCATGAAATTGGGGGCCTTCGACTACATCCCCAAGCCCTTTACGCCTGATGAGGTCTCCGTTGTGGTAAAGAAGGCGGTCGAAAAGAAAAGCCTCATGGCGGAGAATATTTACCTACGCCAGGAATTACAGGATAAATATGGGTTCCACAATATTGTGGGAAAGAGCAAAAAGATGCAAGAGATCTACCGGATCATTGCTAAGGTGGCCACGACCGATAGCACCGTTTTAATCTATGGCCAAAGTGGAACAGGGAAGGAGCTCATTGCCAGGGCTATCCATTTCAATAGTCCAAGGAGAGAGAAACAATTTGTTCCGGTAGACTGTGCCGTTCTTTCAGAGAATCTCCTGGAAAGTGAATTATTTGGCCATGTCAGAGGGTCTTTTACCGGTGCCGTCACTACCAAACCAGGGCTTTTTGAGGTGGCGGATGAAGGGACTGTTTTCCTCGATGAGGTGGGCAATATTAGTTTATCTATTCAGGCCAAACTTCTCAGGGTGTTACAGGAAAGGGAGTTCACCCCAGTGGGGGGCACCAAGGCCAAAAAGGTGGACATTCGACTTATTGCTGCAACCAATAAGGACCTCGAAAAGATGATTAAAGAAGAAACCTTCCGCGAGGATCTTTATTACCGACTGAATATTGTTCCTATCAGCCTTCCCCCTCTGAAAGAACGTCAAGAGGATATTCCTATCTTAGCCGCCCATTTTCTTAAGAAATGTGCTGAAGAAATGGGAAAGACCATCAAAGGGTTTACCCCCGAAGCAATGGAAAAACTGATGAGACATCCATGGCCAGGAAATGTTCGAGAACTGGAGAATGTGATCGAGCGCACTGTCGTGATGATTGATGATGAAATGGTAAGAGTGGAACATCTTATCCTTCCAGGCCAGCAAGAGAAAGAGATTTCGGAAAACCATATCCCTTTGACGAGTGAAGAACTAAAAGAGATCAAGAAACAGGTAAGGGAAAAGGCGGTTGAGGAAATTGAGAGAGCATTTATTCTGAATGCCTTAGAGCGCCATCAATGGAATGTCACGAGGGCCGCCGAAGAGGTAGGCATGCTGAGGCCAAATTTTCAGGCGATGATGAGAAAATATAACCTAAGAGTTAGGGGAGAATAGGAAATAATCAATTGTCAATGACCAATTAGCAATAATCAATGGACAATAAGAAACCTAAAAATCAAGAATTGATAATTGACCATTGCCTATTGGCCATTGGAGGTTTGCTTGTCAGAATTCTTTAAATGGTTGATTGTGGGTTGGTCAATTGTAGTAGTGGGTATTGCTGCCCTTGGTACAATTTTAATTATTAAATATGGAGAGATAAAAAAGATTGAGACAGATGATGTAAGTCTCTGCTTTATAATTGCTTTTTTCTGTTGGCTTATTCCAATCATTGCCTTCACCATCTTAGCCCGCACCTTAGGATTTTGATTAAATATTCAACTGCATATTTTTTTTATTCTTTAAGTAAATCAATTAATTCTATTAATTAGTGAATTTTTGCTCATTTAATACACAAAAATTGTATATAAAATATATACATTTATTTTGACAGCAACAGGCCCCTCCATATTGAAAAAGCCAATAATTTCAATTAAATAAATCAAATTTAATTTTTGGTTTCACGTTGGCACATGAAATGCAATATTTAAAACCGAACTATTCGGAAGAGGGAACAAAGTATGTTAAAGGGAATAAGGCTCTTGTTGGTTGGATTAATGATTGGGTTGATCACCCTCACGGCCACACCAGCCTTTGCAAGGTCTATCAGCTTTAAAGACGCAGGGATTGTCCTATGGGTTTTCATCATCATTGGGGCAATTATTGTTCTCCTTCAGCTGATTCCTGCAATCATCTTATTTTTCTCCTTTATTGGAACAACAACAGGCTTGCTCGCCAATAAGAAGGCTCCAGAAAAAGGTGCTGCTGAAGAGAAGGCTATACTTCCGGGAGTTGAACCAGCACCTGTAAAAAAATAAGTATTGGGAAAAATAATGTTTGCAAAAATAAGAAATATTTTGATATTTTTAAGTTTAATCCTGGTCTTGGTGATCTCATGCGTCTCTCTGGGAATTGCTTATGCGGGAGGGATCAGAGGAGTTGGACTCTTAGGAATCTGTTTTTTCTTCACCGGAGGGGTGATCGTAATCTTAGCCCAATTGATTCCAGCAGGAATCCTCCTCTCCTCTTTTATAGGAACGGGGTTTTCTTCCTTTAGAAAAGGAGAGATGCCTATCCGGGCGACATAAACTGAGGAAGAGTTTCATATGAAATCGAAAACAATCCTCATTGCGTATCAGGATGACCTTTGGGGTAAATCACTCTCCACTTTTTTACATAGTATCGGCTACAAGGTCGAGATGGCAAAAATGGTGAGTGAGATGATTCGAAAGGTTCGAAAAGGAAACATCCATGTCGTCCTCTTAGATGATGAGATTGAAGGAGTGAAGGCTTATGATTTAGTCCCCCTCTTTAAAAAGATTGATGACCAAATCCAGATCATCGTCATCTCTTCAGAGGTTTCTCTCGGGTTGGTAAAGCGTCTCCGGGGGGCGGGGATCTTCTATCAAGCGATGAAGCCTGTTGACCTGGAAGAGATCGAGTCGGCCGTGGAGTGTGCTTTTGAAAAGATTGACAGAGAGAATTTAAAAAAAGAAGGGTTTTTCCCTTTCCTCATTCCAAGGAGGGTTCCAGCATGAAATGGAGAGAAGAGAGAAACAAAACTTGGATGTTCCTCTGGGGGGTCCTTCCCATCTTCCTGATATTCGGGTGGATGATAGGAGTCGCTTGGAGTGACAATTCCCTCTGTTTGGGTTGTCACCAGGATGAGTCGCTTAAAAAGCAAGATGTGCGGGGTAGAAGTATTTCTCTTTTTGTATCAGAGGCAGGGTTTAAAAATTCGGTCCATGGAATCATCTCCTGTTCAGACTGCCATACCCGTATCCAGGACGATGTCCATGCAGAGGGGGGGAAGAAAGCAGCTGATAAAAGTGTGAATTGTGGCACCTGCCACAGACAAGCGGAGAAGGAGTATCTACAGGGCCTTCATTCCAAAATGATCATGAAGGGAACAGAGAGGGCAGCCAATTGTTATGATTGCCATGGAAAACATAATATCCTGGGAAGTAAAAATCCGAAATCAATGATTTACGTTTCCAACATTGACAAAACATGTAATCGTTGCCATGCGGATGCGGTGTTTGTCAAGGAGCATGCTTTAGGGGCCGCCATTCCGAAAGAGGAATTTAAGGAAAGTGTGCATGGGAAAACGGGTGAAATAACTTGTACGAATTGTCATGGAGGTCATAGCTTACGGTCCCTGATCGATCCAAAATCAACAATCTTCCGATCGAATATTCCCCAAACTTGTGGTTCTTGCCATCCAGATATTACCAAACAATTTACAGAGAGCGTCCATGGGATTCTTGCAGCAAGGGGAAGAAGTGATTCTCCCACCTGTACGACTTGTCACGGTTTCCACGGGATCAAGGCAAAAATAGACCCGGATTCCCCCGTCCATGAGAGAAGGATTGCGATGACCACATGTCCCCAATGCCATGCGGCAGAACGGATCTCAAAAGAATACCGGATCACCACAGTCCCCGTTAAATCCTATTATGATAGTTTTCATGGCCTCTCCTATCGAGGGGGAGATACCTTTTCAGCCAACTGTGCCAGTTGTCATGGAGTCCATGAAATTCTTTCTTCGGCAGATCCCAAATCAATGATTCATAAAGACAATTTGCAGAAGACTTGCGGTAACTGTCATCCCGGGGCTTCCGAAAACTTTGCCATAGGAAAGATACACACTGTTCCATCGATTAAAGGAGAAGAATTCGGCGAAAAGGTGGTCGGATGGGTGAGGATCATCTACATTTTACTGATCGTTGCTGTCATTGGAGGGTTGACTTTCTTTAACTTTATGGATTGGTTGAGAAAGACAATTGACCGGGCACATTAAAAAGCAAGGAGTAGATCGCCATGACAAAGAAATACCTCAGAATGACATTGAATGAGAGAATGCAGCATCTCAACCTTGCTGTTAATTTTACACTTCTTGTCATCACAGGTTTTGCCTTAAGCTATTCGACCGCCTTCTGGGTTTCTCCCATTACGGATATTCCTATGGGAATGACCTTTCGAGGTTTTTTACATCGTCTTTGCGGGGTCGCAACGGTTTTCCTGGGGGGCTATCACCTTTTGTACTTAGCCTTCACAAAGAGAGGTAGGGGAATTGCCAAAGATATGATCCCAGGTTTGAAAGATGCCGTAGACCTATGGGAAACTTTGAAGAACAACTTCTTCATCAACCGGCCGGCCAAAGATCTTAAAATGCCTCGCTTCAATTTTCGTGAGAAACTGGAATACCTGGGTCTGATCTGGGGAACCATCGTGATGACGGTGACAGGCTTGATCCTGTGGTTTAAAACAGAATGGCTTCAATTTTTTCCGATGTGGACATGGGATGTTGCCAGGGCGGTGCATTTTTACGAGGCGATTTTAGCGACACTCACCATTATCGTTTGGCATTTCTATTCTGTGATCTTCAATCCGGACGTCTATCCGATGAGCTGGGCCTGGATTACGGGAAACCTTACCGAACATGAAATGAAGGAAGAACATGGTCTGGAACTGGAAAAGATCAAGGCTCGCGAGAGAGGGGAATTGAAGGAATTTCCCGAGACAGCAGTCATTGTGGATAGAAAAGCTTACGCCCTCCGACATCAGAGAATAAAGAAGGAGGGACGGGAACCCTTATCCGTCAGTGGCTTCTATGGTATCGTTCAACGTTTCAACGAAGTCATTAAAAATTGGAAGGGAACGTAAACCCTGTTAGAAGGGGCGGGGCTTTGACCCTGCCCTCCCTGCCTGCCGGCAGGCAGGAATCAGGAGCTGATGTTTTCTAACGGAGTAAAGAGAGGAGAACCGGTTATGTCTGAGAAGGTTAGAGAACGATATTCGGGTTATCAAAAGAAGAAAGGGAGAAAAACCGTTTCGCCTAAAGAAGGGCAATTTCTAAAACAAACTTTCGAATGGTTAAAGTGGAAGGTTATCCAGATAGGAGATTATTCATTTCATAAGCCCTGTTTAGAACAATGATTCCCCCTCCTCTCCTTTTTGAAAGGAGGGGAGAGAGAGGGGATCACAATTCGTCGTTGTCTTGAGGCCCTATATATCCTCGACTCCCACCATCCAAACCCCACCCAAATGGAGAGGATATATAGGGCTTTTTTAAATTTAGATTCTCCCTCATTGGCTTGGAATTTCCTCATGCTTACAAACGATTTCACCTGTTCCTCACTTTCTTTATGTTGTAGAGATGAAAACAAAGTGTTAGTATTTAAGCATTTAGGGGTGATTCATGGGATCTCGAAAGAAATTTTGGCTTAAACTCATTTCTTTTCTCATTTTACTTTTTCTCTTTGGAAGTATCTCAAGTGGGGTCTATGCCATGACCGTGGAGGAGGAAAAGAAATTAGGGAAACAGATCCTCCTTGAATTGGAGGGGAAGGTGGAAAT
>Ga0209286_1000167_pt1 | contig 15411 bp, 20 predicted proteins | sample PPLLak1March2015_2_FD_187250 | JGI IMG/M metagenome (GOLD analysis project Ga0209286, IMG submission 187250) | Freshwater sediment microbial communities from Prairie Pothole Lake near Jamestown, North Dakota, USA - PPLs Lake P8 Core (3) Depth... | ecosystem: Environmental > Aquatic > Freshwater...
GTCACATCCAGCTGTGTCGATTCCTGACTGATGCCGGCCAGGGCACTGAAACGCTGAGGCTGGTCGGTCAGAATGGCATCCACGCCGGCATCGGTGAGCGCGTGGCGCAGCTGCGCGTCAGAAAAAAAACCGGGCAACGGAACCAGCGTTACACCGGCGGCACTCGCCGCCAGATCCGCGACTACCCAGGCCGGCCCGTTGTCGAGCAACAGCCCGAGCACCGCAATACGTTCACACACCAGGACGGATGCGAGTCGGTCCACGGCGCACGTGAGTTCCTCGTAACCGAGAGATTGGTTCTCATCCTGCAGCGCGACGGCATGGGGCCGGAGACACGCGTGCCGTTCCAAGGCGATGAGGATCGCGCTCATGTTTGCTGTTCGGAGGAAATAAACAAGCTCAGCCCGCCGGGACGGCACTGCCCTCGACACCAGCGTCGAACGCCTCGCGCCACAGCGACAGCCAGCGGTGACCATTGTCTCCCTGGAGCAGCTTGCCCTGGAGCGCGTCGTACGACTGATGCACGCTCGCGGCCATCACCATCGGTTCGGTGGCGTAATAGCTGCCCCAGTGCGTGCGTTCTTCCGGCGCCAGGCGCATGGGGTCGGCCGGCGCGAGCGACACCAGTTCGACGCCGAGACGCGTGAAGGCATTACGCAAGGCCGGCACCGCGGTAAACACCGCCCAGTCGTAACCTGCGCCTTTGAGATAGGCCGTGAGCGCGGTAATCAGCCAGCGCGCGCCACCGGCGTGGGCGGTTACCAGGTTGCCGACCTCGACCAGACCGTGGCGCGGCACGTAACGCCCGAGGCGCAGCGACAAGGCCACCTCGATCGATACGTCGAGATACTGCTCCAGGAACAAACGATTGCCACGCGCGCGCCTGAAACCGAGCGCGGCCTGAAGTTCGGTATCGTCGTGCAGCACCAGAAGCCGTGGCAAAAAATGACGTACGTCGGCATCGTAGGCACGGGCGTAATGCTGGTGAATAAAGCTTTCCACGGAATGGCGGCCGGCAGCGTGCTCGTCCAGCATACCGACCTGCATGGACGACGGCTTCGTCTCCAGGGTGCCTGCCCGGCCAGGTAATGCGGACAGGAAAGGGATCCGTACCGGTTTACCGCAATGTTGCTCAGATGACATGTTGCTGACTCCTGCCGTGATATGACAGAACTCTAACAACCCAAGCTTAAGGAAGACTTAAGGGGGATTACTCCACAAGACCGGCTGTCGTGTCGGCAGGTACGACTGACCTGCCGAAATACGGCAACATGCTCTAAACAAAAGCAAAATCAAATGCAGGCAGGAGACTGAAGCCACTGCACGCGATTGTCATGGATTATTCCAGATGATCATGGCCACACCGGCAAACACCAGCAGGCCGCCGATGATCACACTCGTGTTGACGTGAATCTCGCGGAACAGCAGCCAGGCAAACACGGCAACGAACATGGGGTAAGAAATTTCAATCAGGCTCGCGAGCGTGGCGTTCTTGCCGGCGATGGACAGGAACAACAACACCGATCCCAGCAGGCTGGTCAGCGCCAGGGCGAGCACCCTGAGCTTCGGGCCCGTATCCAGGGTCGTCCAGACGGCGTAGTCGGCGGTGAGGGTCCGGTGGAAAAAGAGCGCCAGGGCAACTATCGGCAGTGCCGTCAACAGCAGCACGGAAACCAGCGACAGCTTTTTCAGCGCATGATCCACCAGCGGGTAATGCACGCCCCAGACCAGGGCCGCGCCGATCGCGGTGACATACCATGGGATTTGCATGTTTAGCCCTCCGTGTCAGAAAAATTTACACTTTTCACCATGTGAAGCACGGTTTCGGCAAGTTTCATGCCGGATTCGACGGGCCTGCGCATGGCGTTTGGATGTACACCAATAGCAAATTCGTTATACTGAATCCGCAGTGGTGCACTGCCGTTTGTTGTCATGCTGGTATTTACAGGCATCCGCGGTTGGTCCTGGCGAACTCCACCATTACAGCACGTATTAATTTTATTCATAAAAAAATTCATCATTAGTGAGGTCATTCGTCATGCGCATGGGTACTGTAAAGTGGTTCAACGAGGCTAAGGGTTTTGGTTTCATTTCTCCACAGGATGGCAGCGCGGATGTGTTCGTGCACTACTCCGTGATTCAGGCCGAAGGCTACAAGAAACTGGCCGAAGGTCAGCATGTGGAATTCGAAAGCCAGAAGGGACCGAAGGGGATGCAGGCCACGGTGGTAAAACCGTTAGCCTGATCCGGACGAGCCGCGCGCTGGCCGGCCCAGGTCAAAACAAAAACCCCGCCACGTCGGCGGGGTTTTTGTTTGCTTCATGCCATGCAGTCTACTAGCCGGCGGGTTTTTTCCGCACGGCACGCACCACCTTCCAGGCGCCGGCATCCTTTTCAAACTGGAACTGCTGCACCGCGGGTGAGCTCTGACCGACGCGGTACTCCACCTCGATGGACCCGGTCATGTTTTTCCCCGGCGCAGCGGCCTGGATATAGCGCCCATCGCGGAACGACATCACCTCGAGCGATTTGTTCGGATCGTCCTTCAGCAGTTCCCGCAGCGCCAAGTACTGGAGCGTATCCACCGAGTCGGCGGTCAGATCGGGTTTGCCGTCCACAATACGGAATCCCCGGATGTCCGCCTCGAAAGTCCCGGCGACATGGCTTTTCGTTTCGTCCGGAAGATTGAGCTGGATTTTTCCCGGCAGCTTTTTGTCCTTCTCCTGGCCGAACTCGAGCATCATGCTGTACTTGTCGGTGAATTTCTGTTCCGAGGGCACGCTCTGGCCGTCTTCCTTCCACGCCAGCGCCACTTGCGGCGTGCCGGCGCCGCCGGCTTCCATCACCTTGAAATTTTTCCCGGCCGGTGTTTCCCACGGCGAGCCGGGCAATACCACTTTCACTTCGAGATCGGCGGTCACGTCCTTGCCCAGTCGCAGGGTGAGCACGCCGTTCTCGATATAACTGTTCTCGACCACAAATGGTTTCCCGTGAACCTGTCCCTTGGCGGGTGCCGCGGGAATCCCGGGTGCGGCCGGTTTGGCGGCGGCCGTCACGGCCGGGCCTGGTGCCGGTTTCCTGGCGGCAGCTGGCGTCGGCGTGCGAATGGTAGCCGGCTCGCTCTTGAACAAGCCGCTGACGAAATCCAACCCGCCTTCCTGCTGTGCGAGATAGGCCCCGGCGCCTCCGATGACGAGCACGATGAGGATGACGATTTGAATCAGGGATTTTTTATCGAGTTTCATTTGTAACCACCTTCCTGTGATTTCCAATTATTGATCCGGCACAGATACTACTGAAACAGAGGCAAGCCATGCCCGCCGATAACCTTCCTGGCATCCTGATGGCCCCGCAATAATCCTAAGGATAGTATGCCCGGCGTCGTCCGCCAATCGCTTTTATCGCACCGACCGGGCATTCCGGACGGCTGCCTCAGAAACCGAAGTAAAGCCCCAGCCCCGTGTAACGCAGAGATTCGCTGTAGAACTGTCCATTGGGCGAATGGCCGCGGAAATGCTCGACCATGAGGCGCACCCGTCGGAGGCTGCTGCTGCGCAACTCAAGCCCGGCCTGGTACGATCTGCTGCGACGCCAGTCGAGTTCCTCGGAGGCCTGCACATCTATCGCGGCGATGAAGCTTAGTCTCCCGGCCGCGCGCGGCCGGACATACTCGGCGCCGCCCTGAAGATGTTTGGGCGCCAGATCCGGCTCATCGCCCAGCAGATAACCGCCACCGCCATAGAGGCGCCACCGCTCCCATTCATAAGATACGAGGAGTTCCATATCCTCATAACTCAGATTGATCCGGTCGACACCCGGATTGCCCAGAATGAACTCATCGCCCAGGTGCGAACTCTGATGATAAAAGCGCAACACGTACGACCACGGGCCCTTGCGGTAACTGATCGGCAAGCCGATCCAGTAATCCGCGTTGATCAAATCGCTCGACGGCGCGTCGAGATTGAACAGCGCGAACACCCCGCCCTGAATCCCGACCTGCGAGTTGCCTGAGCTTCCGAAAAATCCAGAAGCCAGGCCGAAATACTCACCAAAGGCGACGCTGGCGGCAGAAAACTCGCTCGCAGGACTGCGATAGCGCTGGTAACTTACAGAAAATCGCGGTTGGCGTGGATCGGCTAGCAGCGGACCAAACAGTTCCCGTTCAGGCAAGGCATAAACATCGACGGGTTCCGCTGCTTCAAGCTCCGCTCTCGCTCTATCCTGCTCCGCCGTCTCGTCAGATTTATCGCATTCCGTCGACAGGTCCCACTGGATGGATTTCACGCGGCCGGTTTTTGTGAGCAGATAGGCCACGTCGCGTTTCTGAGACGGACCAAGGCAGGCGCGCGATGTCAACGTCACCGCACCGTCCGCCGAGATAACCTGCGAGCGCAAGCCAAGCCCGGGGAAACGGGTGTCGAGCAGTGAATTGACATAGCCGCGCAGGTATTCCTCCCGTTCGCCGGCTTCGGCCGGCACCCATACCGCGCCGGCTATCAGCGCGCCCAAAAGCAGCCGGAACAAAATTCCAGGAAATAAATGAATGCTGGCTGGACGCCGCCGGGATTGCATGCCGCCATTTTACACATTATCGCCTCTCCTGGGTCGCCGCACCCGGACACCATGTCGGCATGGTCGCGCAATCCCGCATCCCTGCTCACGGGAATATGACAGGGAAAATCAGCGTCTGAAAGCGCGGCGGCGGCGAATCATTGTAAATGAGCACGTGGGCAAGGTAGGATTAAACGTCCTGAAGGAGCAAGGCCCGATGGAAAAGGATGTGCAGAAATCCAGGCTGACTTCGCTCAATATTCCGGCGCTGACGGGCGGAAGGGCCGGGTCCGGCCCGTTGCCTTCGTCGTCGCGGGTTTCGGTGCTGGACCGCTGGATGGCGCGCAAGCTGCTCGACCTGCTCGATGACCCGCCACTGACCTTCGTGTTGTGGAATGGCGAAATAATTCCCTCCGCGGACAAGACCTCTGTCGCCCGCGTGCATTTCCGCGACGGCGAGGTGTTGCAGAAGCTGCTGGTGAATCCCGCGCTGCATTTCGGCGACCTCTACAGCGCCGGGCGCATCGAGGTGGAAGGCGATCTCGTGGAGTTCCTGGTGCTTGCCTATCGCGCGGCGGGATCATCCCCCAAGTACCAGAAACTCAAGGAGGCGCAGACGCGTTTGTTCAATCGCCCGCGCTCCAACCGGCTCGCGGATTCACGCGACAACATTCATCATCACTACGACATCGGCAACGATTTCTACGAGCTGTGGCTGGACCGCGAGGCCATGCAGTACACCTGCGCCTATTTCCCGACCCCGGACCTGACGCTCGAGGAGGCGCAGCGCGCCAAGATGGATCACGTGTGCCGCAAGCTTCAACTGAAGCCGGGCGACCGGGTGGTGGAAGCCGGCTGTGGCTGGGGCGGGCTCGCACTCCACATGGCGCAGCACTACGGCGTCAGGGTCAGGTCCTACAATATCTCGCACCAGCAAATCCTGTATGCCAGGGAGCGGGCCCAGGCCGCCGGCCTCGGGGACAGCGTGGAATACGTGGAGGACGACTACCGCAACATCACGGGGGAATTCGACGTATTTGTTTCCGTCGGCATGCTGGAACACGTTGGCCGCGACAATTACGCCGCGCTGGGTGATGTCATAAATCGCTGTCTAGCGCCCCATGGACGCGGACTCATTCATTCCATCGGCCGCAACAAGCCCGAGCGGTTGAACGCCTGGATTGAAAAACGGATATTTCCCGGGGGCTATCCGCCCGCGCTGAGCGAAATGATGGGTATTTTCGAGTCACACGATTTCTCCGTGCTCGATATCGAAAATCTGCGGTTGCATTACGCCAGGACGCTGGAACACTGGTTCGAGCGCTTCGAGCAGAGCGCGGAAAAAATAGAAAAAAAATATGACAGCGCTTTTGTTCGTGCCTGGCGGCTTTATCTCGCCGGCTCGATCGCCGGATTCACAGCCGGCACCATGCAACTGTTCCAGATTCTCTTTACCCGCGCCACCAACAATGACCTGCCCTGGTCACGGGCTTATTTGTATGAGCAAGTAACCGCAGATAAACGCAGATGAACGCGGATTAGAAAAACCGAAAAAGCTTTTTATGTTTTTATCTGTGTTCATCTGCGTTCATCTGCGGTTCCAGTTTTTTAATAATAATGCTTGTGGTCCTTGCGCCGGCGGCTGGCGCGCTGCACCACCACCCCGCGCACCGAGTAATTCTCCACCAGTTCCACCGCCGGATAGGCGCTGTTGAGCGCCTTCAGGTATTTCCTGCCGTTTTCAATGATGAACTGGCGGAACGTGGTTTCGCCCTGATAGTCGATGATCACGTAAGCGCCATGCTGTGGCGGCATGGCCGGGTCTACGATCAGAATATGGCCGTCGAGGAATTCCGGCTCCATGCTGTCGCCAATGACCCGCAGCGCGTAGGGCTCGGCATCGGCGCAGCTGCTGATCTCGGCATGCTCCTGGTTGCCAATGCTGGTCTTGATGGGAATATTCTTGAATGCATCGGCCATGGGCCGGACCTCCGGTTAAAAATTCGAATTCACGACTTCGGTGCGGAAAACGGCGGCGCACCGGTCTTCCTGCGCGGCCCCAAAAACCCGGGCACGGATTGTGTCAGACGCTCCGCCCGCCCCAACAGCCGGTCGAGAAACACCGAAGTGCGCGTGGCGTTTTCCGACTCATCGCGCATCCAGTAGAAAAACGTCGCCAGATAAATCGCCGTCAGGCCCGTCTCCTCGAAGGCGCGCCACGGCAACACGGCGTCGCGGTGCGCCGCCTCGCGCAGCCATTGCACCGTGCGGCTGACACGCAACAGGCCCGCGAACTGGTAATGCACGTGGCCCGGCTCGAATTTTCCGTAAATCATCTGGCGCGTCACATGGCGGTGTGGCGCCAGCGCCGCGAGCCAGGCCATGATCAACCGGTGCAGACACTCACGCGCCGGCAAATCGGCCACACCGGGCCCGGTGCCGGCAGCGAGCATGGCCGCGTCCGCGCGGTCGAACCAGGCATCGACGATGTCTTCCTTTTCGCGGAAATGCGCGCGCACCTCATTCAGGTCCAGCCGCAATTCCGCCGCCACGTCATGCAGCCGCAGGCTTTCCCAGGATCGGCGCCCGGCGAGATCGAGCGCCGCATCGATAATTTTGTCTCGGGTTGATCGGGCCGCCATGTCGCCAGCCTCCCATGAACAGATGGTGGCATTCTAAGCCATTCCCCGCAGAACGATAAGCCGCGGGCGAATTCACCTACTGGATCTACGTGGAACGCCGGATCACGGCCTCGACGAAGGCCACATTCAGCAGGTCGCGGTTGATAATCTCCGGCAGGAAATGCCGGACGTTGTAGAGCTTCACCGCCTGGCGACAGGCGGCGTGCTCGAGGCGGTCGCGCGCGGCGTGCGAAAGCCGGGCATGAGTCAACAGGTTGGGCGCCTGCCACTCGTGATAATCGCTGACGAGTTTCTGCTCCCGTTCCACTTCCCATGTCTCGCGCAGCAGCATTTCCGGAAAGGCATCGCGTTCGAGCTTGCGCCCCACCTGCGCAGCGTCGAGACGACAGCCGTGCAGGCCGGTGCCGCTGCCATCGTCCTCGCGGCGGAACCATTGCGCCCGCTCCAGCGGGCCGGCGGCCTTCTGCACGCACCGGCTCAGCACCTGGCTGTGCGGGATGTGCGATGTCGAGGCCGCGCCGGATTCCGGCGCCAGACTGGGGGCAACAAAACTGTCGTCCTCCGCCAGCGTGGCATGCCAGCGGGTATCGACGGACCGCGGCGGCCGGATGCGACCAAGCGTGCTGGCCAGGATCGCCAGCGGTTTTTGCTCGCGGGCGTCCAGCAGCCACAGCTCGAGATTGTCCTCCGACGGAAACGGAAACGGCGGGTGATTCTGCAGGGCCTGGATCAGCTCGCTGGTGTACGGGGTTTCTATCAGGTTGCCACCGCCGTCGGCGCGCCATACGGCGTGGCCGGTAACCCGCGAACGCTGGTTGAGGAATTGCACGCGCCAGGCGATGCCATCGGAGGTCACGGCCCGGAAATCCGGCAATTCCGTGATCTGCACCGTGCCCTGGTAGGGCGAGAGGCGACGCATGCTGTAATAACGCGGCGGCGTCATGCCGGTGTCTTCTTGCGCGCCCGCGGGTGGGCCTTGTCGTACACGCCCGCGAGGTGCTGAAAATCGAGATGGGTGTAAATCTGGGTGGTCGAGATGTTGGCATGCCCCAGCATCTCCTGCACCGCACGCAGGTCGCCGCTCGATTCCAGCACGTGGCTGGCGAAGGAATGGCGCAGCATGTGCGGATGCACCGGCACTTCCAGTCCCTGGCGCCTGGCCCACTGCTGCAGTCGCGCCTGCACCGCGCGCGCGCCCAGGCGCCGGCCGTTGCGCGCCACGAACACCGCCGCCTCTTCCGTCCTGGCAAACTCCGCGCGCACCGTCAGCCAGTCACGCAGGGCCGCGCGCGCCTTGGCGCCCACCGGCACGTCACGCACCTTGCGGCCCTTGCCGGTGACGCGCACCTGGCCTGCGGCAAGATCGAGCTCCGGGATATTGAGATTCACCAGTTCGGACAGGCGCAGGCCGGAGGAGTACAGCAGTTCCAGCAACGCGCGATCGCGCGCCGCGAGCGGATCGTGTACTTCCAGCGACACCAGCCGCGTGGCCTGGTCGGCGGTCAGCGTGTCCGGCAAACGGCGCGCGGATTTGGGTGCGCTCACGCCGCTCGCGGGATTGCACGTGACGATCTGCTCGCGCAACAGGTAACGGTAAAAGCTGCGCAACGCCGACAGCGCGCGCTGGATGCTCTTGCCGGAAAGTCCCCGCCGATGCAGCGTCGACACCCAGCCGCGCACCCCGGCGGGGGTCAGGCGCTCCCAGCCGGCGACACCGGCGCCGTCGCAATACGTCATGCACTGGGAAAGGTCGCGCCGGTAATGCGTCAGCGTCAGCGGCGACAGGCGCCGCTCATCGCCGAGATGGCGGAAAAAACCGTCGAGGTGTTGTGTGGCGCGCGGTAACACCGTGGCGCGCGACGGATTTACCCGCGGTGGCGGGCGAGGCTGTGCGTCAGCATTTCGCCCAGCCGCGTGAGATAGACGGTGCCCATGCCGGGATGGAAACGGTAGGGGTCCTGCGTTCCGAGACCGAGCACGCCATGGGGGTCGTTCTCTCCCAGCGGAATCAGCGCCGATGACTTGATCTCGGCGGCGCGTCCGCTGAAAAGATAACTCATCAGGCTGTCCTCGAACTTGCCGCCGCAGATGGGCTTGCCGCCGCTGAACTGCTGGAACAGCGAGTTGAGACGCCGGTCGTCCTCGGGGACCAGTTCCGCGCGTCCGCCCTGGACGGGACGGCCGCGCAGCAGTATCACCACGGCATCCAGCTTGAATTCCTGGCGCAGCAGGTCGTAGGTCGTGTCCAGCACGTCATCGAGCGAAGCGCAGCCGATCATGGCGGTCGCGAAACGGTGCAGCCGGCCGCTCAGCACGTCGTTTTCACGGGCATTGTTCACCAGCTCGCGCAACTGGCGCTGCAGCGTCTGGCTCTGTTCGCGCAACACCTGCACCTGGCGCTCGATGAGCGAGACCGCCTTGCCGCCGGTTTCGTGCGACAGCAGGATGCGCGAGAGCGTCTCCGGGTAACGCTGGAAATAATCGGGATGGTCCTCGAGGTAGCGCGCCACCGCCTCCTCCCAGGAAAGTTCCGTCTGAATTTCTTCGCTCGGCAGTTTTTGTTTCATAGCTTGTCCAGGTCGATAGTACCCTCAAAAACCGTGATCGCCGGTCCCGTCATCCACACCGGCTCCCCTTCTCCGGCCCAGGACACGCGCAGCGTGCCACCGGACAGCTTCACCTCTACCTTATCATCCAGCAGACCTCTTTGGCGACCGGCCACCATCGCGGCGCAGGCCCCGGTCCCGCAGGCCAGTGTCTCGCCGGCGCCGCGTTCGTAGACCCGCAGGCGGATGTGCCGGCGGTCCACGATCTGCATGTAACCGGCGTTCACGCGCCGCGGAAAACGCGGATGCCGCTCGATTTGCGGCCCCTGCGTGTTCACCGGGGCCGCGTCCACGTCCGGCACCAGCTGCACCGCATGCGGATTGCCCATGGACAGGATACTCACCTTCACATTGCGGCCGTCCACTTCCAAATCATAGACGTTTTCACACGCGGCTGCCTCGAACGGGACCTCGGCCGGCTCGAAGCGCGGCACGCCCATGTTGACACTGACGCTGCCGTCCGCTTCCAGGCGCGGGTAAATCATGCCGGCCAGCGTCTCCACGGCGATCTCGTCCTTGGCCGTCAGCCGCTTGTCGCGGACGAAACGCACGAAGCAGCGCGCGCCGTTGCCGCACTGCTCCACCTCGCCGCCGTCGGCGTTGAAAATCCGGTAGCGGAAGTCGGCGCCGGCTGCCGTGGGCCGTTCCACCAGCAGCACCTGGTCGCAACCGATGCCGAAGTGCCGGTCCGCGAGCCGGCGGATCTTTTGGGGTGTGAGCTGAATCGGGCGGGAGACGCCGTCGAACACCACGAAGTCGTTGCCGGCGCCGTGCATCTTGGTAAAGGGAACGGGCATGGCGGCAAGCTTACCGGTTGGCGTGCGGCAAATAAACCGCGGGCGTGCTCACGGATGCGGCACCGGTCCGAACAGGCGCAGATACTCCCGGTAGACGCAGCGGTCCATGACCACGATCAGGCCGGCCTGCCGCGCCCGCTCGGCCGCGGGAATGTTCACCACGCCTTCCTGCAGCCAGATCGCGGGGACGCCCAGGGCGATGCATTCCTCGACGATCTGGTCCACGTACTCCGGCGCGCGGAACACGTCCACCAGGTCGAACTTGTCCGGCACCTCGCGCAAGGAGGCATAGGCCTTCTCGCCCAGCACGGCGTCCACCGCCGGACGCACCGGGATGATGCGGTAACCGAAGCGCTGCATCTGCGCCGCCACGCCGTGGCTCGGACGGTTGGTGCGCGGCGACAGGCCGACGACGGCGATGGTGCGGACACGCCGCAGCAATCCCCTGATTTCCTCGTCCGGCGGATTCTGGAAAATTCCCATCCGATATCACTCCATCTTGCCGTGCACGATGACATGCCGGTCACCCACGGCCTCGACCTGAAACGGCGCCAGCCCGGCTTGGGCCAGTTGTTGCGTGATTTCATCCGGCCGGAAGGCCGCCAGCAGCGAATTGAAAAAATCGCGCTTCAATACCTCCGGTTCCGTGCCGGCATATTCATCCACGAGGGCGCCGGCCCGTTCGCGCGAATCGGGGCGGCGCATATCCATGATGAATACCGCCGCGCCGGGCGCGGCGTATTGTGTCACCGCTTGCCACAGTGTCTGTGGATCGTGCAAGTGATGCAACAGGCTGTTGCTGATGACGGTATCGAACGCGCGGCGTGGCAAGGTGGTTTCGGGAAGGCGCGCCTGTTGCAACTGAATGCGATCGCCCAGACCCGCCTGCGCAGTAGCTTCACGCGCAAACACCAGCATGGCCGCGGCGCCGTCCACGCCGGTTAGTCTGCTTTCGGGATAAGCGCGGGCAAAACGAATCGTGATATCCGCCGCGCCACAGCCAAGATCGAGCACCTGCTGCGGTCGATGACCGGGGAAACACTGGTGAAAACGTTCGACAAAGGCCTGGTGTGGTTCGGAGAAATCCGCGCGGGCATAGGCACGCGCCTGCTCCGGCTCGTCCATCAATTCTGGTTCGGGGATTCGTTTCATGAATAGACAGGATTAACAGGATTTCTCAGGATTTACAGGATTAAAGATTTTAGAAAATATAAATCCTGTTAATCTTGTTTTTTAATCCTGTGAATCCTGTCTATTCATTTTTATTTTGGCAGGATGGTCTCGGGAGCGAGCAGCTCCGCGACGGTCTCGCGCCGGCGCACGACCTGGAACTTGTCACCGTCCACCATCACCTCGGGCGCGCGCGGGCGGGTGTTGTAGTTCGAGCTCATGACGGCGCCGTAGGCGCCGGCGGAAACCACCGCCAGCAGATCGCCGGCCTCGATGCCAAGCTCGCGGTCATGTCCGAGAAAATCGCCGCTCTCGCACACCGGGCCGACGACATCATAGGTGCGCAGGGTGCGCGGCGCGTCCACCGCCACCGGCGTGATGTCGTGCCAGGCCTCGTACAGCGCCGGGCGCAACAGGTCGTTCATGGCGGCATCCACCACGGCGAAATTCTTTTCCGATCCGTGCTTGAGGTACAGCACGCGCGTGAGCAGCAGGCCGGTGTTGCCGACGATGGCCCGGCCGGGCTCGAACACGAGCCGGAGTTTCCGGCTATGGCCGCCCTTCGACTCCAACCGATCCAGGATCGCGCGGATATAAGCGTCCGGCGACGGCGGCTGTTCCTCGTTATAACGGATGCCGAGCCCGCCGCCGAGATCGAGATGCTGCAGGGAAAAACCCTTATCGAGCAGGGTATCGGCGAGACCGGTTACGCGATCCAGCGCCTCGACCACCGGCGCCAGGTCCGTCAGCTGCGAACCGATGTGGCAGGCGATGCCCGTCACGCGCAGGTTGGGCAGCGATCGTGCCCGCTCATAGGCGGCCACGGCCTGCGCGATATCGATGCCAGATTTGCTCTGCTTGAGGCCCGTGGCAATGTACGGGTGCGTCGCCGGGTCCACGTCCGGGTTGACGCGCAACGCCACCGGCGCCGGCCTGCCCAGCTCCCCGGCCACTTCGTTCAGTACTTCCAGCTCCGCCTCGGACTCCACGTTGAAGCAATAAATCCCGGCCGCCAACGCGCGGCGCATTTCATCGCGTGTCTTGCCGACACCGGAGAACACGACCCTGGCAGGATCGCCGCCCGCGGCCAGCACGCGCTCCAGCTCGCCGCCCGAAACGATGTCGAAACCCGAACCCAGGCGCGCCAGCAGGTTCAACACCGCGAGATTGGAATTGGCCTTGACGGCGTAGCAGACGAGGTGATCGCGATCCTTCAGCGCATCCGCGAAGGCGTGGAAACGGTCTTCGAGCGCGGCGCGCGAGTAGACGTAGCAGGGCGTGCCAAGCTGTTGTGCGATGTCGGCCAGTCGTACATTTTCGGCATACAGTTGCCGATCCCGGTAGCTGAATGAATTCATGATAGCGGCAATGGAATTATTTTTTTTCGGGCTGCGTCACTGTCGGGGCGGCAGCCTGCACACCGGCTTTGTCCGTCGCAGCACTTGCATCCGGCCGATATAAAGGACCCTTTTTGCCGCAGCCTGCCAGCACGACAATACCGAGCAGGAGCCACAACGGCATGAGGTACCGCGAACCGAAACGCCGCATCAGACGATTTTCTCCATGATAAAGACCGCTAGCTTACCCTGCCCTCTCGCTCTTCATCCAGCCTCGTCAGGTACGCACCAGCACGATGTCGTAATCCATCAGCTCGTTACGCACCTCCGGCCAGTCGAGCAGACCCACGCAGGGCGTGACGCCGGCGCTGGACACGCCCTGGCGGACCCATTTCCTGACGAGCGCGACGGCAGGCGCGGCGGCGATGGCCGAGGTATTGCCATCGCGCGCCACCAGGAAAATCGAGCGGGTAAGCGGCTCTCCGTCCTTGTCCCCGCGCAGCTCAACACCCAGTCCGCCGTTGGAATCGCCGAAACGGGGCAAGACGCTGATGACATGGAGCGAGGCCCTCACGGGTGACGGCAGGCCTTGCATCATGCCGCGACGCTTGAGCCAGCGGCTGAAGGACAGGACAAAATTGCTGGCGCGGGAGGACAGCGCGGTGCGGAAGGTCACGGTTTGCGCCCCGTAACGCCTTGGAAAAATATCCAGATCCAGTCCGTCGCACAGGTAGCCGCGGCGGCGGCCTACCGGGGCGGGAAAATATACCGACTGCGGCCGGGTCCAGCCCTGAAACTCGCGCCAGCGGCCTTTCTCCTTCATGCGCGACACCAGATCGACATACCCCAGGATCGCGCGCGCGATTGCAAAATCCCGACAATCGTTTTTACCATGCGCCAGGCAGGCATGAATTTCATGAATGCGATCGAATTCCGGCGCCAGCATGTCCACCAGCAGGGCGGAAACCGTCGGTGCGGCGGCCGCACCCGTCACGATCAGGCTGCCGTGTTTTTCCGCCTTGCGCGCCAGGCGACCGAGGCCGTTGACATATTCATTCGAATCCGCGGGATCCACATAGTGCACGCCACGCTCGGCGCACTGTTCAGCGATCGTGTAATTCTTTGCAACAAAAGGCCCGCGTGTGTTGATCACGGCAAAAATACCCTCGAGGGCGCGCCGGATGGAATGCGGGTCATGGGGAACGGCGACGACTGCATGGCCGGCTTCCCGCTCGAGCCGCGCACGGCGACCGGCATCGGCAACGCCAATGACGCACTCGATGTCAGGAAATCGGGAAAGGGCGCGGTCGATGCGCCGGGTGAAGGCACCGTATTCGCCCAGGAGCAGGATTTTCTTTTTTTGCATCATGCCGGGATGAATTGACGCCCCTGTAACGACGCCGCGCTTCCTTGTAACATGGGCCGCCATTATAAACACCAGCCACCGCCACGGCCATGAACGAATCCGAATTCGACAAACGCGCCACCGACACCCTGCTGCGCATCGAACAGGCCATCGAGGAAAGCGGCGCGGATATCGATTTCGAGGGCGCCGGTGGCATCCTGACGCTCGAATTCGGCAACGGCTCGAAGATCATCATCAACAAGCAGGGCGCGGCGCAACAGATCTGGGTCGCCGCCCGCTCCGGCGGCTTTCATTACGGATACGTCGACGACCAGTGGATCAACGATCAGGGCGGCGGAGAACTGTTCGCCGAACTTTCACGGCTGGTGCGTGAGCAGTCGGGCGAGGACGTAACGTTATCTTAAATTATTTTGGAACCGCAGATAAAATCTTGCGTAGTTCAGCGTACAGAGTACATGGTACCGAGTTTGGTCTTTAACTCTGTACTCTGAACTCTGAACTCTGAACCCTAAACTCGGAACATATCTGCGTCTATCTGTGGTTCCATTGTTATTTATTCCCAGCTTCCTTCCTTCGGCGCAATCACCGCCGGTTCGCCGCACTTGGGGCAGTTCACGCGCCGGGTGTCCTCCGGCAGCAGGGTGAGCGCGTCGTCATAGCACTGGCTGCAGCGCGGGATCCTGTTCTCGTAAATCCAGGTGCTGCCGATGGTGTGACAGTGGTGGCAACGGTACAGCGCCAGGAACGGGAACTCGGCCTTGCCGCGGCCAATGCCGATGCTGGGTTCCTCGTACTGGCAGAATTGGCACTTGAAGTCGACAAAACTCCCCACGGAATGGCTCTCCCCTGCTATTTCTTTTTCGGAAACACAACTTTCGCCACGTCCCGGTAATGGCTCGCAAAATGCGTTTTGAGTCCCTTGCGGATATGCGCCGGCAGGTC
>Ga0209286_1000169_pt1 | contig 15396 bp, 15 predicted proteins | sample PPLLak1March2015_2_FD_187250 | JGI IMG/M metagenome (GOLD analysis project Ga0209286, IMG submission 187250) | Freshwater sediment microbial communities from Prairie Pothole Lake near Jamestown, North Dakota, USA - PPLs Lake P8 Core (3) Depth... | ecosystem: Environmental > Aquatic > Freshwater...
CGTGCCCACATCGAAACCCGCCACCGTGCCCTGCCCCGATGACGGCGCCAGCAGCCCGGTCAGCATCTTGATCGTGGTGGTCTTGCCGGCGCCGTTGGGGCCGAGGAAACCGAATATCTCGCCGGTACGAACTTCAAACGAGACCCGGTCCACGGCAATGAAAGATCCGAAGACGCGCGTCAGCTCGCTGGCGGTTACGGCGATGGAGGAATGGTTCATGCGTCCTCCGTCATACGCTCGATGAAAACATCTTCAAGCGAGGCCTCGGCCTGGCGCAGGCCGTGCACGGTCAAACCGGCATCGCGCAGGACGCGCTCGATTTCCGGCGCGGCCGCATCGGCCGAATCCACCAGGACGTGCAGCTTGTCGCCGAACAAGGTCGCCTTGCGTACGCGCGGAAGTCCAACCAGGAGTTCGCGCGCGGCACGCGTGGATTCGACCTCGACCACCAGCATCTCGCCGGCGAGCGATGCCTGCAGCCGCGCCGGCGCATCGAGCGCCAGCAACCGGCCGCGGTGCAGCAGCGCCACCCGGTCGAAACGCTCGGCCTCGTCGAGATAGGCGGTGGAAACCACGGCGGTGACGCCCTCCTCCACCATCTCGTGCACGATCAGCCACAGGTCGCGGCGCGAGATCGGGTCCACGCCGAAAGTCGGTTCATCGAGCAGGAGTATCTTCGGCATGTGGATGAGCGCGCAGGAGAGCGCGAGCTTTTGCCGCATGCCGCCCGAGAGCGCGCCCGCGAGCCGGTCCTTGAATGGGCCGAGATTGGAAAACTGAAACAGCCGTTCCCGGCGTTCACGCCGCTCCGCCGCCGGCACGCCATACAAATCGGCGTAAAAATCCAGGTTCTCCATCACCGTGAGATCGGTATAGAGCCCGAAGCGCTGCGGCATGTAGGCGATTTCATGCTTCACCGCCTCGGGGTCGTTCACCACGCTCACACCGTGGAGCCGGGCATCGCCCGCGTCCGGCCTGAGCACGCCCGCGAGCATGCGCAGCAGCGTGGTCTTGCCGGCGCCGTCCGGCCCGACGACGCCGAACAATTCGCCCGCCCGGACCTCGAAACCGACACCCTCGATGGCGCTGACTTCGCCGAAGCGGCGGCCGAGATCCTGCACCGCGATGGCGGGCGCGGCAGCGTTCACGGCGTGGCGGTCTCCAGCGTCACGTCCGCCGGCATGCCGGGCTTGAGCTCGAACCTGGGATCGTCGGTCACGCGCACCTTCACCGCGTACACCAGTTTCACGCGCTCCTCGGTGGTCTGGACGTTCTTGGGCGTGAACTCGGCCTCGGAGGCGATGTAGGTGACCTCGCCGCCATAACGTTTGTCGCGGTACGTGTCGGTCTGGATGGCGGCCTTCTGTCCCCGATGCACCGCGCCGATGCGATACTCCGGGATATAGATGCGCACCCAGCGGTCGTCCGGATTCATCACGGTCAGCACCGGCACCCCCGGCGCCACGATCTCGCCCGGCTCGCGATGACGCACCGTCACCACGCCGTCAAAACCCGCGCGGATGATCATGTTGGCGAGCATGGCCTCGATCGCCTGCGCGTTCGCGCGCGTCTGCGCGTTGTCGCTCTGCGCCACCTTGAACGCAAGCTGCGCCTTGTCATAGGCCTCCTGCCCGATGGCGCCGCCGGCGAGCAACTCGCGGCTGCGCCCAAGGTCGCGCTGCGCGTCATGCAGGCGCAATTCGGTGGCGGCGATCTGCGCCCGGGCCTGCGCCAGTCGCGCCTCGGTTTCGCGCGTGTCGAGCTGCGCCATCACCTGGCCCTGCTTGACTTTGTCGCCTTCCTGCACGCCGATGGACTCGATGCGCCCGGCGGCCTGGAAACCGAGCTGTGCTTCGGTCGCCTCGACCGTGCCGGAGGCCAGCATGCCGCTGTCACGGTTATCGAGCAGGCGCGGGACGAAATAAACGGCGAGGCCGGTCGCCACCACCAGCCCCACGATCAGGATGCGAATGCGTACGGGAGGCTTCTTCATGGTTTTTCATTCTCCTCGAGAGGATTGGACTGCGGCCTGACCAGCGCCGCGACGCGTTCGGGATCGAGCGCGCCGGTCGCGCGCAACAGCCCCAGCCGCGCGACGATGAGATCGAACTGTGCCTGCAAACGGTCGGCCTGCGCCGTGAGCAGCGCGCTTTCGGCGTTGAGCAGGTCGGTGGTCACGCCCACGCCCTGCTCGTACTTGAGCTTCTCGATGGCGAGCGCTTCGGTGGCCTCCTCGATGCTGGTTGCGGTTACTTGCAGGCGCGATTCGGCCTCGACCTGCGCGTCCCACGCGTCCTGCACCTGTTTCGCCACCTCGAGACGCGCCTGCTCCACGGTCTGGCGCGCCTGCTCGCGCGCCAGCACCGCTTCATCCACACGCGCGCGCCGCACGCCGCCGTCGAGCAATGGAACCGAAAACTGCAAGCCGACGGCCCAGTCCTCGTAGAACTGCCGGTCGCTGCCGCTGCGCTCGCCGTAACCGCCCACCAGTGACAGCGCCGGGTAACGCTCGCCGCGCGCGATCGTTTCGCGCGCGGCGCCGGCGTTGCTTTGCTGTTCGGCGATACGCAGCTCGGGATGGCGCGCGAAGGCTTGCTGTTTCAGATCCTCCAGACTCCAGGCCGGCGCCGGGGCAGCCACGTAGCGCGCGAGCGGCGCTTCCTGCGCCGGTCGTTCCCGGCCCATGAGCTGATACAACAGCGTGCGCGCCTCCTGGCGACGATTTTCGATCTGTAAACGATCGTGCCGCGCCTTGGTCAGCTGGCCATGGATCTTGAGGTAATCGAGCTTGGCGGCGCGTCCGACGCGGCGCAACAGCGCGATGCGCTGTTCCTGCGAATCGAGCGACTCGATGCGCGCATCGTAAGCTTGCCCCAGCGCCGCCAGTTGCTCGATCTTCAGGTACACGGTGCTGACGTTGTAGCTCAGCTCCTGGACGCCCAGGCGCTCGCGTTCCAGAGAGATTTCCCTGGTAAGGTCGGCCAGCACCACGCCCTGCGACAGCTTGCCGCCGGTGTACAGCGGGAGCTTGAGCGCCACGCCGTAGTCGTAGATGGTGTCATCGAGCGGCGGGAACACGCCCAGTTCCCGGATGGAATGCACGAAGGTGGGATAACCGTAACGCGTGGTCGAGGCGGTCAGATCGACTGACGGCATCTTCGCGCCGCGCGCGGCGCGCAATTCGTTTTCAGATTTCGTCACCTCCAGGCGCTGCGATACCTGTTGCGGATTGGATTCCAGTGCCTGCCGCATGGCCTCGGGCAAAGTCAGCGTCGGCTCCGGTTGCTGCGCCCCCGCGCCCACGCTCGCCAGCAGCATGGCCGTGACGGCGGCAACCATCAAGAAGGAATGGTGACGAGACATGCGTTCATGGCTGAACATGATTCACCTCGCTTTTCGTCGCGGTCGCGTCGGCGGCCCGGCGCCCTCGTAGAACAGCCGCGTGCTGTGATCGATGAGCCGTTGCGTGAAGGCATCCGTCATGCGGATACCGAAGACTTTCTCCATCACCGGCAGCGCGATGAACGGGAACAGCGCCATACTCATGAACGACAGCGCACCCAGCGTCGGATCCAGATCCTTGCGTATCCGGCCGTGCGTCATTTCGCGCTCCAGCAATTGCGGCACGCGCCCGCCGCCCTTGGCGGCGAATTCGCGGATGAACAACTCGCGGAACGGCCCCTCTTCGGCCAGCACCTCGCGCACGATCAGCCGCGCCACCCACGGTTCGTGCGCCAGCATGGTCATCACCGCTTCGAGGGCGTCGTGGATCGACGTCTCCGACCGGCGCCCGCCGTGGTTCAGGAGATCCTGGACCTTTTGCAGCACCGGGCCGATGGTCTCCTGCAGCATGGCCCGGTAAAGCCCGTCCTTGTCGCCGAAATGATAATGGATCATGGCCGGATTCACGCGCGCCGCCGCCGCGATCTCGCGCACCGGGGTGGCCTTGAAGTCGCGCTGGGCAAACAGCTCGCGCGCCGCCTTGAGCAGGGCCGCGCGAATCGTCGCGGTATGCGTCTCGCCGCGCGGGCGCCCGGGACGCCTGCGCACGGCCAGTCTGTTTTTCGGTTTTGCCGCGAGGGAAGCCATGGCACTTAATTAAACATCTGTTTAATTATAAGTCAAGCCGGGACACGGGAGGCATTGAAATCATTGGCCTTCGGCCCCAATAACAGGCCGTGCCGCCGGGAATGCGGTATACTGTGAACGTTTCGGGGGTGACCTGGTTTCGACGTGGGTCACGAAACCTCTGGGGCATGCCGAGGTGCCGATCTCCTCGTAAATCCAGCGGCAAACACATAGTTGCCAACAACGACAACTACGCCTTAGCGGCTTAATCCCCGCTAACCTTTCCGCCCGAGTTTCGCCCGTGGGCTGGGATGGAAAGGTCGATCACACGGGATCGCGCCGGCTCGTGCCTGTTGAGCAAGCGTTAAATCCAAGCAGGCTCAGCTCAGCAGTGGTCCTGTCTGCCGGAACACGCTGAGTCAAATCAAAGACAGACTACGCATGTAGAACCATAGATGTAGGGCTTGCGGACGCGAGTTCGATTCTCGCCACCTCCACCAGCAAAAAAACCCCTGACCGGAATCGGTCAGGGGTTTTTGTTTTGTGGCATATCTCCAACCCATTATTGTCTTCGAGGTACTAATCCACCTTCATGATAAACATCATCGAAGCGCACGCATGAGCCACTCACCACGAACACAGGTACGCAAGCATCACCGACGTGAGGTGCGCTGGCTGTTCCTTTTGCTGGGCTTGGGATTCGTCGCGCTCGGAGTGGCGGGCATCTTCCTGCCGCTGCTGCCGACCACGCCGTTCCTGCTGCTGGCAGCCGCCTGTTTCGCGCGCTCCTCGGAACGCTTCTACCACTGGCTGCTCAACCACCGGATATTCGGCACCACGGTGCGCGAGTGGCAGCAGCACCGCAGCATCCCGCGCCGCACCAAGTGGTTCGCGATCACGACCATGGCCGCCACGCTCGCCGTGTCCGTAATCTTCTTCGTGCCGCACCCCGAGCTGCAATTCGCGCTGGCGCTGTTCGGGGTGATACTGGCGATCTATCTCTACCGCATCCCGTCGCGGGATTAGCACATCCGGCGGAATACGCTATCGCTATTCCGCCCTGCATGTTCTTTACGTCTGTATGACCTCGCCGGCCTGCCCCTTGATATGCGGCGCGAAATTGAAGGCATCGGAGAAGCAGCGGTCCTCGGTCATGCCTTTTTGCAGGAACGCCGCATGCGCCGACTCGACCATGCCGACCGAGCCGCAGGCATAGACCTCGCAGTCGGTCATGACCGGGAAATCATGCAAAATGGCCTCGTGCACCGTGCCCGTGCGTCCGGTCCAATTGTCCCCGGGCGCCGGTTCGGACAACACCGGAATGAATTTGAAATTGGCGTGCTCGCGCGCCCAGCGTTCCGGCAGTCCCTTCATGTACATGTCCGCCAGCGACTTCACGCCCCAGTAGAGATGCATCGGACGTTTGAGGCCGGCATGGAATGCATACTCCACCATGCTTTTCACCGGCGCGAAACCGGTGGAGCCGGCGACGAAAACGATCGGCCGGTCGGAATCCTCGCGCAGGTAGAACTTGCCCAGTGGCCCCTCGCAGCGCAAGGTGTCGCCCGTTTTCATGGCATTGAAGACATAAGTCGTGAAGGCGCCGCCGGGCACCAGCTTGACGTGCAGCTCGATCAGCTCAGATTCGTGCGGCGCGGTGGCGAAGGAGAACGCGCGCCGCTCGTGGTCCTCGAGCACTATATTAATGTACTGCCCGGCGTGGAAACGCATGGGCTCCGGGTCGAGCGACTTGAGCAGCACGCGCATGACGTCATCCGTGAGCGGTTCCAGTTGCTCCACCCGCGCCATGAAAGTGCGGATCGGGATGTCGCGCACCACGCCGATGTTCTCGCATTCAATATCGAGATCGGACAAGGGCGTGGCGCAGCACATCAGCGCCTTGCCGGCGCGCCGTTCTTCCTCGCTCAGCGCGCTTTCCTGGTAGGCGCCGTGATCCACGCTCCCCTGCAGGATGGTGCACTTGCATTCACCGCAACCGCCGCTGCGGCACTCGAAGGGCAGCGCGATACCGGCACGCAGGCCGGCTTCGAGGATGGACTCGCCCGGATGCGCCACGACAATGTCATCGCCGGGACGCAAGGTGAGCCGGAATCCTTTGGCGGCGCGGCGCACCGGCGGCAGCCACGGCAGCAGCACCAGCAGGCCGGTGCCGCCGAGCACCAGCCACCAGACTTTCTCCGGCGACCAGACATAGATCAGCGGGAAGATCGCCAGATAAAACCAGTCGAACTCGAGAGCGGTGATCACCGTATCCAGGTTCGCCGGGCCCTGGCTCAGCACCGGCCACACCAGGCTGATAACGATCAGCGCCAGCAGCAGCGGCAGCGCCAGCCGGCGCGGCGGGTTGGTCTCGGCCTTGGCCACGCGCTGCGTGTGCACCCACAGCACCAGCAGCAGCATCAGCGAGATGCCGATGTGCATGAAGGCCAGCAGCGAGAACAGGCGGTCGTTCACGCTGCCTTCGTGCAGGAAATTGCGCGCCATCGGCTCGGAGAAGATCGGCAGCCAGTCGAGCCACTCCGCCGTCGCGATGGTGACGAACTGCGCCAGCCGGTCCCACGGCAGCATGAAGCCGTTGATGCCGGAGGCGTACACCAGCCACAGCACGAACACGCCGGTGACCCAGGAGAACCAGCGGAAGCCGCGATAGTGGTCGAACGCGAAATGGCGCAGCAGGTGCAGCGTCATCGCCAGCACCATGCCGTCCGAGGCGTAGCGGTGCAGGCCGCGCATGATCTGGCCGATGTAAAAGTGATTGTGCGTGATGCGCTCGACCGATTCGTAAGCCTCCTTCACGCCGGTGTCGAGAAAAATATACAGATACACGCCGCTCACCACGGCGATCCAGGTCATCAGGTAGGCGATGGCGCCCAGGTGGTAGAGCGGGTTGAGCCGGTCACCGAATACGAGGTTGAACAGCTTTTCCAGGCGCAGGAAAAACCACTGCACGGTCCGCCGCACATAATGCATGATCAAGATTCTCCCGAAACAGGCCCGTCCAAGCGCATTGGTAACAGGTGCATTGTCCGGCAACCTTGATGCAAATCAACAGGGTATGCAAAACAAATGGTCTTTATGTGAGAAAATTGACGCGCTTGGCTGCGGTGCGTTAGCTTAACCCTCTATTGATCATGCCTTTTGGAGATCCCGTGGCAAAAAAATCCAGCACCTCTCCCAACTTTGAAGCCGCCCTCGCGGAGCTGGAGAAGATCGTGGAAAAAATGGAATCCGGCGAGCAATCGCTGGAGGAATCCCTGAAGTCGTTTCAGCGCGGCATCGAGCTGACGCGCGCCTGCCAGCAGGGACTGCGCGAGGCCGAGCAGCGCGTGGAAAAACTGGTCCAGAAAAATGGCGAATTCGCCACCGAACCTCTCGACAACCAGAACGAGTAGTCCGGCATTGTCCGCTTTCCCCGAACAACTCCGGCGCTTCCAGCACCGCGTCGAACACGCGCTGGACGCGTGCCTGCCTGCCGCCACGCAGGCGCCAGCACGCCTGCATGAGGCCATGCGCTATGTCACGCTGGACGGCGGCAAGCGCGTGCGCGCCAGCCTGGTTTACGCCGCGGGCCAGGCTGTCGGCGCGCCCGATGCGGCGCTCGATGTCCCGGCCTGCGCGGTGGAACTGATTCATGCCTACTCGCTGGTGCACGACGATATGCCGTGCATGGATGACGACGACCTGCGCCGCGGCAAGCCGACCTGTCACAAGGCCTACGACGAGGCCACCGCGCTGCTGGCGGGCGACGCCTTGCAATCGCTGGCCTTCGAAATCCTGGCGCGCGACCCGGCGCTGACGATCGGCCCCGCCCGGCGCCTGCATATGATCATGCTGCTGGCGGGAGCCGCCGGCTCGCACGGCATGGCCGGCGGCCAGGCGATCGATCTCGCCTCCGGCGGCAAGACCCTGACGCTGGCGCAGCTCGAGGATATGCACCTGCGCAAGACCGGCGCGCTGATCCGCGCGGCGGTCCTGCTCGGCGCCCATGCCCGCGAAGACGTGGCGGCGGAAAAACTGGCCGCGCTCGAAAACTACAGCCATGCCATCGGCCTGGCGTTCCAGATCACCGACGACATCCTGGATGTCGAGGGCAAGGCGGAAACGCTCGGGAAAAACCCCGGCATGGACCGCGCGCGCGGCAAATCCACCTACCCCCAGGTGCTCGGACTCGCAGAAGCCAAGGCCCGCGCTCAGGTACTGCATACGCAGGCCCTCGAAAGCCTGGCGCCTTTGGAGGATAATGGCAGCGTGTTGGCCAAGTTGGCCGGATTCATCATCGAACGCCGCCAATGACCAGAAAACCCACCGAAGACATTTACCTTCTCGAGACGATCAACAGCCCCGACGATCTGCGGCGTCTGAAGGAGGACGATCTCCCCGGCCTGGCCCGGGAGATCCGCGAGTTCCTGATCGCCTCGGTCTCGCGCACCGGCGGCCACCTGTCGGCGGGTCTGGGCACGGTCGAGCTCACGCTCGCCCTTCATTATGTCTTCAACACGCCGGAAGACCGGCTGGTGTGGGACGTGGGGCATCAGACCTATCCGCACAAGATCCTGACCGGGCGCCGCGATCACATGCATACGCTGCGCCAGACCGACGGGATTTCCGGTTTTCCGCGCCGCGAGGAAAGTGAATACGACACCTTCGGCGTCGGGCATTCGAGCACCTCGATCAGCGCCGCGCTCGGCATGGCCGTGGCCGCCGCGCGCACCGGCGCCGAACGCCAGGTGGTCGCCGTCATCGGCGATGGCGCGCTCTCCGGCGGGCAGGCGTTTGAGGCGCTCAACAACGCCGGCAACATGGACGCCGACCTGCTGGTGGTATTGAACGACAACGACATGTCCATCTCGCCCAACGTCGGGGCCATGTCGAGCTATCTCACGCGCATCCTGTCGGGCAAGGTCTACAGCCACATGCGCGAAGGCTCCAAGACCGTGCTCTCGACCATTCCACCGATGTGGCAACTGGCCAAGCGCGTGGAAGAGCATATGAAAGGAATGGTGATGCCGAGCACGCTGTTCGAGGAACTGGGCTTCAACTATTTCGGGCCCGTGGACGGGCACAACCTGAACGCCCTGATCCGCACGCTGCGCAACCTGCGCGGCCTCAAGGGTCCGCGTTTCCTGCACGTGGTCACGCGCAAGGGCAAGGGCTACGAACCGGCCGAGGGCGACCCCATCGTCTACCACGGCGTGACGCCATTCGATCCCGCGACCGGCAAGATGGAAAAGAAACCCTCCGGCAAGACCTACACCCAGGTCTTCGGCGAGTGGCTGTGCGACATGGCCGCGCGCGACGTGCGCCTGGTCGGCATCACGCCGGCGATGCGCGAGGGCTCCGGCCTGGTGCAATTCTCCGAACGCTATCCGAACCGTTACTTTGATGTCGGCATTGCCGAACAGCATGCGTTGACGTTCGCGGGAGGCCTGGCCTGCGACGGCATGAAGCCGGTGGTGGCGATCTACTCGACCTTCCTGCAACGCGGTTACGACCAGCTGATTCACGATATCTGCCTGCAGAACCTGCCGGTGCTGCTGGCCATCGACCGCGCCGGGCTGGTGGGCGCCGACGGTGCCACACACGCGGGCAGTTTCGATTTTTCCTATCTGCGCTGCCTGCCGAACATGACGGTCATGGCACCGGCGGACGAGAACGAATGCCGCCGCATGCTCAGCACCGGCTTCCTGCTGAACGGCCCCGCGGCGGTGCGTTATCCGCGCGGCACGGGCCCCGGCGTCACCGTCGATCCGGCACTGGAACCGCTACCCGTGGGCAAGGCCGAGGTCCGGCGCACGGGCAAGCGCGTGGCGCTGCTCGCCTTCGGCAGCATGCTGGCCCCGGCGCTCGAGGCGGGCGAGGCCTTCGGCGCCACCGTGGCAAATATGCGCTTCGTGAAGCCGCTGGACGAAGACCTGGTGCGGGAGCTGGCGCGCACGCACGAGCTGCTGATCACGGTCGAGGAAAACGTGGTGGCCGGCGGCGCCGGCAGCGCGGTCAATGAATTCCTGGTCGCGGCGGGGCTGGCGACGCGCATCGTCAACCTCGGCCTGCCGGATCGCTTCATCGAGCACGGCGACCATCGCGCGCAACTCGCGCGTTGCGGGCTGGACGCGGCAGGCATCCGGCGCGCGATCCTGCGCCATGTCGCCACCGACACCCCGGCGGAACGCGAAACCGCCTAAACTTGACTGCGCCACTCAACTATTGGATTATTGGCGCCCGCGAGCGGTAGAGAGACCCGACCATGAAACTCAAAAGCAAAATCCGTCCCGATGAGGAAGTCATTGCCGACGTGCAGAACACGCCGGACCTGCGCCACCTGCCGATCGACAAGGTCGGCATCAAGGACATCCGGCATCCGGTGCTGGTCAGGGACCGCTCCCAGGGGGTGCAACACACCATCGCCAGCTTCAACATGTACGTGGAGCTGCCGCACAATTTCAAGGGCACCCACATGTCGCGCTTCGTGGAAATTCTGAACAGCCACGACATGGAGATCTCGGTCGAGTCCTTCCGGGACATGCTGGCCGAGATGCGGCGGCGCCTGGAGGCCAATACCGGCCACATCGAGATGAGCTTCCCCTATTTCATAAACAAGGCAGCGCCGATCTCCGGGGTCAAGAGCCTGATGGATTACCAGGTCGCCTTCGTCGGTCAAATCACGGGCGACAAGGACATCATGACCATCAAGGTGGTGGTGCCGGTTACCAGCCTGTGCCCCTGCTCCAAGGAAATTTCGCAGTACGGCGCGCACAACCAGCGCTCGCACGTGACGCTCACGGTCCGCACCAATACCTTCGTGTGGGTCGAGGACCTGATCGACCTGGTGGAAAACCAGGCCAGTTGCCAGCTTTACGGCCTGCTGAAGCGCCCGGATGAGAAATACGTTACCGAGAAGGCCTACGAAAATCCCAAGTTCGTGGAGGATATGGTGCGCGACGTCGCGGCCAAGCTGAACGCAGACGACCGCATCGACGCCTACGTGGTGGAATCGGAGAACTTCGAATCCATCCACAACCACTCGGCGTACGCCATGATCAGAAAAGACAAGACGAAGGACTAGCCCCGCCCGCGGGCGTGACCCCGCGCACTTCTTAAATCCGATTAAATCCGATACGGTGCGACGTTTCGTTCGCGAGCGCATGAGGATCCGCAAGGTGAAGCGTTTCCTCCGCGAAATCCGCGACAAAAGACGGTAAGGCGCCAGCAACCGCGGGACTCAGGGAAAAACCTGTCCACGAAGAATCGGCTTCAATGCCGCGCACCAGCAGCCGCGACGGCATGTTGCCGAGGGCCCGGGCAAGCTCGATTGCGGAAACGATGCCGAAGCCATGAGATGAACACAGCGCGCTAGTACTGGAAAGATCGCGCGCCTCGAGGCAATGCCGCGTTCCCGGCGCCGCGCCGGAACGAATCGCATCCAGCAGGATCACGATGTCGGCTTCCTGCCAGTGCGCCGGCAACATGGCGCCGGGGCGATCCAGGGCCAGTATTTCGATCCGGCCTGGCGCGACGGCGTTCAAGGCCGCGGAATGCCGCAGGGCTTCGGCCGCCTCCCAGCCGAAACGGTCGTCGCCAAAGGGGGAGCCGATGCCGAGAATTCGAATTTTCATGTGGATGTGGCGTTTAGTGTACAGAGTTTAGAGTTTAGAGTTTCGACTATTCGCTTTGCATTTTTAACTCTGAACTTTGTACTCTGAACTTTGTACTCTATGTAATCCGCAGTTCCAGGAAATGCGTAGCGCAGGAAATGCAGGGATCGTAATTGCGGATCACCCGCTCACCGAAGTGACGTAACGCCTCTTCGCGCTGATTCAGCCCGAAGCTTTGAAGCGACTGGCGCAGATCGTCCTCGATGCGCGCCTGGTTCTGGCTGGTGGGCGGGACGATGCGCGCGCTGACAAGCTTGCCGTGCGCATCGAGCTCATAACGATGCCACAGCAACCCGCGTGGCGCCTCGGTACAACCGACACCGCTGCCGGCGCGCGGGCGGATTTCGACATAAGGCCTTTGCGGCTCCTGATAGGATTCGAGGAGATTGATCGCCACCCGTATGGCGACAACGATCTCGATCGCGCGCGCCACGATGCTGTGATGCATGTTGCGACTGGGAAACCGGATATCCAGGCCATCGACAAGCGTGCGCACGGGGTCCGGCAGACGATCGAGATTGAGATTGAGCCGCGCCAGCGGGCCGACCAGGTACGGTTTGCCATCGAGCCGGCAGTGCAGCGCGGTCGAATGCGACAGCTGTTGCTCGGTGAAATGCGCCTCGAACCGGTCAGCGGGGATATCCAGCCCATGATCGGAAACCAGCCGACCGGCGTTCATGGGATATTCCCGCGGATGGCGCAGGGCCACGCAGGTGAAATCCTGTTCCTGCAAGGGCAGATCGAATGCCGCGGTCCAGCGCACCAGGGCTTCGGCCTCCGGCAAGGCGGCATGCAGTTTTTCCAGCAGCGCGCTCACCTCCTCTGGTTTCGGGGCATGATGGAAGCCGCCGACGCGCGCGCCCACGGGATGCACCGAGCGCGCCCCGAGCAGGCGGATGATATCGTTGCCGAGCGCCTGCAGTTTCAGGCCGCGCCGCACTTCCGGCGCGTACTTCCCGGCCATTTCCACCACGCTCGAATAGCCCAGGAAATCCGGCGCTGCCAGCATGTGGATGTGCAGGCTGTGGCTCTGTATCCACTCGCCGCAGTAAAACACGCGGCGCATGTCGCGCACCCAGGGGCCGGGTTCCACGCCGAACAGGTTTTCGATGGCATGCACCGCGCTCATCTGGTACGCCACCGGGCAGATACCGCAGATGCGCGCCACCATGTCCGGGACCTCGGTATAGTCCCGGCCTTCGAGCAGTTTTTCGAACATCCGCGGCGGCTCGAAGATGCGCAGCCGCAGGTCCTCGATCGTACCGTCATGCACGCGCAACTCGAGCGTGCCCTCGCCCTCGACGCGTGCCAGCACCGGCACCTTGACCGGAATGTGGCGCGACTCAGTCACGGGAAACCTTGCCCCGGCGCGCACCCGCCTCGGCAAAGGCCGGCGCTTGCGCGTTGATGAAATGGAAGCGCCGCGCCACGGCCTCCGGCACCAGACCGAGTCCTTCCAGGCGTCGCGCCAGCGATTCGGTATTCGGATTCTCCGCCGGGCCATAGCAGGCATAACAATCGCGCCCGAAGGCCGGGCAGATGGCGCCGCAACCGGTGCGCGTCACCGGCCCCATGCAGGGAAGGCCCCGCGTCACCATCACGCACACCGTCTGCTGGCGCTTGCACTCCAGGCAGACCTTGTCTTTTTCCAGCCAGGGCGGCACGCCCGACAACAGCGCGCGCACCGCCGCCAGCACCTGGCGCCCGCTCACCGGGCAGCCCCAGATTTCGAGATCGACCTTTACATGTTGGGCAATGGGCGTGGAGGTCGCCAGGCTTTCAATATATTCCGGTTTGGCGTAAATCGAGGCGATCCATTCGCCGGCATCGGCAAAATTACGCAAGGCCTGCACGCCGCCGGCCGTGGCACAGGCGCCGATGGTGACGAGCTGGCGGGAATTGGCGCGGATGCGCCGGATGCGTTCAAGGTCTTCGGGCGTCGATATGCTGCCTTCGATGAAGGCGATGTCCACCGCCGCCTCCGGGTTCACCGGCCCGGCCTCGGCAAAGTGCACGATGTCCACCATTCGCGCCAGCGTCAGCAGGTCCTCGCCCAGGTTCAGAAACGCGAGCTGGCAGCCGTCGCAGGAGGCGAATTTGTGGACCGCTATGCGGGGTTTAGAGTTCAGAGTTCCAGGTACAGGGTTCATAAATATTTGGCGCCCTTCATCTGGGTACCGCGCAGATATTTGATCAGCCCACCAATCATCCGGCTGATGTTGCGGGACATATCCGACAGCGCGTCGAAGCTTTTCCGGTCAATGTATCCTTGATCAAGAGCTGCGTACAAATGGGCGCGAACTTCGCCTGACGATCCCTTCGCCACGGACAGAAACTGAATGAATTCCTTTTTTCCGTTCCGCTCGAAACCTTCAGCAATATTCGCCATTATCGAAATACTCGCTCTTCTGATCTGTGCACATAGCGCACGATCGCCCGCAAACGCTCCATGAGAAGTTACCGTGTATATGCTTTTCACCAACTCGCGTGCCCTTTGCCAAGCGTCGATTTCCTCAAAAGTACAGAATTTCGCCATCCTCCCTCCCTGGCTCTGAAACTCTGCAACCTTATACTCTGTAACTTTGTACTTGTAATTAGAATCCCATTACCCCAAACAGATCCTTCACTTCCGTAAATGGAAACACCGGGCCGTCCTGGCAGACGAATTTGCCGCCGTACTGGCAATGGCCGCAGTGCCCCACGGCGCAATGCATGTTGCGCTCCATGCTGAGATGGATGTGGTTTTCCGGCACGCCGCGCCGGAGCAGGTGATCCACGGCCACCCGCATCATGCCCTGGGGACCGCACATCATGATCAGCGCGCGGGAAGGATCGATCTCCACCTGGTCGAACAACTCCGTGACGCGACCGATGTGCCACGGCCACAATGCCACCCCGACATCGGCCGCGACCAGAACCTGCGTGTCGCGCAGTTTGCTCCACTGCGAATACTGGCTGCGCCAGATCAGGTCGTCGGAATGCTTCACCCCCTGCATGATGACCAGGCGGCGGAACTTGTCGCGCCGGCGGATCACGTAATTGATCACCGACACCACCGGCGCACAACCCAGACCACCGGTTATGACCATGACATCCCGGCCCTCCGCCTGCTTGAGCGGCCAGCCGCGCCCGTAAGGCCCGCGCATGCCCAGCCGGTCGCGCGCCTTCAGTTGCCCCAGCCCGCGCGTCACGCGCCCGACCACGCGGATGGTATGGTCGAACAGCTTTTCATCCTCCGGATCGGAGACGATGGAGATCGGCACTTCGCCGACGCCATAAAGATAAAGCATGTTGAACTGACCCGGCTCGAAGCGGAAAGACGCGTGTTGCACCGGATCCGTGAACCGCAGGCGCAGCGTGAAGATAGTCGGCGATTCCTGGATGCGCTCGACCACCTCGATTTCATGCGGGAGTGCGGCGTTAACCATGCCCGCCTCCCCCGCCGATTGCGCGCGCCTCTTCCGTGATATCGATGCCGACCGGACACCAGGCGATGCAGCGCCCGCAGCCGACGCAGCCGCTGCGCCCATACTGGTCGTGCCAGCTGCCCAGCTTGTGCGTCAGCCACTGGCGGTAACGCATGCGCGTGTCGGCACGGATGGTCATGCCGTGGATGTAGCTGTGGCCCTGGGTAAAACAGGAATCCCACTGGCGC
>Ga0209286_1000172_pt1 | contig 15343 bp, 27 predicted proteins | sample PPLLak1March2015_2_FD_187250 | JGI IMG/M metagenome (GOLD analysis project Ga0209286, IMG submission 187250) | Freshwater sediment microbial communities from Prairie Pothole Lake near Jamestown, North Dakota, USA - PPLs Lake P8 Core (3) Depth... | ecosystem: Environmental > Aquatic > Freshwater...
ATACGAAAAGCCTTGCATCCGATCAGATTCAGAAAGCTATCGAGGACGCCGGATACCAGGTTGTTTCGCAAAGTTCATAGCCGAATGGAAGCACCAAATCCCAAGCATCAAATTTCAAATAAATCCCAATCACCTAAATTCGAAACGGAATCTATTTAGTCATTTGAAATTGGAATTTGTGATTTGGGATTTTAAACGCTATGCTCTATGCGCCATGCGCTATGCTAATTTAAGGGAGGAGAGAACGATGCCTATTTACGAGTATCGATGTCGAAAATGCGAAAAGGTCTTTGAAAGATTTCAGAAGGTAGGAGAAGGAGGAGAAAAGCTCGCGTGTCCCTATTGCGGAGAGAAGAGACCTGAAAAAATAATCTCCGGTTTTTCTTCTTCGAAGGGTGAAGCATCGACTTCTTCCTGTGGAACCCATTCCTCGAAGTTCACCTGAGGTTAATAGAACACCGGTAGTCTACCGGAACACTCCAAACAAAAGAAAAGGCCCTATACCGAGTCGGTATAGGGCCTTTTCTTATTTGGTCCATGAAAAATGTTATTTGCCTTTCTCTTTCGAAGTTTTCTTTTCCTTTTCTTTTGGAGCCCCTTTACCTTCCTTCCCCTTCTTCTCCTTTTTTTCTTCTTTTTCCTTCCTCGTTCCCTTTTCCTTCTTCTCTATCTTTTCCTTCTTTTCTTTCTTTTCCTTTTTTTCCTTCTTCTCTTCTATTTCTTCCTTCCCTTTCTTTTTGGGAGCGACCTTTTCGAGGGCTTCTTTCGCCTTTGTCACGGGCGATTTCTTCTTCTCCTCCGGATGTGAAAAAGTGGCCAGTTCAACCAGAGAGAGGGGTGCTCCATCTCCCTGCCGCCATCCCATCTTATAGATTCGTGTATAGCCTCCCTCTCGGTCCTTCAATTTAGGAGCGATCTCATCGAAGAGTTTCTTCACCATCTCGTGATTCCGGAGGAGTGCAAAGGCTTGTCTTCTGGCATGAAGCGTTCCCTTCTTTCCAAGAGTAATCATCCTATCCACCCAACCCCGGAATTCTTTTCCCTTGGCGAGAGTGGTCCTAATCCTTTCATGCTGAAGCAGGGACACCAGCATATTTCGGAACATCAACTCTCGATGTTGGGTATGGCGACTTAACTTCCTGCCAGCAACACGATGCCTCATCCATTCCTCCTATCCCACCGCTCCGGATTCCATCTCTTCTTCTTTCTTGGGAGGCCAATTCTCCAACTTCATTCCCAGACTGAGTCCCATTTCTGTAAGAATCTCCTTGATCTCGTTGAGGGATTTTCTTCCAAAATTCTTTGTCGCCAGGATTTCGGCCTCTGTCTTTTGAACCAGGTCCCCGATCAACTTGATATTGGCATGTTTCAAACAATTGGCAGAACGGACAGAAAGTTCCAATTCATCTACACTGCGGAAGAGGTTTTCATTTAATTTTTCGGTGTCAGGATGCTCTGCTGCGGTTTCCTTCTCCTCCTCTTCTTCTTCCTCTTCTTCAAAGGTGATGAAGATGGAGAGTTGGTCCTTAAGGATCTTTGCCGCATGGGCAACCGCCTCCTCGGGATTGATACTTCCATCCGTCCAGGCCTCCAAGGTCAACTTGTCATAATCGGTGGTTTGGCCCACCCGGGCATTGGTGATGTTATAGTTCACCTTCTTGATCGGGGAGAAGATGGCATCCATCGGAATGGTCCCGATAGGTTGATTTTCTTCCTTATTTCGCTCCGCGGGGATATAACCCCTGCCCATCTTCACCGTCATTTCCATGGAGAGTTTGCTATCCCTGGAGAGAGTGGCGATGTAGTGGTCTGGATTGAGTATTTCCACGGCATCGCCCGTCTGGATATCCCCAGCCTTCAGAACCCTGGGACCTTCCGTCTTCACCCGAATGACTTTAGGGCCTTCGGTATGAAGTTTCAGCCGCACCTCCTTGAGGTTGAGGATGATCTCTGTCACATCCTCTTTAACCCCAGTGATGGTTGAAAATTCATGAAGCACGCCATCGATCTTTACCGATGTGATCGCCGCTCCTTGCAGAGAGGAAAGGAGGATACGGCGAAGTGAATTCCCAATGGTAATGCCAAAACCTCGTTCAAAAGGTTCTGCTGTAAACTTTCCGTAGAAAAGGGTCAACGTTTCCTTTTCCACCTCCAACCGTTTGGGTCGAATCAGGTCTTTCCAACTTTTGTATTGCATATCTCCTCCCTTAACGAAAAGGGTTAAAAAAAGTTATTTTGAATAGAGCTCTACGATCAACTTTTCTTGGATCGGAATAGTGATCTCTTCCCTCGTCGGCATTGATTTCACACTTCCCTTCATTTGATCCTTATCCACTTCCAGCCATTGAGGGATGCCCCGCCGGGCTACCCCCTCCAGGGCTTCTTGAATGCGGACGACCTTCTTGCTCTTCTCCCGCACCTCTATAACATCCCCGGGTTTTACGAGATAGGAAGGGATATTCACCTTTGACTGGTTGACTGAAAAATGATTGTGCCGCACGAGTTGCCGTGCTTCATCTCTCGAATTGGCAAAACCCAGCCGGTAGACAGTGTTGTCCAATCTACGCTCCAGCAGGAAGAGAAGAACCTCTCCAGTAATTCCCTTTTGTCGGTCTGCTTCCTTAAAGGTATTTCGGAACTGGCTTTCCAGAAGGCCGTATAATCTTTTGACCTTCTGCTTTTCCCTCAGTTGGGCTCCATAATCCGAGAACTTCTTTCGACTTTGCCCGTGCTGCCCGGGAGCGTAATTCCTACGATCAATGGCACACTTCTCGGTATAACACCTCTCCCCCTTAAGGAAGAGCTTCAAATTTTCTCTTCGACACAACCGACAAGCCGATTTTGTGTATCTCGCCAACGCCTACCTCCTTACACCCTTCTCCTTTTCGGTGGACGGCATCCATTGTGCGGAATGGGTGTGACATCTTTGATCAGGTGGACTTTCAACCCCGCGGCCTGAAGAGATCGCAGCGCGGATTCCCTTCCTGCCCCCGGACCTTTCACATAAACATCGATGGATCGCACGCCGTGTTCCATTGCCTTCTTCGCCGCATCCTCCGCAGCCATCTGGGCTGCAAAGGGAGTGCTCTTTCTGGATCCTTTGAAGCCCTGGGTGCCGGCACTGGACCAGGTGATCACATTTCCTTCTGGGTCAGTGATCGTGATGATGGTGTTATTAAACGTTGCCTGAATATGAGCAATCCCTACCTGGATATTCTTTTTTACTTTCTTCTTCTTTGTCCCTGGACCTGTTGCCATATCTCCTCCATGGTTCTATTTAGAAAAAAGCCTCTCCATTGAAAGACTCAGAGGTCATCAGATGTTTGTCGAATCTTCAAAGCGGATTTATCCGGCTGCCCCTTTTACTTTTTCTTCCTTTTTCTTTCCAATGATGGCTCGACGGGGTCCTTTCCTTGTCCTGGCATTGGTATGTGTCCTCTGGCCGTGAACGGGCAGCGATTTGCGATGCCGGAGACCACGGTAGGAGCCTATGTCCATCAGCCGCTTGATATTGGTGCCCACCTCCCGCCTGAGATCCCCTTCCACCTTAAATTCCTGTTCGATGATGTCTCGAATGTGAACCACTTCTGTTTCCGTCAATTTATTGACCTTGGTGTCTTTGTTAATATTGGCCTTTTCGAGGATTTTTTTGGAAGAAGGTCTTCCAATACCGTAGATATAGGTGAGAGCAATCTCAACTCTTTTATCCTTTGGAAGATCGATCCCTGCAATGCGTGCCATGACTTAACTCCTTGTTTGAGGAGCGCTTCGCCCTGAACCATGCTAGGTTCAAGGGCTTCGCTTGAGGATCGCTACGCTTAAGGTATGAGGCACAACCTTCCTAGCCTCGGACCTAAAGTCCCACCAAAGGTGGGACGCTCCTCCCACCTTGAGTGGTGGGTTAGCCTTGTCGCTGTTTGTGTTTAGGGTTCTCGCAGATGACTCGGATGACCCCTCTACGTTTGACGATTTTACATTTATCACAGATTTTTTTGATCGAGGCCCTTACTTTCACAATTCGTACCTCATTGTTTGGGAATCCGAAATCCGAATATCGAAATCCGAAACAAATCCGAATTTTCTAAATTAAAATTTCCTAAACCTTGATTTCTTTTGGCCATTTTAAATTTGGTCATTTGAGATTGTTTCGAATTTCGGATTTCGTGCTTCGAAATTCTCTGAGAAATTTAGTCAGAGTTTATTTCTCCCGGAAAATAATTCTTCCCCGAGTGAGGTCATAAGGTGAGAGTTCAACCGTCACTTTATCTCCGGGGAGGATTTTAATGAAGTGCATTCTCATCTTTCCAGAGATATGAGCCAATACCTTATGCCCATTCTCTAATTCCACTCGGAACATGGCATTCGGAAGGGTCTCCAGAACCCTCCCTTCCACCTGAATCGCTTCCTCTTTCGGCATAAAACACCCGATCTTACCCTTCAGCGGTTCATTGCATCTATGTGGTTAACGATTTGCTCAAAAATTTGATTCTGTTCACCCACTCCCGGAATGGAACGAATTTTCTTCTTCTCCTGGTAATACTGGATGAGGGGTGTGGTTTGCCTCTGGTACTCTTTCAACCGTGTTCGGATGGTTTCTTCTTTATCGTCATCTCTTTGATAGAGAAAACCACCGCACCGGTCACACATCCCTTCTTTCTTGGGAGGGTAGAAGATCAGGTGAAACATGGCCCCACAGTTTTTGCAGGTCCTCCGGCCGGTAAGACGGCGGACCAATTCTTCATCATCCACTTCGATATTGATGACATGGTCAATCGATTTCCCCATCTTGGCGAGAATGGGTTGAAGGGCCTCAGCTTGGGCAATCGTTCTCGGAAATCCATCGAGGATGAATCCCAGGCGGCAATCCGAAGCTTTCAAGCGTTCCTCGATGATTCCGATGACTAACTCATCCGGCACCAGCTTTCCTTGGTCCATAAATTCTTTGGCCTTTGCCCCTAAAGGGGTTTTTCCCTTCACGGCTGCCCTCAGAATATCCCCTGTTGAGATTTGGGGGATGTGGTAGCGATCGACAATCATTTGTGCCTGCGTACCTTTTCCGGCTCCCGGAGGGCCAAGAAGAATAAGATTCACTTAACCCTCACTGCAAAGTGAAAATTGTAAATTGCAAATTGCAAATTGACCCCCTACCCCCGTCTTCCCTTCAATCTGCCCTTTTTCATCAATCCTTCATAGTGCCTCGTCAGCATATGAGCTTCTATCTGCTGAACCGTATCCAAAGCCACGCCAACGACGATCAAGAGAGAGGTTCCTCCAAAATAGAAGGGGACATTGAACCTCGCGTAAAGGATGGTTGGAAGAACACAGACCGCCGAAACATAAAGGGCTCCCCCTAGGGTGATCCGGGTGAGGACTTTGTCGATATATTCAGCGGTCTTCTGGCCTGGGCGGAGGCCGGGAATGTAACCGCCAAATTTCTTCATATTTTCAGCCACATCGTTTGGATTGAAAGTTACGGCCGTGTAGAAATAGCAGAAGAAGATGATGAATCCCACATAGAGAAGATTGTAGAGCAAGGCACCCGGTCCCAAACTGTTAAGGATAGATTGAACCCAGGGATGCTCCTCCAGCCAAATCTTTGGCATGAAATTGGCAATCGTCAATGGAAACATCAAGATCGAGGAAGCAAAGATGGGAGGGATAACTCCCGAGGTATTCAGTTTGAGAGGAAGATGGGTGCTCTGACCCCCATAGACCCTCCTTCCCACAATCCGCTTGGCATATTGGACAGGAAGTCTTCGCTGGCCCGTTTCGAAAAAGATGATCACGGCCACCACGAATACCATAAGGAGAATCAGGACAAGGACAGTAATAATGCTCATCTGGCCCACGCTGAAGAGTTCATAAGTCTGGGCAATGGCATTGGGCATTCGGGCCACGATTCCAGCAAAGATGATCAGAGAAATCCCGTTCCCAATCCCTCGCTCTGTGATCTGTTCACCCAACCACATGATGAAGGCAGTACCAGCGGTCAAAGTGATTACGGTCATGATTCGGAAAGACCATCCTGGTATCATGACGATCGCTTCCCCCCCCGTTCCTCTCATATTTTCCAAGCCAATGGCAATGCCAAACCCCTGGATCATACTGAGGACAACCGTTCCATAACGGGTATACTGAACGATCTTTTTCCGGCCCATCTCTCCTTCCTTCTGAAGGCGTTCGAGATAGGGGATCACGACAGTGAGAAGTTGGAGAATGATGGAGGCGCTAATATAGGGCATGATCCCCAGGGCAAAAACAGAGAGCCTCTCGAAAGCCCCTCCTGAGAACATATCGATGAGGCCGAAAAGCGTACCGCTCATTTGTTTAAAAAAGGAAGCTAAAGCGTCCCCATTAATTCCCGGCGTCGGTATATGAACGCCCACCCGGTAGACGGCCAAGAATAGGAAGGTGATCAGAATCCTTCGCTTCAGTTCGGGTATCTTAAAGATATTCGTGGCACCTGAAATCATGCGCCGATGACCTCCACCCTTCCCGAAGCGGCTTCCACTTTTTTCAATGCTGCCTTACTCGCCCGATGGACACGGATGGTCAACGGGTGCTGGAGTTCTCCATCCGAGAGAAGTTTTATGAACTCGTTCTTCTTCACGAGACCGGATTGATAGAGGAGTTCGGGTTCCACTACCGAATCTTTCGGAAACTGGTTCAAATCTTTGAGATGGATGATCGAAAACTCTTTTCTAAAAGGAGAGCGGAATCCTCGTTTTGGGAGGCGTCGTTGGAGAGGCATTTGTCCTCCCTCAAAACCAGCCCGCTTGGGGCCTCCGGATCTAGCTCTCTGTCCTTTCGATCCACGGCAAGCTGTTTTGCCATGACCGGACCCAGTCCCTCGGCCTACCCTTTTCCTCTTCTTTCTTGCTCCCTTTGGTGGTTTCAGTTCTCCCAGTATCATCCGTCTTCCCTTTTCACTCATTCCATCACTTCCAACAAATGGATCACACGATCGATCATTCCCCGAATCGCGGGGCGATCCGGCAAGACAAGGGTCTGATTCAATCGTTTGAATCCTAGGCCCTGGATGGTCTGGCGCTGATTTTCAGGTCGCCCGATCGCACTCCTCTTCCACCGAACCGTAATCGTCTTCTCCTTATTGACCTTTTTCGTTTTCTGCTTTCTCATGCCTTTTTTCCAAGACCTCCTCAGGGACCTTCAACTGGTTAATGGCCTGAAAGGTGGCCTTCGTAAGATTGTAGGGATTATTCGAACCGAGAGATTTGGTCAGGATGTTTTGAATTCCCGCCGATTGGGCAATGGCTCTGACGACAGCACCTGCGATGACCCCTGTTCCCTCGGAGGCGGGTTTGAGCATGACCTTCGCGGCTCCGTATCTTCCCATCACCTCATAAGGAATCGTTTTATTGAGGATGGGAACTTTGACCAAGTTACGTTTGGCATGTTCGATCCCCTTCCGGATGGCTTCAGGGACTTCATTGGCTTTCCCCATCCCGCTCCCCACACAGCCATTCCCATCTCCGACTACGACGAGGGCGCTGAAACTGAACCGCCTGCCTCCTTTCACCACCTTGGCAACCCGGTTAATGTGAACCACCCGGTCCGTCAATTCCAATGTACTCGGATCAATCTTCGGCAATGTCCATACCTCCTGGGTCTACCTTCTTATTAAAAGATCAAACCAGCCGCTCGTGCGGCTTCGGCCAATGCCTTCACTCTGCCGTGATAGAGGTATCCATTTCGGTCAAAAATGACCTTTTGAATCCCGTTTTCAAGGCACTTTTTTGCAATGAGTTCCCCCACCTTTTTTGCTGCCTCTACATTCCCTGGATGTTTTAGGCTTCCCTTCAGCTCCGGACTCAAGCTAGAGACACTGACCAGGGTCCTTCCAGCAGAATCTTCAATGGCTTGGGCATAGATATGTTTCAGGCTTCGGAAGACATTGAGGCGAGGCCGCTCTGAAGTTCCCTTGACACGACTTCTCACCCTCGTCTTCCTTTTCATCCGAGCCAATATCTTCTTATCCTTCAAGGAATCTCCTCCCTGCCCTGAACCAGCACGGTTCGGGGCCAGTCCCGATCAGGCGAGACCTATGTCCTAAGCTTTAGCCTTTCCGACCTTTTTCCGGACCCGTTCCCCGACATAACGGATTCCTTTCCCTTTATAAGGTTCCGGGGATTTGACGGAACGGAGTTTAGCGGCTAGGATTCCCACCTGTTGCTTATCGATCCCCTTGATGGTGATCAGAGTCTGTTTTTCCACTTCCACTTTGATCCCTTCTGGAATGGGAAAGAGAACAGGATGGGAAAATCCTAAAGAGATTTTCAGCGCCTTAGCTTGAACATCGGCACGGTAGCCGATCCCTATGATTTCAAGACGTTTTTCAAATCCTTGGATGACTCCGGTAACCATATTAGCCAAGAGACTTCGCGTCAGCCCTTGGAGCGCTTTGGACGAGCGCTGATCATTTGCGCGGTGAACCAATACCTTCTCTCCCTCCTCGGTGATCGAAATCCCCTGAGGGAGAGTGTGAACGAGGTGCCCCTTGGGTCCACTCACCTCTACCTTGGCGGAGTCAAGGGAAACTTTAACCCCCTTTGGCAGTGCAATCGGCATCCTTCCAATTCGAGACATCTTTTACCCCATAAACTCGAAATCCGAATATCGAAATCCGAAACTAATCGCAAATTCAAATTTCACAGTCCGAACCACTTCCGTCTGTTTAGGTCATTTATATTTTGAGCATTCGTGCTTGTTTCGAATTTCGGATTTCGTGCTTCGGACTTAAAATTCCTCCTTATTACCAAACATGACACAGGACCTCTCCTCCCACATTGGCCTTTCGGGCCGATTTGTCCGTCAGGATTCCCTTCGGGGTGGAGAGGATCGAAATTCCTAATCCGGTCATGACGGAGGCTATACGATCTTTTCCCACATAGATCCTCCGACCTGGTCGGCTGATCCGCCGGATACGGATGACCTCCTTGCGGCTCGCATCATATTTGAGGAAGACTCGGAGCATCTCATGTTGGTCCTCATCCGTAACCATTTTAAAATTTTTTATAAACCCTTCCTCCTTCAAAATCTTCGCGACCTCTCTTTTAATTTTGGAAGAAGGGATGTCCACCTTTTCGAATTTGGCTTTCGATCCGTTCCGAATTCGGGTGAACATATCCGCCAAAGGATCTGTCATTGACATATTACCCTCGCACCAATCACCAGCTGGATTTGATCACCCCGGGTATTTCTCCCCGGGAGGCATACTTTCTAAAGCAGAGCCGGCACATATCAAATTTTCGATAATAAGCTCTGGGCCTTCCACAAAGAGGGCATCGATGGTATTGGCGCACCTTAAATTTTTGAGGCCTCTGTGCTTTGATCATTAATGAAGTTTTCGCCAATTTTTCCTCCTAATAATCCCCCCAACCCCCCTCGGTTTCGAGTCGTACCGGCTTTCGTAAAGGAGGGAGAAGAGGGGATTTAGTTCCTGAAGGGCATTCCCAGCAGTTTCAGCAGTTCCTTTCCCTCTTCATCCGTCTTGGCCGTGGTCACAATGATGATATTCATCCCTTTCACTTTATCGATTTTGTCGTAATGGATTTCCGGAAAGATCAGTTGTTCCCGAATCCCAAGAGAATAGTTGCCCCTTCCGTCAAACGACTTGCCCGAGACGCCCTTGAAGTCCCTCACTCTGGGAAGGGCAATATTCACCAGGCGACTGAAGAATTCATTCATTCTCTCTTTTCGAAGTGTGACCATGCATCCGATGGGCATTCCTGTCCTTAATTTGAATTGGGCAATTGATTTTTTCGCCTTGGTGATGATGGGCTTCTGTCCTGTGATCTGGCTCAATTCCTGAACCGCAGAATCAAGGATCTTAATATTCTGGATGGCTTCCCCCAATCCCATGTTGATGACGATCTTGTCCAATCGGGGGACTTCCATCCTGTTCTGATAGCCGAAGCGCTTCATCAGTGCAGGAATCACGTTCTCCTGATAAAGGTCTTTCAATTTGGCCATCGCTTCACCTATTTATCGAAAATTTCTCCACATTTCCGGCAGACCCTTACTTTCTTACCCCCCTCCACGATACGATGCCCAATCCGAACGGGTTTGTTGCATTTCTCGCAAAGGAGCATCACATTGGAGACAGCGAGGGGAGCCTCTTTTTCAATGATTCCCCCCTGCCTTTGCTGTCCATGAGGCCGAGAATGCCTCTTGACGAAATTGATCTTTTCAATAAGGACTTTCTCCTTCTCTGGAAAGACCCTGAGCACCCGGCCGCTTTTCCCCTTTTCCCTTCCGTTGGTCACCATGACGAGGTCATTTTTCTTAATATGGTATTTCGCAACGATCATTGAAAATTCCTCTTTCAGAGAACCTCTGGCGCCAGGGAGATGATCTTCATATACCGTTTGGCACGCAATTCTCTTGCCACTGGACCGAAGATTCGTGTCCCGAGAGGTTCCCCTTGCGGGTTGATGAGCACAGCAGAATTGTCATCAAACTTGATATAGGAGCCGTCGGGACGCTTCACTTCTTTTTTCGTCCGGACAATGACGGCGCGGACCACATCCCCTTTCTTAATCTTGGAATTGGGCAGGGCGTCTTTGACAGAAACAACGATGACATCCCCCAGGGTCGCGTACTTTCGACGGGTCCCTCCAAGAACCTTAATGCACCCCAATTTCTTGGCTCCCGAGTTATCGGCGACTTCGAGGATACTGCGCATCTGGATCATCATCGACTCCTATGGTGCTGCCCCATTCCCGCAGGCCACTTTCGCTTTTCCTTTTATGCAGCCCGTGTGAGGATCTCCTTGACACGCCATCGTTTTTCTTTGCTGAGGGGGCGCGTTTCAATCAAGAGCACTTTATCGCCAATACGACATTCATTCTTTTCGTCGTGGGCTTTCACCTTTTTCCTCTTCCGAATATATTTCTTATAAATAGGATGGAGGACCAGACGATTGACCATCACGATAACCGTCTTTTCCATCTTATCGCTCCACACCACGCCCGTTAGGGTCTTTCGTTTCCCTCTTTCTCTCATCGCCTTCACTTTCCTTTATTCAGAGCCTTCTCTTTGAGGATCGTCTTCAACCGTGCTTTATCCCTTTTTACCTGAGGGACCCGCATCACATTCTCCAGTTGTCCCGTGGCGTGCTGGAAACGAAGATTGAAAAGTTCCTCGTTGAGCTCTTTCTCCTTCTCGAGTAACTCCCCTTCGCTAAGGAGGCGCAGATCCTTTGGTTTCATAGATGGCTCCCCCTCATGATGAACTTGGTGCGAATCGGCAATTTATGAGAGGCCAACAGGAATGCCTCTCTGGCGCTCTCTTCCGCAACGCCTTCCATCTCATAGAGAATTCGACCGGGCCGAATCACGGCCACCCAGTCTTCGGGAGGGCCTTTCCCTTTTCCCATCCGGGTCTCTGCAGGTTTCTTGGTAATGGGTTTATCGGGAAAGATTCGGATCCAGATTCGCCCCGTTCTTTTAATGAATCGGGTCATAGCAATTCGGGCAGCTTCGATCTGCCGAGAAGTCAACCAGCCGCATTGGACGGCCTGGAGCCCAAAATCTCCGAAGTTGAGCATATTTCCACGGGAGGCCTTCCCCCTCCTTTTCCCTTTCTGTTGCTTCCGGTATTTCGTTTTCGCGGGCATCAACATAGATTCATAACCCTCACAAATCCGAAATCCGAATATCGAAACCCGAAACAAATTCGAAATCCAAATGATCAAATTTTGCAAACTCAATATGTATTCTGTTTTGTAATTCGGTCATTGGAATTTGTTTCGAATTTCGTGCTTAGGATTTCGAGCTTCCGTTCGTTCTCCAAACGAACGGTTAGGCGGCTTGTTCTTCTCCTTCTTTCGTCGGGAAAACCTCCCCTTTGAAGATCCATACCTTCACACCGATGATCCCATAAGTCGTCTTGGCCTCTGCCAGTCCGTAATCGATATCTGCTCGAAGGGTGTGAAGTGGAACTCGACCTTCCCGGTACCATTCCCGCCTGGCCATTTCTGCCCCTCCCAACCTTCCAGCACAATGGATCTTGATTCCCCTTGCTCCCAGTTTGAGGGCAGAACCGACGGCCTTCTTCATCGCCCTTCGAAATCCCACTCGTCTCTCTAATTGAAGAGCCACATTCTCAGCGACCAATTGGGCATTGATTTCAGCCCTCTTGACCTCTTGAATGTTGATAAAGATCTCTTTTTGAGTCATTTTTTGAAGTTCTCTTTTTAGGTTCTCGACCTCCGCTCCCTTTTTCCCAATGATGATACCAGGGCGAGCCGTGTAAATACTAACCTTGGCCTTCTTCGCCTTACTGGCCGCTCGCTCAATCTCGATCCTGGAGACCCCGGCATGGTAAAGTTTTTTCTTTAAATAGTCGCGGATCCGGATATCTTCGATGAGGAGTTGAGGATAATCCTTCTCCGCATACCACCGGGAATCCCAGGATTTAATGAAACCCAATCGAAAACTAATTGGATGTACTTTCTGTCCCAAGGTTCCTCCTCCTTTACCTTTCGTCCAGGACGATGTTGATATGGCTGGTTCTCTTTCGGATCGTTGTGGCGCGGCCCAGGGCCCTGGGTTGGAATCGTTTCATGGTCGGTCCTTGATCCACCATGATCTGTTTCACATAAAGGCGATCGATATCGATGGTTTTTTTCTGGGTCGCATTGGCAATGGCTGACTTCAATAATTTGATGAGGATTTTAGCAGATGCCTTTTTGGTAAAACTGAGGATCTTCATCGCCTCCTCCGACCTTTTCCCCCGTACCAGATCGGCCACCAACCGGGCTTTCCTAGGTGAAATCCTTGCAAATCTCAATCTCGCTTTCACTTCCATCTTGTCCCTGATCTCTTATGCCGGCTTTGCTTTGATTTTGGTCTTTCGGTCTCCGGAATGACCATGAAAAGTTCGCGTGGGGGAGAATTCCCCTAATTTATGCCCGACCAACTCTTCGGTGACGAAAATGGGAATAAATTTTTTTCCGTTATGGACCGCAAAGGTCAACCCAACCATTTCAGGTATGACGGTGGACCGTCTGGACCAGGTTTTGATTACCTTCCCCTCCTTCGTCCTCCGGGCCTCTTCTACTTTTTTCATGAGATGGGCATCGACAAAGGGTCCTTTTTTGATCGACCGGGCCATCAATCTCTCCTCTTCAGAATATACTTGTCGGTTGCTTTATTCTTTCTTGTCTTTTTCTCAAGTACGCCCCATGGCGTGCAGGGATGCCTTCCCCCTGAACTCTTTCCTTCGCCTCCACCCAGGGGATGATCGATGGGGTTCATGGCCACGCCGCGAACCGTAGGCTTCCAACCCATCCACCGATTTCTACCGGCTTTTCCCAGGGAGACAATTTCATGCTCCAGATTACTGACTTGCCCCACAGTGGCATAGCAATCCTGAAGAATGAGCCGAACTTCTCCGGAAGGAAGCTTCACATGGGCATACTTTCCTTCCTTGGCCATCAATTGGCCAGAAGCCCCTGCACTTCTGACGATCTGGCCACCCCTCCCCACTTTCAACTCGATATTGTGGATCAGCGTACCAGCGGGGATATTCCGGAGAGGAAGGGCGTTGCCGGGTTTGATGTCAGCCCTAGGGCCAGCGATCACCTGATCTCCCACCTTCAGTTGGTCGGGTGCAAGAACATAGCGCTTCTCCCCATCCGTGTAATGGAGGAGAGCAATGCGCGCGGATCGATTGGGATCGTACTCAATCGAGGCGACCTTGGCTGGGATCTCCCGTTTTTCTCGCTTGAAGTCGATGAGCCGATACATTCTCTTATGGCCCCCTCCCCGGTGCCAGGAGGTGACTCTTCCGTAGCAATTCCTACCCCCCGACTTCTTCAATGGCAGCAGGAGGCTTTTCTCTGGAGTGGTGGAAGTGATCTCCTCAAAGGTAGACACCGTTTGAAACCTTCTTGCCGGTGAAGTCGGCCTGTATTTTTTAATGGCCATTCCTTTACTCCTTAAATCCGAAATTCGAATATCGAAATCCGAAACAATTTCCAAATCTCAAATTTTTAAAATTTCACATTCTAAAATTAGGTCTTTCGAATTTCGTGCTTCGGATTTCGAGTTTCCCCTGTGCCTCATTTCTGCGCAGGGGGATTAGGCTCCTTCGAAGAAATCGATCCGATCTCCTTCTTTCAAAGTGACAATGGCCTTCTTCCAGTCAGGCCTCTTCCCATATTTTCTACCCAGTCGCTTCACTTTACCCAGGGCCCTGCAGGTGCGCACCTGAAAGACCTTTACCTTGAAGAGACGCTCGACAGCCGATTGGATCTCAATCTTGTTTGCCTTCGGATCCACCTCGAAGGCATACTGGTTGCTTTTCTCTTTCTGCTGAGTGCTTTTTTCCGTGACCAAAGGCCTTCGGATAATCTGATGGGCTTCCTTCATGATGCGAGCACCCCTTGGATCCTTGTGAGGACCGGACTGAGCAAGATCAGATGTTCATGATTTAGGATGTCATAGACATTCAACTCATCGGCATGGAGGACCTCTACGCTAGAGATATTCCTTGTCGATCGTTCCAAGAAAATATTTTTTTCACTGGTCACAATAAGGGCATTCTCTACATTAAATCTTTTTAAAACTTCAAGGACCTGTTTCGTTTTAAATCCATTCAATGGAAATTCATCCAGAAGGATGAGCTTTTCCTCTTGAAGCTTCAGGCTGAGAGCCGCCCGGAGAGCTGCCCTTCGCTCCTTCTTAGGCAGCGAGAAGGCGTAGTCCCTTGGCATCGGGCCGAAGATGGTTCCCCCTCCCCTCCAAAGGGGAGATCGTCGAGTTCCTGCACGGGCTCTTCCTGTTCCTTTCTGCCGCCAGGGTTTTGCTCCCCCTCCTCGGACCAGGGCTCTGTTCTTCGTCGCTGCAGACCCTTTCCTCCGAGAAGCCAGATTCATGCGAACGGCGTCATAGAAGAGAGTTGGGTTGCTCTTTACCTTGAAAATCTGATCGTCGAGTTCGATATCGTTCACCTTCTGGTTCCCGATATTATAGACAGCTAATTTGGTCATCCCGTCTCACCCCTTAAGCCGATGCAGAAGCAGATTCCTTTCTCTTGGTGCCACTTCGAATGAGGATCAACCCATTTCGGCTTCCAGGGATTCCCCCTTGAAGGAAGATAAGGTGTTGATCCTCTTTTACATCTAAGACCTTGATATTTTGAATTGTCACCCGTTGGTTTCCATGATGCCCTGGCATTCGGTGACCTTTAAAGACATGGTGAGGAAACGTGTTTGCACCGACAGAGCCTCCATGGCGGAAATACTCATGGGTCCCATGAGATCCAGGAGATCCATGGAATCCGTGGCGTTTCATCACACCGGCAAATCATCTGCCTT
>Ga0209286_1000175_pt1 | contig 15299 bp, 14 predicted proteins | sample PPLLak1March2015_2_FD_187250 | JGI IMG/M metagenome (GOLD analysis project Ga0209286, IMG submission 187250) | Freshwater sediment microbial communities from Prairie Pothole Lake near Jamestown, North Dakota, USA - PPLs Lake P8 Core (3) Depth... | ecosystem: Environmental > Aquatic > Freshwater...
ACGGCACCCAGATTCTGGTCAGCGAGGCAACGCGTGATCTCGCCGGCGACGCCCTGGCCTTCCGCGAAATCGACAGCCTGCGCGTGGCAGGCAAGCTGGAGCCGGTCAGGGTGTTCGAGTTGCTGGGCGTGTCATCCGAGCTGGAGGAATCGGACCGGCAGCGGGTGCAGGCTTACGAGAAGGGCCTGGCATGCTATCGCAAGCAGGACTGGGACGGAGCCGAGGCGGCATTCCGCGAATGCCTCGCGATCGCGCCCGGGGATAACCCGAGCCGGACCCTGCTGGCGCGCGTCGAGGCGTTTCGCCAGCAGCCGCCGGCCGCGGACTGGGACGGGGTCTGGATCGCCGCGAGCAAGTAGGCCTAGTTGTCGATGGCGTCGTCGCCGTGGCAGGTGCAGTTCGGCTCGGTGCTGACGCTGCCGTCGCAACATACGATCTTGCCGGCGCGGCAGCCGCAGATGCCCTTGTGTCCCTTGCAGCAATCGAGCTGGGCGACATTCAGGGCATTGGTGGGACAGGGCTGGAGTGCGCTTGCGCCGGGCTGCGTCGCCACGACGCCACGCTCCGCCAGGGCAGGCGTATCGGCGAGGGCCGGCGCAAGGGAAAAGGATTGCAGCAGGACCAGCGCTGCAAACAGGGCAAACGGCAGGCGAACTTTCATGATCGGACCCTCGGGATGGTGAAGCATGCACCACTATATCTGATCGCATGCGCGGGCGATCGTTCCCGCGGCCGGCAGCTTCTCGGCTTCGCTGGCGCGCATCGATTAGCGGCGCGATGAGCGTTCCCGCCCTGCTGCCGCTGAGGCTTTTTGGCGCCTTCGACCGCCACAACTTCGGTGACCTGCTGTTCCCGCATCTCTTGACTGCGCTGCTGCCGGGCCGATGTTTCGAATACGCCGGTCTGGCGTTGCGCGATCTGCGGCGATTCGGCGGACATCGCGTGCTGCCGCTCGATTCACTGGGTGCGTTGCGGCCCGCCCACCTGATTCATGCAGGCGGCGAGATCTTGACCTGCAGCGCCTGGGAGGCGGCGGTGATGCTGCTCGACCGCGCTGCGGCGGCCCAGGCGATCGCGCGCTATGACGACGATCACGCTGCGGCAGCCGCCTGGGCCGCGAGTCAGCTCGGCACCACGCGCGCTGCGCCCTATGTTGTCGGGCGGGAGTTCGTCGTGCCGTCCGGCAAGCTGATCTTCAATGCGGTGGGGGGAGTGGAATGGGCCGCCCTGCCAAGCGGCCGGCGCGAGGAAGTGAAGTCGGCACTGCGTGATGCCGACTGGCTCAGCGTGCGTGACCATGTCACCCAGCGGGCGCTGCGTCGGGACGGCGTCGTCGCCGAACTGTGTCCCGATTCGGCGGTGATGGTGCGAGCCTGCTTCGACCAGGCGATCCGCCAGCGTCAGGAGGCGCTCAAGCCGGTGCGGCAGGCTTTTCCCCGGGGTTATCTGGCCTGCCAGTTCAGCGCCGACTTTGCCGACGATGCGAGCCTGGCGGCGCTGGCGCAGCAACTGTCACGAGTGACCGCGACAACCGGGCTGGGACTGGTGTTTTTTCGCGCCGGCGCCGCTCCATGGCACGACGACCAGGGGCTCTATCAGAAAGTACTTGGATTGCTGCCGCCCGGCTCGGCGCTTGTTTTCGAATCCCTGCACCTGTGGGACATCTGCGCCCTGATCGCCGCGAGCCGCGGGGTCATCGCCAGCAGTCTGCATGCCCGGGTGGTCGCCGTGGCCTACGCTCTGCCTCGCGTCAGCCTGAAGTCTCCGCAGCTGGGCGAGCGCCCCGACAAGGTCGGTGCATTCGCCGCAACATGGGAACCGCCGCAGCTTCGCCGCTGCGTCGAGGTGAACGAAATCGAGCCAGCGGCACTGCAGGCACTGGATCTCTCTCCCGACCTTCTGCTCGAGCACGCAGCCTGGCTGTGCGCCACCTACACCAGCAGCCTGGCGCAGTGGCGCGATGGACTGTCCGGGGGTGTATGAACCAGACGCGAGCGCCGGGACTGAGCAATAATGTCCGTCACTTTTTACCCGGCCGTTCCGGACTTGAGCGTCTCTGCCCCGGCCATCTTCCGGACCCGTTTTTAAGATCGTCATGCCGATAACAAAACTTTCTCCCGACTCACTGCGACTGAGCATCGACCCTGACACGCTCGGGTTTACCGACACTTCGGAACTGGTCAAGGAGCCGCTGCCATGGATCGGCCAGGTGCGTGCCGAGGCCGCCGCGCGCTTTGGCTTGCAGATGGAGCAGCCCGACTACAACCTGTTCGTTCTCGGCGATGTCGGCAGCGGCCGTTCTTCGCTGTTGCGGCAGGCGATGCACGAGGTGGCTGCGGCGAAGCGGGTGCCGCCCGACCTCTGCTACCTGCACAATTTCGATGCACCCGAGCGGCCCCTGGCGCTGCGCCTGCCGGCGGGCGAGGGGAGGCTGCTGCGGCAGCACCTGGCCGATGTCGTCAAGGTGCTGCAGGCGGAAATCCCCCAGCGGCTCGAGGGCGAGGAATTCAAGTCCGAGAGCGGGCGCATCGAGAAAGCCTGGAAGGATGAAGTCGCCCGGCATTACGCCGAGCTCTCGGCATTTGCCGAGGCGCGCAGTTTTTCCCTGCACCACGACGGCGGGCGCATGGTCTTCACCCTCACCGGCAAGAAGGGCCAGGGGTTGACCGAGGACGAGGTGCTGGCGCTACCGAAGAGCCGGCGCGCGGCGATCGAAGTTGCCGAGCAGGAACTGCGTGCGGAGATCGCCCGCTACATGGAAAAGACCCAGCCGCTCGAGCGCGCGATGAACGAATCCCTGGCGGTGTTGCGGCGCCGGGTGGTCAAGCCGCTGCTTGATCGCGAACTGCAGGCGATTCGTACCGGGTTGAAGAAGCAGATCAAGGATGCGACCAAGCTCGGTGCCTATCTCGACGCCCTGGCGCAGGACGTGCTCGACGAGCTCGAGCTGTTCCACGGCAACGACGATGATGCCAGCCGGCTGGAGGAGCTGAACGAGGTTCTGGCGCGCTATCGGGTCAATCTGGTGGTCGACAACGGCAGCCTGACGGGCGCGCCGGTGATCGTCGAGGACAACCCGCTGTACCGCGCACTGTATGGCAGCATCGAATACCAGTCGGAAAACGACGTGCTGGTGACCGACTTCTCGCGTATCCGCGCCGGCAGCCTGTTGCGGGCACACGGCGGCTTCCTGATGCTGCACCTGCGCGATTTGCTGGCCGATCCGCTGGTGTGGGAGAAATTCTGGCGCTTGCTGCGCAGCGGCCGGCTGCAGATCGAGGAACCGGGCATCGCCTTCTCGCCGATCGCCGCGGTGTCGCTGGTGCCGGAGGCGGTCGACGTCGAGGTCAAGCTGGTGCTGATCGGTTCGCGCGAACAGTATTACGAACTACAGGAAGCGGCGCCGGAGTTTGCCCGGCATTTCCGCGCCAAGGTCGATTTCGCCGACAGCTTTGCCGCCAGTCCCGACACCCGCCGCGCCTCGTCGACTTTCGTCGCCCATGCCTGCCAGCAGCACGGGCTGCCGCATTTCTCGGCGGCGGCAGTGGCGCGACTGCTGGAGGAATCGCACCGCGAGGCCTCCGACCAGACGCGCGAGAGCGCAATTTTTTCCCGTACCGAGGCACTGGTGATGGAGAGCGCCGCGATCTGCCGGGCGCGCGGACCGGGGCTGGTCGGCGCGGAAGATGTCGAGACCGCGCTGGCCGCGCACACCGCGCGCCACGACTACCCCGAACAGCGCCTGCGCGAATCCATCCTCGAGGGCGATGTGCTGATCGCCCTGCAGGGCGAGAAGGTCGGCCAGGTCAACGGCCTGTCGCAAATCGATCTCGGCGACTACCGTTTCGGCATGCCGGTGCGGCTGACGGCCCATACCTTCGCCGGCGACAAGGGCGTGCTCAACATCGAGCGCGAGGTGAAGCTGTCCGGCCCGATCCATGACAAGGGCGTATTCATCCTGCAGAACTACCTGGCTTCGCTGTTCGCCAGCCTTGCGCCCCTGTCGCTCAGCGCGTCGATCGTCTTCGAGCAGCAATACCATGGCGTCGAGGGCGACTCCGCTTCCTGTGCCGAGTTCTATGCACTGCTTTCGTCACTTTCCGGGCTGCCGCTGAAGCAGGGCATCGCCGTCACCGGCGCGCTGAACCAGCATGGCGAGGTGCTGCCGGTCGGCGGCATCAACGAGAAGATCGAGGGCTGGTTCCGTCTCTGCGAAAGCGTCGGCCTGGATGGCAGCCAAGGGGTGTTGATACCCGCCCGCAACGCCCGCCATTTGATGCTCGACAAGCGGCTGGTGGAGGCAGTGGCCGAGGGGCGCTTTCATATCCACGCCGCCAGCGAGGCGAAGCAAGGCATCGAACTCTTGACCGGGGTCGTCGCCGGTGTCGCTGATCGCGGCGGCCGCTATCCGGCCGACAGCGTGCTGGGTCGTGTGCAGCGGGCCCTGCGGGCATTTCGCCGCGCGCACCGGGCGGCGGAACCCAAAGCCTGATGCGATGCCTGATCAGCCCGGCTGAGGACTCCTCGGCACCAAGGCGAGCAGCAGCGTCGCTCCCAGCAGGATCGCGGCCAGCAGGGTGAAGGCGCCGCCATAGCCGCTGGCGACGACCATCCAGCCGGTCAGCACCGGGCCGATCGACTGGCCGACGTCCATCACCGTGCGCAGCACCCCCATCGAGGCGCCGAAGCGGCCGTTGCGGGTGAGGTCGGCGACCAGGGCGGCGGTCGACGAGGTGACGGTGGCGAAACCGAGGCCGAATGCGAGGCTGAGCGTGCAAAGTCCGAGGAAACTCTCGACCAGCGGCAGCAGCAGGACGCTGGCAGCGCCGAGCACCAGACCCGGCAGGATCACCCGGCGCCGTCCGACCCGGTCGGAAATCCTCCCCATCAGCGGCTTGGCGAAAACGATGCTGACCAGTTGCACGCCGAGGATGATGCCGATCTGCCAGGCGGGGATGCCGAGTCCGGCAGCGTACAGCGCGAGGAAGGCCTCGATGGCACCGAATACCAGATACTGCGCCGCCTCGACCCCGCTCACCAGCAGGATGCCGCGGTCGGCGAGAACTTCCCTGAGGCTGGCCCAGAAGTGCGGCCGCGCCGTGGCGGAGGTGCGGACCGGCCTGGCGTCGCGCAGCAGCAGGCCGGCACCGAGCGCCAGCACGCCGCTGATCGCGCAGGCGACGTAGACCGCGTCGTAGCTTGCCAGCGAAATCAGCACGCCGCCAAGAAACGGCGCCAGCGAGCGGCCGACGATGGTGGCCGAGGAGTAGGTCGACAGCCGCGCCGCGCGGTCGGCGCTGTAGCGTTCGGCGATCGCGGCGCTCGCCACGGTGCCGAAGATGGCGGTGGCGAAGCCGTGGTAGAAGCGCACCGCCATCAGTTGCCAGGCGTTGTCCACCCAAAGATAGAGGAACGGCGCGCTGGCAAACACCAGCAGCGAAGCGAGCAGCACCTTGCGGGTGCCGAGGTGGTCGGAGAGAGCGCCGGCCGGAAAGCTGACGAGGATGCCGGGGATCGTCGAGGCGATGACGATCCAGCCGATTTCGGTCGGGCTGGCACCGAGTGACTGGGCGAACAGCGGCAAAACCGGGGTTTTCGACAGGGTCGAACTGAAAATCGCCAGCCCGCCGATAAGGGCGATGAGGATGAAGAAAGGGGCTGGTGCGGGCTTCAAGGTGAGGATTTGGCGGGTTTGGACGACGGCAGGCGGATTGTAGCAATGCCGCCTCGCACCTCATGGAATCACGTCTGTCGTGTTCTATATTGAAAGCCGTTCAAACTCTTGGACAAGGAGACGACCATGAATCCCCTGCATCGAATCGAACGTTACCTCGACAGCCACCTGATCCCATTCGACGTCGTCGCGCATCCCCACAGCGAGACCAGTGCCGAGACTGCCCGTGCTGCCGGCCTGGAAGCCAGCCGTGTCGCCAAGGGCGTGCTGCTGGATGGCGTGGATTGCCAGATGGTGGCGATGATCCCGGCGGATCAGGAAGTCCACCTCGGCAAGCTCGGGCTGGATCACGGCGTGGAATTCAGCCTCGCCGACGAAGCCAGTGTCGGCAGGCTGTTCGCCGACTGCGAACCCGGGGTGATTCCAGGGCTGCCCAATGCCTGGGGAGTGGAGATGGTGTGGGACGATGCCCTGATGGCTCAGCCCGATATCTATCTCGAGGCGGGCGATCATAGACGCCTGGTGCATGTCGAGACGCGTTACCTGCGCGAACTGTTCGGTGACGCCCCGCATTGCCGTTTCTCGCAGCCGCGCCATCATCACTGAGCGGCGCGGGTCGGCGCAGTCCTGTGCAGAAAGCCCTGTGGCTGGATGAGGAACCTGTGTGCCAAACCGGAGGTCTGCAACGGGAGTCCCTGATGCTGCGCCGCCTTCCGGCGGCAATTCAGGCGGCGGGCGGTAAAGTGCCGTCTTGTTGATCATTCCAGTCCATCGCACGTGTACCAGCGCAAGCTTCCTTCCGTCCCTGCCGCAAGCCCCAACCCCCACCGCCAACTCGGGCGCGGGATGGCGCTGCTCGCCAGCCTGGCACTGCTGGGTGTGCTCACCCTGTATTTCAACGACAGCCTCGACCAGCGCAACCATCCCAACCGTCAGTTGCAGATTGCCCCCGGCGAGGAGCTGGTGCTGAAACGCAGCCGCAACGGCCACTATGTCTTCCCCGGAATGATCAACCGCCAGCCGGTGACTTTCCTGCTCGATACCGGGGCGACCCTGGTTTCCATTCCCGCGCATCTTGGGCCGCGCCTCGGTCTCGAGCCGGGGGCGCGGCAACAGGCGATCACTGCCAACGGCGTCGTCACCACGCGCGCCACCCGGGTCGACGAACTGGCGTTCGGTCCGTTCAGCCTCAGTGGCTTGGCAGCCAGCCTCAATCCGGGCATGACCGACGACCAGATCCTGTTGGGGATGAACGCGCTCAGGCATCTGGAATTCGCCCAGCGCGGCGACACCCTGGTGCTGCGCGCGACCAGTCGCTGAATACGCTGCAAGCCCACACGCGGGGGCGACAGGCGGGGCGGGTCGTGTTATCCTAGCGGGCTGATTTTCATGGTTTTTTATTGTTTTTTTCTACCCGTTTGGAGCATAAGCATGGCTGTTCAGCGCACTTTTTCGATTATCAAACCCGATGCCGTCAAGAAGAACGTGATTGGCAAGATCGTCAGCCGTTTCGAGAGCAACGGCCTGAAGATTGTTGCTTCCAAGATGAAGCACCTGTCGCGCCAGGAAGCGGAAGGCTTCTACGCCGTCCACAAGGAGCGTCCCTTCTTCAAGGATCTGGTTGAATTCATGATTTCCGGGCCGGTGGTGCTGCAGGTGCTGGAAGGCGAGGACGCGATCGCCAAGAACCGTGCTCTGATGGGCGCCACCGACCCGAAGAAGGCCGAACCCGGCACCATCCGCGCCGACTTCGCCGAGAGCATCGACGCCAATGCCGTGCATGGCTCCGACGCCCCGGAGACCGCAGCGATCGAAATCGCCTATTTCTTCCCGGGCTGCGAAGTCTACGCTGGCCGTTAAGCCGTCGCGCATGCCGCAAAATCTGCTCGATTTCGACCTCGAAGGATTGACTGCCTGGTTCAGCGAGCTCGGCGAGAAGCCCTTTCGCGCCCGTCAGGTGTTCCACTGGATACACCAGTCCGGGGTGGCCGATTTCGCGCAGATGACCGACATCGCCAAGAGCCTGCGCGAAAAGCTGCAGCAGCTCGCGGTGGTGCAGGCCCCGGCGATCAACTATGCGCACACCTCGGCTGACGGCACACGCAAGTGGCTGTTCGACGTCGGCCCAGGCAGCGGAGCGGCCAATGATGAGGCATGGCGCAACGGCATCGAGACGGTGTTCATCCCCGAGGACGACCGCGGCACGCTGTGCGTGTCGTCGCAGGTCGGCTGCGCGCTGGAATGCACCTTCTGCTCGACCGGTCGCCAGGGCTTCAACCGTAATCTGACCGTGGCAGAGATCATCGGCCAGCTGTGGGTGGCGCAGCACGGCCTGAAAACGGAGCCGAATCGCACCACCGGCGAAATCGCCGAGCGGCCGGTTTCCAACGTGGTGATGATGGGCATGGGCGAGCCCTTGGCCAATTTCGAGAACGTGGTGACCGCACTCGGCATCATGCTCGACGACCATGCCTATGGCCTGTCGCGGCGGCGGGTGACGGTGTCGACCTCCGGCCTGGTGCCGGCGATGGACCGCCTGGCCGAGCGCTGTCCCGTGGCCTTGGCGGTGAGCCTGCATGCGCCAAACGATGCGTTGCGCGACCAGATCGTTCCGATCAACAAGAAGTACCCCCTGCATGAACTGATGGCGGCCTGCCGGCGCTATCTGGAGCATGCGCCGCGCGACTTCATCACCTTCGAGTACGTGATGCTGGCGGGGGTGAACGATGCGCCCGAGCACGCGCGCCAGCTGATCGAGCTGACGCGCGACGTACCGTGCAAATTCAATCTCATCCCGTTCAATCCATTCCCGGATTCGGGTTATGAAAAACCGCGCGCCGAGGCGATGCGGGTGTTTCGCGAAATCCTGCAGGATGCGGGTTATGTGGTGACCACACGCAAGACGCGCGGCGACGACATCGATGCCGCCTGCGGCCAGCTCGCCGGCAAGGTGGCAGACCGCAGCGGGCGGGTGATGAAACGACTCAACAGGGAGGCGGCGTGAAGATTCTCAAAGTGCTGGTGCTGACGGCTTCTGGATTGCTGGCGGGCTGCTCCGCAACGCCCGACGGCGGAGGTGTCGACAGCAAGGTTCCGGATACGGACGCCCAGCAACGCGCCCGGCTGTTTACCGAGCTTGCCGGCGCCTACTTCGAACGCGCCCAATACAAGATCGCGCTGGAAGAGCTGCGCAAGGCAGTGACCGCGGACAGCCGCTTCGGCCCCGCGTATAACGTTTATGGCCTGGTCTACATGGAGCTCGCCGAAGACAAGCTGGCCGAGGAATACTTCCGCCGCGCCATCGAGCTCGACCCCAGGGATTCGATCGCCCACAACAACTTCGGCTGGTTTCTCTGCACCCGCGGACGTTACGACGAGGGCCTGTCACACTTTCAGCTGGCCCTGCGCAATCCGCTGTACGCCACGCCCGAGCAGGCGATCGCCAATGCCGGCATGTGCGCCGAACGCAAGGGTGACCTGACTCTCGCCGAGACCAACCTGCTGAAGTCGCTGAAGCTTCGCCCCGACAATCCCAATGTCATTCTCAAGCTGGCCGGACTGCAGTTCCGCCAGGGCAGGCTGGCGGAGGCGCGGGGCAGTCTGCTGCGCTACGCTGAGCTGGCGCCGGCCAGTGCCGAAAGCCTGTGGCTGGGTGTCCGGCTGGAGCGCAAGCTCGGCGACCGCAGCCAGGAGGCAGCGTACGGATTGCAGCTGCGCAGGAATTTCCCGAAATCACCCGAGGCGCAGCTGCTGCTGGCAGGCCAGTACGAATGAGCGATCAGTTGCGCTCCATCGGGCAGACGCTGCGCGAGGCACGTGAGGCCCAGGGCCTGAGCGTGGAGGAGGTGGCAACCCGGCTGCGCCTGATGCAGCGCCAGGTCGATGCCATCGAAACCGACGATTTCTCCAGCCTGGGACAGCCGGTGTTTGCCCGCGGATTCGTGCGCAACTACGCCAAGCTGCTCGATCTTCCGCCCGAGGCGCTGCTTGCGCGGATGGCCGGCGACAGTTCCGATACCCGGGTCGTGACCCAGCCGCCGTCGCCGCCGCCGCATTCCTGGCTGAGCTCGCCTTGGCTGATTCTGCTGATGCTGGGGCTGGTCGTGGCAGTCGCCGTGCCGATCGGTTTGTATCTCTGGCTCAACAGCGATAGTGGAGAAGATGAAGCGCAGACGATGCCGGCGTTGACCGCCGCGCCTGCCGTTCCGCCTCCGGCCACGGACAGCGTCGCCGAGCCTGCAGCCCCGCCTGCGTTTCCGGCTGAGCCCGTGAAAACGGCCGTAGCTGTGGGGGCACCTGAGCAACCCGCCGCTGCAGCTTCGTCCACCGAGTCTTCGTCGCCTGCAGGTGTGCTGAATTTCGAATTCGGTGCTGAGTCCTGGGTGGAGATCCGTGATGCCAGTGGACGCATGGTGCATCGCCAGCTCAATACGCCAGGCAGCCAGGTCGAAGTGACGGGTCGAGCCCCCTTCGATCTGGTCGTCGGCAATGCCGCGCAGGTGCGCATGACCTACAATGGGCGCCCGATCGACCTCGAGCCCTTCATCGAAGTCACGGTCGCTCGTTTCACCCTGGAAGAATGATGCAGTCAGCCATTTCCCGCCGTACGACCCGCCAGGTGCGAGTCGGCAATGTACTGGTCGGCAGCGATGCACCGATAGTGGTGCAGTCGATGACCAATACCGATACCGTCGACGTCAGCGCCACCGTGCGCCAGGTCCAGCAGCTAGCCGATGCCGGCTCCGAGCTGGTGCGCCTGACGGTCAACACGCTTGAAGCGGCATCCGCGGTGCCGCTGATCCGTGAACGTCTCGATGTCCTCGGCTGCCGCGTGCCGCTGATCGGCGATTTCCATTTCAACGGCCACAAGCTGCTGACCCAGGTGCCGGAATGCGCCCAGGCGCTGGCCAAGCTGAGGATCAATCCCGGCAACCTGGGACGCGGCAACAAGCGCGACGAGCAGTTCGCCACGCTGATCGAGGTCGCCTGCCGTTACGACAAGCCGGTGCGCATCGGCGTCAACTGGGGCAGCCTCGACCAGGCGCTGGCGGCACGCATGATGGACGACAACGCGCATCTGGCGCAGCCGGAAGATGCCGAGGTGGTGATGCGCCGCGCGATGGTCGCCTCCGCCCTGGAATCGGCGAAGAAAGCCGAGGAACTGGGCCTGGGCGGCGACAGGATCATCCTCTCCTGCAAGATGAGCCGGGTGCAGGATCTGATTGCGGTTTATCGCGATCTCGCCGCGCAGTGCGACTATCCGCTACACCTCGGGCTGACCGAGGCCGGCATGGGCAGCAAGGGCATCGTCGCCTCGACTGCCGCGCTGGCGGTGCTGCTGCAGGAAGGCATCGGCGACACCATCCGCGTTTCCCTTACCCCCGAGCCGGGTGGCGACCGCGCCCAGGAAGTTCGCGTCGCCCAGGAAATCCTGCAGGCACTGGGCCTGCGCGCCTTCACCCCGCAGGTCACCGCGTGCCCAGGCTGCGGCCGCACCACCTCGACCGTATTCCAGGAACTGGCACAGGACATCGAAACCTATCTGCGCACCCAGATGCCAGTGTGGCGCAGCCACTATCCCGGCGTCGAATCAATGCAGGTGGCGGTGATGGGCTGCGTCGTCAACGGCCCCGGCGAATCCAAACACGCCAACATCGGCATCTCCCTTCCCGGTACCGGCGAAGTGCCGGTCGCGCCGGTGTACGTCGATGGCGAAAAGACCGTCACCCTCAAGGGCGAGCGCATCGCCGAGGAATTCCAGGCCATCGTCGAGGACTACGTGCAGCGGCGCTACGGGGCTAATTAAAAACAATGTTCAACCGCGAAGGGCGCGAAGGAAACCCTGCGAGGAATCCTTGGCGTTCCTTAGCGTCCTTGGCGGTTGAAAAGCTTTCAGAAATTTATGAGTAACCTGATTCAATCCGTGCGCGGCATGAACGACTGCCTGCCTGACCAGACCGACACCTGGCAGGGCTTCGAGGCGATCGTGCGCGACTGGCTGCGGCGCTACGGCTACCGCGAGATCCGTACCCCGATTCTGGAACAGACGGGGCTGTTCAAGCGCGCCATCGGCGAGGTCACCGATATCGTCGAGAAGGAGATGTATACCTTCGTCGACGAACTCAACGGCGAATCGCTGGCGTTGCGGCCGGAAGGCACGGCCTCGAGCGTGCGCGCGGTGATCCAGCACAATCTGCTGTACGACGGCGGCAAGCGGCTGTGGTACGCCGGACCGATGTTTCGCCACGAGCGGCCGCAAAAAGGACGCTACCGGCAGTTTCATCAGGTCGGGGTCGAGGCGCTCGGTTACGCCGGTCCCGATGTCGACGCCGAGCTCATCATCATGTGCGCCGACCTGTGGCGTAGCCTCGGCATCGCGCCCACCCTGCAGCTCAATACGCTCGGCGACATCGAGTCGCGTCATCGCCATCGCGCCAGGCTGATCGCGCATTTCGAAGCGCATCTGGAGGTGCTCGACGAGGATGCCAGGCGACGCCTGCACAGCAATCCGCTGCGCATTCTCGACAGCAAGAATCCGGCGATGCAGGAACTGATCGAGGCCGCACCGAAACTGATGGACGAGCTCGAGGACGAGGCGATCGCGCACTTCGAATCGCTGCAGGCCCTGCTGCGCGGCAATGGCATCGATTTCGAGATCAATCCGCGCCTGGTGCGCGGCCTCGACTATTACAATCGCACCGTGTTCGAATGGGTGACCGACCAGCTCGGCGCCCAGGGTACGGTCTGCGCCGGCGGCCGTTACGACGGTCTAATCGAACAGCTCGGCGGCAAGCCGGCCCCGGCAGCCGGGTTCGCCATGGGCATCGAACGCCTGCTGGCGCTGGTCGAAACAGGCGGCAGGCCGATTGCCGTCGCGGTCCCGGACGTCTACATCGTCCATGCCGGCGAAGCCGCTTCCGCCTGGGCCTGGCAGGTGGCAGGCGCCTTGCGCGCTGCCGGACTGGCGGCGCTGATGCACTGCGGCGGCGGCAGCTTCAAGTCGCAGATGAAAAAGGCTGACGCCAGCCGCGCCCGCTTTGCAGTGATCCTCGGCGACGACGAGGCAACGGCACAGGAACTGACCCTCAAACCCTTGCGCGAGGCGGCCGAACAGGTCCGCGTGACCCTGGCGCAGGCAACCGATTTTTTGAAAAAGGCTTAAAAAAATGGCGACTTACGATCTGGATGAACAGGAACGGCTGGACGAGCTGAAGGCGTGGTGGAAGCGCTGGGGCAATTTGGTGCTGACCGCGCTGGCGATCATCGTCGCTGCGACCGCGGGCTGGCGCTGGTGGCAGAGCCACACCATCAACCAGAACCTGGAAGCGGCGGCCGTCTACGAAAAGCTCACCCAGTCGCTGTCGGCGGGTGACGCCAAGACCGCACTGGAGTCCGGCTCGCTGCTGATCGACCAGTACAAGAAGACGGCTTATGCCCCACGTGCCGCCCTGTTGCTGGCCAAGCTCAACGTCGACAGCAAGGAATTGAAAAGCGCGCAGTCGCAACTCGAATGGGTCATCGCCAACAGCAAGGAGACGGCGTTGCGCGACCTGGCACGGCTCCGCCTGGCCGGCGTGCTGCTCGATGAAAAGCAGTACGACGCCGCCTTGAAGCAGTTGGACAGCCCGCGCAGCGATGCCTTTGCACCGCGCTTCGACGATCTCAAGGGCGACGTGCTGCTGGCGCAGGGCAAGCGGGCCGAGGCGCGCGCTGCCTATCAGGCCGCCTTCGCCAAGATGCAGGAGGACAATCCCTACCGCAACATCGTCGAGCTCAAGCTCGATTCCCTCGGGGGCGCGCAATGAAGATGCGTCGAACCGTCCTGATGCTTGGCTTGGGCCTGACGATGGCTCTGTCCGGCTGCAGCACGGTCAGCAACTGGTTCGGTTCCAGTCCGGCGAGCGAGGCGGCCAAGCCGGCCGAACTGGTTGACTTCACACCGCTCGTTAGCCTGTCCGAGGCATGGAAGGCCGAGGTTGGCGACAGCAAGGGACAGCGCTTCGATTTGCAGGTCGCGGATGATGATCTGTTCGTCGCCGGCGGTTCAGCCGTGGCCCGGCTCGATCTCAACAACGGCCGCAGCCGCTGGCGGATCGATGCGGCGGAGAACCTGTCGGCGGGCGTCGGGGTCGGCGAAGGCGTGGTCGTGATCGGCGGTGCCAAGGGCGAGGTCAGCGTACTCGACGCGAACACCGGCGAGCTGCGCTGGAAGAGCGTGCTGTCGAGCGAAGTGGCCAGCGGCCTGCTGGTGGCGTCGGGGAATGTGGTCGCGCGCACCGGCGATGGTCGGGTCCAGGGTCTGGCGCTGGCCGACGGCAGTCGCAAATGGCTGTATAGCCGCAGCCTGCCGGCCCTGAGTATGCGCGGATCGGGCGGCATGGTCGCGCGTGATGGCGTGGTCTACATCGGTTTTCCGGGTGGCAAGCTGGTGGCCCTAGACGCCAGCAACGGCGCGCAATTATGGGAAGCTACGGTGGCCCTGCCGCGCGGCGCGACCGAACTCGAGCGCGTCGCCGACGTCATGGGCAATCCAGTGGTGGACGGGCGCCAGGTCTGCGCCGTCGCCTACCAGGGACGCGTGGCCTGCTTCGACTTGCGCAACGGCTCACCGTTGTGGGGCCGCGACATCTCCAGCAGCAGCGGCCTAGCGATGGATCTGCGCCACGTCTACGTCACCGACGACAAGGATGCCGTCATCGCCTACGCCAAGGACAGCGGCCGTGGTGTGTGGCGCCAGGACAAGCTCGCCCGCCGCAAACTTTCCGCGCCGCTGTCGCTGGGCGATCTGGTGGTCGTCGGCGACGGCGAAGGCTACGTCCATCTGCTGTCGGCCGAGGACGGCAGCTTCGCTGCGCGCGCCAAGGTCGACAGTGCGGTGTTGGCTGCACCGGTCGATATCGGCCCGGGCATCGTGGTGCAGACGAGCCGCGGCAGCGTGGTGGCGTTCAAGCTGCAATGAATCGATGGCCGCGTAGCTCGAGGGTCGGAAATGTCTTCTGCATGGCGTACTGCCCCCTTCTTTTTCTGGCCGCCCCGGCATGTTTCGCGGCTGATGTAACTGGATAACCCATGCTTCCCACCCTGGTTCTGGTCGGCCGGCCCAACGTCGGCAAGTCCACGCTTTTCAACCGCCTCACCGGCACCCGCGACGCGCTGGTGCACGACCTGCCGGGGCTGACACGCGACCGTCATTACGGCCGCGGCCGCATCGGCGACAAGCCCTATCTGGTGGTCGATACCGGCGGTCTCGAGCCGGTGGCCAAGGACGGCATCATGGCCGAAATGGCGCGGCAGACGCTGCAGGCCATTGACGAGGCCGACGCAGTCGTCTTCCTGGTCGACGGCCGCGGCGGCCTGACGCCGCAGGACGAGGTCATCGCCGACCGCCTGCGCCGGGCACACTGTCCGGTGTTCCTCGCGGTCAACAAGACCGAGGGGATGAACCGCGCGCTGGTGACGGCGGAATTCCACGAACTCGGGCTGGGCGAACCGCTGGCTATCTCGGGTGCGCACGGCGACGGCATCGCCGACCTGGTGAACGAGGCGCTGGCACCGTTCCCGCTCGAGGAAGAAGTCAAAGATGACTTCGGCACGCCGAAGATCGCCATCGTCGGCCGCCCCAATG
>Ga0209286_1000178_pt1 | contig 14984 bp, 10 predicted proteins | sample PPLLak1March2015_2_FD_187250 | JGI IMG/M metagenome (GOLD analysis project Ga0209286, IMG submission 187250) | Freshwater sediment microbial communities from Prairie Pothole Lake near Jamestown, North Dakota, USA - PPLs Lake P8 Core (3) Depth... | ecosystem: Environmental > Aquatic > Freshwater...
AAGGGCATCTTTTTCGTGTAAAATTGGCACATTTGGAGCTCTGCAAATTAGTAGTAAGTCAATGTAATGATGATGGATACTACCTTAACGCTTGCACAAACTATGTCATTCCGAACCCTGGTGCTCTTTGCCAGGGTGAGGAATCCCTGCACATCCAGCCTGTGAACGCCAACGTAGGATATTCGGGGTTACGGCTTCAGGGATTCCTCTCCCTTCGACTTCGCTCAGGGCAAGCCTTCGCTGCGCTACGGGTCGGAATGCCATATCCTTCAAGATTATATTTACTGACCACGAGTAGGTAGGAGTTTAGAGTTATGGACAATCGAGTCTTGCGTCTCTTGCTGGTTATTCTCAACGTTTTTTTGGCCTTGACAGCCATCGCCGGTGGGATCGGCTTGATGACCGGCAGCCTCTCACTGCCCTTGAGCTACCTGGAAGGTTCATTCTTCACGAACTACAACATCCCAGGTCTGTCTCTAAGCATTCTGGTGGGGATCATGGCGCTGATCGCGGCGGTGCTCGTCTACCGCCGCCACCCGTTTGCTACGCTGGCATGTTTTGCATCTGCTGGCGCCATCATTATTTTCGAGATCGTGGAAGTGCTGGTCATCGGCTCCCCGGCAGGCATCGCCCGCACGCTGCAGGTTTTCTACATGGGCCTGGGAGTTATCATCCTTGGACTGGCGTTGGTGCAGTGGAATCTCGAACATAAATTCACTCCATAGGGACATAAACATGACTACAACTACCGACCTTAAAGGCGCATTGGACGAGGTCAGCGCCAGCTCAGCGGGTGGGGCGCCGTTCTTGATCGCCTATGGAGCGACTTTCCTGATCACGGGGATCATATCGTTTTTCATCCCGCGCCCGGCGGCGGCAATGATTGCCATCTTCCAGGGAGCCGCGGCGCTGCCGGCGGCCTTTTGGCTGGAGCGCCGCCTGGGTACCAGGCGCATGTCAGTCGAAAATCCATTGCGCTCGCTCTCGGGGTTGCTGGCTGTCTCCCAAGCTCTGGGGCTGCCGGCTTTGATCGTTGCCTACAGCCTCAACCCAGGCGCAGTGCCTGTACTGCTGGCGTCCCTGGGCGGGGTGCATTTTCTGCCCTACGCATGGCTGCACCGCACCAGCCTGTATACCTACCTGGGATGTGCGCTTTCCATCGGCGCTTTTATCCTTCAGATCGTTCTAGGATCAGTTGCGTTCACGTATATCTTGCTGCTTGTGGCAGTGGTGTACGGGATATCCGCGCCACTGGTCTACAAACATGCCGCCAGGTTGGTTAGAAGTGCTGACCTGCCACAGGCAACGGGCAAGTAAAATATTATTTCCAGGAGGGATATATTGAGCAGGATGCTGAACACGACCAAAGGGACCATCACCATCCGGGTCGCAGCGACAGACGATGCAAGCGCTGTGCGCGAGCTGCGCCTGGAGGCGCTAGCCAGCGAGCCGGTTGCTTTTTCTGCCGACTACGCTCTCTCAGCCGCGCAGTCTGCCGGTGATTGGGCTGATCGAATAAGGATCTTTGAGGCGGAGAAAGCAGGCGCCATCTGCATCGCCCTGTCGGATGAAGGGCCGGTCGGCATGGCAGGGCTTGCCTTAGGACATTGGCTCAAGATCCGCCATAATGGGAACATCTGGGGCGTGTATGTGCGTCTCGGTTGGCGTGGCCTGCATATTAGCGAAGCCCTCCTGCAGGAATGCATCGACTGGGGGAAAGACCATGGTGTGGCGATCTTTAAGCTGGGTGTCGCCACCACAAATTCGTCTGCCATCCGCTGCTACACACGCGCCGGATTCAGGACCTACGGTGTCGATCCCCAGGCGGTCTGCGTTGACGGCGCCTACTACGACGAGCTGCTGATGGCAAAGCCAGCCTGACCTCTACGTCAGGCGCGGCGTAAATCAGAGTTTAGGGGTAAAATAAATTTGATTGTCACCGTGGGATCACCCAGAAGAACCCAAATGGCAGAAGATCCATCAACGAACAAAACCCACAAGAAATCCAGGGGGACCCGGGCAGATCTCAGCGCCTATTCGCCGGCTACTATCTTTCGCACCCGCCACTACGACCGCGCCTCGGCAGAGTTGATCGAGCAGACTGCTCGCAAGCTGGTGCCGGCATTCCTGCTGAACTTAGATCCGCTCATGCAGCGCATTGAAAGGGCTGCCAGAAACGAGTTGCCAGCGGAGCTCCTGGATCTGGGCGACGAGGTTACGGGTTTGACTCGTTTTGTATGGGCGCAAAAGGTGTACCAGCTAGGCCCGGGGATCATCTCCCTGGTCCAACAACGACTGTCTGACTGCCAGACGGAGTCTGATCGTGATGCTTGCCGGGCAAGGAATGAGAATCTGATCGGCTTGCTGCGCTGGCATGTTGGTGAGGGTGCAGGGGCGATTCTTGACGTCTTCGATCGACTGGATGGGTACGGGAAAAGCCTGGCGAGCGTCAGCCTGGGGCTGTTGGGCGAGGGGCGTGCGGCTGGAAAGATATGGGATTTTTATCACCGGGCACGCGCTGTCCCATTGATTGCAGATTGGATTGGGGCTTTATGGGCCTTGCTTGACCTGGAAGATACGGGTTTAGATCACGAGCTGGCAGAGCTGCTGACTGAAAGGCGTATTTTCCCCGAACTGTTCGGTTTCATCTCCCGCGCCGGCGGCGAAGAGACAGCCTTGCCGCTGCTGCTGTACGCCATCGAAGTTGAGGAAGACCTGCGTCCGGATGCCTTTATGGCTCTGGTAGGCATCGTAAATCGGCTTGGCAAGCAGCGCTTCGCACAGCTGCTTGCCAGAATGGTGGAGGCAGACGCCCCACAGGAGGAAATCGAAGCCGTGGTGGCTGAGATCCTCACCTACTCGGAGACCAGGGTCAGGGAGTATTTCCCAATTTACTACCGGGGTATGCAAGCCACCGATCTGCAAAGCTTCATGCTGAGGCAATGATGGATCACGACTGCCGGATAGTCTCGATATCAATAAAAGCTCGAAGGGTTGAGTGGGGTTATGGAGGGTGAAACTCTCAAACAGGTGAACCACGGCAGTCCAGCCGGTGACGAGCTGCGCGAGCGTGAGCAGTTCTATGCTGCGCTGATGGATCGCTCGTACGACGGTCTGACGATCATCCAGGATACGCTGCTCGTCTATGCCAACCAGCGGCTGGCAGATATGTTCGGCTATCCACTCGAAGAAATCCTGAATACGCCCTATACCCGGTATATCTATCCGGATGACCTTCCCCAGGTGATGGAATACTATACCCACAGGATGGCAGGCGAACAGGTGGCTGACCTGTATGAATCAGCGATACTGACCGGGGACGGACGCCGGTTGGAAGTCGAGGTGAACGCCGGCGTGATCAGCTACCAGGGCAGGCCGGCTGACTTTGTGTATGTGCGTGATATCTCTCAGCGCAAGCAAGCCGAAATTGCCTTACGGCGCAGCGATGAGGAGCTGCGTGCTCTGGTCCAGAATCTGTCGGACCTGATATTTGTCATCGATGAGCAGGCCTGTATTAAATTTGAGACACCCTCTGTCTCCCAGACGCTTGGCTACCCGCCTGGATATCTGATCGGTAAAAAGGGTACCGATCTGATCCATCCAGACGATCAAGAGCGTGTGAAGGCCGACCTGGAGGAGGTTCTTACCCGGACAAATCCGTTCATGCCGACCGAATTCCGATTGCGCAGTGCGGATGGCAATTGGATTATGATAGAAGCAGTGGGCAACAACCTGCTGGATCACCCGGCTGTACAAGGCGTGGTGATCACCGGTCGCGAAGTCACCACACGCAAAAAAAACGAGCTTGAGCTCAAGCGGCTGAAAGAATTTAACGAGCGCATTGTGCAGAGCATGGTGGAGGGCATCCTGATCCAGGATAAGGATGGATATTACACCTTCTCAAATCCAGCGGCTTGCACGATTCTCGGATACGAGCCTGGCGAGATTGAAGGGAAGCATTGGAAAGATATCACCCCGCCGGATTACCACTCAGTCCTAGCGGCAGCTATAGACCGCCGCAAAGATGGCTTCTCGGACAGCTATGAGACCCAGATGCTGCGTAAAGATGGAGGACACATCATCACCTGGATCAGCGGCAACCCGATTTTCGACCAAGATGGCTATGCAGGCGCAGTGGCAGTTTTTGCCGATATCACAGGGTTAAAGACCACTGAGCTGCGCGTCCGGCGGCTGCTTGACCAGCAGATCACCGTCAACCGGCTGGCTTTAACCCTGGGAAATCTGACGGACCTGGAGGATATTTATACAACAACCGCTGAGCTTGTGCAGGACCTGGTGCCAGCGGATGTCTTCATTGTTGCCCTTTACGACCATGATAAGAAGCTGATCCGGGCGGGATATATCAGTGCTTATGGCGAACAATTCCCGGCAGGGCAGTTCCCGAATATCGAGTATGGAGATGACCACCATTCAGTCTTCAGGCAGGTGTTAGAAGACGGGCTGCCGGTGTTTCTTGGCGATCACCAATTGCGGACTGATGCGTTTGATAGAGCTTTTTCTGCTGCCCCAGAGATGAGCCCAGACCACCAGCGTTTGCTGAAATTGATCCAGGCGAACTCTAAATCTTCTCTAGCAGTGCCGATGAAAGTCGGCGGGGAGACGCAGGGAGTCTTATTGGTGCAAAGCCGCGAGCAGGACGTCTACGACCGCGAGGATATCGACCTGCTCTCCGCTCTGGGAAATATGGCAGCCATTGCCGTCCAGAATGCATTGCTCTTGGAGCAGGCTCGCCAGCAGTCGCAGGCGATCCAGCAAATTATTGATACGGTGCCCGAGGGTGTGCTCCTACTTGATCCCGAACACCGCATCCTCCTGGCGAATCCGATAGCACAGGTCTTCCTGCAGGCACTATCGGGATCGGACGTAGGAGAACGGCTGACCACATTGGGAGATAACCAGCTAGACGAACTGCTTGTCTCTCCCCGTAGTGGCATCTGGCATGAGGTCAGCTCCGCCGGTCGGATCTTTGAAACGGCGGCACGTCCAATCGAAAGCGGACCCAGTCGCGGCGGCTGGGTGGTGGTAGTGCGCGAAGTCACCCGGCAGCGAGAGGCAGAGCGGCGTATCCAGCAGCAGGAACGGCTGGCGACGGTGGGCCAACTGGCGGCAGGGATTGCGCACGATTTCAATAATATTATGTCGACCATCGTGCTGTACGCGCAGATGTCCACCCAATCGCCATGGATCCCCGCCCGTGACCGGGAACACATCTCCACGATCTACCAGCAAGCCATGCAGGCTACTGAGCTGATCCGCCAAATATTGGATTTCTCCCGGCGCTCAGTGCTTGAACGCCAGCCGATCTCTTTACGACCGCTTTTGAAGGAACAGGTGCGCCTCTTCGAGCGCACATTGGGTGAGGACATCATCATCGAGCTGGTTGGGATGCGGGAGCGCTGTCTGGTTTTTGCTGATCCAACCCGTATGCAGCAGGTGTTGCTCAATCTGGCGCTCAACGGGCGAGATGCCATGCCCGGCGGCGGAGTCTTGCAGATCGGTCTGGACCAGATCGAGATAAAGGAAGGCGATAAATCTCTGCTGCCAGAGATGCCGGCTGGCAGGTGGGTGCGCCTGACGGTCACCGATAGCGGAAATGGGATCGAGCCAGAGCACCTCCCGCATATCTTCGAGCCTTTCTACACAACCAAAAGCCCGGGAGAAGGCACCGGCCTGGGCCTTGCGCAAGTGTATGGTATTGTCAGCCAGCACGATGGCTTCATTGACGTTCAGTCAACGCCAGGGAGCGGATCAACTTTCACCATTTACCTGCCAGCGCTGCAAGAAAACCTGACCGGCATCCCCGATCTGGATACCGGACCTCTGTTGAAAGGCCATGAGGAGACCATCCTCGTCGTCGAAGACAGCGTTTTCACCCGCCAGGCCCTGGTGGACAGCCTGGAGCTGCTCAATTATCATGTGCTCACGGCTTCGAACGGGCGCATGGCACTCGATGTGCTCACCCGGCAGACGAAGACGATCAACCTGGTGATCAGCGATGTGATCATGCCCGAGATGAGCGGCCTTGCGCTGGTACGTGAGATGGTGGATAACCGGATCGATGTGCCGGTGGTGCTGCTGACCGGGCATACGCTGGGCAAAGACCTGGAAAACCTGCGCGCCGAAGGCAGGGTGGAGCTGCTGCCCAAGCCGCCCAGCCTGGAGCAAATCGGGGAAGTAGTAGCGCGTATGGTCAGGAAGACTGGGGGGAGCTGATAAATTCAAGCCCGCGCAGCAAAGCTGGCTCGTAGGTCGAATCGAAGTCGTGACCAGCTGCGGGTACCACCTCCTGGCTGCATGGAAGTCCGGCGTGCGCCATCATTTTTACCAGTGAGTGGATGCCGTCCCGGTGGATCCTGCTATCATTTTCGCCGTAGATAAGATAGCCCTTCAAGGGGGCAGCCCCAGCGGGGGTGCGAGCCACAGCCTGGTCGATCAAATCTTGCCACTGCTGCGGGTCCTCCATGATTGGGCCGGTTGGACCAAATGCCAGAAATCCGATTACCGGTAGAGCGCCGCTGAGGGCCAGCCAGATAGCGACCTCACCACCCATCGTGTGACCGGCAAGGACGATTGAGCGCTGATCTACGGCATAACCCTTGAGCAAGGATTGGTAGTGATGGATGACGTCTTTATGGGAGATCTCAAGATCATCCCAGATGTACGCGTCTTTCCACATCGCCTGTGAGGAACGAGGCGCTGCCACCAGCCATCCTGCACTCGCCGCCAGGCGCCAGAACGGCAACACGGCCTCAGGGGTGCTGCCGTTGCCGTGAAGGGCGATCAAGGTAGGGCATGGAGCAGCCCCCTGAGAGCATGCCCCTTGTGAGCGCAGCGTCATCAGCGGATACCCTTGGGCCTGGTCATCGTGCTGCGACAGGCGATTCTGCTCCACCAGGTGTTCAAATTCCGGCAAGCCCTGCATTGTTTTCAACGCCGGAGACTTTCTCAGCAGTATCTCGTTGTACCACAGACCGTCCTGGATGGCCGAATCCAGGAGCTGGATGGCCGCATCGGCTTGTTCCAGGCGAGCGTGAAAGCAGACGCGCCAATAGGTGAATAATGCTGCCTGCTCTGGGAACTTCCTGGCAGAGTTTTCTGCAAGGGCTAAAGCTTGCGGATAATCTCCAGCCTGGTAGTAAGCCTGAATTCGTGTCTGGGTATCTTCGAAAGATGGTGAATGGCTGCTCATCGGAAAAGATTGTAATCCCGGCGATCGGGTAAGTCAACTTAGTTAAAGAATGATCTTAAAATAATCCAATTAAGGGTTGATTAATCTAATTTCAGTAAATCACAGGTTTGACAAAAAGGGCATCTTTGGTAAGGTTAAGTCGCCAAAACCAACCCAAACCAAAGAGGCCCAAACGAATGATACCGCAATACGTGCCAAAAGCTGAAGATATTCGAGCATATACCTTGGACATCCTGAAAGATCACGTCAAACTGGATATAGCTGGCTACAAATGCACGACCGAGGGCATCCTCGATGTGGTGCTGAAAGCCAGTGCCGAAAGCAGTAGTATCGAAGCGGCGAGCAATGACTTACAAGCAATGGCGGACAGTAACACCATCCGCGAATATCTAAACGCAGCTTTAGATATTCAGGCACTCCGTGAGCAAGAAAACGAGATGAATGCTGCCTTGGCCGATTGCATTCCCGCCAGCATGCCAAGAACGAAGGTGGAAGTGGCGATTGACTTTCATGATGAACCCTTCTATGGCAAGCAACCCGGTCTGCGGGAAGTCACATGTGCGGGTCAGGCCAAGAAAGGCACCACCCACTTCATTCGGATTGCCAGCGCTTATGTCATCTGGCGTCAGGTCCGCTTGACCTTAGCTCTCCGCTATGTGCTACCCGATGAGAACACGCTCGATATGCTCAAAATCTTGCTCACTCGCCTACAGGAACTCGGTTTCGGCGAGATCCGAGTACTCTATTTGGATAAAGGCTTTGCCTCGGGCGAGATTATCGAGCATTTGAAAGCATGCAAGCAGCCGACGATCATTGCCTGTCCCATCCGAGGCAAGCAAGGAGGCACCCGAGCTTTGTGCCAGGGTCGCAAGAGTTATCAAACCGAGTACACCTTTACAGATGGCACTTCAACCACCCTGACCCTCAAAGCGACCTTGGTTCCAGACAAATCAGGCAAACGCCGCCGCAAGTGGTTGGCCTTCATCGTGATTGACTTGGATTGGCCTCCAGAGAAAATCCATCACGAATATCGACGCCGTTTCGGGATCGAGTGCAGTTACCGGATTATGCGGCGAGTTCGAGCGATGACGACTTCGCGTAATCCAGCCCTACGCTTCTTCCTGTTAGCCGTTGGCATGATCCTGGTCAATGCCTGGGTCTTCCTGCGTTGGGAGTTCGCTCGTTTGCACGCTCCTGGTTTTCGCCGGGTGGACGAAACCCTTTTTCGTTTCCATCGCTTTACTCGATTGCTCATTCGTGCGATCGAAGCTGTCTATGATGTGGTGATGGCTATTCCGACCTGCCAATCACCTCAATCTGTGATTTACTGAATTTATATGCTATAAATCAATACCTTCGCCAAAAAATAGGCTGATGTGAATGGGCCTTTGTAGTAGAGTTAGGTCAACCACGACTTCAACTCACACTGCAAAAGCCCACGATGAACATTTTAGCACTTTTACAACCGATACAGAACAGCGTTTCCAAAACGACCTTGCAGCAATTGAGCCGGATCATCGTTGCGATGATCGCCATGACAGGCCGAGTAACCATGCTGGGGATATCTCGATGGGCCGAAAAAGGTGGCAGCTACCGAACGGTGCAGCGTTTCTTTTACACGGTCATCCCCTGGGCGCAGGTATTGTGAGCGTTCTTTTGTGGGCACCTTTTGGATCGTCAGGACACCTACCTGCTGGCCGGAGATGAATGCGTCGTGACAAAAGCCGGCAAGCAAACCCACGGTTTGGATTACTTTTTCTCCAGCCTGCGGCAAAAAGCGGTTCCAGGGCTATCCTTTTTCACGCTGGCGTTGGTAAGCACCCGGCAGCGACGCTCCTATCCAGTCTGTGTGGAACAGATGATCCGCACGGAGGAAGGAAAAGCCGCTAGTCGGGTCAGGAAGCAAGCCAAGAAAGCCAAGCCCGAAGGTCCCAAACAGAAGCCGGGACGGCCAAAGGGCAGTCGCAACAAAAACAAGGCAGAAGTGGCGCTCAACCCAGAGTTGAAACGCATCCAGAAAATGTTGCAAAGCCTTCTGAACACCATCCAGGGCACAATCCACCTGACCTACCTGGTGCTGGACGGTCATTTTGGCAATCACCCGGCTTTCCACATGGTTCGGCAGTGCCAACTGCATCTGATTTCCAAGCTGCGCTACGATGCTGCTTTGCACTTTCCCTACTCAGGCCCATCCCCAAAACGTGGCCCAAGACCCAGGCTGGGCGAACAGGTGGACGTACGCAGCATACCGAAAGAGTATCTCAAGGAAACCAAAGTGGAAGATGGCTTTGAGACCCGCACTTACCAGATGCAGCTGCTCCACAAGGACTTCTCAGACCCTTTGAACGTCGTCATTTTGCTCAGAACCAACCTGGAAACCAAGGCCTGGGCCAATGTGATCCTGTTTTCGAGCGATTTGGAACTGCCTTACGACAAACTGATTGACTTTTACAGCCTGAGATTCCAAATCGAGTTCAATTTCAGGGACGCCAAACAGTTCTGGGGGCTGGAAGATTTCATGAACATTACCCCAACCGCCGTGACCAATGCCGCCAACCTTGCGCTGTTCATGGTCGATGTCTCTCAAGTGTTAATGTGCCAGTACCGACAAGATGATCCCGATTTTAGCGTGTTGGATTTGAAGGCTTACTACCGAGGCTACCGATATGTAACCGAGACAATACAAATGCTTCCGCAAAAACCCGATGACAATTTAGTTTCCCAACTTTTCCACAAAGTGGCCGCTTTGGGTCGGGTTCACCCTGTCAAAATGCCTGTTCAGCCAGACTGATTGGCGAAGGTATTGATAAATAGGTTTATGCCTTTTGAATTTGGCAGGCATGCTTTTAAAGGGCTAAAAGCAAGGAACGGCTGGTAAATTTGCTTAGAGAGGGAGGACGAATGACAAGATCATAGCCAATTAGAAAACTGAACAATGCAAGCAAAGGGGAGTGATATCCCGTTGAATGGTGTGCACTCTGCATGAGCAGTTTACAGTGTACATTTACACAACCTATCTTGAGAAGGAGAATACCTGTGAAGCTGAAACTATTTTCTCTGCTGATGATCATGATGTTAATGGCTGGGATGATCTCCGTACCAGGGGTGGTGGCCAGTTCTCCCGAGAAAGAGAAGCCGCCAAACACCAATGGGGTAATTTTTTTCGCTGCGGATGGTATGCGCCCCGACCTGATGGAACGGTTTGCCAGTAATAAGAAGATTATGCCAACCTTCAATTCGTTGTTGCGCGAAGGTGTGCGCGGCGATAATGGGTTGGTGCAGGCCTTCCCGCCCAATACCGGTGCCGGCTGGTATACCCTGGCGACCGGTGCGTATCCCGGTGAGCACGGTTCAACGAACAATACCTTCTTCCGTACGGGTGACAGCTTCAACAACCGCACTTCAGCTTTCTCTGCGGGCGTACTACAAGCAGATACAATCGCCGAAGCGACTGAGCGTGCCGGGAAAACCGTTGTATCAGTTGAGTGGGCTGGTGGATCAAGAACCGCCACCCCGCTACAAGGCCCGGTGGTCGATTACCGCAACTTCTTCTCGAATCGCGGCCTGTGGACCAACTGGGACGTCCCCGGACAGCCTGATGGCGCGAACGCTTTCGGAGTGCAGTATCAGCGCTTCGATCTTGCTGAAGCGCTTGGCTGGGTGAACGTCCCCGATTCTTACAGCCCGGCAAAAGAGGGTGTTTTTGACATAGGCTCCAATGTCAGCGGCGGCAATCCGGTTATTGCCAATGATCAATACGATTTTTACGTGTATGATTCGAGTGATGATGGGGTGCCGAATTACGATCGCGTCTTGATCGTCCCGAACGCATACGCGAGAGACGGCAGTATGGCAGTCGCCAATCTGGCTGAGAGCGAATGGGCAGATGTCAAGGTGATCCTCGATAATCCAGCGGGGAAGACTGGCGGATTCTACGTCAAAGCCATGCTATTTGCACCCGACCTCTCCCAATTCAGCCTGTACTTCTCCTCGGTGACCCGAGCGGTAGCAACCTGCAATGGCTGCGGTTATCCAGGTGACTTTGAAGACGACCTGAACCGACTGTTTCCCAGCTCTATTGCAGCCGATTACGCTATCATTGAGTCGGGATTGGTCGATGCCCACACCTATATTGAGCAGGGTTTGAAGTGGAAGGATGCCCATTTCGCTTATCTGAATTTCATCCTCGGCAGCAAACCCGTTCCGACTGTAGATGGCGGGAGCGTTCCTGGTATGGGATATGTACCGGACCTGCTCATGCTGGGCAACTCAGTGACTGACGAGTTCTCGCACATGTTCCTGGGACTAACCGTTCCCTCGGTTAACGGCCTGGTGAATCCATATTACAACAACTACTACTCCTTCGGAGAGCTGATCTCGCCAGAGGTCGCTGAGGGTTTCCTGGAGGCAGCATATATGGAAGCTGATGAGACCCTGGCCCTCGGTAAGAGATTGATGGGCAAGAATGTAGATATAGTTGCCACATCGGATCATGGTTTCTCCGCCCAATGGCAGGCAGTCAACGCAGGTAAAGTCCTGTTTGATGCTGGACTGCAGAATACCGGCGGAGCGGCGCCAACCGAGGTATTCAGCAACTGCCGAGCTGGTACCGGTGATGGCGCCATCAACCTGGCAAAGGCATGTTGGGCAGGTGGTACAGCCCAAATTTACGTAAACACCGCGCTGCCTTCGGGGACCACGTATGAGCAAGTGCGGTCGGCGATCGTAGACGCATTTGCGAATCTGTACGACCCGGAAAACCCTGGTGCACAGGTGGTCCAGCGGATCATGATGAAGGAAGAGCTGCGCGATGTGGATGGCAGCGACTCGCTGCACCCCAACCGCAGTGGGGATGTGGTGGTGGTTCTTAATCCGCCTTATCAGTTTGATGCAGCCACTTTCGGCCAGACGGTAGCCTTCTCGCAGTTCTTCGGGCAGCATGGCTACCTCCCAGATACAGTTAACCTGGCTGATAGCATCAATATGCACGCCACATTCGTTGCGGCTGGTCCCAGCTTTCGTAAGCAAGGTCCGGTATCTGGCGTACGGGCAGTCGATCTGGCACCCACTATTGCCATGCTGTTGGATGTGCCTGGTCCGGTTAACGCTCGCGGGAAGATCCTCTATGACCTGTTCAAATCCCCTGGCAGGTATAAAGAAGCTACAATACTCTATCTGAGCGATTACCATGGGCAGCTCATCCCCTTGAGCCAGACAGCGGACACATTCTCTTCACCATCCTATGGCATAGGCGGTGCGGCTTTCCTCAAACCGTGGTTCGACTTGTACCGGGCTGAAGCCAAGGATGGCGCCATCACCATGGCAGGCGGAGACACTGCCGGTGCGACGCCACCGATCTCGAACTTCTTTGGTGATGTTCCAGCGGTCGTATCAATGAACATGATGGGTTTCGATGCCGACTCGCTTGGCAACCACGAGTTCGATCGCGGTCAGGAATACCTGCGTACGGTCTTGATTCCGGCATCAGACCACCCCTATCTAAATGCCAATGTAGTCTATCCAGACACCAATAAGCCGCCAGCTGAGTGGACACCGTCAACAATCTTCCAGTTCAACGGCTTCAAGTTGGGCGTGGTGGGTTATACACTGACCGAGATACCGGAGCTGGTATTCCCTGGCAATGTGGATCCGTTTATCATCACTGACCCAGCCCAGGCGATAAATAAGGAAGTTAATAAGCTGCGTTCAAGAGGTCGTGTCAATGCAATCGTTGCCATCGGGCATATCGGCGCTACCGGAGGAGTACCGCCTCTCAGCGCAGATGAGACGTCTGCCCTGGTAGCCCTGGCTGACGCGGTCGATCATGTTGATGCCGTATTCGGTGGACATACCCACACTCAGTATATTTTGAATCGACCGGATGGAACCCTGGTCGTTCAGAATCCCAACTCTGGGGTGCGTTTCATCCGGGTAAGGCTGACCGTCGACACCAGCACGAAAGCGGTTATCTACAAAACAGCCGATTATCACAAGCCATGGAACATCGGCATGACGCCAGATCCTGACATCCAGGCCTACATTAATGACCTGAATGCCCAGATCGCTCCGATCATGGCGACCGTGATCGGCAGTGCCACAAAGGCCATCCCCAGGATGGATACCTGCGATCGTGATGATGGGCGCCTGTGCGAATCGCTGGTCGGCAACGTGGCTACCGATGCGATGCGGTTTACCTACTCCACCGACTTTGCAATCACCAACTCGGGCGGTCTGCGTGCTGACCTGACCTGCCCCACGACGGACATCGCCGACGACTTCTGCCCACCTTTCACCCCACCCCCATACCCGATCACTCGCGGCTCGGTGCTGGGTGTCTTGCCCTTTGGTAATGTCGTGGTGACATTGAATGTCAACGGCGCAGAGCTGAAAGCTTTCCTTGAGAACGGCGTCTCAGCCATGCCAGCTGCAAACGGGCGCTTCCCGCAGGTCTCGGGGCTGTGCTTCACCTATGACCTTACCCTGTCTGCCGGCAGCCGTGTGACCGGAGCTGTACGCCAGGCAGAAGATGGTAGCTGTACCGGTCCGGCAGTTGATCTAACAGATGCTTCGACTTACTCGCTGGCGATCAACGACTTTATGTCGACCGGCGGCGACGGGTATCCCAATGTCTACAGCCGGGTGACGACCAGGGACTACATGGATGAGATTCTGGCAGACTATGTGGCGGCAAACTCGCCTCTGAACCCATTTGTGAACGGTCCTCCAGCCGGACGCATCAACTGCGTTGGCGCAGACTGCCCGGTGCTGGTTCCTTCTCCACCTATCTCACTGGCGGTTGATCTTGCGGCAGATTGGATGGTTTTCCTCCCGCTGACCACGCGCTAATCACGGTGTAAACCTTTCGAAATCGAGGCGCGTTCAAGTGGTGATACAGCCTGGGCTACTCGTTTGGATTTGGGTAGCCCAGGTTGGCTGTATAACGAGTGTAAGGTAGTTGATGGAGGTGTCACTCCCATCAACATCTAAACGCAGCATTGGTATGGGAAAAATCCTGGATCTAGGTACTTGCCGTATTGATATATTCTATAAGTTCTGATATAGTAATGGTGTCCTTGCTGGGTAATGATTATCGATAACCTGGGGCGATAGCTGGTCATGCGCTCCCTTCGCACCGACCTCGTATCGCCATGCAGTCCCCCTTCCCATGTTTTTTCAAACTGGGAAGGGATTGTTTTAATGGCTGCCCAAAATTCAGTTTCAATCCTGTACCCGGCAGACACCCGGTGCCATGCTATTCCCTCCCGAAGCGCGCAACCTCTACTATAATAGTATCCATGGCGACGATCCATCGATCCAATCGTTTGGCTGCACATCTCGCCCAAAGGAGGTGTTTGGATGAAGCCGAGAATAAAGTGGTTGGTGGCTTTCCTGCTGGCTCTCACATTGCTGAGCGCCGTGACTGCCCTGGCGGATACGATCTACTTCCCGCAGGTGGAGAAGCATCCCACGTATACACCTACCCCGCGGCCGACTGTCACACGGACCCCCACCCGTACCCCTACACCTAAAGTCACTGCCACGCCTAAGCCGGGTGTGTACATCGTGGATATCTACTACGACCCGCCTATCATCTTCCCCCTGGATGAGCTGAATGAATACATCGAGATCGAGAATACCAGCAGCTCTAACGTGAATCTGGGTGGCTGGTTTATCAGGGTGGAATCGATTGCGGGTCCTGAAGGGCGCTATAAATTTCCCAGCACTTTCGTGCTGCGCGAAGACAGGACTGTAAAGGTCTGGACCGGTCCAGGAG
>Ga0209286_1000183_pt1 | contig 14821 bp, 8 predicted proteins | sample PPLLak1March2015_2_FD_187250 | JGI IMG/M metagenome (GOLD analysis project Ga0209286, IMG submission 187250) | Freshwater sediment microbial communities from Prairie Pothole Lake near Jamestown, North Dakota, USA - PPLs Lake P8 Core (3) Depth... | ecosystem: Environmental > Aquatic > Freshwater >...
CGACACCATGGTGCCGATGACACGCTTCGCCACCATCAACGGCATTCCCATCGAGCATTTCCTGTCCAAGGAAACAATCGACAAGATCGTCAAGCGCACGCGCGAGGGCGGCGCCGAGATCCTGAGCCTGCGCAAGACCGCCAGCGCCTACGACGCCCCGGCCGCGGCGATTGCTTCGATGATCGACGCCATCAGCCGCAACCGCCGGCACATCCTGCCCGCAGTGGCGGTGCTCGAGGGCGAATACGGGCTTACGGACATCTGCATGGGCGTGCCCTGCGTCTTCGGCGAGCACGGGATTGAAAAGGTCATCGAACTGCCGCTGAACGCGCAGGAGGCGGCCGAGTTCATGAAATCGGCCGAGACCGTGCGCGCCGATCAGGCGAAACTGAAAAAATAGTGCCCCGCCGACCGCCCCGTCACACCCCTCGCACCGTGGCGGAAACCATTCGCGCGGTCGCGCGCCGGTTCGGGCGCGCAAAACTTTATTTCGGCCACGGCACCGAAACGGCCCGGGACGAGGCCGCCTGGCTGGTGGGCCATGCGCTGCGAATCGCGCCGGACAAGCTCGTCGGCCGGCTGAATAATCCGGTCCCGCCCGCGGCGCTGAAAAAAATCGGCGCGCTCACCAAGGCGCGCATCCAGACCCGTCAGCCGCTGGCGTATCTGCTCAAGGAAGCGTGGTTTGCCGGGCGCAAATTCCATGTCGATGAGCGTGTCATCGTGCCGCGCTCGCTCACCGGCGAATTCATTGCCGAGCAATTCCAGCCGTGGATTGAACCCAAACGCGTGCGGCGCATCCTGGACCTGTGCACCGGCAGCGGCTGCATGGCCATTGCCTGCGCCCAGGCCTTCCCCCGGGCGCGCGTGGACGCGGCGGACCTGTCCGGAGAGGCGCTGGCGGTGGCGCGCCTCAACGTCAAACGCCATCGTCTGGGCCGGCGCGTGCGACTGGTGCGCTCCGATCTTTTCCAGGCGCTGAAAGGCCAACGCTACGATGTCATCGTCACCAACCCGCCATACGTGGCACGCGCCGAAATGAAAAACCTGCCGCGTGAATACCTGCACGAGCCGGAACTCGCGCTGGTCTCCGGCCGGGACGGGCTGGATGCCGTCGTGCGCATCCTCGCGGACGCCCCGCGGCATCTCAATCCCGGCGGGATACTGGTGGGCGAGGTGGGCAACAGCGCGCCAACACTTCAGAGGAAATTCCCGTCGGCGCCGTTCGTGTGGCTGACGACATCAACCGGGGACGAGAGTGTGTTTCTGCTGACGGCGGAGCAGCTTAAACAACACCGGAAAGAATTTAATGATCATATGTAGGTTGGGGTGAGGCGTGAAACGCCGAACCCCAACATCGGGCGCTCGTGTGTTGGGCTTGCGGAGTCCATCCCTGGACTCCACCCTGCGGCTGGCCAAGGTTCGCACCCGGGGTGCAACAAAATTCGTTGCACCCGTTCGGTGGCGCGAACAGACGTTAAGTCTGTTCGCGACCGCTCCGCCTCACCCCGGCGATTTTGTCGCTACGCTCACCCCAACCTATAGTTTGTCGGAATGGGCGTTAGCCTTTGTTCTTCGGCTGACACAGGTCCGGGCCCGCGTACATGGCCTCGATCTCGCGCGCATAACGTTTCTCGATCTCGTTGCGCTTCACCTTCTGCGTTGGCGTAAGCAGGCCGTTTTCCACGGTCCAGGGATCCGTGACCCGTGCGAGATGGTGAATGCGTACATAGCCGGGGAAATCACGCAGCTGGGCATTGGCACGGGCGCACAATTCTTTGGCATCGGTGATTTTGCTCACCGCCACTAACCCGAGCTTGGGCCGACCCTCGCCGACGACCATTACCTGCTCGAACGCGGCATCGCGCAGGATCGCCGATTCGGCGTCCGTCGGCGCCACTTTTTCGCCGTTGGACAGCACGATGATGTCCTTGACGCGCCCGGTGATGTAGACGTTGCCACCGCGGATCGCGGCGAGATCGCCGGTGTGCAGCCAGCCGTCCTGGTCGATCATGGCGGCGGTGGCCTCGGGCTTGTTCCAGTAGCCGAGCATCACGCACGGCCCGCGCGCCAACAGCTCGCCCTTGTCGTCGCAGCGCAGCTCGATGCCTTCGAGCGCGCGGCCCACGGAAGTCGGGTCGTTGTCGTTCATGCGGTTGGCCGCCAGTACCGGCGCGGTTTCGGTGAGCCCGTAGCCCTGGATAATCGGCAGCCCGAGACCGATGAACACCCTGGACAGATGCGGCGCAAACGCCGCGCCGCCGACGACAATCATGCGGAGGCGCCCGCCGAGGCGCCGGTAAAGTTTCTTCGCCACCAGCAGCTTGAGCAGCGGCCAGAGCAGCCGGTCGCCCAGCGTGGCCTCGCCGCGAAACCGGCGCCAGCCGACCTCCGTGGCTTTTTCAAAGAGCCTGCGCTTGGGCGAACCGGGCGCCATGGCTTCCTGCATTCTGGAATAAATGCGTTCGAAGATACGCGGCACGCTGATGAGCACGGTGGGCCGCTGTTCGCGGATGTCGTCCGCCAGCTGGCTGATGGAACGCGCATAGACGGTCTGCGCGCCGGCCCAGATGGCGGAGTAATAGCCGCAGGTGCGCTCGAACATGTGCGACAGCGGCAGAAACGAGAGAAACCGGTCGGTGGTATAGGCCGGGAGCGCGCGCATGGAGGCGATGACGTTGCTCAGGATATTGCCGTGCGACAACATCACGCCCTTGGGCCTTCCGGTGGTGCCGGAGGTGTAGACGATGGTGGCCAGGTCGTTGGCGATGGCCGCGGAGCGTGCCGGTTGCGTCCCAGGGTGCAACCCACTTCGTTGCACCCGCTCAGCGGCACGAACACCCGTTAAGGGTGTTCGTGAAAACTCCGCTTCGCCCACCGCGGGCAACCATGCCTCGAGGGTGACCACTTTTTCGTCGCCGCTGTTTGCGGCGCCGAGACACACCACGCGCGCGACGGTTTTCACCTGATCGCGCAGCGCGTCCCACATCTTGCCGTCCTCGAGCAGCAACAGGCGCACGCCGGCGTCGTTCAGGCACCAGGCCATGTTGTCCGGCCGGTCGTCGAAATACAGCGGTACCGTCACCAGGCCCAGCCCCAGCGCCGCCTGGTCGAACAGGACCCATTCCACGCGATTGTGCAGGCACAGGGCCACACGATCGCCGGCCTTGAGACCTTCTTTCTCGAAGCCGGCTTGCCAGCGTGCCACCGTGCGGCCAATGTCGCTCCAGCGCCAGTCGTTCCAGCCATTGCCATCGAACTGGCGATAGGCCGGCGCCTCCGGCGTTTCCCGAAGGCGCTGCAGAAAGAGATCGGAAAGGTTCGCTTCGCTCGGCAGTTCCATCATGACCATCCCATAAAAGTTCCGATTGTCCGGGTTGTCAACCGCGTTGCGGCCGGCGCCGGGGTGCGCGCACGAGAAACGCCGCCAGCGCCGGCAACAGCAGCAGCGCCCCCAGCATGTTCGCCAGGAACATGAACGCCAGCAACAGGCCCATGTCGGCCTGGAACTTGAGCGTGGAAAACGCCCAGCTGCCCACGCCCACGGTCATGGTCGCGGCGGTGAACAGCACCGCCGTGCCGCGGCTCCGCAGCGCGTCGTGGAATGCCTCGACCAGCGACCGGCCGCCGCGCGCCAGGTTGTCCTGCAGGCGCTCGTACAGGTATATCCCGTAGTCCACGCCGATGCCCACCCCCAGCGCGATGACCGGCAGGGTCGAGACCTTGAGCCCGATGTCGAGCAGCGCCATGAGTGCCTGGCACAGGACCGAGCTGATCCCGAGGGGGATCACGATGCACAGCGTCCCGCGCCAGGAGCGGAAGGTGACGAGGCACAACACGGTGATGGCGCCGAAGATCGACGCCATCATTCCGACCTGGGCCGCGTCCACCGCCTCGTTGGTGGCGGCCATGACCCCGACGTTGCCCGCGGCCAGACGAAACCTGAGCTTGTCGCTGTCGTGTTCGAGCTTGAATTTTTTTATCTCGTCGACCACGTGCGCGATGGTCGTGCCCTCATGGTTGTTCATGAACAGCATCACCTGCATTACGCTGCAGTCGGTGTTGAGCAGCCCGCTGCCAGTATCGACCGGCGTGACCGACTGCGCCAGCACGACGGGGTCGCGTGACAGCGCGCGCCACTTGAGGCTGCCTTCGTTCCATCCCGAGGCAATGACCTTGGCCACGCCGGGCAGGGCCAGCACCGAATGCACGCCCTCCGTCTGGCGCATGCGCCATTCGAAGCGGTCGATGGCATCCATGATCTCGAATTGCGTGCAGGCGCCGGCCATGCCGGTCTGCGCCATTACCGACAACACATCGACGCCGATGGAAAAGGCGCGGGTAATGACCTCCACGTCCTGGTTATAGCGTGATTCGGCACGCAGCTCGGGCACCCCCTCGCCGAGGTCGCCAATGCGAAGGGCGCGCGACTGGTACAGCCCCAGCGCGAAGACCACCGCCCCGATAGCGAGAATCAGCGCCGCGCGACGCGGGCGGGCCGCCTGCTTCAACCACGCCCACAACCGCTCGCCGCGGCGCTCCTGGCGCCGACTGCGCCCGATCGCGGCGGACGAAAGCCGCGTGTACGACAGCAGCACCGGCAGCAGCAGCATGTTGGTCAGGATCATCGCGGCCAGGCCCAGGCTCGAGGTAATGCCGAGCTCGCGCACGACGTCGATCTCGATATGCAGGATCGCGAGAAAGCCGAGCACGTCGGTGATCAGGGCCACCGAGCCCGGCACCAGCAGCCGCGCGAACGCCCGCCGCGCCGCCGGCAGCGGCGTGGCGCCGTTGACCGCGACCTCGTGGCGCCAGGCGTTGCCCATCTGCACCGCATGGCTCACGCCGATAGAAAAAATCAGGAACGGCACCAGGATCGACATCGGGTCGATGCCGTAGCCGAGCAGCGGCAACAACCCCAGCAGCCATACCACCGGCACCAGCGCGCAGGCGAGCGTGAGCGCCGTCAGCCGCCGCGAGCCGCAGTAGAAATACAGCAGCAGGCCGCTGATCACGAAGGCCACGGCGAAGAAGCCGATCACGCTCACGGCGCCGTCGGCGATATCGCCGACGGCCTTGGCGAAACCGATGATGTGCACGCCGGTGTCGGCGGTCTCATGCCGGGCCCGCAATGTTTCGAGCTGTTCCGCCACCCGGCGGTAATCCACGCGCGCGCCGCTCGCCGGGTCGAACTCGAGCAGCTCGGCGCTCACCAGCGCGCCGCTGAAATCGTTGGCCACCAGCCGTCCGACGTAACCGGACTTGAGCAGGTTGCGTCGCACCTGCTCCAGATCCGCTTCCGTCCCCTGGAATTCCGGCGGGATGACGTTGCCGCCGGCGAAACCGTCCTCGACGATTTCGATGAAACGCACGTTGGGTGTATAGAGCGAGGTCACCGTGGAGCGGTCGACGCCCGGCAGGAAGAACACGTCGTCCGTGACCTGCTTGAGCCGGGCGAAGAACGCGGCGTTGAAAATGTCGTCCTGCCTCCGCACCAGCGCCACGATCACGCGGTTCGCGCCCCCGAAGGCCGCCTGGTGCTCGGTGAAGGTCTGCATGTAAGGATGCTCGAGCGGGATCATCTTGCTGAACCCGGCATCGACCTTCAGGGCCGTGGCCGACCAGACCAGCAGCAGCGTCACGACGGCGAACACCGCCATCAGCGTGCGCCGGTATGCGAATACGGCGTGCGCGAGTTTTTCGGGCAGTCGTGTGAGCGCGGGAGGCATGCGGCTAGCGCGGGGTTTCCGGCATCTGCGGCAACAGGGTGACGCCGCGCTCGCCGACGAGCACCAGCGAGGTGCCGCTCGCCGTCACCGCGGCGAACGTCTGGCGCAGTCCCTGATGGCGCGGCACCAACCGCCGGCCACCGTCGCGGCTGACCAGCACCGTTCCGTCGTTGCCAACCAGCACCACGCTCCGGTCCGCGAGTACGGCGCCGCCCTGCAGCGCGGATTCGCCCTGGGTGTCGATAGACAACCAGCGCCGGCCGCCGTCGGGCGAGCGGAACGCCTTGCCACGCAAGCCGAAAACCAGCGGGTTGCCGTCGGGCAGGCGCAGAACGCCGAAGAACGATCCGTGATAAGGCGATGCCAGTTTGCGCCAGCGCCGCCCGCTGTCGTTGGAGCGCAGCAGGGTGCCGGCCTCGCCCGCCACGTAGATCCGCCCGTCCGGACCGCCGGCAATGGCGTTGAGGTGCATGTCCACCGGCTGCAGCGTGCGGCGCTGCCAGCTACGCCCGCCGTCCCGCGTCTCGAGGCACAGGCCGTAGGCGCCCACGGCGAAACCGTGGTTTTCGTTTTCGAACCACACGTCCAGCAACGGCCGGTATTCCGCCGGCGCCTGATGCACCAGCACCCAGGTCGTGCCGGCGTCTTCGGTGCGCAGGATCACGGCGTCGTGGCCGACGGCCCAGCCATGACGGTCATCGTGGAAATGGACCGCCGTGAGCGTAGCCTCGCCCGGCGCCGCAGCCGCTTGCCAGGTTTCGCCCCGGTCCGTGGAAAGAAAAATCCGCCCGCGCTCGCCCACCGCCACCAGCCGTGTACCGGCCGGCGCGATATCGAGCAGCAGCTGGCGCACGGAGGCGGCGGGCAGGGAAACCGGTTCGGCCGCGGTGGCGGCCGCGGCGAGCAGGCTCAGCCACATGAACAAAAAAGCCGTCAGGAGCCGTTTAGGGCCCCTGACGGCTTTTTTTATTAGTAGCCGTCTCAACATTGAACTCCCTCCCCCTCGACGGGGGGTGAGGGGGAGCAGTCATGGAAGTCCACTGGACATTCGCGATGACCCCGCCTCACCCCGCGAGGGGAGGGGGGATGATTTTGAGACAGGTTCTACCGTCATCCGCACAGCACCGCCGCGCTCAGCGCGTGCCGAGATTGCGCAGGCTGGCCGGGGTGAAATCCGCCGCCGTGCGGCGGATCGGCCGGTAGACGCCGGATTCCTCGTTGCGCAGGCCCATGGCGATATAACGTCCCGACTGCAGGTCGTGGTGCACCTCGACCGTGCCGTAGAACATCGGGACATCGTAGAAGTTGATCGAGTGCTGCTCGGACACGCGCCACAGCTGGTCGCGCGCGTCGTACTTGTCGGTCAGCACGACCGCCCAGCTGTCCTCGTCGATGTAGAAGACGCGGCGCTTGTAGATATGGCTGGCGCCCGGCTTGAGGGTGGCCTCGACCACCCACACCCGGTGCAGCTCGTAGCGCGCGTGCTCGGGGTTGATATGGCCTGGTTTCAGGATGTCGGCATACCGGATGCTGTTGCCGGTGAGCTGGTAGGAATTGTACGGGATGTACATTTCCTGTTTGCCGACCAACTTCCATTCGTAGCGGTCGATGGCGCCGTTGTACATGTTGAAATCATCGCTGGTGCGCAGGCCGTCCGCGGCCGTGCCGGGATTGTCGTAAGCGACGTTCGGCGCCAGCCGCACGCGCCGCTGGCCCGGGTTGTAGATCCAGGCGCTGCGCGGCTGCTTCACCTGATTCACCGTCTCGTGCACCAGCAGCACCTGACCGGCGAGGCGCGCCGGGGCGGTCACGATCTGGAGGAAGTTGGCGAGTTTGTTCGGCTCGCGCTGGCTCTCGTTCTTGCTGGTGCTGCCGTAGGAAAAATCATATTCGTACTCGAACCGCACCAGCGTGTAGGCGCCGGCGCGCGTGACGGCTGCCTGGTTCCAGGTCATGGCATAGGTATCGCCCTTGTAACGCAACAAGGAGTTCCAGATTACTTCGGCACCATCCTTGGGGACGGGGAAGGGAATGCCGGCAGTGGTGCCGGCCAGACCGTTGCCACCGGCCTCGAGCTTGGCGACACCAACGTTGGCGGCGCTGGCCTCATAGACGGGTTTGGGACAGGCGGCGCTACGGTGCGTGGGATAAACGTTCATCTTCCAGGTCGGGTATTTTTTGAGCAGCGCGACCTGTCCCGGCGACAGCTTGTCCTGGTAGCGTTCGACGTTGCCGGCGTCGATCGTGACAACAGGTTTGTCCCCGGCAAAAGGATCGGGATAGTGCCCGCCGGGCTTGAAACCGGCGATGGGCGCGGTGAGTCCGCCGGTCCAGGCCGGGATGGTGCCGTCGGCGTTGCCCGCGGCCTGCGCGCCGAGCGGCGTCAGGTCCTTGCCCAGTTCGGCAGCCGAAGCAGCGGAAACGGAAAGCAACGCGGCGGTGGCGACGGTCACGAAAAACTTGGTCTGCATCATGATGATTCCCCCGGTTCTCGGTGCGGCCGGTTAGAAGGAGTAGCTCACGCTGACCGCGAGGAAATCGCGATCCTTGAGCGGGTTGGCGCTGCTGGCGTAATCCGCGCTCTGGCCCGGCGGCACGGCGCCCGGGTCGGTGCCGGAGTAAGTCCGGCCGCCCCAAAACCAGGTGTAGGCGATATCGGCCTGCAGGTTCTGGCGATAATTAAAACCGACGCCGAGTGTTCCGGCCTTGGTGCCTTCGTTGAAGGTGCTACTGACGCCATCGACGTCATGCGCGTAGGCGAGGCGTGGCGACACCGTCACGGCGCCGATCGCGTCCGGATAGTCGAGCCGGCCCACGAGCCGGTAACCCCAGGAACTGCGCGTGGCGTAGCCTTCCATGCCGGGTTGCGTCGAACCCGATGTCGTCGCCGTGCTGGAACCCTCGGCCGGCAGGTACACGCCGGGGCCGGCGAACAAAAGATCTTTCGGCAAATCCTGATGAGTAAAACCGGCCTCGCCAACCAAGGCAAATTGCTCGGCGCCGATTGTCGGGCCGAAGGCCTTGGTACCGGTAACCTGCAACTGGTGCATCTTCACGCGGCGATAGCCGGTGATCTCCGTCCCGATCGGGACGCTGGCGGCGGCGACGGTTCCGCCAGTGATGTTGTTGGAGAGTCCGCCTGCAGCCAGAATCAATTCGGTGGTTGCCAGCTGTACCGGCTGATTGGAGCGGTATGACCACTCGCCCTGCCAAGCGACCCCACCCGCACCCAGCGTGTTGAAACTCACGCCATAGAGCTTGATATCGTCGGGATAATCGGCGAAATAGGTCGCCGGCGCGGTACACAATGCACCGATAGCCCCGCCTGTCAGTATGAATCCGAAATTGGGTGTCGTGCATCCACCAAGACCGGCGCTCGCCGCCACCGTGGCGCCGCCACGATAGGCGCTGAGATACGGCGTGCGACTGTGATAGCGCATGGCGTAGACACCAAACTCGGTATTGTTCCATTCAGGCTGAAACAGCCGCAAGGCGAGACCGAACTGTCCGCTGTCGCCAGGGTTACGGTCCGCCGAACGCGGCGCCCACACAGCGGCGGTCTGGGCGGCGCCCGGAATGAACATCCCGGGCGGGAAATGCTGATCTACACGCCGCCCACTGCCGATGAAGATCTTGTCACCGTCATCGGACAACGCATCGGTAGTGCTGAAAAAGCTGCCACGCGGATCGATGCGGGTTTTATCCCAGTTGGCAAGCACGAAGCCTTCGACCGTAACGTTCTGGCTTACCTGCTGCGAGGCCCACAGCATGTTCGAGGGTGTCAAACCTTCCTTGAGTTCGGCGCCTGGCACACGCAGTTTGGTGACGTCCACGGGATTGATGACGTTGATGCCATTGAGGATAAACGTGCTTTCGCCCCAGCTCACCACCTGGCTGCCGAGACGCAGGTTCAGATCGCGCCCGCCAACGTCAAAGGTACCGCGGACGTAGGCATCCAGCAGGTCGGCCTCGCTCACCATACGGTCGCGCGCCTCGGGGCCGAGAAACTCCTTGGTGTCGTTGACCGGGTCGAAGAAATAGGTGCCGCGCAGGAATACGCCGTAGTTGCGATAACTCAGATCGAAATCGTGCGTGGCCTTGAGTGCCGAATAAACGACACCGCCTTCGTTATAGTTGAGGTTGCCGTCGTCGCTGTTGACGTCGCGTGCGGTGCCGCCGTTGGTGATGCCGATCAATGCCGGGTCGCGGTCCTGCATGCGCCAGCTGGCGCCGACGGAGAGTGTGGTATCGAAACTGCCTTTGACTTCGCCCGATTCGCTTTCGAACGTGAAGGCGTGCGCGGGAACGGCGCTCAAGGCCAATGACAGCGCCAACGCCAGACGGCCGGGAGACGGGTACGCAACACAAACAGGTAGCTTCATGGTGATCTCTCCTGCAATGGTTCACCCCACTGTCGACAGCGAGGGTTACGTTATTAGTGTTTTCTTCTCCTGTCTGTCCGTCCCCTCACGGGGCCATTTCATGGTAGCGGAAGACGGGCATCGAACAAAGCCGTCCGTCACCTGGCCAAACCTTTTCGAAGGGTCGAGTCCTGGATCATTCCTGGCGGTTTTCAGATCTTGCTGACCGCCGGTGAAACAGCTCCGGCCGCGACCAGCCGGTATCGGGATTGAAACGCGGGCCGTATTCCTGCGCCAGGCGATACAGGCTGTGGCTGATGCCGGTCACGCCCAGGCTCTCGATGTAACGCATAGGCCCACCAAGAAAGGGGGCAAAGCCGGTGCCGTAGACCATGCCGGCGTCGACGGCATCGGCGTCGGCCACCACGCCCTCGCGCAGGCAGGCCACGGCCTCGTTGAGCAGGCGCAGCACCAGGCGCTCGGTCACGGGCACGTCCAGCGCGATTTTTTCCGGTGCCGGCTTCTTGCGCCGGCCGCGTTTGTCGTACTCGTAAAACCCGCGCCCGGATTTGCGGCCCAGCTGGCCCTGGCCGACGAGTTCGCGCAGCCGCGCCGGCACCTCGACCCCCAGCGGCCCGGACAATTCCTCCGCTACCGACAGGCAGATATCGAGCCCGACCGTGTCCGCCAGTTCGATGGGGCCCATGGGCATGCCGAACTGGGTCGCGGCCTGATCGACGGTCGTCACGCCCACGCCCTCCTCCACCAGCTTCACGGCCTCGAGCAGATACGGCATGAGGATGCGATTCACAAGAAAACCCGGGCTGCTTTTGACGTCCAGCGGCAGGCGCTCGATGGCGCCGGTGAAGGCGCGCGCGCGCGCCAGTGCCGCTTCCGAAGTGCGGTCGCCGCGCACGATCTCGACCAGCTGCATCTTCGCCACCGGATTGAAGAAGTGCAGCCCGACCAGGCGCGACGGGTCCTTGAGGGACTCGCCGATCACTTCCAGCGGGATGCTCGAGGTGTTGCTGGCGAGCAGGGCCTGAGGCCGGACCTTCTGCTCCAGCGCGCGGAACAGTTCCTGCTTGGGCCCGACCTTCTCCACGATGGCCTCGATCACGAGGTCGGCGCGTTTCAGTCCATGGCCCGCGAGGTCCGGCATGAAGCGGTCCATGGCCTCCTGCACCGCGCGCGCGTCCTTGAGTTTGGACCTGAAAAAACCGTGCGCCCGTTTCACCGCGCGCGCGAGAATTTCCGGCTCGCGGTCCTGCAGGCTCACGCGGAAACCCTTGCTGGCGGCCCAGATGGCGATATCCGCGCCCATGACGCCGGCGCCGACGATATGCACATGCTCGATGTCGTGGGTCTGCGCCCGGCCGAGACGCTTGAGCGCCTCCCCCAGCAGGAACACATGCACCAGGTTGCGGCTGCTGCGCGATACCAGCAGCTCGCCGAGCGACTCGGCCTCGCGCTCCTCCGTGGCCTGCTCGCGCCACAGATCGAGGATGCGCCACGGCGCCGGATAATGGTCCGGATGCGCCTTGCGCCGCACGCGCGGCGCCATGAGTTTCACCATCCACGGTCGCAAGGGTTTCCACCCGGGGACGCGCCGGTACCACGGCGCCTTGCCCAGCGGCGGATTTTTTTTCAGGAACGCCACGGCCGCGTTCAGGAGATGCCGCTCCGGCGCCACCTCGTCCACCAGCCCGCGCCGGCGTGCCTCGCGTGCCGACAGCGCGCGCCCGGTCAGCATCATGTCGAGCGCGGTCATGTCGCCCACCAGCGGCGGCAGGCGCACGGTGCCGGCGAAGCCGGGGTGAATGCCGAGCCGCACCTCGGGCAGGCCTAGGCGGGTGGCGGGATCGTCGCGCGCGATGCGATAGGTACAGGCCAGCGCCAGCTCCAGGCCGCCGCCCATGCAGAAGCCGTGAATCACCGCGACGGAAGCAAACGGCAGGCCCGAGAGCCGGGCGAATACCTGCTGACCCAGCCGCGCGAGTTCGGTGGCGCGCGCGGGATCGTCGATGGTCTCGAACTCGCGCACGTCGGCCCCGGCGATGAAACCGGAGGCCTTACCCGAGCGGATGATCAGGCCCGCGAGCATCTTGGTTTCGAGCTCGTCCAGATGCTTGTCGAGCTCATTCAGCACTTCCTGCGACAGGACGTTGGCCGACTGGCCCTGGACGTCGAGTGTCAGCAGCGCGTGGTCGCCGTGGTAGTCGAGATGCCAGTGGCTCATGATTTATGGCCCTCGGTACGCAACAGCATGGCACCGCCCTGCCCGCCGCCGATGCACAGGGTGGCGATGCCCTGCCCGCCGCCCTGGCGTCGCAGCGCATGCAGCAGGTGCAGCACGATGCGCGCGCCGCTGGCGCCCACCGGGTGGCCGTTGGCGATGGCGCCGCCCTCGGGGTTCAAACGCTCCGGGTCCATGGCGCCGGGCGGCGTATCCATGCCCAGTTCCGCGCGCGCGTATTGCGGGCTGTCCCACGCCGCCTGGCAGGCGAGCACCTGCGCCGCGAAGGCCTCGTTGAGTTCCAGCTGCTGCAGGTCGCGCATTTTCATTTTCTGGCGCGCCAGCAACTGGGCGACGGCGTGCACCGGGCCGAGGCCCATCTGGCTCGGATCCACGCCGGCCCATTCGTGATCCACCCATTCCCCCAGCACGGACAGTCCGTGCTGCTTCACCGCCGTCTCGCTGGCGAGCACCAGCATGGCGGCGCCGTCGGTCACCTGCGAGCTGTTGCCGGAGGTCACCAGACCGTACTTGCGGTCGAACACCGGCCGGAGTTTTGCCAGCTGGTCGAGATCGGTGTCGCGCCGCAGGCCGGTGTCCTCGGTGTAGAAACGCTCGTTCACTTCATAGAGCGTCTCGACCTCGGCATGCATGCCGCCGGAATCGAACGCCGCCGCCAGCTTGCGGTGGCTGTTCAGGGCATACACGTCCTGGCTTTCGCGCGAGATGCCGAAACGGTGCGCCAGAATTTCCGCGGTCTGCCCCATGGACAGCTTCACCAGCGGATCGGTGAGGCCCAACAGGAGGGAATACACCGGCTTGAGCAGCGACGGCCGGAAACGCGCCAGCGCCTGGACACGTTGAAGGGGATTACGCGCGCGCAACATCCTGCCGAGCCAGCCGGCCATGGCGCTGTTCCACTGGATCGGCGCGCGGCTCATGGCCTCGGTGCCGCCCGCCAGCACCAGATGGGCCCGGCCGAGCAGGATGCGTTCGGCCGCGGTCGCGATCGCCTGCAGGCCCGAGGCGCAGTTGCGCTGCACCGTGTGCGCCGGCATGCGCTTGCCGCAGCCGAGGCGCAGCGCGATCAGGCGCGCGATGTTGGCCTCGTCCGCCGCCGGAATGATGCAGCCCACGATGACCTCGTCGAGCTGGGTGGCCGGGAACGGCTGGCGCGCCAGCACCGGCCGGGCGCAGGCCACGGCCAGGTCGGAGGCGGAAAACGGCCCCGGCTCGGTGCGCGCCTTGAGAAACGGCGTACGTGCCCCATCGACGATAAAGACCCGGTTCATATAACTACCTCTGCCACAGAGATCACAGAGAATGAAAAGAAACAGGTTTTACTCTGTGACCTCAGTGCTCTCTGTGACAAATATTTATTATTAAATCCTCTGATCATATCTTTTCAAAATCATCCACCGCGATCACGCCGCGCCGCGCCGCAACGGCGGCGCGCACCAGCTTGGCCTCGGCATTGCTCAGCATATTCTGCTCCAGCGCCGCCTTCAGTTGCGCCTCGAGATCGCCGTGCAGCAGCGGTTGTTCTTCCGCCAGTTTAGCCAGCCGGCGCTCCAGCAGCTCTGCGGCGATCACCCGGGGCAGCGCGTCCTCGAGCCGGCCGAGCGCGGCCCGCGTCGTCGACGGCAGATAAATGCCGCGCGTCAGCCGGTCGCGCGCGGGCGAGGGCTCGAGCAGCAGCACCGCGCAATCATGATTCATCCGGTCGTCCGGCACATGGTTGCGCCGTCCGGCCGGGAACACCAGTCCGCCCACCAGCCAGGCCAGGAAGCGATTCGGGAAATTCTTGAGGATCACCACCAGCGTCTTCTCGGCCTCGTGCAGGCAGTAGCGGCAGGCGAAGTGCAGCAGTGGAATATCCTCCACCGGGCGGCCATCGTCCTCGAAGCGCTTGATCACCGCCGAGGCCAGGTACATGAAACCCAGCACGTCGGCGAAGCGACCGGAGATTTTTTCCTTGCGCTTGAGCGTGCCGCCGAGCGTCAGCATGGCGATGTCGGAGATCAGCGCAAACGCCGTGGACAGGCGCGTGAGCTTCTGCAGGTAGCGCCGTGCCGGTCCGTCCACCGGCGAGCGTACCAGACGCGCACTGGTCAGGCCGAGCCAGAAGGCGCGCGCCACGTTGCTGAGGGTGTAGCGCACGTGGCCGAAAATCGCTTCATCGAAATCCTTCACGGCACGTTTTTGATCCGGCTCCGCCACCGCCCGTATTTCATTCAGCACATAGGGGTGGCAACGCACCGCGCCCTGGCCGTAGATGATGAGCGCGCGCGTGAGCAGGTTGGCGCCCTCGACCGTGATGCTGATGGGCAGGGCCTGGTAGGCGCGGCCCATGAAATTGCGCGGCCCGAGGCAGATGCCGGAACCGCCCTGGATGTCCATGGCGTCGTTCACCACGCGCCGCATGTGCTCGGTGAGCTGGTATTTGACGATGGCCGAGGCCACCGAGGGTTTTTCGCCCAGGTCCACGGCGCGCG
>Ga0209286_1000184_pt1 | contig 14820 bp, 11 predicted proteins | sample PPLLak1March2015_2_FD_187250 | JGI IMG/M metagenome (GOLD analysis project Ga0209286, IMG submission 187250) | Freshwater sediment microbial communities from Prairie Pothole Lake near Jamestown, North Dakota, USA - PPLs Lake P8 Core (3) Depth... | ecosystem: Environmental > Aquatic > Freshwater...
TGGACGAGAAGTCGCTGACGAAGGTCTTCAACCAGATCTCGCGCGACGTGCCCGTGGGCTTCGAGCAGCACGACGAGCGGGATGTGCGCGCCGAGGCGGTAAAGCCTTTCAAAAGAAAACTTTTTTCCATACTGCAAAAGCACCCCGCCGTGCAGAAACGCGTCGGCAAGAACTCCCACTGGACGCGCCAGATCGGCACGCTGGGCGGCGGCAACCACTTCATCGAGGTGTGCCTGGACGAGGCGGGCGGCGTGTGGGCGATGCTGCACTCGGGAAGCCGCGGCATCGGCAACGCCATCGGCACCTACTTCATCGAGCTCGCGAAGCGCGATTCTGAAAAGTCAGGCGTTCATTTACCGGACAGGGATCTGGCCTATTTCCCCGAGGGCGCGCAGCATTTCGACGACTACGTCGAAGCGGTGGGCTGGGCGCAGGACTACGCCCGCGCCAACCGCGAGGAGATGATGGACCTCGTGATCGAGGCGATGCGCCGGCACCTGCCGTCCTTCGAGGTGATGCGCGAAGCGGTCAACTGCCACCACAACTACGTCGAGCGCGAGCGCCACTACGGCGAGGACGTGTGGCTCACGCGCAAGGGCGCGATCCGCGCCCGCGCCGGCGAGCTCGGCATCATCCCCGGCAGCATGGGGGCGAGGAGCTACATCGTGCGCGGCAAGGGCTCGGCCGAGAGCTTCGACTCCTGCGCGCACGGCGCCGGCCGCAGGATGAGCCGCAACGCCGCCCAGAAGCGTTTTTCAGTACAGGATTTGCAGCAACAGACGCATGGTGTCATCTGCAGGAAGGATAAGGGGGTCATCGACGAGATCCCGGGCGCCTACAAAGACATCGACGAAGTGATGGCGAACCAGTCGGACCTGGTCGAAGTGGTGCACACTCTCAAGCAGGTCCTTTGCGTGAAAGGCTAGCGATGCGACGAAGGCACCTCCTGGGCGCCGCGCTCCTCCTCCCCCTCGAGGGACTGGCCCAGACCTGCGGCGTCATCACCCCGCGCCAGACCGAGGGCCCTTTTTTCAAAACGGATACGCCCAAGCGCATCTCCCTGGTCGAGCCAAATTTTCGCGGAACAAGACTGGTCCTCGAGGGGCAGGTCCTGTCGCCGCAGTGCAAGCCGGTGCCGAACGCGCTGCTCGACTTCTGGCACGCGGACGAGCAGGGCGCCTACGACAACAAGGGCTTCCGCTACCGCGGCCACCAGTACACCGACGCGCAGGGCCGCTACCGGCTGGAAACGATCGTGCCGGCCGAATACCCGGGCCGCACGCGGCATATCCACGTCAAGGCGCAGGCGCAGGGACGGCGCGTGCTGACCACGCAGCTGTACTTTCCGGAAGACCCGGCGAACGCGCGCGACTTCCTCTACCGGCCGGAGCTCGCCATGAAGATGGCGAAGCGCGGCCAGGCCGCGTTCGACTTCGTCATCGACGCCTGACGCGCCGCTAGCGCCGGCCGTCGTACCAGACCGAGCAGTCCTCGCGCCGGCGAAGCGTGCGCCCGCCGGTGGCGAAGGTCTTGAGCAGGAAGCCGAGGTGCTCGTGCCAGCGGTACAGGCGGGCCTTGCGGTCGCTGGTGTGCAGCGGATGGCGGTGCAGGATGGCGATGCGGCGGCCGCGGCGGCGCGCCAGGCGCTTGAGCCGGCGGAAGAGGTCGAGCTCCTCCCCGGCGTACAGGTCTTCGCTGAAGCCGCCCACCTCGCGGAAGGCGCTCGCCTCGCAGAAGATGAAGGAGCCCGCCGCCCAGCGCATGAGGCGGCTGGTGGCGTTCCAGAGCGCCAGCCAGAAGCGCACGAAGAGCTCGCGCGACTCGAACTGCACCGTCGCGCCGCCGGCAAGGCAACGCTCCGAAGCAATCTCCTCGAGCGTTTCCGAAAGAAGCTCTTTGCTGGGAAGCGAATCCGCATCGACGAAGAGCAGCCACTCGCCTGTGGCCGCCGCGGCGCCGCGGTTGCGCGCGCGTGAGATCTGGTTGACGGGCTCGAACACGACCGTCGCACCTGCGGCGCGGGCGATTTCCGCCGTGCGGTCGGTCGAGTTGTTGTCGCAGACGATCAGCTCGAAGGGGGGTGGAACCCTTTCCTTCAGGTTGACGAGCGTCGCGGGGAGCAGGCGCTCCTCGTTGAAGGCCGGAACGATGACCGAGAGCTTCACGCTCCCAGTTTAAGCGGCGCGGCGTGCCCTCAGGATGGGTTCGACCTCGTCGGCCGGGCCGGCGGCGGCGAAGAGCTCGCCCTGGCAGACGCGGCAGCCTGCCTCGGCGAGGAACTCGCGCTGTGCCAGGTTCTCGACGCCCTTGGCGATGATGTCGAAGTTGAGGCCGCGGCCCAGCGCGATGAGGGCGCGCGCGAGGCCGGCGCGCTCGGCGTCGTGCGGCACCCCGGCGAGGAGCTTGCGGTCGATGCACACCGCGCTCGCGCGCAGGCGCTGCAGCAGCGGTAGCGAGGCGTAGCCGGTGCCGAAATCGTCCACGCCGAGGCGCGCCCCGCTCGCGATCACGTCCTCGAGCGCCGCCTCGAGCCCCTCGGGCGCCTCGCGCAGCACCGACTCGGCGACCTCGATCAACAGCGACTGCGCGGGCAGGCCGCTCTCCTCGAGCGCGCTGCGCACGTGCTCGGCGAGGCTGCCGTGGCGCAGCTGCCGCGAGGTGACGTTCATCGCCACGCTGAGCGGCTTGATGCCGGCCTCGAGCCAGCGCCGGCCCTGCGCGCAGGCTTCGCGCAGCGCCCAGGCGCCGATCGGCACCAGCAGCCCGGTATCGTCGGCGAGCGGCAGGAACGCCTCGGGCGAGAGCACGCCGTAGCGCGGGTGGCGCCAGCGCAGCAGCGCCTCGGCGCCGACCACCTGGCGCGTCGCGATGTCGATGCGCGGCTGATAGACGAGGAAGAGCTCGCCGCGCTCGAAGCCGGCGCGCAGGTCCGCGGCGAGCGCCGCGGCGGCGGCGGCGTCCTCGTTCAGCAGCACCGAGAAGTACTGGTAGCGGCTGCGGCCAAGGTCCTTGGCGCGGTACATGGCCGCATCGGCGAGGCGCAGCAGCGTGGCGACGTCCTCGCCGTCCTGCGGCACGCAGGCGATGCCGATGCTCGCGCCCGATTCGACGTGGTGGTCGCCGATCCGGTACGTCTTGGAGAGCTCGTGCAGGAGCTTCTGCGCCACCGCGGCGGCCTCGCGCGGCTCGGCGATGTTCTGCAGCAGCACGCAGAACTCGTCGCCGCCGATGCGGGCGATGAAGTCCTCGCCGCGCACCGAGGCGCGCAGGCGCGAGGCGATGACCTTGAGCAGCCCGTCGCCGACGTCGTGGCCGAGGCTGTCGTTCACCTGCTTGAAGTTGTCGAGGTCGAGGAACAGGAAGGCGGCGGTCTTGCCGTGGCGGCGCGCGTGCGAAACCGCCTCGCGCGCGCGGTCGGCGAACATCGCGCGGTTGGGCAAGCCGGTCAGCGTGTCATGGTGGGCGAGGAATTCCAGTCGCCGCGCGTCGTGCTGCAGCTGGATGGCGGCGAAGCGCAGGTCCTCCTGCGCGCGCTTTAGGGCGCTCACGTCGTTGGCGAGCATGTAGAAGCCGAGCGACTTGCGCCCCGGCCCGAGGTGCGGCACGCACGAGACCTGCAGCATGCGCCGCCGCTCGCCCTCGCCAGCGGCAAACTCGAACTCGACGGGGGAGCCGGCGAGCACCCGCTCGATGTGCGGCCGGATGCGCGCGTAGGCCTCGTCGCCGAACACTTCCGCGAGGGTGCGCCCGCGCATCTTCTCGTGCTCGAGGCCGAGCCAGTCGCCGTAGGTGCGGTTGCTGAAGCGGTAGCGCTGCTCGCGGTCGACGTAGGCGATCAGCGCCGGCACGTTGTCGGCGACCATGCGCAGGCGCTCCTCGCTCTCGCGGCGCGCCGCCTCCGCTTCCTCGGTGCGCCGCGCCGAGCGGCGCGTCGACAGCACCGAGGCGGCGAGCAGCACCGCCGCGCCGGCCACCAGCAGGTGCAGCACGATCTCGCTCGGCCAGGGAGCCGCCCCCGAGAGCCAGTCGCGCGTGCCGGTGAAGATCTCGACCCCGGCGACGATGAGCAGGATGAGCGCGCCGGCGACGACGAAAGCGGGAACCATGAACCCGTTATCTTCGCGCCCCGCGGCGCACCCGGCAACGACTTTCGCGCGCGCTGTAGCTGAAATCAGTACAGCGCCGTCGCCAATTTCCTACGGTATTCCGACACGAGGTCGGGCTCGCCCGCGGCGAGCGTGAACAAATGTAGCAATTGCGTCCGCGCCTCGCCGTCGCGCCAGTCCTTGTCCTGACGCACGATCTCCACGAGCCCGTCCATCGCCTCGCGATAGCGCCGCTGCCCGGCGTGCAGGCGCGCGAGGGCGAGCCGCGCCTCGAGGTCGCGCGGGTCGGCGGCGAGCTTCGCCTCGAGCGCCGCTTCGTCGCCGCCGCCGCGCGCGAAGCCGATCGCCGCGCGCAGCGCCTCGACGCGCGCGTCCCAGTCGATGTTCGGCGGGATCGTATCGAGCAGCTTCTCCGCCTCCTCGTGCTTCCCGGAATGGATCAGCTTTTCTGCCTCTGCAAGGTTGTTCTCGTGAACCGACGGAAAGAGCTTCTCGACGAAGGCGCGCACCTGGCCCTCCGGGAGCGCGCCGACGAACTGCGCCACCGGCTTGCCGCCGCGGAAGGCCACCACGTACGGGATCGAGCGCACGTTGAAGGCCGCGGCGAGCTCTTGGTTCTCGTCGGAGTTCACCTTGACCAGCCTGAAGCGCCCGGCGTACTCGCGCTCGAGCTTCTCGAGGATCGGGCCGAGCGTGCGGCACGGGCCGCACCACGGCGCCCAGAAATCCACCACCACCGGCGTGGTTGCCGAAGCCTCAAGGATGTCCTTCTCGAAATTCAGGGTGTCGCGCTGAGAGTCCATGACGGAAACATGGGGGCCTTGATGCGATAATGCAAGCTTCACGCCGCCACAACAAAAGAGAAATGACTTACGTCGTCACTGAAGACTGCCTGAAGTGCAAGTACATGGACTGCGTCGAGGTGTGCCCCGTCGATTGCTTCTACGAGGGCGAGAACATGCTCGTCATCCATCCCGACGAGTGCATCGACTGCGGCGTCTGCGAGCCCGAGTGCCCGCCCAAGGCGATCCTGCCCGACTCCGACGGCAAGGCGGAGAAGTGGCTCAAGCTCAACGCCGACTTCGCGGTGAAGTGGCCCAACATCACGCGCAAGGGCACGCCGCCGCCCGACGCCGACGCCCACAAGGACGAGCCGGGCAAGTTCGAGAAGTACTTCACCGAAAGCCCCGGCAAGGGCGAGTAGGGCCGTCCTAGAGCTGCTTGCGCAGCTCGGTCTTCAGGACTTTTCCGTAGTTGTTCTTGGGCAACGACTCCACGAAGCGGTACTCGCGCGGGCGCTTGAAGCGCGCGATGTTGTCGAGGCAAAGCTTCTCAAGATCCTGGGGTGAGATGTCCGCTTTTCGAACCACGAAAGCCACTACCTCTTCCCCCCATTCCGCGTGCGGCCGGCCGACCACCGAGCATTCCGCGACGGCGGGATGGCGCAGCAGCACCTCCTCGATCTCGCGCGGGTAGATGTTGCTGCCGCCCGAGATGATCATGTCCTTGGAGCGGTCCTTGATGCTGAGGAAGCCCTGCGCGTCCATGGCGCCGACGTCGCCGGTGTGCAGCCAGCCGCCGCGCTTCGCTCTTGCGGTCGCCTCCGGGTTCTGCCAGTAGCCCGCCATCACGCAGTCGGAGCGCGTCACGATCTCGCCGATCTCGCCGATGGGCAGCTCGCGATCTTCGCCATCGAAGATCCTGACCTCGACGCCGGTGCGAGGGATGCCGGCGGTCGCAAGCAGATGTGCGTATTCCTTGCTGTGAAGACTTTGAGGCAGACCCGTTATCGTCATCGGCGCCTCGCCCTGGCCGTAGAGCTGGTACAGGCGCGGGCCGAAGAGCTCGATCGCGCGCAGCGCGTCGGCGACGTACATCGGCGCGCCGCCGTAGACGATGGTCTTCAGCTTCTTCGGCGTGCGCGCGGCGCGGCTGGAGAGCAGGCGTACCACCATGGTCGGCGCGGCGAAGAAGGAGCTCCCCGGCCAGTGGTCGAGCAGATCGAAGATCTCCTCGGGGTCGAAGCCGCCGCTCTCGGGGATCACGTTCGCCGCGCCCGCGGCAAAATGCGGCAGGGCATAGCAGCCCGAGCCGTGCGAGAGCGGCGCCGGGTGCAGGATGGTGTCGCCCGGGCCGAGCGCGTCGATGTCCGCGAAGTACGCGTGCGTCTGGAACATCAGGTTGCGGTGCGTGAGCACCGCGCCCTTGGGCACGCCGGTCGTGCCGCTCGTGTAGAAGAGCCACGCCGCATCGTCCGGGTCGACGTCCGCCGGCGCTGCGGCGTCCAGCATCAGCCGATCGATCTCCTTCGCTGCCATTCCTTTCGGAATGGAGGAAGAAATTTCCGGCGTCACGAAGCACGCCCTGGCGCCGGAGTTCTCCAGGATGTAGGCGAACTCCTTCGCGTGCAGCTTGGCGTTCATCGGCACCGCGGTGAGCCCGGCGTGCCAGCAGGCGAAGAGGATCTGGTGGTACTCCGGGCAGTTCTTCATGGCGAGCGCCACGCGATCGCCGCTTTTCAGCGACAGCTTTTCCTTCAGGCCGGAGGCGAGGCGGGCGACCCGGGCGGCCAGCTCCCCGTACGTGAGGACGGTCCGCGTTCCCAGCGCGAGCGCCGGCTGGTCAGGCAGCCAGCGGGCGCTGCGCAGAAGCAGATGAGCGAGGTTCATTCAGGTCGAAGAAGCGGCGGGCGTTGCGGGTGGTTTCGGCGGCGATCTCTTCCTCGGGGCGGCCGAGGGCACGCGCCACCGCGCGCAGGATGTGCGGCAGGAAGGCCGGCTCGTTGCGCCGCGCCTTGGGCTGCGGCTTCATGTCGCGCGGCACGAGGTACGGCGAGTCGGTCTCGAGCAGCAGGCGCTCGCGCGGGATCTCCCGCACCAGCTTGAGCAGGTGCGTGCCGCGCCGCTCGTCGCAGATCCAGCCGGTGATGCCGATGTAGAGGCCGAGGTCGAGGTAGGCGTGCAGCTCGTCCTTCTCGCCGGTGAAGCAATGCGCAACTGCTTTCTCCGGCTTGTGAGAACGAATGATTTCTGAAAACCTGGGATAGGCATCCCGCGAATGCAGGAAGAGCGGCTTGCCGAGCTCGATGCCGAGCTCGAGCTGCGCCACGAACCATTTCTCCTGGTCGGGGTGCGGCGAGTAGTTGCGGTTGAAGTCCAGGCCGCATTCGCCGATGGCGACCACGCGGGCATGCTTTGCGGCTTCTTTCAGTTTGTCGATGGTGTGTGCATCGCACTCCCGCGCGTGGTGTGGATGCACGCCGGCAGTGGCGTACAGCCCGTGTTGCTCCGCGAGCATCGAGGCATGGAGGCTCTCGCCGACCGTCGTACCGGTGATGATGATGCTCTCCACTCCGGCCTGGCGCGCGCGCGCCACGACCTCCGCGACGTCGTCGCGGAATGCGGCATGCGTGAGGTTGGCGCCGATGTCGATCACAGCTTCTTCAGCCGGTAGAGGAGCTCGAGCGCCTCGCGCGGCGAGAGCTCGTCGGGGTTGTGCTTCGCCAGCTCTTCGCGCAGAGGATCGACCGCCGGTTCGATCTCTTTCTCCTGACCCTTCATGAACAGGTCGGATTGGTTGCCGCGGGTGACCGCCGCATCTTCCAGGAGCTGCAGGTACTTTTTCGCCTGGCGAACGACCGCCTTGGGCACGCCGGCGAGCGCGGCGACCTGCAGGCCGTAGCTCTGGCTCGCCGGGCCTTCCTCCACGGCATGCAGGAACACCACCGTGTCCTTGTGCTCGACCGCGTCGAGGTGGACGTTCGCCACTTCCTTGTACTCGAGCGCGAGGCGCGTCATCTCGAAGTAGTGGGTCGCGAACAGGCTCAGCGACCGGTTCTTCTCGGTCAGGTGCCTGGCGATGGCCCAGGCGAGCGCCAGGCCGTCGAAGGTCGAGGTGCCGCGCCCGACCTCGTCCATCAGCACCAGGCTCCTCTCGGTGGCGTTGTGCAGGATCGCCGCGCTCTCGGTCATCTCCACCATGAAGGTCGAGCGCCCGCCGGCGAGGTCGTCGGCGGCGCCGATGCGCGTGAAGATCTGGTCGACCGGCCCGATGCGCGCGGCGCGCGCCGGCACGAAGGCGCCGACGTGCGCCATCAGCACGATCAGCGCGACCTGCCGCATGTAGGTGGACTTGCCGCCCATGTTGGGGCCGGTGATGAGCAGCAGCCGGCGGGTCGGCGAGAGCCGGCAGTCATTGGCGATGAAGCCCTCGATCTGCGTCTCGACCACCGGGTGGCGGCCGCCCTCGATGTCGATGGCGTTGTCGTCGGCAAAGGCCGGCCGGCAATAATTGCCCAGGGAAGCTTTCCGTGAAAATGCACAAAGCACATCGAGCTGAGCGAGCGCGCGGGCGATGCGCTGCAGCGCCGGCAGGTGCTTCTGCAGCGCCTCGAGCAGCGCGTCGTAGAGCGACTTCTCCAGCGCGAGCGAGCGGTCGCGCGCCGAGAGCGCCTTGTCCTCGAAGGCCTTCAGCTCCGGGGTGATGTAGCGCTCGGCGGTCTTCAGCGTCTGGCGGCGCCGGTAGTCCGCCGGCAGCGAGCCGCCCATCTTCTCGAGCTGCGCGTTGGTCACCTCGATGTAGTACCCGTGCACCTGGTTGTAAGCGACGCGCAGGTTGGCGATTCCGGTCCGCTCCCGCTCCTGTTTTTCCAGGTCGATGAGAAATCCACCGGCGTTCGACTGCAGCGCGCGCAGCTCGTCGAGGTCTGCGCTGTGGCCGTCGGCGATGACGCCGCCGTCGATGACGCGCGCCGCCGGCTCGGCGGCGAGCGCCGCACGCAGGGTTTCCAGGCATTCTTCGGGAACCGCGAGGTCGGCGAGCAATCGGGCGAGGAGGGCGCTGCCTCCGGGAACGAGCTCCCCCAGCGAGGGAAGAAGCTCGAGGCTCTCGCGCAGGCCGGCGAGCTCGCGCGGCCGCGCGCTCTTCAGCGCCACGCGCGCGGTGATGCGCTCCACATCGGAAAAGCCGCGCAAGGATTTGCCGATGGATGGATGATCCCCTTGAAGAATGCTGACCGCCTCGTGCCTGTCCTGCAGCGGCTTCCTGTCGCGCAGCGGGTGGTGCAGCCAGTGGCGCAGCAGGCGGCTGCCCATGCCGGTCGCGCACTCGTCGAGGAGCGAGAAGAGCGTCGGCGCGGGCTCGCCGCGCAGCGTCTCGGTGAGCTCGAGGTTGCGGCGCGTCGCGGCGTCCAGGCGCAGGTACTCCCCGGCGCGCTCGGCTGTGACCGCCGTGACGTGCGCGAGCGCCTGGCCCTGCGTCCTGCCGGCGTACTCGAGCAGCGCGCCGCAGGCGCCGATCGCGAGCGTCAGGTCCTCGCAGCCGAAGCCGGCGAGCGACGCGGCGCCGAGCTGCTTCAGCAGCTTCTTCCGGCCGCTGTCGATGTCGAACTGCCAGGCGGCCAGGCGCGTGACGAAGTAGCCGTCCAGATGGACATCGTCGGCGATCAGCACCTCCGCCGGCGCGATGCGCGTGAGCTCGTTGGCCAGGGCTTGCGGTGCAATTTCCGCGACGCGCAGCGTGCCGCTAGCGAGCGACAGCCATGCCAGGCCGACGGTGGATTTGTTCCGCGAAAGCGAAAGCAGGATGTTGTCCGACTTGTCCTCGAGAAGCGCCGAGTCGGTGAGCGTCCCGGGGGTGACGATGCGCGTCACCTGGCGGTCCACCGGCCCCTTGGCCGTGGCCGGGTCGCCGACCTGCTCGCAGATCGCCACCGACTCCCCCAGCCTGACGAGCTTGGCGAGGTACTGCTCCACCGAGTGCGCCGGCACCCCGGCCATCTTCACCGGCGTGCCCGCCGAGGCGCCGCGCGAGGTGAGGGTTATGTCGAGCAGGCGCGAAGCGCGCTCGGCGTCGTCGTAGAAGAGCTCGTAGAAGTCGCCCATCCGGTAGAAGAGCAGGATGTCCGGATGCTCGCCCTTGATGCGCAGGTACTGCTGCATCATGCGAGTCGTACCCGGAAGATCTGCCGACGGACGGAAGTTTTCTCTGTTGCTGTCGGCAGTTGCCGGATCGTGGCGTTCCATCGAGCTCATCAGTGTTTGTTGACAGCCTGCGGCGCACATGTTCCAACACACGCATGTCCCAAGCAAGCGATGGAGGCAAAATAGTGGGCATGGCACAGCCGATGAAGTCCAGGAGAAGAGCATCTGCCGCGGGGCAGGTCACGTCATCGCATCGAGCAAGCCTTGTGAAAGAGCTGCGCGCCGATCCGCTGCTAGCGCAGGAGTATCTCCGGGCGGCAGCAGAGGACCCAGATCGAAGGGTGTCTCGACAGGCGCTGCGCACAGTGTTCTCTGCGAGAAGCGGCTCCAAAGGCTAGCGTGGCCCACACGGTCCTCCTTGCGGTTGATGGCACGCCGTCAGCGGACCGGGCGGTGGAGTTGGTTGCCTCTTATCGAGGCGAGCGGTCCCAACTGCACGTCCTGGCGACGAATGTGCAAACCCGCCCGGTCACCATCTGGCCGGAAGCAACGATAGACGTGCGTTCCGTTGAGGAAGCGCTGCTGGCGAATGGACGAGAAATCGCGGAACGAGCGGTCTCACGCCTCCGCGCTTCAGGCCTGAATGCCGAGGCAGCGGTAAGGTTGGGGTTCCCTGCCGAGGCGATATTGCGGGAAACGGAGTCGCGTCGCGCAGAACTGCTCGTCATGGGAACGCGAGGGCATGGGGTCTTAGGGGGTTTTGCCATTGGGTCGGTCGCTTTGCGAGTCGTGCATGCGAGCCGGATTCCCGTATGCCTGGTGCGTGGCGAGTCCAAGCTGCCGTCGAAGCTTGGCAGCGCGATGCGGGCCATGCTGGCGGTGGACGGCTCCGAGGCAGCGCTACGGGCGGCCGGCGCGCTGGCTTCTTGGCGGAGCTGGCTCGGCGAGCTTGACGCCCAGATCGTCTATGTTCAGCAGCCGCTCACCTACCTTGAAACCGTGCTGCCGCCGCACGATGACGTGATCCAGCAATGGAGCACTCGTTCCGGAGAGGATGCGACGCGGGCCGTGAGGGAACTCTTGGCCAAGGAAGGGGTACGCAGTCACCTGAACCTGACGATAGGCGACCCCGCTCGAGAGATCGCGCACCTTGCGGAGGATACGGGGTGCGAACTGCTCGTAATGGGAACTCGCGGTATGGGAGCCGCGCACCACGCGTTGGTCGGTTCCGTGGCCTTGAAGGTCGCTGCGCACGCCGCGATGCCGGTCGTGCTCGTCAAGTAGCGGCGTCTTTAAGGCGTGATGGCGACCTTCAACACGCCGTCGCGCTGATTCGAGAAAAGCTCGTACGCTCGCTCGATGTCGTCGAGCTTGAAGCGGTGCGTGACGAGCGGCTTGAGATCCGCCCGACCGCCCTGGATGACATTCATCAGACGCCGCATGCGCTCCTTGCCGCCCGGGCATAGCGTAGTAATGATCCTGTGGTCCCCGAGGCCGGCGGCGAAGGCATCGAGCGGCAGCGTGAGCGGCCCGGAGTACACCCCGAGGCTCGACAGCGTGCCGCCTGGGCGCAGCGCCCGCAGCGCGGCCTCGAAAGTCGACTGCGTGCCGAGAGCTTCGATCGCCACGTCCACGCCGCGCGCGCCGGTGATGCGGCGGATCTCCGCGAGCGGGTCCGCCTTCCTGAAATCGACGACGTGGTCCGCACCGAGGCGCTTTGCCATTTCGATTCGCTCCGGAATCGTTTCGACGGCAATGATGGTTGTGGCGCCCATGAGCTTCGCGCCCACGGTGGCGCAAAGACCGATCGGCCCCTGGGCGAAGACCGCGACGCTGTCGCCGATGCGGATGCCGCCGCTTTCCGCGCCGGCGAAGCCTGTGGACATGATGTCCGGGCACATCAAGACCTGCTCGTCCGTCAGGCCGTCGGGCACGGGGCTCAGGTTCGCCATGGCGTCGGGCACGAGCACGTATTCCGCCTGGCAGCCGTCGATCGTGTTGCCGAACTTCCAGCCGCCGAGGGCTTTCCAGCCGTGCGCCGTTCCCGCACCGTCCTGGGCGTGGTAGCCGCAAAGCGAGGCATGGCTGTACCCGGAAGGCGTGATTGCTCCGGCAATGACGCGCTGGCCTTCCTTGTACCCCTTGACGGCCGAGCCGAGCTTTTCGACGACGCCGACGGGCTCGTGCCCTACAGTGAGACCTTTGCGAACGGGGTACTCGCCCTTGAGGATATGCACGTCGGTGCCGCAGATGGTTGTTGTGGTCACGCGAACGAGGGCATCGAGCGGGCCGACATCGGGTATGGGTTTTTCATCCAGCGCGATGCGGCCCGGCTCGACAAAAATAGCTGTCTTCATTCGTGGCATAGAAGCTCCGTCATGATGCATGGCCTCGCGCATGCTATGCGGCAGTAGCCCGGCGGAGTTGACCTGCGTCAAACGATAGGATCTGCGGCCGCAGTACAGTCGCCCGTCGGCCATCGGCTCGAGGCCACTTATGCGAAAGAGAACGTGTCCAAGCAATTCCAGGTCCTGGTCGGCAGCGATGGCTCGCCGTCCGCAAACGCCGCACTTGCTGTCGCTGCCGCATTTCCGTGGCCGCAGCCGATCCGCGCAACCGGCGTAGTCGCCCTCGGGGCCTCGTCCTGGGCGAGCGGCTCACGGGTGCTAAGCACAGTGGTCGTGCGTGCGTTGCACGCGGAAGCGGAGATACTTCGGCGAAAGCTCGCTGAGCACTGGCCCGACGCGAATGTCGTCCAGCTGCATGAGCCGGCCGCCGCGGCGATCCTGAGCGAAGCGAAGCGCATCCGCGCAGACGCGGTCGTCCTTGGCTGGCGCGGTCACGGGACTTTCAAGAGGCTGCTTGCCGGCAGCGTTTCAAGGCAAGTCGTCGCCGCGGCGTCGTGCCCGGTGCTGGTGGTGCGCGCGGCTCTGACCCACCTTCGACGCTTCGTGATCGGGTTCGACGGCAGACCAACTTCGCGCCGCGCCGTCCGGTTCGTGACCCGGCTGACGCCTGCGGCCGGTAGTCTCGTAGTCTTGATCAACGTGGTCGAACCGATCGCTCTGCCACCCACTTCGCGCATTCCGCGCGGAGCTCGTGAAGCCGTCCGAAGCGAGATCGTGCGAATCAATCACCGGCGATTGCTCCAATCACGGCGCAAGCTGGATGCGGCTGCTGGCGTTCTTCGCCGGCGCGGATGGCGAGTCAAGACCCAGGTCACGCTCGGGGCGCCGCTCGCGAGCCTTCTGGACGCGGCTTCCGAGTCGCGCGCCGATGTGTTGGTGCTTGGCGCGCGGGCCACTTCAGGGCTTGCACGCGTTCTGCTCGGCAGTGTCGCCATGGGAGCGCTCAACCGTTCAGCCGTCCCGGTCCTCATCGTTCCATGAATGTTCCTGCCGCCGAAGGCCATATGCGCGGTATGGCGTTCACGCGGGAATTGTCGAAGATGAGAGTGCAGTCCGCGACGAGCCGGCGCCTTTAGGACCGGCGAACACCGGCGCGAGGCCGCGCGGCGAGCTTCTCTCTCGAGAAATTGACCCGCAAGCATTCCGCCGTTGATGCCAGGGGTGAATGCGATGAGGCTAATGATCCGATGAGTCCGATTATTCTGTTTGTTGCCGGTATAGCTCTGCTCATACTGGGTGCGGAGTTCCTCGTGCGCGGCGCAGCCAGGCTCGCCCTCGCGGTCGGCATCTCTCCGCTCGTCGTCGGTCTTACGGTCGTAGCGTTCGGGACCAGCTCGCCCGAGATGGCGGTAAGCGTGCAGGCCGCGCTGTCAGGACGTGATGACCTGGCCGTCGGCAACGTCGTCGGCAGCAACATCTTCAATGTGCTCTTCACCCTGGGCGCTTCGGCGCTGATCGCGCCTCTCGTTGTAGCCCGGCAACTCGTCCAACAGGAGGTCCCGATCATGATCGGAACCTCGCTCCTGCTGGGCGCCTTGTGTCTGGATGGACGGGTGTCCTTTGTAGACGGCTTGCTCTTGATCAGCCTGCTGATCGTCTACACAGCGTTCGTGATCGTGCAATCCCGCAGGGCTCTCGCCGACGCTGGCGGCGCCGGGGTCGGAGTGCCCGGCGGTTCCAAGTGGGACCGCCACTGGTCCGTGCAGGTGTTGCTGGTGATAGGCGGGCTTGCGCTGCTCGTCCTCGGTGCGAGGTGGCTGGTCGATGCCTCGATCTCATTCGCCAAGCACCTGGGAGTGAGCGAGCTTGTGATCGGCCTCACCATCGTCGCCGCCGGCACATCGCTGCCGGAGGTCGCAACCTCCATCGTCGCCGCGATACGCGGGCAGCGCGACATCGCTGTCGGCAACGTCGTTGGCAGCAACATCTTCAACATCCTGGGCGTACTCGGCATCTCGGCCGCGGCGGCGCCTGCCGGCCTGGCCGTCGCTCCGGCGCTGCCGGCTTTCGACCTGCCGCTGATGATCGCCGTCGCCGTGGCATGCCTTCCGATTTTCTTCACCGGCCATCTGATCGCGCGCTGGGAAGGCGTGTTGTTCCTGGGGCTGTACGTCGCCTACACGGTGTATGTCCTTCTCGCGGCGCAGGACCATGACGCGCTCGAGCCCTTCAGCGCGGTCATGCTGTACTCGGTCCTGCCGGTCATCGCTCTGACGCTTGCACTCGTCGCATGGCGCGAGTGGCAGACGCGAAGGGTCGGATGACTTCCAGCCGGGATCGCTCGTTGCCGGAGGTGCTGGTGCCGCCCGCGGCGGAAAGCCGCGCCGATGAACCCTGGCACGCCAGGCCTGCGGATGAGGTATTGCGCGCGCTCGCGACGCGGCA
>Ga0209286_1000189_pt1 | contig 14757 bp, 16 predicted proteins | sample PPLLak1March2015_2_FD_187250 | JGI IMG/M metagenome (GOLD analysis project Ga0209286, IMG submission 187250) | Freshwater sediment microbial communities from Prairie Pothole Lake near Jamestown, North Dakota, USA - PPLs Lake P8 Core (3) Depth... | ecosystem: Environmental > Aquatic > Freshwater...
CGGTAGGCAGGGGGGAGGGGGAGGTTCTGCGCCACGCCATGAACCATGTAAGGTTCATGATTAGTCCTGAACTCCACGTAGTTCAGGATAGGGTGCAGGACAAAGCCCTGAACCTCACATGGTTCAGGGGGTGGGGGTGAAAAAGAGTCCGGGGGCTTGATTTACCTAAATACTTTTGTTAAGAAGGGATGGGTAGATTAAGCCCCTTAATTATTTTTAACGAGAATTTGTAGGCGGAATGGGCGTCGGCAGTGAATGCCGACGCTACATAATATTTTTTAAAGGAGAGAAATCTTTATGGCAGAAGAAGAGAAAAAAAAGAAAGGGGGATTCTCCCAGGCGATCCAGGCGATTAAAGAGGTTGTCTATGGACTGGCTGCTCATGATTCAGCACGTTTTGCGCTGAAGACCAGAGCGAGCATGGAGCATCTCTTCATTCTCATTACCATGGGAGATATGCTGGGTGTCCCTATTTTGCCTCCGTATTATTCGCTGCGATTGTTGCCCTACGTGGTTCCTCAAATTTCCACCTGGAAACGGAGAATGTTGAGGGAAAAAGATTTAACGGATGCCCTGGCATAAAAGGATAAATTCGAAGCACGAAATCCGAATTTCGAAACAATTTCGAATTACCAAAATACGAAACGAAACATCATTGTGGTCATTTGGACATTAGAAATTCGGATTTGTTTCGGATTTCGATATTCGGATTTAGGATTTCATAAAGAGGGGGTGATTCACATTCCATTAGCAGATATATTCGAAAAATACCCGGATCGGCATTACATCATGTTTGGTGGAAAGGGTGGATTGGGAAAGACCACTTTTTCTGCTGCCACAGCGTACTACCTGGCAAAAAAGGGGAAGAGAGTATTAGTTTTTTCCGTTGATCCCCAGGCATCTCTGACCGATATCTTTAAGAGGGATATCTTTGGTAAGGGACCGACAGAGATCATTCCGAACCTCTATGCCCAGGAAATCGATGCTGACCGTCGTATCAAGGAGTATCAACAGGAGATTCGGCAGAAGATCTTTGATATGTACGGTATAGATAAGATTCCGGAAGAGATAGAGAGCTACATCCTGGCCGCTGCTGCAGAGCCTGCAATGGAGGAAAGCGCCATTTTTGATGAAGTGGTCGATATCGTGATCAAGGGTGGCTACGACTATTACATTTACGACTTAGTACCGTTGGGCCACGCCCTTTACTATCTGAGCATGGCATCGGTCTATGATGCCTGGATTGGTAAGATCACCGGCCTCCGGGAGCAAATGAGGGAATATGATAAGGCCGCAGCGGTGATCCGTCGGGAGAAGGAATTGGATGAAGACGCCATCTTGAATGAACTCCTTTATATCAGAGACCGTATCAACAAATCCTCGAGTATCTTGACCGATAAACAAAAGACAGCATTCTTTTTCGTCATAACAGCTGAGGAGATGATCATCAAGGACACCCTAAAAGCGGCAGAACTTTTTGCTAAGTTTGACGTTCCTTTAAGTGGATATATCATCAATCGGGTTCTGCCTCTTGGATTGAAGGACCAAAATATTCCGGAATATTTAAAAAATCGTCTCGTGATGGAGGAACATTACCTGAAGGTGATTGACACCACTTTTGGTAAACAGATTTTGGCATCCGTTCCCGAAATGGAGAGGGATGTGACCGGCCTTCCAATGATTGAGAAGATGGCGAAAGCCATGTTTGGGAATTTTTAGCCAATAGCTGATAGCCCTCACTTCCCCCTCTCCCCTCGCGGGAGAGGGATGGGGTGAGGGGGGAGTTAGACCGTGGACCAGATCACCATTAATATGAAAAAATTCTTGAAGGATCGCCCCAAGCTGAAATATATCTTTTTTGGAGGAAAAGGAGGGGTGGGGAAGACGGTCATGGCAGGAGCCGCAGCCCTCTGGTCAGCTAAACAAGGGAAGAAGACCTTGCTCGCCTCGACCAATCCTGTTCACAGCCTTTCAACCCTCTTAGAAAAAGATGTCTTTGGAAAAGCGGCTGTCGTCTGCGACGAAGAGAAATGCTATGCCTTTGAGATCGATACACGGGATACCATTGAACGCTCCAAAAAAGAAATCCGCGAGAAGATTAACTGGTTCCTTAAATTTGCGGACATAACGACAAAAGCAGAAGATTTTATCGAGTCGGCTACCATGAATCCTGCCTTCGAAGAGTCGGCTATGTTTGAAAATATGGTGGATCTCATGTTCAAGGATGAATATGATTTTTACGTCTTCGATACTGCTCCCACAGCGAATGCGAGGCGTCTCCTTGGAATGTCCAAAGTCTATTCCCTCTGGGTGGAGAAGATGCTGAAGAGCAGAGAGGAGGCAAAATCGCTGAGGGAGATGCTTTCCTTCTCGAAAAAAGAAAAAAAGGACCCTCTCCTGGATTACTTATTAAATTTCAAGGACAGAATGGGTAGTGCCAAGAATCTTTTAACCGATGATGCTCTCACCGCCTTCTTTTTTGTAACACTCCCGGAAAGCCTTCCCATCGCTGTGATCACCCGATTCATCAATTGGTTCCATGAATTTGGAATTCCAGTGGGTGGCGTCATCGTCAATGGATTGATTCAAAAAGATAAGGTTGGAAAAGATACTGTGGAGTTCGTCCTCAACCGGGTTAAGATGCAGGATGAACACATGGAGGAGATCTGGAAGATATTCGGTGATAGGGTGAGGGCCGTTGTTCCCCTCTTCGAGACAGAAGTCAAGGGAGCGAAGATGCTCAACCGGCTGGTGGATCATCTTTTTGTGTAGGAATCTCTTCCCGTTTTAACCTTTAAACTAAATTTTTTATTCTCCTTTAATCGACTAATCTAACCATTCATTTAAATTCCAGGTTCATTGGGGAATTCTGTGAGTATAAGCACAGAATGACGCTTTACACCTACAAGTCTTCGCTCAAAGATAATACAGGATGATGAAGATTACGGGTTGAAATGGAGTATAACGGCTGAGTGCTTGAGAAGGGCCAAAGCCATTAGGTGTTAACCTCAAGCACTCTGTTAGCCGTCCGTTGCAGGCGGTATTTAAATAGAGCCGTCGCATTCATTCCATTTACATCGGCATCTAATTTAAAACTTCATACCTTGATAAACAATCTTTCCATTAAGTATTGTCATGAGGACTTTGAGCACTTTTAACTTTTCTGGTTCTGGCTGGACGGTGTAAAGATTCTGCTCCCATATGGCTAAATCGGCAAATTTCCCTTCTTCAATGGAGCCTTTTACCTTTTCCTCAAAGGCGGCATAGGCCGCTGTGTGAGTATAAGCTCTGAGGGCCTCTTTCATGGTGATCGCCTCCGAAGGGGCAAGGACCTTTCCATTTTTAGTCCTTCTTGTTACAGCACCGATGAAACCCCAGAAAGGCTCAAAGTCGTCCATGGTGACCGGAACATCGGAGCTGAAAGCGACAGGGATACCTCTATTCAAAAAAGATTTATTGGGGATAGTTCGGTTGGCGATCTCATTTCCCATTAGCTTCTGGAAATTATCCCCAAATAGATGAATCCAGGACGGCTGGACACTGGCAACAATCCCCAGCCTTTGCATCCGATCCATATTACGCTGGGTTGGAAAATTGACATGTTCGAGCCTGTGCCGACGTTTGGCAGGAGAAGCCTCTGTAAGAGACTTCTCGAAGGCGTCCAGGCAGATATCCATCCCCTCGTCCCCTTGGGCGTGGATGGAGATCTGCAACCCGGACTTGTGAAGAACTTCCACAATCTTATTCAATTCTTCCGGCTTGTGCAGTGGAAAAGCTCGTTTACTTCCTAACTGGCTTTTGTCGTACATTAAGATTGTTCCCGCAGGCGCACCTCCATCAATGGCGAGTTTCCAACCGCCAAAAGTACACATGGGGTTGTGAAAATGGTGGTGGAACCCCGCCATTTTTCTGGCCTGCTGGAACGATTTGATGTATTCCAGGATATATAGGCGCACGGGAAGGATCTGCTTCTCTGCCATCTGCTCGTAGATCTTTGTACGCCCACGCATGTAGACGATGACATCCTGCACGCTTGTGATCCCAAAAGGCAAAAAGAGGTTAGCAGCATAGCGAGCAGCTTCTTCATGCTGTTCCGCCGACAGTGGGGGGGCAGCGGTTCGGACCAAGTCTTGGGCGGGGTATTGAAGCAGGCGTCCTGTCGGCTCTCCGGTTTTCTCATCCTTTTCAATCCTTCCTCCATAGGGCTGAGGAGTCTGTTTGTCCACCCCTCCAAGTTTGAGCGCCAGGCTGTTAACCACAGCATACTGCCCACCAAAATGAGGAAGATAGACAGGGTGTTTGGGGCTTACCTCATCCAATTCCCACCGGGTGGGACTATCTTTAATGCCCATGGGAAAACCCTGGCAGCCATAAATCCATTCCCCTTTTGGTATGGCCGTAGTTGCCTCTCTTACGACCCTCAAGAGATCCATCTTGTTTCTGACTTTTGGAGGCCGAATGTTGACCCGGTACTTCAACATCTCTCCGAAAACCATCATGTGGTTGTGGGCGTCAATAATTCCAGGGGTAACCGTCCGCCCCCTCAGGTTGATTACCTGAGTTGCCGGGCCATTGAATGAAGAAACCTCCAGGTCTGTGCCCACCTTCTGGATGATCCCCTTCGAAATAGAAACTGCTTGAGCGATTCGATCATTGAGATCAACAGTGAGGATGTTCCCGTTGTGAAGGATGAGATCCGCTGTTCCGCTTGGATTGATGGATAAGGTTGAAGGTTTTTCAGGAACTTTACCTGCTGTGGCGCACCCTGTCAAAACACTTGCAATAACTCCACCTGAACCCTTCAAAAATTCTCTTCTTGAAATCGCCATTTCTCCCCCTTTCAACTTGATTGAACTTGATGGATAAGACGGAAAACTATTTTTGCAATTTCCCAAGCCTGGTGAGCGTTTACAGGGTAATATGCAGCCGTTCCTTCATCTTTTGAGTTAACCACATCACTCAATGTAGCACATCCTGTAAGGCATACTAGCAACGCAAGAAAAACCGGAATCTGCGTCCATTGTTTCTTCATCTGCATACCCTCCTTTTTCACCTATTCTCAATGTTCGAAAGATCCTAACGGATAAACTGCAATAATAGTGCCAATTATCCTCCACTATTATAAGCATTTATAATCATTAGATTTTCAGAAAAACATCTTTTAGCAAGAATTCAAAATGGAAAATTCTTGACCATTGAAATTTTAGTTTTTTTATTCTTTCTAAATTTGGATAGAGAAAACAATAAGAACTTAAGGTGAGGTGCTTCTGGATTTTGGTATAAGTTATTGCACACCTGAGCAATGGCAACCGAGGAAGAGAGATTATCTAGTTGCAAGCATGAAAGTAAAGATGGGCCTCCATTAGAAAGAGCTGATTTTTCATACTCCATTTTAATCTCTCATTGTCAATTACGGTTTGTACTATATGCAATTTTAGAATTTTTAAGTAAGCAAAAGTACAGGAAGTTGTCCTCGGAAAAGCACAGCCTTACCCAAGTATGGTGGATTTGATTGTAAGATGCGCCGTTTCATCCCACGATCAGCAGGGCAACGTAGGGAACGACATTGAACACTACGAAGACAATTTTGAATAACGCGAAGAACGAGTAAATCACCACATTGTAGGCATCCCGAGACCTGCTAACCATTACTGATGCAAACCTACACTTTTCAGCCTACCCTGTCAAATCATACTTTCGGGAGAAACATTACATCTCTGACCCCCGGTTTGCCTAAGAAATAGGCAGGCAGACAGGCCATGAATCAATATGGTACACCCCAAAGACTGAAGATTTCTTTTCAAAAGGTATAGGGTTATTGCCTTCTCCTTCCGAGTAGACGCCTCTCCCCAGAAGATGCCCTCTGAAGGCTTCACCCAATAATCAGCAGATCCTCCTCGAAAAATAGGAGAGTCCCGATTTTGAAGGATAAGTCTATTGGGCTAATTAAATGGCTTATGGCAGGATTGGAGCATTTACTTGGACGCCTCTGCATCAAAAGAAGAATTAGGAGGAGTGCTATTACTGTCCGCTCTTTATATGGGGGCAGAGGTAATGATTTCGGAACGCTAGAGTATAACGCTAAAGCGCAGTGCACACCTTGTTCTTGGGCCAATAGCGGTACGTCCAGTCGCACACCTTTCTCTCTCGTCACGCACCAGTGACATAGCCTCATTGGGACACTCCCCTACGCAAACGCCACATCCTATGCAGGCCTCCCAGTTTGCAACGGCTATGCCATCCCCCTGGATGGCCTCGAACGGGCAGGCGTCCTTAGAGGTAGCGCATGCTACGCAAAGTGTTCTCTCCACCTCTGCGACATAACCCGATGAAGCCATCGGTGGTGGCCCATATTTTTCACCATTGCCTCAATACCGCCACAGCAACACTTGCAGCAATTGCAAAATGAAAGAGAACCTTGTATTTTATGAAAAAAGAATTCTATTTTGAAATGAACCTTCACTTGCTCGACGATTTTCTAAAAAATTTTTTCGTGCATTTTAGAATAGCCTTGAACTCTCTCTCCTTCATGTGATATCGATATACTAAATCGGTCGGGACATATACTGGAAAAGACAATTTATCATCCACCTGGGGGAATTTAATGGACCTTGTAGTAAAGGATGAGCACGTTCAGATCGATAGACTTAAATTGGGATCCTTCGATACTAATAGCTATATATTGACCTGCCCCCTAACTGGAGACAGTGTGTTGGTGGATGCTCCTGCAGAAGCCTCCGAGATTTTGAAGGCGTTGAAAGAGACTAATCCTAGATACATATTAATAACCCATAACCATATGGATCACCTTGGCGCACTTTCTGAGATAAAGTCCAAGCTAAGGATTCCCGTTGGCGCTCATCGCATGGACGCGAAAGGTCTGCCTCTACGACCAGAAATTCTCCTTGAAGGCGGTGAAAAAGTGTCCTATGGAAATACAAGCTTGAAAGTCCTTCACACGCCCGGTCACACCCCCGGCAGTTTGTGCTTTTTAATGGGAACCCATCTTATTGTGGGAGATACTATCTTCCCTGGTGGTCCGGGTAAGACTAAGTCGCCAACTGATTTAAAGCTAATCATCGGATCCATAACCAGTAAGATATTTGTCTTACCTGATGATACTGCGATATACCCTGGTCACGGCGATTCCACCATATTAAGGAAAGAAAAGAAGGAATTTTCTATCTTTTCCTCCCGCTCCCATGATCCTAACCTGTTCGGAGACGTGCTTTGGCTTTCATCCTAAGCATTTTTTAAACGGACTACCATAATATCTCTACTCGGTGGAAGGCCTCCGCCAGATGAGAGTCCTCTCCCTCTGCTAACGACCTATATCTTTCCCTTAACCGTTCTTCCAGCTCTTGGGGTGGGATGTGTCCTACCTGACTCTTATGACACCGCAGCGCGGTCAGCTTCAAATGAAAAGTCTCAGTGATATCGGAACGGTAATTTACATCCTCCGTTCCCCAGAGCAATACCTCCTTGACCTTATGAGGATAAAGTCCTTCTCTCATCAAATCTGGGTAAGAAAGGAGATCCCTGGCATAGGGGAAGATGGCGTCTAGGGTAACTTGTCCGGTAATTCGATGATCCCGGTGCCAAACATAGCGTCGGTAGGGGTCAGCAGTTACAATGGTCTCAGGCCGATATGTCCTTATGAGCCGGACGATCTCTTTACGAAACTCAGGGTTATCCTCCAAGCCCTGATCGGGATGGCGCAGAAATATGACCTCCCTCACACCCAGCAAGTTGGCTGCAGCGATTTGCTCCTCCTCTCGAGTTTTGGCCAGTTCCTCCGGCTTCGCACTGGCATCACTCGTGCCTTTGTCGCCATTGGTGCACACCACATAAACGATCTCCTTCCCCTGACTCACCCAGTGAACGATGGTTCCGGCCACTCCATATTCTGCATCATCTGGATGAGGCGTAACCACCATCACTTGAGCGATCTTTGTTTTCATGAACGGATCTCCTCTGTGTGAAATTTTAAGAATTGTATAATATCAAACCGATTGTTACAATTACTCTAAGACATTTCAGCCAAAATGAGCAATCCCACTTATATCGTCCGAAATTATCATTCTGAGGATCTCGACAAATTAGTCCAACTGGGGACTGAAGTCCAGGCACTAGGGCAACGCTGTTGTCTAATCTCACCGTTAGACTTGATTGAGAGCGTGGGTCAACCGAATCAATCCTCTAAGAATAACGTGTTTATAGCGGAGAGGGCAGGAGAAGTTGTTGGCTGCGCAGATGTAAGGCCTGAGTTAAAGATCGGGCGGGTTGTTCTCAGATGGCTATTGCAACCTAAACATCGCAGAAGAGGGCTAGTCGGAAAGCTTGTTGATCGCGCCATCTGCCGTGCTAGAGAATTGGGTATAATGACCATCCATGCAAATATTTCGCAAGATAGCCCAATGGCTAAACAGCTTCTCACCCAGATGGGTTTTACATTCATCCGCCGATTTCTTGAACTCAAATTGGATCTTTCCGAGATGCATTTCCCAGAAATCAGCAAGATTGCCCCTCGATGCCGCCCCTTGCAACCCAGCGAGATAGAAAGATTGACTCAACTTCAGAACCGTTCCTTCACCGGCGCTTGGGGGTACAATGCCAACACTGTTGAAGAGATAATTTACCGAATCAATCTTCCCAATTGCTCCCCGGAGGACATAATTTTGGCCTTCGATTCGGATAAACCCATTGGCTATTGTTGGACGAGGATAAACTTTTGGGAAGACAAAGCTCCGGGTGAAGCTACGGGTCGCATCTACATGTTGGGCGTGGATCCAGATTACCGATGGAAAGGGTTAGGCAGGCAACTTCTGCTTGTTGGACTCTCCTATTTGAAGAACAAAGGTCTCCGAGTTGTTGAGTTGACAGTGGATAGTGGGAATAAAGTAGCCTGTGCTCTTTACAAGTCGGTGGGATTCAAGCTCTGGACAAGCAGCCTGTGGTATGAAAAGAAGCTGGACTAAGCCTGCCACGGCTCATTTGTCGATGAATTTTATTAAACCCAAAACTCTTGTGTTCCTTTGCATGCCTTAGCAGAGGAATCCCTCAGAGTGCTTCGGTATTCTTCAATGATTGCTTCGGTGATATTTGACCAGCTATACTGGGTTACGGATGCCCGGACCGAGCCAACAAGATCTGTGTTCCCTTTTGCCGTTGAAAGAAGCCGAGCGATGTTATCCGCAAGACGACAGGGATCGTTATCTATCACGACATATCCTGTCTCACCATGCCGAATAACACTTTCGGCACACCCAACCTTCGTGGCTACGACCGGTGTTCCACAGGCAAGGGATTCCAAGACCACTAACCCAAAGCTTTCATAATAAGATGGGACAACAGATAAATCAGCAGCACTGTAAAAGAAAGGCAACATTTCCTGTTTAACCAAGCCGAGAAAAATAACTGACTCATCGATCTTTAAGCTCCGTGATAGGCTCTTCAACCTTTGCATTTCTGACTGGCTATGTTCGTCGCCGCCGATCACAACAAGCTTGGTTCTTGGCTTCCGTTCCAGATATGTCATGGCTTTCAACGCGTTGTCTATGCCCTTTAGTGGAACAATCCTTCCCACAAATACAATGATGCTCTCACCATTTAAACCAAGATAGCATCGTGCAATTTCTCTCTTGATGGGTCGAAACAAATCCAAATTCACGCCACAGGGAATAACGCTAATCGTCTCAGGGGCGGCATCGTAATAGTCGATAAGATCCTCTTTTCCCTTCTCGGTAGAAGCAATAATACGGTGGCAATCCCTGACCAGTTCCTTTTCGGCGTTGATACGAACCTCGGGTTCATCCTCCCCGATACCGATTGCATTCTTAACCGCCCCCAGGGTGTGGAACCCCATAATATGAGGGATGCACCACCACTGCTGTAGCCATTTCCCAGCCAAACCCGAAAGCCAGTAATGGCTATGTATCAGATCATATCGAAGCCCGTTCTGCTTCCTGAAATTTTCCAAGTCGTGAGCGAAATCCCCAAGATGATAATAGATTGCCGACTTCTGTGTCTCTTCTTCTCCTGCCTTGAGATGGATCAGTCGCACATTTTGCCCCAATTCTACGATCGGATCATGTATTGGCTCATGAAGACGAGTATAGACATCGACGAAATGACCTCGCCTCCCGAGCTCACAAGCTAACTCTCGTATGTAGATGCTCATGCCTCCTGTATTTTCTCCACCCACTTGGCCCAAAGGACAACTGTGAATGCTGAGCATCGCCACCTTCAATTCATATCCCTCCCGAATCCTCCTATTGCTACTGCCAAACCAGGTGCCACCCTCTTACTTTCATTCATTTAAAAGTTATCTGGCAACCGGACAGAGCAATTTCTTTGCCTCCTAAGCGATGTTTGTACTCTTCGGCTCCCTTTAGAAAGTCAAATTTACCCCTTCCTCTTTCGACACTGTCTTTGATACACAAGATTTTTGAAATTAACCCTATGCCTAAAAAGCGATATTGAAGATCATAACCATTATTATAGAGAAACACCGTGTTATGGTAGTCAAAACAGATCACCGCGGCTGCAGGTAATGCATTGAGTTCCAGGATACCAAGCCTTAGGAGTCCTGCTTGAGCCATAGCCTTCATTAGCGACGTGAAGAAGGATTCCATCCGGGCAGTCAAAAAAATCGCCTTATCCTGCCTGCTTTCCCGGAAGAGCCTCAGAAAGATGGCAATGGACTTTGAAACAGACTCGCTATCTTCAATCATGCGGTAATTTACGTCACCCGCTTCCCACAATCTCTTCAATTTGCGCCTAACTTCATGCCGCTGCTTCTGGGTCAATGATCCTAAATATTCCTGCCAGCTAGGGGGCAAATCCAACTCCAGAGAAACGTCCTCCACGTTGCAAGAGACTTCATATTTGCGGTCTCGGGCAATATTTATAAGATGAGTAAGCACAGTCGAATTGGGCCTCAAGGGCCTCAGATTCAGCCGGCGGATGTCCCTCCGCCTCAAGTCATCAAGCAAGATGTTGAAAAAATCAACTTCCCTCCCTTGAACAATCATAAAGTCTAAATAGTCACAAACATCGGCGCTACCGATGAAAAAGGCCTCACCTCCCCTTAATAGAAGTGGAGCAATCCCGATGAGGGTCCCTCCTTGTCCTTGTCTGACAGCGCCCAAATAGAGCTCGGCTCCGAATCCGAATTCATGCCACCAGACTTCGAGCCAAGGTGGCAAAGTGAAGATACAGTCCCACATCGAAGGATGCGGGGATTCGAGCCAATAAGAAGTAAGGCTGTCACAACTCTCCAAAGTAATATTATAACCTGGTTTCCCCATCGATTAGATCCAACCATTACCCCCATGATGCACCATCATTCATAACCCATCTGATCTGTTCATCAGTCTCCAGAGCGTGGGGGATGTATTTTCTCGTCCAATGGATTGCTGCCTCACTCGATAAACTGAGAATCTGCTTCGCAAGATAAGCCACAAACAGACCTGTCCTTCCTAACCCAGCATGACAGTGAATCACAATATTCTGTCCGGCTTCCGCCTGCTCGACCGTTTTCTTGACTGCCTCTTCAAGATCTTCTCTTGAAGGCACATCAAAATCGGGGATGGGGAGATGAATGACCTGAAATCCTTCCTGCAGATAGAGAGATTTCAAGTTCCGTCCTGTCCTTTCCGTGCACTCTTCCTCTTCAGCGAGGAGAACAATAAGAGAACCCTTTTCTTGCTTGAATTGGAGAAGAGAATCCCCTCGAGGGTCATAAACCGAAAAAGGCATCGGACTCCGAAAGATACGACCGGGCAAATGGAATGGTAATTCTGTTAAAGACACCGACTCAGCCTCCTGCATCCCATCTCGATTGGATAAGTATAACCCAATTCAAGAAATTATCTCATCTCCGCCACGAGTTATTCAAATCGATCCAGGGGCGAAGGATTGTAAAGACATAAGGCTCGTTCAATTCCGGAACAGGTTCATTTAACTCAAAAACATCAATTCTCACTTGTTGTCTCTCCAATGAAACTTCTCATCCTCTTTGCCTTGGTGACTAAGTCAATGGATTTTCCACTAGAATTGATTTCTTGTTTTCTGTTCCTTTAATATCAATCGCTTTTAATAACCATTATAAAAGAATCTTAACATCTTGGGGAACGTTTTTTTTACTGAGAAGAGGGTGGAGATTCTCAGAATGCGCTGTTGGACTTTAAGGTCCTATCGATTACCAGTTGCTCTTGTATAGAGGGAAGAAATCCAAAATTCACGACTTCAGGGAAAATTACCACAGGAATCCCAGAAGAACCAAATTCCAATTATTAAACACCAATTACAGATAAATTACCCATGGCCGTTTGGGCACCCCGTCTGCCGATAAAAGGGCGGAAGGCAGGTGGTAGACAGGGGGAACGCACCCTACGATCCTTAGGGTTTGTCATTTCCCGTTAATCCGTTATAATATTTAGTATGAAAGTAAGGGAAATCTTTTCCAAGGCCATTTTGACCAAAACGGCGATCTCCAGTTTCGATTACTGTATCAACCCCTATGTTGGATGTGGTCATGGTTGCCGGTACTGTTATGCCAGTTTCATGAAGCGGTTCACTGGTCACCTGGAACCGTGGGGGGAGTTTGTCGATATCAAGGTCAACGCTCCTCAACTCTTGAGAAAACAGTTGAGGAGAGCGAAACCGGGGGTCGTTGCTCTCAGCACGGTGACCGACCCCTACCAACCACTGGAAAAAAATTACCAATTAACTCGAAGATGTCTGGAGGCTCTTCTAGAGCATCAGTTTTCTATAAATATCTTAACTCGTTCCCCTCTTTGTCTGAGAGACATCGATCTATTTAAACAGTTTAGGAATATCGAGGTTGGATTCTCTGTTACGACGCATGATGAAGCTATCAAAAAGATTTTTGAACCCTATTCACCTTCGATCCATTCCAGAGTTGAGGCACTGAAAGCTCTTCGCAATCAAAAAATCGGGACATACGCTTTTATTGGGCCCATGCTCCCGCTGGATCCCGAACCTTTGGTAACGATGTTAGACGGTTTGGTCGATGAGGTTCTCATCGACCGGTTGAATTACACAAATAAAGTGAAATCACTCTATCGCAAAACCAAGCTGGATAAATATTTGGAAGAGGACTATTTTCATTATGCTGGATTGGAGCTAAAGGAGCGTTTTGAGAAAAAAGGAATTGAAGTGTCGATGTGCTATTAATCCCCCCTCGCCCCCCTTTAGTAAAGGGGGGTATGGGGGGATTGGATAATGAGGAAACCATGACGATTGGAAGATTTGGATTGAGAAGAAGAGATTACGACTTTCCACCCTTCAGGCCGCCCAGTGAGGCCAACAGCCTTCTCTTAAGAGTAACCCGGGGCTGCCCGTGGAACCGGTGCACCTTCTGCTCCATGTATAAAGCGACCAAGTTTGAGATCAGAGATATTGGAGAGATTAAGGCGGACATCGAAATGGCAAGGGAACTCTATGGAGATAGGGTCGGGACTGTTTTTATTGGTGACTCCAATAGTCTGACAATCAAGACGGATATACTCGTCGAGGTTTTAAAATCCCTCTATTCCTCTTTTCCGCATCTGGAAAGAGTGACCAGTTATGCCAGGGCGAAGACGCTGGCCAAGAAACCATTAGAGGATCTGGAAAAGATTCGTCAGGCAGGGTTAACGAGGCTCCATGTGGGTCTTGAGACCGGAGATCGAGATCTCCTGAAGGAAATTGAGAAGGGGGCCACTCCTGAAGAGATGGTCGAAGCCGGAAGGAAATCGAAGAAAGCGGGATTTGAATATTCTTTATATGTCCTGTTGGGAATTGGCGGTGAAGAAAAATGGGAGAATCATGCGAAAGGCACCGCAGAGGTACTGAATCAGATTGATCCAGACTTTATCCGAGTTCGGACTTTCATCCCCCAACTGAATTCAGCTTTGTATAAGGCCATGGAAGAAGGCCGTTTCCATTTGCCATCTCCTGAAACAATCCTGAAAGAAACAAGACTTCTTTTAGAGGACCTTCAGGTCACCTCTCAATTTTTAAGTGACCATATTTCCAATCTCCTTCCCCTCCATGGCAAGCTCCCTGAAGACAAGGGGAGAATGATCCAGATGATTGATGAAGCCTTGAGAGAATTGGAGAAAGATGAGAGGTTAAGGGAGGAGATGGAGATGAGGAGACATCTGACCAACCTCTAACACGAATGAACCGAATGACAACGAATTACACGAATATTCGTTAAATTCGCTACCATTGGTAAAATTCGTGAAAATTTATTTGTTACAGGTGGAGCAGCTCGTTGCAGCGCACCCGCCACAGGATGAGGATGCAGTGCTCTTGAACTTTCCCCCGCTGGAGAAAGCAAAAGCTGACATCATCCGGTTGACCTTTTTGCCTTTACACTTGGGACATACGATCTTTTCGGAAGAATTGAAGACCAGTTTTTCAAATTCCTTGTCACATTGACTGCAATGATATTCATAGATAGGCATCTCAGAGGCTCCTTTACGAGCAAATTGATCATTAGCGAATTATTCCCCCCTCACCCTTCCCCTCTCCCCGCTGGGGAGAGGGAGGGGGTGAGGGGAAAATCTCAAATATATTGGGCTATCAACCCTAATCATAACATTTTTTTGATCTGATCGGCAAGGAATCGGCATCTGGCAGTGGCCTTTACTTCTCCCTCCTCTTTTAATTCTGAGGAGACCCTATGGCAGACCTCCTCTGCCTTTCTCAAATAATCCCTTTTCAATTTTTTGTTCAGCCTGAGAT
>Ga0209286_1000191_pt1 | contig 14703 bp, 11 predicted proteins | sample PPLLak1March2015_2_FD_187250 | JGI IMG/M metagenome (GOLD analysis project Ga0209286, IMG submission 187250) | Freshwater sediment microbial communities from Prairie Pothole Lake near Jamestown, North Dakota, USA - PPLs Lake P8 Core (3) Depth... | ecosystem: Environmental > Aquatic > Freshwater...
GTTAGGGGAATTGGATTTCTTCTATGCGATGGCAAAACTGTCTATTCGTCTGAAGTCTGTTCAACCCCTTTTGAATGAGGAAGGGAGGATTAAGATGGGAGAGGTTAGAAATCCTCTCCTGACGCTTCAACGTGAGGATCAGGTGGTTCCCATTCACCTCCGGATGGGTGATGGGATTCGTGTTCTCATTGTGAGCGGAGCGAATGCATGTGGAAAGACAGTGGCGTTGAAGACATTGGGACTCCTCACTTTGATGGTTCAATCTGGTCTTCCCATCCCGGTGGCAGAGGGAAGCCAGATTGGGATCTTTCAGGACATCTTTGCGGTGATCGGCGACGAACAGAATATCGAAGAAAATCTGAGCACCTTCTCCAGCCATCTCCTCCATGTGAACCAAATCTTAGAGAAGGCAGGACCGCACTCCCTCGTCCTTTTAGATGAACTGGGAGTGGGAACCCATGCCCAGGAAGGATGTGCCCTGGCGATGGGTTTTTTAGATCGATTCCGAGAGAGTGGGGCCTCCATTGTGGTGACCACTCATTTTGATCAGCTGAAGGTCTATGGATATCTTTACCCAGACGTAGAGAATGTGGCGGTTGAGTTCGATGAGGTAACCTTGGAGCCTCGATATACCCTCGCCTATGGATCGTCAGGGTGGAGTAATGCCTTTTTAGTGGCCGAGAAGTTAGGGATCTCAGAAAAGGTTCTCGAAGCCGCTCACGCTCATCGAGATGGGAGTGGGGAGGAAGTCACCCGAGCCCTGGAGACATTGGAGAGGTTAAAGTCTGACACAGAAAAAGAGCGGCTCGAGTTTTTTAAGATGAAGGAGGAGGTTGGGCTTGAACGTCAGAAGCTAAAGAGCCTCTTAGAGACCCTCAAGCATAGGAGAGGCGATATTTTTTCAAAGGCAGAGGAGAAGGCGAGGAAAGCAGTCCAAAAGGTTGAGGAGGAATTGAAGGAATGGGCTCGTCGCAGCAGGGAGGAGAAGAAGAAGATTTCTTTAGGCCTCCAGCGCAAAGAACTTCAGGAGATAAAAGAGAAGTTTTTCCCTTCCAACAGGGGAAAAGGATATCCGGCCGTCTCGGGTGGCTTGAAGGGTGGGGAACATGTTAGAATTGAGAGCCTTCGGAGCATGGGGGTTCTGACCCATATAAAAAAACGGGTGGACCAAGCAGAAGTCCTGACCGACAAAGGCAAAGTGAAAGCCCCCCTTTCTGAAATCGTTCAGGTAACGGAGGAAGAGGAAAAAAAGGAAACGGGGATTCAAAAAGGCCACCCCTATTTCAAGGGGGAGATTCAGGAACCTCGTTCACAATTAAATGTGATCGGTCTGACCGTGGAGGACGCCCTTCCCAAGGTCGATAAATTTATCGATCAAGCCCTCCTCCATGGGCTGGAGAAAATCCATATACTCCATGGGGTGGGTTCTGGGAGGCTACGGAAAGCGATCGGTCAATATCTGAATGGACATCGCGCTGTAAAAAATTTCTCTCCGGGAGAGACGATGAGGGGCGGTCGTGGAATAACGATTGTAGAATTGAAATAACCCTTGTTAGAAAAAGCAGGGTTTTCTTACGGGGTAAATCGTTTGGCTGTTGGGTTTCTATCCGAAGAGAAGGTTTCAGAAATTCGTGATCGTTCCAACATCTTGGAAATCATTTCGGACTACGTCGCTCTTAAAAAAACAGGAAAGAACTATAGGGGACTCTGTCCATTCCATTCCGAAAAGACCCCTTCTTTCATGGTCAATGAGGAGAAACAAATTTTTCACTGTTTCGGCTGTGGAGAAGGGGGAGATGTCTTTACCTTTTTAATGAAAGCAGGACATTTCTCTTTCCCTCAGGCGGTGGAGGAATTGGCGAGGCGCTATGGGGTGAAACTTCCTTCCCGTGAACTTTCCGCAATCCAAAAAAAGGAGATGACCAAAAAAGAGGTCCTCTTCCAGATTAATCAGACCGCCTCGGAATATTTTCATGATCTCCTGACCCAACGGCGAGAAGGTGAGGGGGGGAGAAGGTATTTATCTCAAAGAGGGATCAGCCAGGAGATCATTTCTGAACACCGGTTGGGGACCTCCACTGACCGTTGGGATGGACTGGCTCAGCATCTCCAGGGGAAAAAGGTTTCTCTCGAACTGGCCTGGGAATTGGGTTTAATCTTTCCTAAGAAAAAAGCCGGACCCTCGACTCTGCGAGAGGGTTGGTACGATGCTTTTCGGGGGAGGATTCTCTTCCCCATTTTCGACCTCCATCAACGGGTGGTTGGATTTGGGGGAAGGATCCTCAAAGAAGGTCAGCCCAAATATCTTAACTCTCCTGAGTCGAGTATCTATCATAAAGGAGAAACCCTCTATGGCCTCCAGGTGGCCAATCGATATGCCGTGGAGAAGGATTGTGTTATCATTGTTGAAGGCTATTTTGATCTGTTGACCCTGCACCAATATGGATGGAAGCATAGTGTTGCCACGTTAGGAACGGCGCTGACCACACGACATATTCAAACCTTAAAACGGTATACAAAAAATTTGATCACCCTCTTTGATGCGGATCAGGCAGGGGTTCAGGCCGCTCTTCGCTCGCTCCCCCTTTTTTTAGAAGAGGAGGTGTCTGGGAATACGATCCTTCTCCCGAAAGGAGAGGATCCAGATGGGTTTCTGAGAAAAGGGAACCCGGAAGACTTCCTGAAAAAGGTGGAACGTCCCATTCCACTTATCGATTTCTATTTTGATCGGTTGGTGAAAACCCATGATTTGAAATCCATCGATGGGAAGGTTAAAGTGGCGAAGGAGGGGATGGTCCTCCTCGGTAAAATCCCTAATAAGATTCGAAGGGATTTTTATATAAAGGCTTTAGCCGAGAGACTCGAAATTCAGGAGTCCTTTCTGTATGAGATGCTCCGGTTCCCTTCCAAGGCATCCTCCAAGGGTGGAGAGGATTTAATAAAGTCGTCCGTGGAGAGGGCTTTTCCAAAGTCAGAAGAGATCGTCATCCGTCTCATGGTTCATCACCCCGAGTTCATTCCGATTCTTTCAGAAGAAAGAATCTTCAAAGAATTTGAAAGTCCAACCTTGCAGAAAATAGCCGAGATCCTAAAAGATTTTTATCAAAGGGAGGGAAGGCTTGATCTCCCAGAGGTCTTAGCCAACGTTGAAGAAGACCTCAAAGGAAGGCTGTGCGACTTTGCCTTCCGGGAAAGCGGACTGGAGGGGGTAGACCGGGGAAAGATCCTGCAGGACTGTGTCCAAAAGATTCGTGAAAAGAGGTTGAAAAAGGAGAAAGACGAGTTGCTGAAGAAGATCAGAGAGGCGGAGAAACAGCCAGAAGGGAAAAGGCTGGTCTCTCTTTTAAAGGAACACCAAGAACTGGCGAAGAGGAAGAAAGGCCTTCATAAGGATAGTTTTCGGGAAGATTAGGGGGAAAGGTCCATGGCCAAGGGAGGCAAGATCAAAGGGGTTGAACAATTGATTAATATGGAAGGGGAGAAGGAATTTCTTTCCTTCGATGAGGTCAATGGTATCCCTCCCAACGATATCGTCTCCTCCGATCAAATTGACGATGTCCTGATGATGTTCGATGAAATGGACATTGATGTCGCGGATGACCTCCAGGGGTTGAAGGTGGAGGAAGAGAAGGCCATGGAGAAGGAGGAGGGGGAAGGCGATGAGTTGGAGATGGAGACCTTTGCCAGGGCCACGGACCCTGTCCGGATGTATCTCCGCGAGATGGGCTCTGTCTCTCTTTTGACCCGAGAAGGAGAGGTGGAGATTGCTAAAAGAATTGAGAGCGGGAAACGAGAAGTGTTGAGCGTCGTCCTGAACTGTCCTATGGCCGTCAAGGAGGTCATGAATCTGGGTAACGCCATTAAGGCAGGAAAGATAGAGATCCGGGAAGTGACCAATGAGATTGATGAGGAAGAGACGAGCTTTGAGGAAGAACAAATTCAAAAGAAAAAGATTTTAGAGCTGATCGAGCGGATGAAACGAAGAGATGAGGATGTTCGGCGGCTTCTGAAAAAAAGGTCGACCCCAAGAGGCAAGATTCAGAAACAGGTTAAAAAGAAACAAGAGGATATTTTAGACTGTTTTAATCAGATGAATTTGAGAGATGTCCAGATTAATAAAATTGTTCAGAAAATGAAGCAGATGTTGAACCGACTGGAAAAAGGGGAGAGCGAGATCGAAAAGGTTGAAGATAAGTGTGGGATTTCTATTCAGGAGGCGCGGTCCTATCTGAAGAGGCTGAAAACAATGACGATGAGTGAGAAGACACTCTTTCGAACTCGAAAATTGAGCAAAGCTGATCTCAAGGAGACGGATCGATTGGTAAAGAATGCCCTGAGAAAGATTCACAAGGTCGAGGCAGAATGTGGTCTCCCACCAGAAAAACTGAAAGGTGCCGTGAGGGCGATCATGGGAGGGGAGACAAAAGCCAAGGAGGCCAAGAGTGAACTGGTGAAGGCAAACCTGAGGCTGGTCGTCTCGATTGCAAAAAAATATACCAATCGAGGGCTTCAATTCTTAGATCTCATTCAGGAGGGGAACATCGGATTGATGAAGGCGGTGGATAAATTTGAATACCAACGGGGGTATAAATTTAGCACCTATGCGACTTGGTGGATCCGACAGGCCATCACACGAGCCATTGCCGATCAGGCTCGGACCATCCGGATTCCTGTGCATATGATCGAGACGATCAACAAATTGATCCGGACTTCCAGATACCTCGTCCAGGAGATAGGGAGAGAGCCCACTCCTGAAGAGATTGCTCAGAAGATGGACATGGCGTTGGATAAAGTGAGAAAGGTATTGAAGATTGCGAAAGAACCTATCTCCCTTGAGACGCCCATCGGTGAAGAAGAAGACAGCCATTTGGGAGACTTCATCGAAGACAAAGCGATCATTTCACCGCAGGAAGCTGTGATCAGCGCAAATTTATCAGAACAAACTCAAAAGGTGTTGGCCAGTCTCACCCCCAGGGAGGAGAAGGTTCTCAGGATGCGATTCGGAATCGGAGAAAAGTACGATCATACTCTGGAGGAGGTGGGGCAGGATTTTGATGTCACACGGGAAAGAATACGACAAATTGAGGCAAAGGCGCTGAGGAAATTAAGGCACCCCAGCCGAGCCAAGAAACTGGAAAGTTTTCTTGAAACATGATTAGTTCGTAGTACTTAGTTCGGAGTTCGTAGTTTTAAACCTTGAACCCCAAACCCAAAATTTAATTGCTCCGAACTCTCAACTCCGAACTAAGAACTCCCCTTTGGGGAATAGGGTTGACACTTTTTGGGGATAACATATAATAGTAAGGGTAGGGCCCATAGCTCAGCTGGAAGAGCCACCGGCTCATAACCGGTAGGTCCCTGGTTCGAACCCAGGTGGGCCCACCAAAAGAGGGGGAAAAACAGTTATGCACTCCTCAAGGATAAAAGAAGAGGTACTCCATGGGTCTGGACGAGAAGATGAGAGTGCGCCCCTTTGGTGCACTCTTTTTTTTGAGGACAATATGCTTAGGATTTATACCTGCAAAATTTGTCGGATAGGAGGTAACGGTTGAAGAAACAATTAGAACTCCTTTGGGAACTTCAAAAGATTGATCTCGATCTGAAGGGTATTAAAGAGGGGAGAGATCGATATCCTAAAGAGATGAAAAAGTTGGATGAGAGACAAAAAATCGAGAAGGAGAGGGTCCAGAAAGAAAAGGAGAGGGCTGAATCATTAGAGAAAACCCGGAGGCAGAAAGAAGGGCATCTCAATGTGGAACTTGAAAAAATCAAGAGAGCAGAAGGGAGGATGTCCGAAGTAAAAACCAACAAAGAATACCAGGCGCTCCTCAGCGAAATCGATATGATCAAGGAAGCGAATAGTCGGATCGAAGAGGAGATCCTCCAGGTCCTGGATGAAATCGATGAACTCAAAAAGGAGTTCTCCAAAAGGGAGAAAGAGGTGCGAATCACCCTGGAAAAAATTGAGGGGGAGCGGAAAAAAATTGAGGAAAAGATGGTCATTGACGATAGGGTCTGGAACGAACAAATGGAAAGAAGAGAGGTTCTTTCTAAACAGATTGAACCGAAACTGTTCAAACTCTATAGCACACTGAAGGATAAGCGAGGAGAAGTGGGGGTGGTCAATGTAAAGAATGAGACCTGTCAGGGTTGTTTTGTAAATGTCCCTCCCCAAATGTTCATCGAGGCCCAAAAGAACAATGCCCTCATTCGGTGTCCCCACTGTAATCGAATTCTTTATTGGGATGGAGCTCGAAGTAAAAAATGAAGGGCTTGAAATCGGGATATCGTTTGGTTCTCTTTATTGATGGGGCCTCGAGAGGGAACCCGGGAAGGGCAGCGGCAGGGATTTGCGTGATGAATGGAGAGGGAAAAAAGATTTCGGAGATGAGCCGGTATCTCGGGCACAGGACGAACAATGAAGCGGAATACTGGGCCCTTATTTTAGGGGTGAAAGAGGCCAGGCGATTGGGAGGGGATATTCTCCAGATCTTCACCGATTCAGAATTGGTTGAAAGACAAATTAAAGGGATCTATCGCGTGAAGGATTTGAATTTAAAAATCCTTCATAAAACAGTCATGGAAGATTTAAAAACATTTTCATCTTTTGAGATCGAATCCATCCCAAGGGAAGAGAATAAAGAGGCAGACCGTTTGGCGAATCAGGCAATCCAGAAGAGGATTGCAAAGGAAAAAGAAAGAGAGCCCAACAAAACTACGATAAGCTCTCTCGATTGTACACCTGCCTGCCCTGCCTACCGGCAGGCAGGCGCAGGTAGGGATTCCAAAAAATGATTGCAGGGATTTCTTCAGGTTTTCAGAAATCTCAGGAAAGGAGGGAATTCGAAGGGGAACAGATGGTCGCTCCTCCTGATATCTCGCAGAGCGGGAGATCGGGGAGGGGAGGAAAGTCCGAGCTCCACAGGGCAGGGTGGTCCGTAACACGGACTGCCCCCCGTGAAATGGCGGCAACGCCTATTTCACGGGGGAAAAGGAAAGTGCCACAGAAAACATACCGCCCTGTGAAGTAGGCTTTGCCGCCACTTCACAGGGTAAGGGTGAAAAGGTGAGGTAAGAGCTTACCAGTACCCTGAGCGATTGGGGTAGCTTGGTAAACCCCATCCGGAGCAAGACCAAATAGGTTCCGTTTTCCCCCTGTGGAATGGGCTTGACCGCCATTCCACAGGGGGGATAAGAATTGCCCATTCAAATTTGTCTCGAGGCAATTGCAGCGAGATAAAGGCGGGACGGGTAAGGTCGCTTGAGACCCTGAGCAATCAGGGCCCTAGATAAATGGCCATCCTCCTGATTTTTGCTGAAAGGCGGGAATGGGATGACAGAACTCGGCTTACAGTCCTCTTCGAATATCCCCTTTATATTATTGTCTTAGAATTTTGCGGGAGTATTTTTTATAAATTCTAAATTCGAAGCACGAAATCTTAAACAAGCACAAATTTTTAAAATTCAAAACATAACCTTGAAGTTTATTTTGATAATTGGAACATTTGGATTTAGAATTTGCCTGCCCTGTTAAGTACGCTTTGAGTTACTTCTGGTTGATGGATTGCGATCCGTCTGGAAAAGAAAAATCGTCAGTATCGGGGGAAATTACTTAACAGGGTAAAGATTTCGATATTCGGATTTCGAGTTTAGAGGTTTTGGACAACCTTTATGAAATATGGGATTAAAAACCGATGGTTGATTGGATGGATTGCTTTCCTTTTGATCTGGATGTTTCCCCTCTCAGCGTTCTGTCAAAAAGCTTCGATCAAAAATGTCAACGTGAAGGGGACGAATGCAGTCTGGAAGGTGAGTTTTGATGTTCAACACTGCTTTACAGAAAAGATGCAAGAGGCCATTCAGTCAGGAATACAGACGACGTTCACCTTTTATATTCACCTCTGTCAGAAGAGAAGTTGGTGGAAAGATCGGAAGGTGGCCTCTGTTGAATTTCATCACACGGTCCAATACAATCCCATTCAAAAGGTCTATCAAGTGGCATTGGGGGAAAACCGCTCCTCTCTGGGCGTTTCCAGTTTAGAGGAAACCAAGAAGTTGATGTCAGAAGTGAAAGAGTTGGAAATTCGACCTTCCTCTCCCCTCAACCCTGGGATCCCGACTTACTTTCGAATTAAAGCTGAGTTGGATCCAGTTAGGCTTCCCCTTCATTTAGAGTATCTCTTCTTTTTCGTCTCCTTATGGGATTTTAAAACCGATTGGCATATCGAACCTCTTCCACCATAAAAAATCCCCCTCCCCCCCGTTTGCTTCAGGGGGTGGGGAGATTAAAAGGGTTTATAAGAGAAGCTGGATAATGATGAAGAAAGAGCTTTCCCCTGAAGCAAGAAGACGACGCAATGAGTTCATCATCATCGGGATCATTTCCATCCTCATCCTTATCTTCACCACCATCGAGATGAAATTTCCCCAGATCGGGGGGAAAATCCCTTTCGCCAATAATATCATCATTTTCAGTCTCATCAATATCAACATCATCTTGATTCTCCTTCTCATCTTTTTGGTGATCAGGAATCTGGTCAAACTGATCTTTGAGCGAAAGCGGAAGGTTTTGGGAGCCAGGCTCAGGACAAAATTGGTGGCCGCCTTTGTCAGCCTTTCCCTCATTCCAACCATCCTTCTTTTTTTCGTGGCAGTAGGATTTATTACCAATAGCGTGGAACATTGGTTTAGCGCCCAGGTGGAACAGTCCCTTCAAGGATCCTTGGAAGTCGCTCAAACTTATTATCGAGATTTTGCCAAAAACACCGTTTCCACCGCTCAACAGATTAGCAAAACCCTTTCCAAGCAGGGTAGTTATAAAGGACCAAAAGAAATGAGCCTTTTGAGGGAGCAGCTCGAGATCAGACGGAAGGAGTACCATCTCAGCACCCTTGGGATATTTTTTAAGGAGGGGAGGAATACAATTAGAGTAGAAGACCCTTCACTTCAACCCTTTTCTCTCAATCTTCCAAGCGATTTATTAGAAGCAGGATTTTCAGGGAAAGAGGTTTCTCGAATCTTGTCAATAGGGGAGGGAGAGATCATTATGGGCATTGCCCCTCTCTTCAACCTTTCCGAAGGAGGGGAGGTGGTGGGAGTGGTGGCGGCCTCGCATTTTATTCCAAAAAGTTTAATGGTCAAGATGCGTGAGATCTCCCATGCCTTTGTGGAATATAAACAATTGAAGATTTTAAAAAAACCGATCAAGTTCAGTTACATGATGGCTCTGCTGATGGTCACCCTTCTCATCGTCTTCTCAGCCACCTGGTTTGGTTTTCATTTAGCCAAGGATATAACGGTTCCGATTAAAGATTTGGCAGAGGCCACTCACCGGATTGCTTCAGGAGACCTCAATTTCCGAATTAAGATGAAAGCGGCGGATGAGATCGGATTGCTTGTTCAATCCTTCAATCAAATGACGGAAGACCTTCAGGTGAGCCGCGCTGAGTTGGAACAACGAAAGAAGTATATGGAGATCGTCCTGAAAAATGTGGCCGCCGGAGTCATCTCCATTGATGAAGAAGGAAATGTGACCACGATCAACACTTCCGCAGAGGAAATGTTAGAAATCAAGGGCGAGGCAGTCCTGGATAAAAAATTTTCCGAGGCGCTGCCGAAGGAGTATGTGGAGCAATTAGAGCCTCTGCTGGGTGAGATCAAATCTTCGGGGTTGGATTCCATGGAGAGACAACTTACCGTAAATTGGGAGGGAAAATCTCTATCCCTGTTGATCAATTTGACAACTTTGAGGGATGAGGAGGGAAAACCTCTTGGTGTCTTAACTGTTTTCGATGACCTCACCCAGCTCATGAAAGCCCAGAGAATGGCGGCTTGGAGGGAAGTGGCTCGTCGAATTGCCCATGAGATCAAAAATCCATTAACCCCCATTCAACTTTCTGCTCAACGACTGAGGAAACGGTACCTGGAAAAACTTCAACCCGATGGGGCCGTCTTTGATGAGTGCACCCGGACAATCGTGAAACAGGTTGAAGAACTGAAGGGGATGGTCAATGAATTTTCGAATTTTGCCAGAATGCCGGCCTCTCAACCTACTCCCAATCAACTGAATGATATCATTCAAGAGACCTTGGTTCTTTTTAAAGAGGCCCATAAACGGATCAAGTTTGAATTCGTTCCTAATCACTTACCTGTCATGAATGTCGATCGGGATCAGATGAAAAGGGTGATCATCAATTTAATCAAAAATAGTCTTACCGCTATCGAAAATGAGGGGAAAATCAGAATCCAGACGAATTACGATCATAGATTGCAGATCGCTCGCCTTGAGGTGAGTGACGATGGCCGTGGGATCCCTGACGAAGACAAGGAGAGACTTTTTGAACCTTATTTTTCAACGCGGAAAAGTGGAATGGGGTTAGGGCTGACCATCGTCAACGCGATCATCTCTGATCACAATGGATATATCCGTGTCCGGGACAACAAACCCAGAGGCACAACCTTCCTCATCGAACTTCCTGTCCGCGTTTAACTACCAAATCGCAAATCGCCCCCTTCTCCCCCTCCCCCTTGATGGGAGAACCTTCTATTTCCCTCCCCCGTAAATGGGGGAGGGTGCGGGTGGGGGTGAACAAATCCTTTGATTTAAATCCATTTTTTCGTTAAAATAAATATAAATGGCCAAGGAGGTGATTTTTCTATTAACATAAATATTTGGCCTTATTATCACTATGCGTTTAGCCTGCCTACCGCAGGCAGGCGCTATGCCTGCCCGCCGAATAGATTATTGGGCTGGCGGGTTCTATGCGTGGTTTTGAAAGATGGCTGAAAAGTTGATTTGTCAGAACAAAAAGGCCTTCCATAATTACTTTATCGAGGAGACGTACCAGGCCGGGATCTCCCTTCTGGGGTCGGAGGTCAAGTCATTACGGGACGGAAGAGTGAACTTAGGGGACAGTTATGGGAATGTCAAAAGGGGTGAGGTTTTCATGGTCGATGTTCATATCAGCCCTTATCCCCAAGCGAACCGGTTAAATCATGATCCTTTAAGAACTCGAAGACTCCTCCTTCACAAGAAGGAGATTAAAAGGTTAATCGGTAAGGTGGAACAGAAAGGATATACCCTCATTCCGCTCAAACTCTACTTTTTGAACGGAAAGGTAAAAGTGGATCTGGGTCTCGCAAAGGGGAAGAAGCTTTATGATAAACGTGAGACCCTTAAGAAAAAGACGATGGAACGTGAGATAGAAAGGGGGCGAAAAGGGTTCGACGGGGATCGTTGACGTCAGGGTTGCATACCGAGGTCCCATTGGCTCGTAAAACAAATGGGATTAAACATAATCGCAACCAACTACGATTATGCCCTGGCTGCCTAAGAGCAGCCAGCGTCTCTCCTGTTCTCTCCTGTAGGGCAGGCAGGGATGTCAGAAAAACAGGATAGTTCCTCCCCGATGCTTATAGGGTGAGGGGCGAATCTCCATAAGCTAGTTCTTCCGGAATCCTGCCTGTGGGAGTTTGGAGGGGCGAAATTAAATCACAGGCTATGTATGTAGAAACTCTGTCGGAAGGTTCTCGGACGCGGGTTCGATTCCCGCCGCCTCCACCATTTTTAAAAAGAGAAGCCCTTGTAATTCAAGGGCTTTTTTATTTTGGTAGATCCAAAAGTAGCGTCGCTGGACCGTCGCTGGGAGTTATTCATTTAATCACCTTTTCAATTCTTGACTTTTTTGTCTATCAAACCGCAGATTAAGTGTTTCGGGCATGCTAATTAACAGGGGTGCCCTCAAAATAAGATCAATAACAATGAAGACAAGAAAGACGTATTGGGGCCCGATTCTATCCCAAATAACGCCTGATATAAGAGCCAAAGAGGCATTCAGAAGCATCCTAAAGAATCGTGTGATTCCCAGCCACCTGCCCATCTGCTCAGGAGGAACTAATTCCCTTTCCATAGCTGCTGAAATAGGTCCTCCAATGTAATAGAAACCCTGCAAGATACCAGCAGCTAATAAGAATGCTGGCTTTGGTGACCAAACAAGAACCAGATTGGAAATCCAGAAAAGCGGTATTGTCATGTACAGAACTTTTTTTCTTCCTATGTTATCCGCTAGCCTACCCAGAGGAATTGCAAAGATTATGGACGTCAGAGCAGAGCCCGTAACCATTGCTCCTAATATAAATTGGTCAGCTCCTTTAATCTCATGGGCAAACACCTGAGAGAAAGGAAAGACCATTGCTAGTGGCAAATGATTGGCGGATGCTATAATCAGCCATCTTTTTAGGTGGCGTCCCTCCTTCAATACTTGATAAAGGTCATGTAAAATGTCGGGCTTGGTCACACTTGCTATTATCCACTTCTTACTGGATAGCTGAGTCAATATGATAATGAAAGTGCTAACGGTAATGATTAAACTCAGAACGAACAAGGGTCTAATGCCGTTCGCATTTATACCCCCGAAGAGGGTGACTAACCACGCCCCCAGCATAGGGCCTGCCATCCCTAACAGACCCGCAGCAACAGTTTCACAGATTGTCATTCCAGTGGCTCTATCCTCGTTTGCCAGACAGTTCCCGCAAATTGTAGCACAGCTATGAACACTTACCGAAAACCCTAGCCAGTATGTAAACATCGCTATAATAGTAATGGGCCAACTCTGGGCTATTACATAGGTTAAATAAGAAATAATAAGCAACCCGATGCCGAAAAGGTAAATCTTCTTGGGGCCAGTCCTGTCAATGAACCACCCTGTAAGCGGACCAAAGATAGCGGCAGCAATCATACCTAAACTATTTATGAGACCTAATTGTGTAACCGTCGCTCCCAATACGACAATATAGATGGATAAGTAAGGAAAGACTATTTGGTAGGCAAGTCTATCGAGTGAGGTTCTTATGACAGTAATCTTCCAGTCCCGATGCTGTCTTTTGAGAAAGGCTGAGGCCTTCAAAGATAAAAATCGTCTTGAATTCATTGGCAATCCTTATTTTATATGCTGCCAGTTCTCAGGGAGTTATTGGGTTGGATTCCTGATCAAGAGCGGTCAATATGGAGGGTAAGAAGATAAAAGTTAATCACCTCCCTTTAAAATATTCCCGTCTACAAAAGTAAAAATGTATCAGGTATTATCCTCTCTCTCCTTTTTTTCCATTTTTGCCTACCCACTCCAGCCTGAGGATTCTCCAGAATAACTTCATCCATGATTTCTCCGCACTGGATGTATCTCTCAGCGAGCTTTGCCAGACCAGAATGCTTCCTTAAGGAGGTTTCTCAAATTATCTATTTTTTCCTTGGCGCTCGGGTTCATATTCTGGGTTTCATCCCTGATTTCTTGCAGGGCAGGCAGAAGAAACTCAAACCTTTTCTTCCATTCGTCATTTAAGGCCACTTGAGCATTGGAGAAAATCTCTTTGAGGTGGTCGAGAGCTTGGGTTGCCAAGCCGAAATTCTTCTCGGATAAGTGAATGCTAACTTGAGAAAGGGCGAGGGGCATTTCCCATAGCGATTCACGAGCCTTGACCTCGGCCAACTCCTTTTCCAGACTGTTAATTTTGGTTTGCATTTCACCTTTAGCCGCAGCCCATTCCTTCTCGGCATTTTTTAGCTTCATATTTTGCCAGCCATAGCCAACACCGAAAGCCACCACAATTAACACAATAATAATAATGAAAATCTTGAATTTCATTTCCATCCCCCCTTCCGTTTATGTTTCCTCAAAAGCTCATTCGTTCTAACCCATCTCATCGCTGGCAGGTAGTCAAGAAACTCTGCCTTATTCTTTCCTATCCTCCATAGAATATTTCACTGACCATCACGCTACCACAACGATGACACTTCATTTGATACTCTTGAATTGATTTTTCTCTTTTCATTGTAAGGTGATTTTTAAGAATTAATGGCTGGGTTGTCAAATATTTTTTTGTTGAGCTATTTACTTGTCAATCAATCAATCAATCAATTCCGAGATGAAAAGAAGTGAGAAATGAGATATAATTATAAATATAGATTATAAGAAGGAGATGAAAAGAGATGGAAAAGAAAAAGATCATTTGTCTATTTCTTTTTGTTGTTCTTGTTTTCGTTTTTTCTTCATGCCACCCTCGTCGTATTTCAGATATTAGACCTGCCATGACGAAAGAAGAAGTGGTTTCTTTATGGGGGCCAACAAACCTTATCACTCATGAGACTATTAATGGGACGGCTCTTGAAACATGGGAATATCATTTTACTACCTCTGATTCCATCTGTCGGGTCACTTTTGCTCAAGATAGAGTAACTGCTAACCCCCAATGCGATCGTCCTCCGGTGGGGGGATGGTATTATTCCCAGTCGGAGCAGACCAAACCGGGACCCCGTTCAATTGAGCGAAGTTTGATCCGTGAAGGTTTTTTTGCGATGAAGTTGGCTGAGGCACTAAAATTAGGACCGGTTAAGAGCGAGGAAGAAGCCGAAAATATGTTGGCTTTAATAGGAATTGTACCCAAAAACGGGTGGATTGCTGATTATCCGGTGACGCCTGATATTATAGGAGAACTGCAAAACGCTATCGCAGCGGCAGCCGATTCCGGCAAAATAGCGATGAACAAGTCTGAGGCAATCAAGGTGTTTGAGGGCCTCGTTATAGAAATCGAAAGTCAGTATGCCAGAGTTGAACCGCCCCCTAGTAGGCAACCCTATCCTGAACCATATTATTACCCATACCCCTACCCCTATTACTACAGATACCCCTACCCCTATTACTATCCATA
>Ga0209286_1000192_pt1 | contig 14701 bp, 14 predicted proteins | sample PPLLak1March2015_2_FD_187250 | JGI IMG/M metagenome (GOLD analysis project Ga0209286, IMG submission 187250) | Freshwater sediment microbial communities from Prairie Pothole Lake near Jamestown, North Dakota, USA - PPLs Lake P8 Core (3) Depth... | ecosystem: Environmental > Aquatic > Freshwater...
GCTAGGGGCTCGGGATGTAAATCAGAAATCGTCTTTTCGGAGGGTCTGATCGATTTTCCTCATCTGACCCAAGTGGATATCCTCATTGCTATGTCACAGGGTGCCTACGATCTCAACTGGAAAGATGTGAAGGGAAAGTCCGGACTCATTCTCTATGACCGCAGTCTGATCACTCCGAGAGAGGGGGTAGAAGTCAAACAGGTGGGCTTGCCTTGCACGGAGTTTGCCTTGAAGAAACTGAAAAACAAGCAGGTGGCCAACCTCATCCTTCTTGGAGCTCTTGTCGAGATCACAAAGATTGTTTCCCCTAAAGCGATTCGAAAGGCGATTGCTCTTCATATGAGTGAACGATTCCGATTTCTCAATCTCAAAGCCCTTCGGATAGGAATGGCGTTGGGGAGGCAGATCCATGGTTGAGGGAAGAACCCACCGACCCGTCATCCAGTTCGAAAAGTGTCATAGCTGTGACATCTGTATCCGTGGTTGCCCTGCTGAGCTCATTCCAGAATATCGAAAAGAGGAGAAGAGCCTTCGAGGCACCCTCTACCGCGGAAGAGCTGGAAAGAGGGACCCTGAAGAAAGCCTTTCCCTTCCTCCCTGCCAGAAGGCCTGTCCTATTCGGCAGGATGCAAGAGGCTATGTGGCTCTTATCGCTAAGGAGGAATTCAGAGAAGCCCTAGAGTTGATCCGTGAGGTCAATCCTCTCCCCGCTGTGTGCGGTTTCATCTGTCATCACCCCTGTGAGGAGGCCTGCTTGAGAGAGGGCGTGGATGATCCCGTTCCCATGCGGCTTCTGAAACGATTTGTGGCTGAGTACGAACGGGAAGGGATCCGAAGAAAAAGGAGAGAAAAAAAGAGGCGTCAAAAAGTTTTGGTAATTGGCTCCGGGCCGGCAGGCCTTACAGCCGCCAATGATTTGAGCCTCCTCGGATATGGGGTGACGATCTACGAAGCCCTTCCTGTTCTTGGAGGGATGCTCTCCGTCGGGATACCCGCCTATCGATTGCCCAGAGATATTCTCAACATGGAGATCGAAGGAATCAGAAACTTGGGCGTTGAAATGAAGACAAACCATTTCTTCTCCTTAGATGGTAACGGAACGTCATTTCGAAAACTCGGGTTTCATGCAGTCTTTCTTTCCACAGGAGCTCATCGCAGTATAAAACTAAGAATACCCGGTGAAAGTTTTCGGGGAGTGTTTCCTGGAGTGGAGTTTCTGAGGGATATCAATCTGGGAAAGAAGATAGAGATGGGGAAGAAGGTTGCTGTCATTGGCGGTGGGAATGTGGCTGTGGACGTAGCTCGCTCAGCTCTCCGTCTGGATGCGAAGAAGGTCGAGATCTATTATCGAAGGTCAAGAAATGAGATGCCAGCCATCCCTGAAGAAGTAGAAGAAGCCATCCAGGAAGGAGTGAAGATCCATTTTCTCGTCTCCCCTCTCAGGGTTATTGGAAAAGCAGGGAAGGTCGCTGAGATGGAGTGTGCCCGGATGAAACTCGGAGAACCCGACAGGTCGGGGAGAAGGGAACCGATCCCGATAGAGGGTTCCAACTTCAAAGTCCAAGCCGATACGATCATCGCAGCCATCGGCCAAAGGGTTGATCGAAAGGCCTTAAGAGGGCTGGACACGAATCAAGACGGGACGGTTCGAATCAATCCAGGGACAGGGGAGACTAGCATCAAAGGAGTATTCGCAGGTGGCGATTTGGTGAGAGGGCCAGGATGGGCCATCGATGCCATTGCTGACGGAAAGAAAGGGGCCCAATCGATCCACGAGTATCTCTCCTGAAAAACGTAGAGGGCACAGCTTGAAAACCAAATTCTAAATACGAAGCACGAAATTCGAAACAAGCACGAAAGCTCAAAATTCAAATGTTCGAAAGAAGAAGTTTAGAATTTTGAGATTCGAATTTTGAATTTGTTTCGGATTTCGATATTCGAATTTCGGATTTTCGGGATTGGAAATGGTCAAAGAATGTAAAAAAGAAGTTGTCAGAAGACCTAAACGGAAGACGCTTTCCCTCAAAGAACGGAAAAGGGGATTTGCTACGGTAGAATCCAGCTTTCTCAAACAAAGGGCCATTCAAGAGGCTCAACGTTGTTTGAGTTTGAGGGGGTGCGAATCGTGTGAGATTTGCGGCCTCTTCTGCCCGGATCTCTGCATTACCCGGGATGAGAAGACGGGAGAGGTGAGGATCGATTTAGATTATTGCAAAGGGTGTGGCATCTGTGCCGTTGTCTGTCCCAAGGGGGCTATCCAGATGGAATTGGAGGAAGGGATATGACTCGAAAGATCCAGATCGATATGAACTCTGATGTGGGTGAGAGCTTTGGCATCTACAAACTGGGGCTCGACGAAGAAGTGATCCCTCATATCACTTCTGCCAACATTGCCTGCGGATTCCATGGTGGAGATCCCGGGGTGATGAGGAAGACGATCTCTTTAGCCAAACAGCATGGGGTGGAAGTTGGAGCCCATCCAGGATTTCCTGATCTCATCGGATTTGGACGAAGAAATGTGGATGCCTCTCTTGAGGAAATTAAGGATGACGTTGTCTATCAGATGGGAGCTTTACAGGCCTTTGCGGCTTCTCAGGGGTTGAGGCTTCAACATTTAAAACCCCATGGGGCTCTCTATAACATGGCTGTGGCCAATCCCAAGATATGGGACGCAATTGCAGAAGCGGTCGCCAGATTAGATCGAGAAATCATCCTGGTCGTCCTAGCCTCGTCTAAGAAAGAGCCCCTCCTCGAGATCGGAAAACGTTATGGCATCCGGATTGCCTTCGAAGCCTTCCCTGACCGAGCCTACAATCGTGATGGGTCTTTAGTCTCTCGGAGAGAAAAGGGGGCTGTGATCCACGATCATGAACTGGTTGCTAAAAGGGCATTAAAGATGGCATTGGAAGGTAAAGTGATTGCCATCGATGGAACCGAGATTGAGCTCAAAGCGGAGACCCTCTGTGTGCATGGGGATAATCCTGCGGCGGTCCAGATGGTGAAGAAAATCCGCGAAGATCTAAGAGCCTCGGGGGTGGAAGTTACCGCCTTGAAGAATTTCATCTGATGAGTTTCTAACCCTGGAGAACTTTTCCGGTTTGTGTCTTGGGTTATCCATCTACGTATCGATAGTCATTCTTGATTGTCATTCCCGCCCCGTATCAAGTACGGGGTAACCTCCGGCGGGAATCCAGTATATAAGCACACAAATAGATTCCTGCTTCCGCAGGAATGACCCAAATAATAATCCATTACTTTTTTCGTCGAATAGCATGGAACTTTATTCTGAAACACGTTTCTTCTTGATGGGCGATCGTGGTCTCCTCCTTGAATTCGGAGATGAGATCAGTGCTGAGGTCAATGAGAAGGTGAGGAAGATGGCTCTGGCCATCCAGGCTGAGACCCTAGATGGCGTCATTGAAGTTGTTCCAACCTACCGCTCTCTGCTTGTCCTGTACAATCCATTGATTATTCCCCTTGAAGACCTGAAGAGAAGGCTGAAACAGCTTGAGGAGGGTTTAAAAGAAATTTCCTTTCCGGATCCAAAGTTGACGAAGATTCCGGTTCTCTATGGTGGGGACTTTGGCTTGGACCTAGAGAAGGTTGCTGAATATCTTCACCTCACTCCTGAAGAAGTCATCCGGCTCCATTGCAGCAAACCCTACTTCATCTATATGATAGGCTTTATGCCCGGGTTCCCTTATATGGGAGAACTTCCGGATGTCCTCATCACTCCCCGTCTCAAAACACCAAGGCTCTCCGTTCCTGCGGGCTCTGTCGCCATTGCTCAGAAACAGACAGGCATCTATCCGGTCGAGAGTCCCGGAGGCTGGCAGATCCTTGGACGAACTCCTGTTAAACTTTTTAATCCTGAAAAGGAGCCTCCGGCTCTCCTTCGGATGGGAGATCTAGTCCAGTTCTATCCGATCAGTAAGAAAGAATTCCATGAGTGGAATTCGCAAAGCGCATGGGCATAGGGCATCGCGTGTAACCCGATCAATGAAAAAGTAGGGGCACCTTTCTGCGGTTGCCCGAGGGGAGTTAGGATTGGGACGAGTAGCAGCTCTTGAGGTCCTAGAACCCGGAATCCTGACAACGATTCAGGATCTCGGTCGATATGGATTCAGTCAGTTCGGAGTCCCTCCTTCGGGAGCCTTAGATTCTTTTTCCTTCAGAGTTGGAAACTTGCTTGTGGGAAATCCTGAGGGAGAGGCGTCTATCGAAACCACGGTCATGGGACTCAAGTTAAAGGCCCTGAGAGAGGTTGTAATGGCGGTTACCGGCGGCGATCTCTCTCCCACATTGAATGAAGAACCCCTGGAGATGTGGAGAACCCATCTGCTTGTGGAAGGGGATATCATCAACTTTAAGAAAGTTCGAACCGGTTGCCGTGCCTATCTGGCCGCCTGCGGAGGATTGATCTTCCCGCAAGTCATGGGAAGCCGATCCACTTATCTTTCAGGGAAGTTCGGAGGTTTGGATGGAAGGGCTCTCAAAAAGGGGGACATCCTCTTTGCCCCGGATATCCGATCCCCCCTGAGTCAATTGGGCTTTCGATTTCCGGGTGACTGGATTCCCCATTTCGGTAAGGAAGCGCTTCTGAGAGTGATTCCTGGCCCCCAGGATCACCACTTCACAGAGAAGGGCTTGCAAACCCTTTCTTCTTCCTTCTATCAGGTCACTCCCCAGTGCGATCGGATGGGAGTTCGCCTCGATGGACCCAAGATCGAGAGGCGATCTGATGTGGAGGAATCGATCATCTCGGAAGGCTTGATTGCAGGGTCGATTCAAGTTCCTGGCGATGGAAAGCCCATCATCATTCTGACGGAATTGGTCACCGGAGGTTATACGAAGATCGCTACGGTGGTCTCCACGGATCTAAGCAAGGTCGCTCAACTCAAGCCTGGAGATCGAGTGAGGTTTGCTCCCGTTTCCGTTGAAGAAGCTCACCAGTTGCTCCGGGAGCAGGAAGAACTGCTCCTAAGGTTCAAAGATTTCTTCGAGCAGCGTTGAGTAAGCACGGGAAAATAGATAACCCTCCTTCATCCCTTTTACATAACGGGGAAAGATTGTCTCCAGCCGTTTATACGTGCCTGCAGGCAGGGAGGGAGGAGGGGAGGGTTTAAAATATGGAAGGAGAAACACGATGCTACCATCCATACCGGTTTATGAAATCTATGCAGTCAAATATGCAGGTCCTTTTATCCGCCCTCTAGCAAAGGTTCTGTGGAATACGGACTGGGAGAAGGAGATCGAGATTAATTACTACATCTGGGTCGTGAAAGGAAAAGGTGAAATATTGATCGTCGATTGTGGGGTGTCCCCCTCTCTCGCTCAGGAAATGGGACTTCAGGGTTATGTGAATCCAGTTCATGTCCTGAAGGGGATCGGAATTGAAGCCTCCCAGGTTAAGAAGGTGGTGATCACCCATATTCATTTTGATCATGCCAATGGAATTGACCTCTTTCCCAAAGCGACCTTCTGTGTCCAGGAAAAGGAATTCAATTTTTGGGTGAAAGACCCTGTGGCAAAGAAACCTCCCTTCCTTATGCTTTCTGCCCCTGATAGAAATGCGAAGCTCGCCAAACTCGAAGGAACAGAAAGACTCGTTCTCATAAAAGGTGACCAGACCATCCTTCCGGGAATCGAACTTCTCCTGGCCCCAGGCCACACTCCAGGACTCCAGGTAGTGGCTGTAAACACGGCAAAAGGCACTGCCATCGTCGGATCGGACTGTGCTCATATTTTCAGAAATTATGAAGAAGAAATCCCGAGCACTTTCATCACGGATATGGTTGCCTGGATGAAGACCTATGATAAGTTGAAATCAAAGGTCTCCTCTATCAATCTTCTCTTTCCCGGCCATGATCTCAAGATGGCCACTCACTATCCGAAGGTCGCAGAAGGGATTACTCGGTTGGTTTAGGCGGAATTGAGAGGGATTTACGACTCCCGACGGCAGGCCCAACTATTACGAACGGATTCAATCCCTTTTCATGTCATTGCGAGCCCGAAGCCCTGCACCGCATGGTGTACAGGGCGAAGGGCGTGGCAATCTCGTCTTTTTTGGGATTGCGGAGCTTGTTCCGAGCAAAGCGAGGGGTCTCCGAGTTTGCTTCGGCTTTACCTCGCAACCGTTTCACTCCTCGCAATGACAAGCTATTGAATGCCTTTGCATTAGAATAAGTCATAGGGTAGGTTCTTTCTCCACAGCGTTCGACTCTGAAGGCACAGCCTCTGGTGTCGTCGGCGTGGAAGGCGGAGGAGCAGATTTTTGACTTCTCTGCCGCGGGCGCCAGCGGGGCTTCTGGGTCTTCCTTGGTTTCCGTTCTTTCGATTCTTTTAACACCCCTTCTTCATCTTTTTTCTCGACTTTTCCAAAACCAACGACCACATAGGTGCCGCTTCTCGGATCGGTTTTAAGCCGCACGATTCCTTCTTTTTCTGCATCTTCAAGGAGGTCACTGAAGGTCCGATATCCATGATAGGATTCATTGAAGGAGGGCTTCTTCCGCTTCATCGTCTCTTTGACCAGAGAGGACCAGAGGACCTCCTTGTTCTCACGAACCAAGGCCACTACAGAGTCCACTAGAAGTTGAAAGGCTTCCTTCTTTGGCTTGGGCAGATCCTGCTCGATCTTAGGCGGGGTACCTACCGGTCGTTCAAGATCTTCGTAATAGATGAATTCATCACAGTTGTTGATCAATAGATGAGAACTCGATTCTTTCATTCCGAGTCCGATCACACGCTTCCCATTCTCCTTCAGTTTGGAGACGAGATGGGAAAAATCACTGTCCCCGGAGACGATGACGAAAGTATCGATATGTTCTTTGGAGTAACAGAGATCGATGGAATCCACAGCTAGCCGAATGTCTGCGGAGTTCTTTCCGCTCAAGGAACGTTTTGGGATCTCGATCAATTCAATGGCTGCCTCATGGAAGGGTTTCTTATACTCCGCGTAATCAGCCCAATCTGCATAGGCTTTCTTTACGATGAGCTTTCCCTTCTCCACCAAGCGTTCCAAAACCTTCTGAATGTCGAACCGCTTATCTTTTTTCCCCTTGAGCCCGAGGGCGAGGTTTTCAAAATCGATGAAAACCGCTAAGGCATTCTCTTTTTCATCCATTCTCCGTCCTCCCTAAGATCATCCTACACTGTATCGAAAATTTTGTAAACAGGCCTTTTCCAGAGTTCCATCTAATGGACTCCTTTCCTCAAGAGGCTGACGCGAGGCATCCCCGAGACGGGATTTCGATCGACCCATACCTCGCAGCCATAAACCTTTTCGATATTCTCCCGGGTCATGACTTCTTCAGGGGAGCCCATTTTATAGATCTTCCCATTCTGGAGAAAAATGAGGCGATCACAATATTCAGAAGCGAGGTTTAAATCATGGGACGCCATGAGGATGGTGAGACCCTTCTCCCGATTCAGAGAGAGGACGAGATCTAAGAACTCGACCTGGTGACGGATATCTAAATTGGACGTGGGCTCATCCAGGAGGATCATCTCTGGTTCCTGGGCCAAGGCCCTGGCGATATAGACCCTCTTTCTCTCCCCACCGGAAAGCTCGTCAATCGGCCTTTGAGAAATCGGAAGGGTTTCTGTCCACTCCATTGCCTTTTTTGCAATCTCCAGATCCTTCGGGCTTTCGAACATCAGATGGCCAAGATAGGGAGACCTTCCCATCAAAACCATCTCGATCGCACGGAAAGGAAAGGCAGGGTAGGTCTCCTGAGCGACCACAGCGATCTTTTTTGCAATCTCCCCCCGACTCATCTTCTTTAAAGAAAGCCGGTCGAAAAAGACCTCTCCCTGCTGGGGAGAGAGGAGACGGTAGAGGATCTTCAGGAGGGTGGTCTTTCCAGAGCCATTGGGGCCGATCACACCGACGAACTCTCCCTTTCTCAGTTGAAAGGAGACATCCTGGAGCACCCAGTCTTGATGATACCGGAAGAAAATCGAATCCACTTCAATCATAAAGTTTTAACCACCTTCCTCGTTCTTAACAGGTAGATGAAGAAAGGACCTCCAAAGGCAGCCGTGATCACCCCTACCGGCAGTTCCACAGGTGAAAAAAGGGTTCGGCCCAGGGTGTCTGAGGCGATGAGAAAGGAAGCCCCTACGAAGGCTGAAGCCGGGAGGAGAAGACGGTGGTCAGGCCCGAAAATCAACCGCACCGAGTGCGGAACAATCAGACCCACAAAGCCGATCAGACCGCACATCGAGACCGAGGCCGCCGTCATCAAGGAGGCGCCAAGATAGGAGATCAACTTCAATCGCTCCACATTCACTCCCAATTGAAGCGCGCTCTCCTCTCCGGAAAGGATCAGATTGAACTGACGGGCATGAGAGTAGAGAAGGAGAAAGGCGAATAAGAGGTAGGGAAAAATGAGGCGGATCGCCTGATAATTGGAAAGGCTGAAGTCCCCCATCAGCCAGAAGACGATCGTACGGAGTTCCTCTCTCTGGGAGATGGATAGGAAGAACATGATGAGAGCGGAGAGAGAGGAACTGACGATGACGCCTGCCAGAAGCAATGTGTTGGGATGGATCTTTCCTTCCTGCCTACCAAAATAAAAAACGATGAGGATGGTCAGCAGGCCTCCGACGAAGGAAGCCAAGGGGAGGCCAAGGGAGAGGGTTCCCAATCCCATCAGGATGGCCACGATCGCTCCCACAGCCGCACCACTCGAAACCCCGAGGATATAGGGATCGGCCAAAGGATTTCTCAGGAGGGCCTGAAAGATGGCACCGGATAAAGAAAGGCCTGCTCCCACCAGACCTGCCAAGAGAGCCCTAGGTACCCGGAGGGAGAGAATGATCGTTTTCTCGGTCTCCGTGCCTGCTCCTTTCAAACCCAGAATCGATTGAAGGAGGATAGAGATGGAGCGATGGGGTTCCACCTTCACGCTTCCCATCATAATGGAGAGGATCGTGACAAGGATTAAGATGAGGCCGAGAAGAGCCGAGATAAGGAGAACCTTTTTCAGGGTAAGGATCTTCATTCAAAGCTCATTGCAAATCATAAAGTTAGCAATTAGCATTTCAAATTTATGTTTTATAGATTATCTTTGCCTTCACTTGTTTCTTTGTCATTGCTAATTTTGCATTGTTAAATTTGCAATGTTTATTTAAATCTTTCAGGGTGAAGGATCCTGGCCATCTCCTCTAGCCCATCGATGATCCGGGGGGATGGTCGATCAATCAGATCGGAATCGAGGAGGTGGATTCGGCCATTCTTTACGGCGGGGATCGTCTTCCAACGGGACCATCCCTGAAGCACCTTTTGATAATTCCCTTTGGGATTCATCGAGCTGATGAGAATGACTTCCGGGGATCTTTTTAAAATTTCCTCCATTCCAAATCGAGGATACATCTCTTTCTCATTTCCCGCAACATTGTCACCGCCCGCCAAACGGATGAGATCGTCTGCGAAACTATTTTTCCCCACGGTTACAACAGGGGCCTCTCCGATCTGGAGAAAAACGCGAGGTCTGGGAAGGCCCAGAGTTAGCTCCACGACCCTCTCCCTCCGTCTCTTCATTTCCTGGATGATTTCTACCCCTTCTTTCTCCCGGCCGACCAGCTGGCTGAGATGACCGACACTCCGTATGACATCCTCAACATTCTTCGGAAAGATGACATAAGTCGGAAGCCCCAAACGCTCGAGCCGTTCCACCATATCCCTTGTATTTCCGGCTCCAGTGGCAATGATCAGATCGGGCTTGAGAGAAACAATTTTCTCAAAATCGAGGCTGATGTAACTTCCCACCCGGACCTTGCGCTGCACCTTTTCAGGAAAGTTACAATGGATCGAGACACCTACGATCTCTTGATCGAGGCCCAGGCTGAAGAGGATCTCGGTGATGTTGGGAGCTAAAGAGACGATTTTCTTGGGAGGGAAGAGAACGATCACTTCCCGTCCTACTTCGTCCGTGAATGTCTTGGAGCCTGAGTACGAAACTGAAACATGAAATAGGACGAGCATCAAAAGGACAGAAAGGAATATCAACTCCTTCTCCCTCTCCCTTGATGGGAGAGGGTGAGGGTGAGTGGTATTCCTACCCCCTCCCCTTAATCCCCTCCCACCAGGGGAGGGGGGTTCTTTTAGATCATCCTTCTTAATTCCCATATTCTGGAGGAAATTTCTCATTGAAGCTGAAATTTGATCGGAATATTCACCCAAAAAGAAATGGCGCTTTCTCCCCTCTTTGCAGGGAAAAACTTCCAATGTTTGACTGCAGAAAGGGCAGAGCGATCGAGGATCTCATGGCCGGAGGATTTCTTCACCTCCACCTGCCCCACGAGGCCATTCGAGAGAACCTCTACCTTCAACACCACTTCTCCTTGAAAACCCTTTTTTCGGGCCTCCCGGGGATAGAGGGGTTTTGGATTCTCCGCATACTTCGGATGGATAAGGATAACTTCTCCTTCTGAAAGGGAAGGGTATTTGGCCACCTGCTTCGTCTCCTCCTCAGCAGAAGGGCTTCGGGAAGGAGAAGGGAGAGGTTCAGAAGGACTTTCCCTCTGAATGGTCAAAACGGTCTCTGGATTCAAAGAAGCCAGGACAATGGGTTTCTTCTCAACCTGCTCTTCTTTATCTCTGATTTCCCCGTTTTTATCTTCTATGGCAGGAGGGGGAGTTTCACTGAGAGGATGTTCCCTCACCTCGATCTCTGGAGGGGGAAGAGGGAAGATCTCCTTTTCTTCTTTTTTGATGGAAACCTTAGCCTGTTTCTCCTCAATCATCCAGGGGTAGAGGGTGACTTCCACATGAAGGGTTGGAAGAGAATCCGTCTTAGAGTTTAAAAACAAAATAGAGGCCATCGAAAAGAAAGCAAGATGGATTAGAAATGAGATGGAGAAGAAGAGCCTCATTTTCGGGATTCTCTACGGGTGGCGGGGTTCATTCCTCATCGCCATAAAAACAAAAAACCCAGTCTTCAGAAGAAAGACTGGGTAATTTTTACATCACCCTTCACAGCCTTCCACCGAAGACTCAACGTGAAGCATATTCAGGCAGGTTTTCTGGCTTACGGATCGTCCTAATCCTTGCCCCTTCCCGCCCTGAGCTTGTCGAAGGGCAGTGGATCTGGCAAGTTTCGTCCCCGATTACAGCGGCGTGGCCGTCCCCGGTTCTCACGGGGTTCCCTTTTCGGCTTTAGGCCACCTGAATACGGTATATTTATTACCTCCCTATTATCATAAATTCTAAGGGAAAGTCAAATTGATTTGTTCTTTCTCAACATTCTCAATGTCTCTAAGGCTGCTTTCTTGACCTCCATATTCGGGTCATCGATTAAAGCCTCAATCTCCTCCTTCAAATTCAAAAGACCACTTCCGCCTTCTTCAGCCAATCTGTTTAAGGCCAATCTTCTAATCCGGGGATCTTCATCCTTGAGGCACTTTCGATAGACCTCCAGATATGCTCGGACTTCTGAAACCGGTCTCAAACAGGCCAAGGCATCAAATCGAAGGTCTGCGTTCTCATGCTCCAGATGTTTGAGATAGATATTTGTCACTTCCTCTTGCTTAGAATAAAAGCGCCACAGATTGAAAAGGATACATCTTTTTTGTTCGATGGGGCCGTGCTCCAGACGCTCTAAGAGCAAGTTAAGGATTCGATCATCCCGAAGATTACATAAGGCATTGACAGCTGTCTGTTGGACTTGAATGTCACTGTCATAGAGCCTCTCTGTCAAAGGAATCGCCGCCTCGAAATTTCCCCTCCATCCCACCGCAAAGGTCGCATGGAGTCTAAGTTCCGGATCTGGGCTTTCCATATCTTTTAGCAAACGATCGAGGAGAGCCTGAGGGTCTTTTAGAAACGGGCCAATCACACTCAGTTGAATGGCCGCATGATTCCTAACATCTTCATCTTCCGATTTATCACAAAGAAGGTCATAGAGGGGCCATGCGACCGCCTCCTTAGCAAAACTTCCAAGGAGAAAAATGATCTCGCGCCTTAAGTCCTTATCCGCATATTTCATAGCCTTGAGCAGCAAGGGAATGGCTTTATCCCCTTCTTCAAAAAATAATTCCACCGAATCCACATAGTTCCTCGCCTTTTCAAGGATCCGCTCTTTGGAATCGAATTCTATTATGCGTCTGTTCTTCATGGGAAGACACTCAAAGAGACCGGTGGCTTCACTCTGACAGTCCTACCGATCAGGTCTCTTCTTCTCCAAAGGTGGTCCTGTAGGCATGGCTGGCAAATTGAGTGAGATGTCCAAGATCGAGAGCCGTCTCGTGATTCACTTCTTCCCAAATCTCATCAGGCAAATCCCAATCTCCAACAACAAAATTCTCTTTAAGTTGTTCACCATTCTTAACACCGATGATCACCGAAGTTACTCCTTTATCATGGAGAGGCCAGGATAGGGCCAGTTGAATTTTTGAAATCCCAGTTTTTTGGGAGAGCTCATCAAGTTTCTTCGCCATCTCGAAACCTCTCTGATGCCAAAACCTCGGACCATCCACCTCGGTGCGATAATAAAGACGCGTCCCTGGGGAGGGTTTCTCTTCTTTTTGATATTTCCCAAGAAGGATCCCTCCGCCCAGGGGACTCCAACAGGTCACCCCCATCCCCTGATCTTTACAGGCAGGCAAGACCTCTCGCTCCGCCTCCCGGTTGATGAGGTTATAAAGATATTGTCCGCAGGTGAGCTTCTCAAGGTTGAAGAGGGCGCTGATCCCATTGGCCTTAAGAATCTGCCATGCAAAAATGTTGCTGCACCCAAGGTATCGGACCTTTCCCTGACGGACCAGATCATTCAAGGTCCTCATGGTCTCTTCGAGGGGTGTAAAGGGATCGGCTCCGTGCATGTAATAGAGGTCAATATAATCCGTCTGCAGACGACGCAAACTTGCTTCACACGCTTCTATGATATGCTTCCGTGATAACCCCTTGGCATTAGGAGACTTCCCGGTCCGAAAGAAACATTTGGTGGCTAAAACGATTTCATCCCGCTTTTTATCTTTTAAGGCCTCTCCGACAATCTCCTCAGAGGCACCGCCAGCGTAGATATCTGCTGTATCGATGAAATTGCCTCCTGCATTTAAATAGAGATCGATCAGCTGCATCGAGGCTTTGCGATCACAGCCCCAATCCTTGGCACCAAAGGTCATGGTCCCTAAACAAACACGAGAGACCAAAAGTCCTGTACAGCCCATATATCGATATTTCATATGTCCCTCCCGTCTCCATGGATAGGTGATCATTCTTATTTAACACAGATCATTCTATGTTCCCGCGTTGGAAAAGACAATAAAATTTGTTGATCTCCCCCCTGAACCATGTGAGGTTCGGGGCTAAGTCCTGCACCCTATGTGGTGCAGGGCCTCACCCTCCCCTCTCCCCAGCGGGGAGAGGGGAGGGTGAGGGGGCCTGTCAAAGGTGTCTCAAAATTGACAGTCAATCAAAATTGTAGTATTTTTAATAATCTAAAGGGGTTAGATTATAAGAAGCTTTCCCCTTTTTATATTCTTGAATGATGTCACATTGGACGGTGATGAATTGAAAGAAGTCCTTTCACTCGTTTCAAAACCGGTCAGGTATCTTGGACAGGAGTTCAATTCGATCAGAAAGGACCCTGCTCAGATCAGGTTAAAGTTCTGCCTGGCGTTTCCCGATGTTTATGAAGTGGGGATGTCCCACCTGGGGATTCAGATCCTCTATTATGTCCTCAATGGAAAAGAAGGGGTGGCCTGCGAAAGAACCTTCTCCCCTTGGGTTGATATGGAGAGGGTCATGAGACAGAAAGGCCTTCCTCTTTCTTCCCTGGAATCCTCCACCCCGCTTCATCAGTTTGACATACTGGGTTTCTCCCTCCAATATGAACTTGGTTTCACCAATGTCCTCAATATGCTCGACCTCTGTCGTATTCCCTTTTTCTCCAAGGATAGGGATGAGCGATTCCCGCTCATTATTGCAGGGGGTCCGACGGCCTTCAATCCAGAACCTGTGGCTGATTTTTTCGATGTCATCGTCATCGGGGATGGTGAAGAAATCGTCCTGGAAATCTGCGATCAAGTGATGGTATGGAAAGAGGAAAGGAGAAAGAAGGAGGATCTCTTAAAATCCCTTTCCCAAATCGAAGGGATCTACATCCCTAGCCTCCACCCGAAGGGCCAAAAGATTCGAAAGCGGTTTGTCTCAGACCTCAATCTGTCTCCTTTTCCCACCTGCCCCATCGTCCCTTATATGAAAGTGGTCCACGACCGGCTCAATTTAGAGATCGCCAGGGGGTGCAAGAGGGGATGCCGTTTTTGCGAAGCAGGATTCATCTACCGGCCTTACCGAGAAAGAAGTCCGGAACGCATCCAGGAAGTGATCAGCCTGGCCCTGAGACAGACGGGTTATGAAGAAATCTCACTTCTCTCTCTCAGTGCGGGAGACTACTCTTCCATTGGACCCCTTCTCTCCCATTTAATGGACCGATACGAATCGAAAAAGGTGGCTGTTTCTTTCCCTTCCTTAAGGATCGAGAGTGTGGTGAAAGATCTCGCCGCGGAGGTGAAACGAGTCAGGAAAACAGGATTCACCATTGCTCCGGAAGCTGGGACGGAACGGATGCGAAGGGTGATTAATAAGGAGATGGATGAGGGGGTTCTCTTCGAAGGTCTGGCCGATCTCTTCTCAAAGGGTTGGAAGGGCATCAAACTCTACTTCATGATGGGCCTTCCATCAGAGCGGGAG
>Ga0209286_1000194_pt1 | contig 14659 bp, 12 predicted proteins | sample PPLLak1March2015_2_FD_187250 | JGI IMG/M metagenome (GOLD analysis project Ga0209286, IMG submission 187250) | Freshwater sediment microbial communities from Prairie Pothole Lake near Jamestown, North Dakota, USA - PPLs Lake P8 Core (3) Depth... | ecosystem: Environmental > Aquatic > Freshwater...
TTTCGGCTTAAGGTGGTTTTTGATCTCGCGGAGTTCCAGCATCAAGGCCTCATCTATATGAAGCCTTCCCGCTGTATCAATGAGCATCAGATCGTAACCTCCCTTAAGGGCTATCTCTCTTCCCTTCACACAGATCTCCAAAGGTGTCTGGGAAGCTTCGGGACGATAAAAGTCAACTTTCAGTTCCTCACCCAACTTCTGCAACTGATCGATGGCCGCTGGACGGTAGACGTCCGCGGGGACAAGATAGGGCCTTTTCTTTCGCTCCTTAAAATGTTTCGCGAGTTTCGCCGCAGTGGTCGTCTTCCCACATCCATGGAGACCAACCAGCATGATCGGGACAGGAGGGCTCCCAGAGAGATGAATCTTTTGCTCTTCGCCTCCCATGAGGTTGGTCATCTCTTCTCTTACAACCTTGATCAACTGTTGGGCGGGAGTAAGGCTAGCCAACACCTCCTGGCCGATGGCTCTCTGTTCCACAGACTGGATGAAGTCTTTGACAACCTTAAAATTGACATCCGCTTCCAAGAGGGCCATCCGCACCTCTTTTAAGGCCTCTTGGATATTCTGCTGGGTCAATTTCCCATGGCCCTTCAGTTTTTTAAAGACGCCTTCCAGTTTTGCTGTTAGATTGTCAAACATTCTTTGATCCGGATAAATTGTAAATAATTTATTTTATTAGTTTTTCTCCGATTTGTCAATTTGCCCCTGCATTGAAAATGACACAGAGATAAGGCGAATCCTCTCTTCTTCGGAAATATGGCAAGCCAGCAGGACGACCAGGAGGAGAAGGAAGGCAGGAACTTTTCTTCTCATTTCAATTTTTCAAATCCCTTGTCGGGGTAAACCTTTGCCTTGCCTCGCCGGGTCAACCCACCCTTCACCTCAACCAGATTCTGAGCAATATCAAATACGATCTCTTCTCCTGAAATCATATTCTCCCCTTCCCAGACTTTTGGGTCGCCCGTCAGAAGGACTTTCTGCTCAGGATTGTGAAAGACCGCTCTCTGACAATTGGCCACGCGAGGACCCTGTTGAACCTTCACATTCCCGCTGGCGATTACTCTTTCGATCCCCTTCCCTTCGTTCACCATGATTGCCTCGATGGAATCGGCATAGATCGCAATATCCCTCTGCCGGGCGATGACACTCCCTCTAAAAATCACCCGATTCTCTTTGGTATAAGTCTCAACCTGGTCTGAAGTAATATCGATGGGCTGGCGTTGATCCACCCATTTCGCTTCACCCGGACCCGGGGAAGCACCTTTCTTCTGATTCTCTTTTTCCCCCGGACGGGTGGGTGAGATAACGATTCGTTTCTCCTCTTCAGGGGTAAATTCTAATTCCATCTCAACTCTGGGGTGTGGGTTGATCTTTCTGATCGGAAGGGTTAAAGGGGATTGTAAGGGGGCAGATTGCCTTCGCTCTTCTTCATATCTGGTGAAGGGAAAGATCTCTGGTTCCAACTCTGCCGGCTTTTTCTTTTTCACTTTCCTCTCATTCGTGCTCTGTTCCAGGAGTCTCTTCGCCTCCCTAGAATGAGAACTCTGGGGATATTCGTAGACGATTCTACTGAGAGCTCCTCTCGCTTTGTCATCTTGATCCAGTTCGAGATAACTTTTTCCCAGGAGAAAGAGGACCTCATCTTCATTCGCCATCTTCGGAAAGTTCGCCAGTAATTCCTGAAACCGGTGTGAAGCTGCCCCGTAATTCTTCTGTTTATAATAGTAATTTCCAACGTAGAACTCATGGTCGGCCAATTGCTTTCTACAGATTTCAATTTTCTCTTTCGCCTTTTCCGTGAAGAGGCTGGGAGGAAAGTTGGCGATCAGATATTCGAAGTTCGAGAGGGCCTTCTTCGTAGCCGTCTGATCCCGATCAAGGGAGAGCATCTGTTTGAAATGGGACATCCCAATTTGGTACTGAACATAAGGCATCTCTTCATGGGTCGGATGGATCTTCTTGAACTCTTCATAAGCCGCGATCGCCTCCACATATTCCTTCTTCAAGAAATGACAATCCCCAACCTTCAGCTCTGCCCATAGGGTGTAGGGGGGGTTATCCGGGAAATTGGCTTTCAATTCCTGGAATCTCTTCAGGGCTTCCGAATAATCCCTTTTGTTGAATCGGACGAGCCCCTCCTGATAAAGGGTTTCTGGGTCTCCTCCGGTTGTCTTCACCCCTTTCCCTCCACATCCTAACAAGAGGCCCGTCACAAGGGAAAGGAACACACAATTCTTCAGTAAGACCTTGAAGTCCATGAGAAAACTCGCCTTAAAAAGAATTTAGATATTATGATCGGAAAGATGGACGATGTCAACCCTTCGACTCCCTTCTTTTGGCTTGAATTTCGGGCCGAAAGTAAATAAGATAAAAAATTGAAAACTTCAGTTTGAGGCTAAGGTTAAGAAGGAAAGGAGAGGCTATGCGGATTGAGAAGGCGAAACGAATTGACCAGATACCACCTTACCTCTTTGCAGAGATTGACAAGAAGAAACAGGAGATGAGAAAGAAAGGGGTCGATCTGATTGACCTGGGAATTGGAGATCCCGACCTCCCCACTCCAAAGCTAATTATCGAACGACTCAAGACAGCAGCAGAAAATCCGAGGAACCACCGCTATCCATCCTATGAAGGAATGATTGAATTCCGAACGGCAGTGGCTCGATGGTACGAAAAAAGATTTAGCGTCCATCTCGATCCGCAAACTGAGGTGCTTTCTCTCATTGGTTCCAAGGAAGGCATTGCCCATGTCCCCCTTGCCTTTGTCAATCCTGGAGACTATACCCTCGTGCCCAACCCAGGTTATCCGGTCTATCGTGTCTCGACCCTTTTCGCAGGTGGAACTCCTTACTTTTTAACCCTGCGGAAGGAGAATGGCTTTCTGCCGGACCTGTCAGAAATTCCAAAGGAAGTCGCAAAAAGGGCGAAGCTTCTTTTCATCAACTACCCGAACAATCCCACGTCTGCCATCGCCGAGAAGTCTTTCTTCGAAGAGGTCGTGTCCTTTGCTCTTCGGTATGAGATCATTGTGTGCCACGATGCCGCCTACTCCGAGATCGCTTTCGATGGATATCAACCTCCCAGTTTCATGGAGGTGGAGGGTGCCAAGGAAGTGGGGATCGAATTTCACAGCCTCTCCAAGACCTTCAACATGACCGGTTGGAGAATCGGGTTTGCGGTGGGCCATGCTGAAATTGTCTCCACGCTAGGCAGGGTCAAAACGAACATCGACTCCGGTGTGTTCCAGGCGATTCAAGAGGCGGGGACCGAAGCTCTGAATCACTTCGACACCCCCTTTCCGGAAATCATCAGCATCTATGAGAGGCGAAGGGATGTTTTGGTAAAGGGTCTTCGAGAGATTGGACTGGACGTGGATCTGCCCAAGGCGACCTTTTACGTCTGGTTTCAAATCCCAAGGGGATATTCCTCTCCCCAGTTTGCCAGTCTACTGCTCGAAAAGGCGGGGATCGTTGCCACTCCGGGGAACGGTTTTGGAGAGGCGGGCGAGGGTTATATCCGCATGGCCCTCACGATTGATGAGAAGAGATTGGAGGAGGCAATCAAGAGGCTCAAACAAATCAATTTCTAACCTAACTCCTTTCAGCCGTCTAAGACAATTGAAGGGATTCCTTTTTTCCAGATTGGCCCAACAGGAGGAAGGTAGGATTCCAAAAAATGGGAGTACAAAATGCAAGAACTTATCTTTGAAATATTTTTCATCGCCATTCTTATCCTGTTAAATGGTTATCTGGCCGGGACGGAGATCGCTGTGGTGACAGCAAGGAAGAGCCAGATCAAACACCTGGCCGAGAGTGGAAAGAGGAACGCCAAAATTTTTCTAAAACTGAAGGAAGAGCCCGACCGCTTTCTGGCGACGATTCAAATTGGCATCACGGGCGTAAGCGTTCTTGCCTCTGCAGTGGGAGGTGCAGCGGCGGTGAAGATCATCAAACCTGCCCTCCAGATCGTTCCCATCAAGGCTATCTCCATCGCCGCGGAGCCCATTGCGATCGGAATCGTCGTCGTGATCATCACCTATTTTTCGGTGATCTTTGGAGAGCTTGTCCCTAAGTCCATTGCATTGATGCACCCTGAAACAGTAGGGCTTTGGACAGCAAGAACCATTGAAGCTTTTTCGAAGGTCACATCGATCTTTGTCAAAACACTCACCTTCAGCACAGCCATCGTACTCAGACCATTTGGCAGGAAGCCATTCACCGAAAGGGCTTACATCACTGAGGAAGAAGTGAAGATGCTGATCAAAGAAGGTGGAAAGCATGGGGTTTTTGAGCCGACGGAGGAAAAAATTCTTCAAAGCGTTTTCGAGTTCACCGACATGTCGGTGAAAGAGGTCATGGTTCCGGACACACAGATGGTAGCGATCCAAATCGATAAGCCGTTCCATGAGATTGCTGCTCTCGTTGAAGAAGAACAGTTCTCTCGTTATCCTGTCTTCGGAAAGGAACTGAATGATATCAGGGGAATCCTCTATGCAAAGGACTTCCTGAACCTCCTTGCAAAAACAGGGCAGGTGGATATCCGGAAGATTATCAAGGCTCCACTTTTCATTCCCGAGACGATGAAAATCAGCCTCCTTTTAAAGGAGATGCAAAAAAAGAGAATCCATATGGCCTTAGTCGTAGATGAATATGGTGGAATATCGGGCCTCGTGACCATCGAGGACCTGCTCGAAGAGATCGTCGGAGAAATCAGAGACGAACATGATGTGGAGAGCCCTGTGATCCATCTGCCGGATGGGACCTTTTTGATTGACGCTTCCATCAGCCTCAGGGATCTGAAAGAGGACCACCAGATCGCCCTGCCTGAATCGACAGAATACGAAACCGTGGGTGGTTTTTTGATGACCACGCTTCAAAAGATTCCGAAGGTTGGAGATGTGGTAGTCACCGAAAGGAAACGGATCAATATCGTCGAAATGGTAGGCCAGCGAATCTCGAAGGTGAAATTTGAAAAACTTCCCGAACCGGCTCCAGAGGAAGCATAGCCATAGCGCCTGCCTCGGGTAGGCAGGCATAGGGCATAGAGCCTGGTCTCCTGATATCCTGATGCCCTGTCTCCTCATTACCCTATCTCCCCATCTCCGTGTCTCCCCATCAGTCAGTTTCTTGCTGCCCTCCTACCACCAGTTCTGGAATTCTCAATGTCGGCTGAGCATCGCCAACCGGAACCCCCTGACCGTCTTTTCCGCAGGTTCCGATTCCAAAACCGAGATCATCGCCTACCATGTCGATCTCATTGAGAACCTGTGGTCCGTTGCCAATCAAGATCGCTCCCCGAACCGGTTCAGACACACTCCCTTTTTCAATTAAATATCCTTCATTGACCTCAAAAACAAAATCTCCATTCACGGTATTGACCTGCCCGCCACCCATCTTCTTCACGAATAATCCCTTTTCCACAGAACGGACGATCTCTTCGGGTTTCATCTTTCCTGCAACGATCATGGTGTTACTCATTCTGGGGATGGGCTTATGTTGATACGACTCCCTTCTCCCGTTTCCGGTCGATTCAACCCCATCCTTTAACGCACCCAGCCGATCGTAGAGATAACTTTTCAAAACCCCTTCCTCCACCAAAAGTGTTCTTCGGGAGGGAACTCCCTCGTCATCAAAAGGATAGGAGCCTCTTTTCTGAGGAAGGGTCGGATCATCGACTACCGTGATCAGAGGGGAAGCTACTCTTTCTCCAATTTTCTTGGAATAGACTGAGAGCCCTTGTTGTGCCAGATCGGCTTCTAAGCCGTGGCCTATGGCCTCATGGATCATGGTTCCCCCTGCTTCACTCGACAGGACAACGGCCATTCTTCCGCTAGGTGCTTTTCTCGCCGACAGCATCAGAAGGGATCTCTTCGCTGCCACCTCAGCGACCACTTCCGGTGGGTGAAAATCGAAGATTTCAAAACCCATCGTCCCTCCCACAGGCTCGTAACCGGTCTGAATAATGTCGCCTTCGGCAGAAACCACCTGGACCGAAAAGACGGTCCCCACTCTTTCTCCTTCCACTGAAGTTCCCTCTGAATTGGTTATGAAGAGGTTTTGACTGAAATCCCGATAGAGGACCTTCACCTGCCGGACATGGGAGTCAACTTTTCGGGCCACCCCATTTCCACGCTTCACGATGGAGACCTTTTCCCCAATGGAGATCCCTTTTGGATGTTTCTCAATCGGAAAAAGAGGACTCGAGAACGAAGGGGATGAAAGGGGGGAAGGAAGCCGCTGGGTCAAATTAGTCGCCTTTGATTCCCCGTCCTCTTTCGTCGCCTTGCTCAACCTTCGAGCTAAATGGAGAAGGGATTCTTCCGAGATCTGATTGGTAAACCCGTAAATGGTCTTTCCGCCGTGGAGGATTCGAAGTCCCACTCCCATATCCAGTCCTGAAATGATCTTCTCGATTCGATCCTCTTCACAAATGATCACGACGGAACGAACCTGCTCAAAGAAGAGATCGGCAAATTCCCCACCCTCCCTCAACGTCACTTTTAATATCTTTTCAACTGGAATCTGGTTTATCACTTTATCCTCTGACTCATGGCGATTTAAATCCGAAATCCGAATATCGAAATCCGAAACAAATCCGAATTCAAATCTCAAGGTTCAAAACTATTTTTTCGTTTAAGTCATTCGTATTTCGAACATTAGTGCTTGTTTCGAATTTCGGATTTCGTGCTTCGGATTTAGGATAATTAGGGCTACAACGTTAACGGCTCGATGTGGATCTCCTTCCCCAGACCTTCCAGAACCTTCTCCACATCTTGCTCCCACCCCGGTGCTACCATCAACTCCACGATGGCTTCATGGGGATCTTTCGTTCTGACCACTGCCATTCCATCATAGGACTCGATGATAAATTTGAAATAGGCGATGTCCTTCCGGTGAAGCCGATAATATCTTGATACCGTATCCATGATTTTAGTAATGAGTTCGGAGTTGGGAGATTGTAGTCTTGTCGTCTCATAGTCCGATAGTCGCATAGTTTTTGACGATCCGACTAACAGACTAATTCACTACCCGACTAATGACACCGAACTATTAACTCCGAACTTTCTTGATGAGCATGCCTTTGACATCCCCGTAAAAGAACACATCTTTGATGGTCCCCTCTGTGGGGTAAAGTTCTTTCGACAACCATCCTTCAATGAGTCCCTCCTTGGAATGAGTGACCTCTGGATCCAGAAAAAGTTTAACAAAATACTCTTTTCCATCTTTAAATTTCTCAGATTTTTTTCGCTTCTCCTCCTCTTCTTTAGAAGCCACACTCACTTCATAACTGGAAGGGCCCTTCTTGGGGAAAGTGGCCACCGTATATTTTCTTCCCCTTTCAATCCCTCCATAAACACCGTAACGAAAATTATAAGAGGCCGTCAGGAAATCATCATAGACCATTTCAGGAGGAATTTCCTCCTCTTTCCTCACTTTGGTACCATCCCTTCTTTGCCTCACATGAATCCATTTTCGCTTTTGATAATCGAAGAAGTGGGTTCGCCTTCTCAACTTGTTTCCAACCTTCACATCTTCTTCGAATGATATGGACCGGAGACGTCTCCCTCCTTCTATTTCCTCCATGATGGAGCGATAGGTGTCCACTCGATAACGAGCCACCCACCCCAAGAGGCCTAGGGTTTCCCCTTGAAGGGTAGATATATAACGGCCTTTTTCTCCCATTTCCTTGAAACTTAGTTTTCCCAAGGCGACTCGCTTAAATATCCAGGCTCCAACTTCGTACTCTAGTTCCTCTCCCTTAAAAAATTCAGCAATGGACCTCCTCCTCTCAGGTGAAGCGGGCGAGACCCCTTGTGCTTCGGCCTTGTAGACATTGAGAGGGAAAGTGGGAAGAAGAGAGAATCCCAAAAGCCAACGAAGGAAATATCGTCTCGTTAGCGAATTCATTCTTTTTGGTCTTACCTGCCTTCCGAATTCCAGACAGCGATCTCTACCAATGGAATATTGGAATGGTGGAATAATGGAATGATGGGTGAAAAATACAAAAAACCACACCCAAGGTTATTTTTTCAAATCACCCAATATTCCATTCTTCCATTACTCCATTATTCCATTTCTTTTCAGATGTGCAGCTCAATGACATCTCCCTCGCTGAGCGGATAGTCCCGTTTGACCATCTGCCCATCGAATTTCCCTGAACCCCAGATCCTCGCATATCGAAGTTTTTTAAGAAAGTCTTTGTGAATGGAAAGGGCCACATCCTCGACCGTGCTCCCCCTTTTGAGAACAACGGGCTCCGAAAGATCGGGGTCGCCTCCGGGGGCCTTCGTATAGACCCGAATGATACCCAGGATCTGGTAGACCTCTCTTTTCAATTCCTCAACATTCATTCCTTCTTTGGCAGAGATAGGCAGGATGGGGAAGGTCTCTTTGAATTGAGCTTCAAAGGCCCTGTACCTTGCCATGGCATTTTTGAAATCACATTTGTTCCCGAGAAGGATTGCCTTGAGATAGGCCCACCCTACCTCTAAGGAGGGAGCCGCTCCCCTCCCACCTACCCTGATTCTCATCTCCTTCAGCACTTCCAAAAGGATCTCCATCTGAAAAATGGGATCTTCAGTGAGGTCCACCACGAGGAGAAGGGCATCTGCATTTCGAAGGAGGTTGGAGTACCCGGGTTCCACATGATCCAACTGGATCGGTGGGGTGTCCACGAGTTGAATCTGGAGATTTTCAAACTTCATCATTCCAGGAATGGGTTTCTGGGTAGTAAAAGGGTAATCGGCCACCTCAGAAAAAGCATTGGTCATTTTTGAGAAAAGAGTCGATTTACCAGTATTGGGAAGGCCGAGAAGGAGGATCTGGGCGGTTCCCTCTTTCTTGATGTAAAAGGCCTGTTCCACTTTTCCGATCGTGGGCTTTCGTTGAAGTTCCTCCTTCAATTTGGCCATACGACTCTTCAGTTGGGCTCGGATCTTCTCCGTCCCCTTGTGCTTCGGGATAACGGCCATCATGATCTCGAGGGCTCTGATCTTTTCTTCGGTCGTTTTGGCCTGCTTGAATTTTGCCTCTGCTTCGAGATAGTCGGGAGTGAGGTTCGCTGGCATGGTTACAACTTATATACCTTATCACGCAAGAAAATGCCTAAGATTTTGGGGTCGAATTGGGTGCGTTTTCCTCGCTCCAATTCCAACAGGACATCTTGGAGGGCTTTGCTTTGGGAGTGGGGTCTCACGCTGGTCATCGCATCAAAGGCATCCGGAACAGTAATAATCCTTGCCTCAAGGGGAATGGCGTCACCGGCTAGACCGTCCGGATATCCTTTTCCATCGAACCGTTCATGGTGATGCCGGATCATCGGGATCTTGTCCTGGAAAAAATCGATTCCTTCCACGATTTTCACACCGATCAATGGATGTTCTTGGATGTATTGATATTCTCCGGCATTGAGGACGCCGGGTTTCTGGAGAATCTCATCCTTGATGCCGATCTTTCCGATATCGTGAAGGAGAGCCCCATATTCCAGACTCTCCAGTTTCTCTTCGTTAAAACCTAAGCGGGCGGCAATTCTCAGACTCATCCTTCTCACACGATCGGAATGACCACGGGTGTAGGGGTCCTTCGCATCGATGGCTTCTGCCAGAACCTTGACCGAATCAAGATGCGCTTTTTTCAGCACCCGGTAGGCATTCTGAAGCTTCGCCGTCCTCTCCTCAACCAATCTTTCCAAATTCTTATGATAAGCCTCCAATTCCTCTACGAGTCGTTTTTTCTCCAAAGCCTTCTTTACACTGAGGACAATCAAATCCAGGTCAGCGGGTTTGATGATGAAATCGTAAGCCCCCAGACGCATCGCCTCAACCGCCATATCAATTTCAGGATAGGCCGTGACCATGATGACCAACATATTTGGATTCAGACCCTTCACTTTCTTCAGCAGCTCAATACCGTCCAATTCTGGCATCTTGATATCCGAAATGATGAGCGAAAAGGCATTCTTATAAAAATGGGTCAAGGCCTCTCTTCCATTATTGGCCGTGACACACGAATATCCTTCCCCTGTTAACCGTTGAGCCAGGAGGCGGCAGATCAACTCCTCGTCGTCGACAATAAGAATCCGATCTTCCATTATTTTTTCTTCCGTCCTTTCTTCATCTGATATCAACCTACTCTCCTATTTTATAAGAAATTACTGAACAGTCAACCCTTTAGAATGAGGGGGGTTCCTATGAAGCTCCCCGCCATATAAGGGCGGGGCTTCCCGGTAAGGTAATCTCATTTTATATTGTGCCCCTTGACCCCGCCTATAAGGCGGGGCTTGCGGGGCACGTTCCGGCCAATAGGGAGGAACTCGTGAGGGAGGCGTGCCAGGCCGGCAGAAGGTGGGTTGATTCAAAAAAGGTTTTTTGCGATAATAGACCCAGAATTCTCATCAAAGGGAAGAGGGGGACGAGATGGAACCTATGAGAATACTGGTGGTGGATGATGAAACGCCCGTTCGGGAGATGCTTCAGCGAGGTCTTATCCAAATGGGCGGGTTTTCCGTGGAAGTCGCCCAGAATGGCCTGGAGGCGGTTGAAAAGATTGAAAGGGATCTCTTCGATCTCGTATTGACTGACCTCATGATGCCCGAGATGAATGGCATGGAACTCCTCAAGACGATCAAGGGAACAAGGCCTGAAGTACCGGTGATCATGATGACCGCTTATGGTTCGATTGAAACGGCCGTTGAGGCAATGAAGGCGGGGGCAAACGACTATATTACCAAGCCCATTGATTTCAATGACCTCCTCCTACACATCTCCAGGACCCAAAAGGAAAATCTCCTTCTGAAGGAGAATCGGCTTTTGAGAATGGAGGTGAGGAAAAAATTTGAGTTTGCCAATATCATCGGGAAGAGCAAAAAGATGCAGGAGATCTTCTCCCTGATCGAAAAGGTGGCTCCCAGCAGCAGCACCGTGATCATCTATGGAGGGAGCGGGACGGGTAAAGAGCTGGTGGCCAAAGCCATTCATTATCACAGCCCCCGGACGGACCAGCCTTTCATCCCCTTCAACTGCAGCGCCATCCCTGAAACTCTGGTAGAAAGCGAACTCTTTGGCCATACGAAAGGGGCTTTCACGGGAGCGGTTCAGGCGAAAAGAGGACTGTTTGAAGAGGCGGATGGAGGGACGGTCTTTCTCGACGAGATCTCCACCATTCTCCCCTCGGTGCAAGTAAAACTTCTCCGCGTGCTTCAGGAGAAGGAGGTGATGAAGGTGGGAGGCACCGAACGGGTCAAGATCGATATCCGGATGATTGCAGCCACCAATGAAGATTTAGAAGCCAACATGAAAAAAGGGAAATTTCGTGACGACCTCTTCTACCGCCTCCACGTCTTTCCCATCTTCCTCCCCGATTTAAAGGATCGAAAAGAAGATATTTCCTTGCTGGCTTATCATTTTCTCGATCTCTGCACAAAGGAAACGAAGAAACAGATCGATGGGATCTCAAAGGAGGCCATGAATATCCTCCTGGAGTACGACTGGCCGGGAAATGTCAGAGAATTGGAGAACGTCATCGAAAGGGCCGTGATCATTTCGGAGCAGAACATCCTGACCGCCAGTGACCTTCCCCGTAATTTGATAGAAGGGTCTTCTGCCCTGATTAAGAAGGGGGTGAAGGAGCATAAATCTCTGGATGAGATTAAGGCCGAATATATCACCGAGATCTTGAAAGCGACGGATGGAAACAAGAGAATGGCCGCTGAGATTTTAAAGGTGAACCCGAGGACCCTTTACCGTTTTGAGAAAAAGACCAAACCCGCCTTGGATGTTTAATCCTACCTCCAGGAACGGACCCTCATTGACTGTGTGGATAAACAATGTTATGAAATGATTGTGAAATTGCGTCTCCCGCTCTGGTTTTCTCTTTTTCTCTCTTTCCTTCTTCTGGTAGCCTGTGCAGGCTTGGAGAGGATGGAACCCTCCGGACCAGGCTCCCCTTCATCTCAAAAGGTCCAGCTTGTATCGCCCAAGAAGGCATCCCCTAACCCCCTCGCGTACTATCCTTTTCTCCTCGCTCAACTCAAACTGAGAGAGGGGAAAATGGATGAAGCCATCAAGCATCTCAAAGACGCGATTTCCAAAGATAAAAATGAACCTTTCCTGCACGTGGAACTAGCTACCCTCTACGTCCACAAAGGGCTGCTCGATGAAGCGGTTGAGGAGTGCAAAAAGGCCCTCCTTTATGATCCCAACACGTTAACCGCCCACTTAATGCTGGGAGGCATCTACTCCTCTCTTAAGAATAACCAGTTGGCCATCGAATCCTATCAGAAGGCCATTCAGATTTCTCCCGAACATCAAGAGAGCTATCTCTACCTCAGTTCCCTGTACGCCGATGTCAAGGAGTATGAGAAGGCCATCGACCTCATGAAGCGGTTCCTCAAGATGGAGCCCAACTCGGTGATGGGTTTCTATTCCCTTGGAAGAATTTATGCCGAGATGAAAGCATATGATCAGGCGAAAGAATATCTTTTGAAGGCACTCGCCATTGATCCCAACCTCATCTCCGTTCTGATGGATCTAGGGATCGTCTACGAACTGCAGAATGAGCAGGAAAAAGCGACCGAAGTCTATCAGAAGGTCCTCACCCTCGATCCAGACAATAAGAGGGCGAGAAATCGGCTGGGGCAGATTTTCATCCGGAAAAAGAAGTTGGATGACGCGTTGAGTCAATTTCGGGAGATGCAGAAGTCTGATTCAGAGGACCTCAACATCCGCACAAAGATTGGTCTGATCTATCTGGAACAGGGGAAATTCGATCAGGCGATCCTGGAATTCAACTTCATCCTCGCAGCCAATCCAAAGGACGATCGGGTGCGTTACTATCTAGGGGCTGCCCATGTCGAAAAAGGAGCCCTGGATCAGGCCCTTGTAGAATTCAAGAAGATTCCCCCAGAATCCAGCCTCTTCGCAGACGCCAGGAGAAGCACCGTCCTGATCTTGAGGAAACAGAACAAGACAAAAGAGGCCATCCAGACCATGGAGGAAGCGATCAAGACGAAGCCGAAGGAGGCAAACCTCTATCTCATCCTGGCCGACCTGTTTGAAAAAGAAAACCAGTTGCCAAAAGCCCTAGCTGTCCTCCAGAAGGGGCTTGACCAGAATCGGGACAGTGTCGATCTCCTATTTCAGTTGGGAGCCCTTTACGATAAGATGGGGGAATTCGAAAAGATGGTCACTCAAATGAAAGAGGTCCTCCGACTGGAACCCGATCACGCCGATGCCCTGAACTACCTAGGCTATTCCTATGCGGATCGGGGCATCCGGTTCGAGGAGGCCCTACAAATGATCCAGAAGGCGATGTCGCTCAAACCCAATATGGGCTACATTACGGACAGCCTAGGCTGGCTCTATTTCAAGCTGGGTCAATATGAAAAGGCTGCGGTGGAACTCGAAAAAGCAAACCAGCTAACTCCAGATGACCCCGTTATTACAGAACATTTAGCCGACAGCTATTTCAAGCTCCATCGGATCGAAAAGGCCATCGAGCTTTACGAAAAGGCTTTGAAACTGGATCCCAAACCCGATCAAATCGAGAGGCTGAAGAGTAAGATTAAGGAAGGACGAGAGAAAAAGAAATAATTTCGAAGCACGAAATCCGAATCTCGAAACAATTTCGAATGACCTAATATCAAAATTCAAAACAAAAAAATCGTTTTGAAAATTCCCAAATTTGAATTTCGGATTTGTTTCGGATTTCGATATTCGGATTTCGGATTTTCTAATGGCCCGCTTATTTTGAAGGGGCCGTGTAGCTTGGCGCAAGATGACCTATGGAATAGATTAGCCACCTGCCACCGGAGGGAAGATACTCACAACATCCCCGTCTTTAAGCGACTGCTCCTTCTTCCCGTGAACCCCATTAATCAGGATGATTTTAGGGATCTCTTCAGGGATCTTGAGCCTTTCCAAAATATCCTGTACCCGGGTGCGTCCATCGACCTCCATCTTGCAGGAAAAACGACTGCTCCCTTTGGGAAGATAATCCCTTAACGTGGCGAAAAGTTTGACTTCAATATCCATTAAGTTTGTTCCATTCTGTTTATCTAATTTTATTTTACCCTCCTACGCAGAAAGCCACAAGTCTTTAGACCGTGGATGAATGCGGGGAGGGTACCCTTCGAAGCTCCAAAGGAGCGTAGTAGGGTGTGCTTCGGAGGGTTCCGCTCGACGAAGCTTGTGGAGGAGCCACGGGCTTTAGCCCGTGGGGCTCCACTTCGGAGTCCTCACTCTGGCAAGGGGCTGAAGGATCTGCTCCCGGTCATTTCCAGGTGTCCACCTCTTTCACCGCTTTTGAGATAACGAAGGTTCTTAGATTGTTTGCTATCCTCCTCCAGAGGGACAATAAAAAAACCCTCTCTTTCCAGAGTATACCCTTGGGTCGTTCCCATCAAGGTCTCCCCATCGAGAAAGGTGATTTTCACCTTCATCTGAGTCCCCGGTTCTGCCTTCTCTTCAGAAACATCTTTCGTAAGAGGATGGTCTTGTTTTCCCTCCAGAGATTTTACGAAAAAGACCGCCTTCAAATCAGAAAAAAGGACTTCGGAAACCTTGCCGCCTTCTTCTCCCAGCGGAACCACGTGAAACCCCTTTTTCTGGGGACCGAAATCGTAAGTGGTCCCCTTGATGGTTCTTCCATCCCGGTATCGA
>Ga0209286_1000197_pt1 | contig 14586 bp, 17 predicted proteins | sample PPLLak1March2015_2_FD_187250 | JGI IMG/M metagenome (GOLD analysis project Ga0209286, IMG submission 187250) | Freshwater sediment microbial communities from Prairie Pothole Lake near Jamestown, North Dakota, USA - PPLs Lake P8 Core (3) Depth... | ecosystem: Environmental > Aquatic > Freshwater...
AGAAGAGGAATAGCTATATGAGAGAAGAGACGTTAGCGATTATTTTTGGGATGGCAGTCGTAACCTTTCTACCTCGTTTCCTGCCGATGGTTTTCTTGACCCGATGGGTCGTCCCAGAAAGGTTAAAAATGGGCTTGGGCTATGTCCCGACGGCCATTTTGAGCGCAATCGTTTTCCCAATCCTGTTCTTCAATGAAGGAGGGAAGGTTGTCATTCAGCCTCTTTATCTGCTCTCTGCCGTCTCGGTCTTTATCTTTTCCTGGAAGGTGAAGCGTCTTTGGGCATCGGTGATCTTAGGAATGCTCGTTTACTGGGGATTGGGATTCTTTTTAGGTCATTAAGTCACTAAATTATTAAGTCATTAAGTTTTGTGGTTTCAATAACCCAGTGACTTAATTACTTAATGACTCTTTTTTTAAATCTTTTCTGCAATCAGGCTTGCCACCGCCTTTCTTCTTCCACCCTCCCGGAAGATTCCTTCACGATAGAATAGGATTCGGAAGTCTTTAAATAACCGGAGCAGTTCGTTCGGTTTTAAAAAATATTTCGCTTGTTTGGGCCCTCCTGCGGCCAGCGTTCTGTGTTCAAGGAGGTAAGTCTCAAAAATGACCATTCCCCGTTTCTTGAGTCCCTTTCTGATTCTTGGAATGAGACGGCGTTTGAGAAAATAGAAATTAGCGATGAGATCGTACCGACCTTTTTCAATCTGATAATCATCGAGGTCAACGAGAAGGGCGTTCACCTTGACTCCTATTTCTCGAGCTAATTTTCGGGCTTTCTTCAAACCCTTCTTAGAGATATCCACGGCATCCACCTCAAACCCATGCTGAGCCAGAAAGACTGCATTTCTTCCTTCGCCCGTCGCCATATCGAGCGCTTTTCCCTTGGGAAGGAGGTGGATATATCTTTTCAGAAAAGGGTTGGGTTTTCTCCCGAGAGCGAATTCCTTCGTCCCGAATCTTTTATCCCATCTTTTTTGGTCAGTTTTCAAAGTGCCTCCATGGTTCGAGCCTACCCATTGATTCTACAGCAGTTCAACGGAAATTTAAATTGTAAAAAAGTTTTTGTTCGGCGTTCCCCATTCTCTTCGCTTCAACAACCCCCGAACCATTCAAAATTGGGTCGGACGAGCCCCGGAGGGTCCTCCAGCCAAGAATTTAACCCGTCCATCCAAAGAGGAAAAAATGAGAAGGGGAAGAAAGAGTTTATCTCAAAGAAATCGCGTGAAAAGATAAACAAACTGGGGTATTCTTTAATGAGAGGAGAGCAGAGCAATGGAGATAACAAAATTGATTCCTAAAGTTCCGAAGGGATTGGTCGTAGTCATCACCGGCAATGGCAAGGGGAAGACGACGACCGCTCTTGGGATTGTTGTTCGAGCCTGTGGCCACAATTTAAGGACTTCAATCATTCAGTTTATGAAGGGCGACATGTATTCGGGTGAATGGGACGGCATAAAGAAGATGAACTGCCAGGTTGAACTGATTTCAACGGGGAAAGGGTTCTGCGGTATTCAAGGGAATCCCTACCCCTATCAAGAGCATCGCAAAAATGCTCAGGAGGCAATCCGTTTAGCCCGCCAGAAGCTGGAATCGGGGCAGTTCGATATTCTTATCCTGGACGAAGTCAACAATGCCCTGTCCTTGCACTTGGTGGACCTGGAGCAGGTGCTGGAGGTCATCCGGCAGAAACCTGCCGCAATGCATCTCGTATTGACGGGGAGAGACGCTCACCCTCAAGTCATCGAACTGGCGGATACGGTGAGCGAAATTAATGAAATTAAACATGCTTACAGAAAAGGGATTGAGCCACAGCCGGGGATCGATTATTAGGCCCCTTGCCCCTGGTTCGGAGAAGAATGGTCCTGCCACCGCTCCACGGGTGTGCCTTCTTTTTATTCCATTCCTTCAACCTCTGCGACCCGAGCCATAAAATACAGTATCTTCCACGACAAAATACAAGGCTCACCCTATACCCTTTATCGTTAGTTTTCTTATAATGACATGATGTGAAATTCGGCGTCAATGATGCTGGCCCGGATCACTGGCTCTCCGTTAAGGAGAGGCCTCACGGGAACGGGGCGCTTCTTCGGAATTAAGGAAGGGCTTTTTCATCAGAAAGAAACACTCCTTATCGAATCGTCACATTCACCCTGTGATCCCAGTCCCTGATCGGCGCGAAGATTTTGAGAAGGCCGCTTTCATACTGAGCTTCTGTTTTTTCAGGGACGATCTCATGGGACAACCTAAAGCAGCCTGAATACTCTGTATCCTGGCCCTTGGGGGCTGAAACGTAAAAACTATCTTTTCTCATCTCGAGAGAGATATTTTTTTTATCGACACCGGGCATTTCCATATCGATCTTGAGGCGACCTCCTTGATCGTCATGAGAAAAACAGGCACACGGCATCACTTTTATCTTTTCGTCCATAGGAACACCTCCTCGCTCCATCTAAAATTTAATGATGGGCCTTCCAAAAATCAAGATGAACGGAAAGGGGATTTGTGGTATAAGAATAATGATTTACCCCTTTCAGGGAGCACCTCCGGCTGAGGGGCCGGAGGAATCCATCTCAGGAGGTTTTCCATGGAATGGTTAAAGGCTTTTCCCATGTTGATCGGAAGAATTCTTCTTGTTCTTATTTTCCTCCAGTCCGGGATTGGAAAGATTGAAAATTTCGGAGGAATGGCACAGTACATGGCCAGTTATGGCATGCCTTATACCAATTTCTTTCTCGTGGGCGCCATTTTTTTTGAACTGGTTGGCAGCGCCACGGTGATCCTGGGATATTTTGCCCGGTTTGGGGCACTCTTGCTTCTCATCTTCTTAATTCCCACGACGCTGATCTTTCACAGTAATTTTGCCGACCAAGTCCAGATGATCATGTTCATGAAGAACGTGAGCATGCTCGGGGGATGTCTGATCGTTCTTGCCTCGGGGGCGGGTCGATTCAGTTTGGACAGCCTGTTAAGGAGCAAAAAGAAATAATATGAGCGGGAGTCGTTCGGAAGTCTGGTGGAAGGCCTTTCGTTTCCACTTCACCTCGGCCAGTTTCATGCCGGGAATCCTCGGCGGGATGATCGCCTGGACTGCAGATGGAAAATTCCATCCAGGATATTTCCTTCTGGTGATGCTTGGCCTGATCCTAAATCACATGGCTCTCAACATGACGGATGACTACTATGACTTCCGCCATCTGGTGGATGTCTTTGCCACCGATGGGAAGAATCCTTATACAGGTGGAAGTGGTCTCCTTTCTTCAGGGCTGATTCACCCTCAAAGGATGCGTCAAGTGTTTGTCACCTTCTACCTCATCGCCATCGGCATTGGTGTCTTTCTCGGAGTGATGAGAGGACCGTTTATTCTCCTCCTCCTTGCCGTTGGTTTTTTCTGTGCCTATTTTTACACTGCCCCCCCCGTTCGATTTGGGTATCGAGGTTTTGGCGAATTGGCGCAGCTCCTCTGTTTTGGTCCAGGTATTGGCATTGGAGCTTATTTTGTCCAGACCCAAAGGATTTCCTGGGAGGCCTTCTGGGGAACCCTTCCTTTTGGAATCATGCTTTTCGCAATGATCACCATCAATGAGATTCCAGATTATTTTGAAGACCGGAGGGGAAGAAAGCTCAATCTGGTCGCTCGTTTCGGCAGGAAGACTGGGGTTTGGTTATTTATCGCGAGCGTTCTATCCGCTTATGCTGCGATCTCAGTTGGCGTGATCCTAAAGAGAATTCCCATTCTGGGATTGATCTCTTTGCTGACGTTCCCGATCGCCTATAAGACGATTTCCATATTGAAGGCTTATTATCAGGAACCCATGAAGATGGCTCCTGCCAATCTGGGGATGATCTGCACTCACAATTTTACTGCCATCTTGCTCGCTCTTGCTTACTTTATCGAAGGGTTCAGGCCGGACGCCTTGATTCCTTCCTTCCTCCCGCTGGTCATTTTGAGCATTCTTTACATTCCTGTCGGCAGGTTAATTGCGAGAGCGGTGTTTTCGCGGGAGGGCACTGAGGCAAAGACGGCAACCGTTTAAATTGAAAGGAGGAAATAGAATGGAAAAGGAATTCTACTTGTTTGCCTTTAATGGAGCAGAGTGACCGCACTGCCACAAGATGGCTCCTCTCGTGGAGAGGTTAGAGGAAGAAGAGAGCATCAATATAGCGAAACTTGAGGTATGGCATAACGAAGCGAATGCGAAACGGATGAAAGAATATGACAAGGGTTATTGTGGCGGAGTCCCATTTTTCTTCAATCAGAAAACGGGCAAGTGGATCTGCGGCGAGGCAGATTACGAAGGATTGAAGAAGTGGGCACTCGAATAATGCCGGAATATTGGAGCAATGGAAGAATGGAATGATGGGTATATTCCAACATTCCGCTATTCCGCTAGGTATGCTGTTATCCTTGGATAAGGAGGTTCTGATGGGTTTGTTCGAAGATTATGATCCACTCAAGGGAAAGATGTTTCAGATCCTTAAACCGGATGGGACGCTCCAACCCGGTCTCAAACCTCCCATTGATGATAAGGAAACGTTGACCCTTTATCAGAAGATGGTTTTCGTCCGGCTGGCTGATCAGAGGGGATTGCTCCTTCAACGTCAGGGGAGATTTGGAACGTATGCGCCCCTCTGGGGACAGGAGGCCTGTCAAATTGGTAGTGCCTATGTCCTTCAAAAGGGAGATTGGGTCTTCCCAGCCTTTAGAGAATTGGGAGCCACGCTGATGATGGGGATTGCACTTAAGGATTTTATGCTCTACTGGATGGGAAACGAGATGGGAAGCCGTGCGCCCGAGGGAATCAATTTGTTGCCGGTTTCGATTCCTGTCGGAACCCATATCCCTCAGGCCGTGGGAACAGCCTGGGCGGCTAAAATTAGAGGGGACAAAATCGTTGCCATGGCATATTTCGGCGATGGAGCAACCTCCAAAGGCGATTTTCACGAAGCAATGAATTTTGCAGGAGTCTTTAAAACTCCAACTATTTTCTTCTGCCAAAATAACCAATTTGCCATATCCGTTCCGAGGTCAAGACAAACCGCTTCAGCAACGATTGCTCAAAAGGCGATTGCCTACGGATTTGACGGAATTCAGATCGACGGAAATGATCTTTTTGCCGTGATAACGGCAACGCGAGAAGCGGTGGACAGGGCGCGCTCCGGAGGGGGACCTACATTGATTGAGGGGGTTACTTTTCGATTCGGACCCCACACCACGGCAGATGATCCGACCAAGTACCGGACCGATGAGGAGATTGAGCGTTGGAAACCGCTGGACCCCATGATCAGGTTGAGATCCTATTTGAAAGCGAAAGCGCTGTGGAGCGAAGAGGTTGAAACCCGGATGACCGAGGACGCCCAGAAGGAGATCGACCAAGCGGTCAAGGATGCGGAAGCTGTTCCAGCACCAGAGCTAAAAGAAATCTTTGAGTACGTTTTTGCGGAGATGACGCCGCCACTCAAAGAACAATTGGAGTATTTGAAATCGACGTTATAGTTTAAATCCGAAGCACCTGCCTGCGCGGAGCCGCTTCGGCGAAGGCAGGCGAAATTCGAATTTCTAAACAATTTGAAATGACTGAAACTTAAAACTCAAAAAAAAGTGGAAGCCGTTTCAGAAATTTGGTCATTGGGATTTTTGATTTGTTTCGGATGGGTCCTGAACGGACGCTTCGCTCGACGTCCGGATTTCGAACTATCGACGAACCTGGTTGATTTTCCGAGCAGAGAGTGGATAAGTCTTGAAGGAGGGTAACGATGCCCAAACTCAATATGGTTGAAGCAATCAATTTGGCTCTTCGAGAGGAATTGGAAAGGGACAGCCGGGTGGTGATCCTTGGCGAAGACGTGGGAAAAGAGGGCGGCGTCTTTCGTGTCACCGATGGTTTGCAGCAAAAATTTGGGGGGGACCGGGTAGTGGACACGCCCCTGGCGGAATTGGGGATCGTGGCGGTGGCCTTCGGCATGGCGGTCTACGGGATTCGTCCGATCGCGGAGATTCAATTTGAAGGTTTCCTCTACCCCTGTCTCGATCAAATCAACAATCATATCGGTCGAATTCGAAACCGGTCGAGAGGAAGATTTACGTGCCCCCTGGTCATCAGGGTTCCTTACGGAGGTGGCATCCATGCGCCGGAACATCATTCCGATAGCCCGGAAGCCATCTTAGCTCATATTCCCGGAATAAAAGTCGTCATCCCCGCAAGTCCTTACGAAGCCAAGGGCCTTGTGCTCTCCTCAATTCGAGATTCAGATCCCGTGATCTTCATGGAACCGAAGCGGATCTACCGCGCCATACGGGAAGAAGTCCCGGAAGGGGATTATACCATTCCTCTTGGAAAAGCCAGGCTCGTTCAGGAAGGTAAAGATGTCACCGTCGTGGCTTGGGGGGCAATGGTTCGGGAGGCATTGAATGCCGCGGAGCAATTGAAGGGGGATAAGATTGATTTGGAAATCATTGATCTCCGAACTATCTCACCCATCGATGTCGAAACCATTATCACTTCCATTCGAAAGACGGGCAGGGGAGTCATCGTTCATGAAGCACCCAAGACCTGCGGTCTGGGTGCAGAGATCATTGCCCTTGTCAATGAAAAGGCTCTTCTCTCGCTTCAGGCACCCATTGAGCGGGTCACGGGGTTTGATATTCCTGTCCCTCTGATGAAAACGGAGCATTACTACCTTCCCAATCCCAAGAGAATTGTGATGGCCGTGAAGAAGGTGATGAGTTTCTAATCGAAGCAGATGAAGGCTAAAGGTTCAGGTTGAGAAAAAAACGTTTTGACCTCAGCCTCAACCTTAACCTTAGGGGGTATAACATGGCATTTGAATTCAAATTTCCTGATATCGGAGAAGGATTGACCGAAGGCGAGATTGTCCGTTGGCTGGTCAAAGAAGGGGACGGGATTAAGGAGGGACAGCCTCTTGTCGAGGTAGAGACCGACAAGGCTCTTGCGGAGATTCCTTCTCCGAGGACAGGTGTCATTCTGAAGATCATGGCCAAGGAGAAGGAGGTCGTGAAGGTTGGTCAGGTGATCGTCGTGATCGGAGAAAAAGGAGAGGCCTTGGCCGCGCCACCTCCAACGCCTTCCGCGCCCGCACCCAAGCCCAAATCCGTTGGCGTTGTGGGCGAATTGGAGGAGGCACCCGAGGAAGCCGCCGCGGTCACGGCCAAGGTTTCCCCGGTGAAACCAGGCTTCGTCAGCGAGCATGCGCTGGCGACGCCGGCCGTTCGAGCTCTGGCGAGAGAATTGGGTATCGATATCAAGAAAGTGCAGGGTACGGGATCTGAAGGCCGGGTGTTGGAAAAGGATGTGAGGCAGCTTGCGGAAGGCAAAGCGAAACCTGTTGAAGAAGTGAAGAAACCTGCAAAGGTTAAGAAATATGACCTGTATGGGTATGTGGAACGCATTCCTTTGAGAGGGGTCCGGCGATCCATTGCCAAAGCGATGGTTAAATCCAAATATACAGCACCCCATGTCTCGGCGATGGACGAAGCGGACGTCACGGAGCTTTGGCAAATCAGGGAAAAGCAGAAAAAGGTTGCAGAGAGCAAGGGATTTAAGTTGACCATCCTTCCGTTCGTCATCAAGGCTGTCATCGCGGGTCTGATCGAACATCCTTATCTCAATGCAACGCTGGATGATGAGGGTGAAGAGATCATCCTCAAGAAATACTTCAATATCGGCCTTGCGACGGATACCCCGGAAGGATTGATGGTTCCGGTGGTGAAAGGTGCGAAAGAGAAGTCGATCTTCGAACTGGCGCAGGAATCGGCTCAAATGGCAGAAAAGGCCAGAGACAGAACCATCGATCTGGCTGACTTGAAGGGCGGCACGTTTACCATCACCAACTACGGGGCGGTGCGGGGGATCTACGGGACCCCGATCATTAATCATCCCGAAGTGGCCATCCTTGGCATCGGGAGGATTCAGGAGAAACCCGTCGTCAGGGACGAAAAAGTGGTGATCCGAAGAATCCTTCCCCTGTCCCTCTCTTTCGATCACAGGGTGGTAGATGGCGCTGAGGCAGCCCGCTTCCTTCAGACGGTGATCGCACGCCTCGAGGACCCTGATCTGATCCTGCTGGAGACCTGAGGGTTGCCAACCATTTCTCCTCGATCCCAGCCCCCTGCCTTGTGTAGGGATCCGGATGAAGTCTCTTCGGCGTGGCTGAGTAGAAATGCCATGGTGCAAGTATAGCCGTACAGGAGAATTCCGATGGATGATACAAAAAATAAAGGGCCGGATTTACAGGGTCGGAAACTTGAACCGATGGGCTGCTGACCTCCAAAAGTCGTGGCTCAGTTGAGCCTTCCCGGTTTGAAGCAGCCTTTTGTCATCGGCTCGATCCAGACCTCTGTTGGACCCGTGCCCCAAGTATGTTCCTCTCTGACTTGGCCAGATCGTTACGGCACCTACAAGGCACGCTGGGGGATGGGCCGCTTGCATTTCACGGTTGAACCAGGGCTTTATGCGCTGGGAAAACCCGATAAACAATCCCCGGTCTTGGTGACCGCTAATTACAAGATGAGCTTTGACAAATTACGTGAGGCATTACCGGGGTGGGACGTATGGATACTGGTTCTGGATACGCAAGGGATCAATGTCTGGTGTGCCTCGGGCAAGGGAACCTTTGGAACGAGCGAATTAATCGGTCGAATCGAATCGAGTGGCCTGGCGCAAATAGTTTCACATCGAGAATTAATATTGCCTCAATTGTCGGGCCCAGGAGTAGCGGCCCACCTGGTTAAAAAATCGTCTGGCTTCAAGGTGACCTATGGCCCGATCCGCTCAGGGGATCTCCCCGCTTTCTTGGATGCCGGACTTAGGGCGACGCCTGAAATGAGGCTTAAAACTTTTACGATACGGGAGCGTGTAGAACTCATCCCCATGGAACTCATGGGGGCCCTTAAACCAGGTATTCTGGCTGTTCTCATTTTCTTTCTCCTAGCGGTCATCGGGAGATCAAGAGAAGGGTGGATCAGTGCTCTAAACCATGGTCTATTTTCTGTTCTTGCCCTTTTGGCTGCTATTCTGGCGGGTGCAGTTTTGACCCCTCTATTATTGCCATGGCTGCCGGGCCGCGCCTTTTCGCTCAAAGGCCTCAGTCTTGGAGCTCTCTTCGCTGCCATGGGAGCTGCTTGTTACTGGGGTGGTTGGGTTACAAAGGAGGGCGGCCTCGATGTGTTGGCTTGGGTTCTTCTCATGCCGGCTCTTTCAGCCTATCTGGCCATGAATTTCACAGGAGCTTCAACTTATACGTCTCTCTCTGGGGTAAGAAAAGAAATGCGGTGGGCTTTGCCCCTGGAGATCGGCGCCGGGATTGTGGGAATCATTCTCTGGCTTGGAGCACAATTTGTCGCGTAAGGAGTTCAAATGATGGGCCGATTGATTTATCTCAGGGATGTTGTCACGTTAAGGCTTGAAGAGGAAAAATGCGTCGGATGCGGGATGTGTCTTTTGGTCTGTCCCCATGCGGTCTTGAGTCTGACAAACGGTAAAATTGAAATTGTGAACAGAGACGCTTGCATGGAATGCGGCGCCTGTGCCCAAAACTGCCCTGCCGAAGCTCTGAATGTGCGGTCAGGGGTTGGCTGTGCCGCCGCAGTCATCAACGCCATGCTGGGCCGAAAAAAATCTTCCTGCTGTTGCACGATAGACTCCCATGAAGAACCAAACGACCGACCGGAATGCTCTCAAGACGCCAGCGGTTCAAACTGTTGTTAACTGATGGGCGAATAAGTGTACTTCCGTCAGGAAAAGGTCGTGAGAGGGAGGGAGGTGATCGGGGAAAAAATGGTCTAAGAAAAGATAAAGGATAAGGAGTACCATGGTCTGGCGCTTTTTTTCTTGTGTAAAGCCTGATGTTGCAACTCAATGGACTCTGGAGGAATGAGACTTTTCAGATACTCCTCGTATCGGAGAACGATGTTTTTCGGGTCGAGGGTAAGATATTTGGCATAAACGTTCAGGTACCCTTTTACATAAGGTGCAGGAGGGAGTAGCTCAGGTCTGCCTTCTTCGATTGCTTTGAGATGGTGCTGCTTTATTTTAGTGAACTTAGAGACTTCCTCCAGCGAGATGTTTCGTGTCTCCCTTTCTTTTCTTAAGAATTTTCCCAGAGACTCCATCATTTCGGTGCCGAAGAAGATCCAGATCGTTGTTTGATTGTTTGTGCTCTTAATATCATAAGTGCTGACCAGGAAGGAACCGATTTAAACAGTAGCAATTGCCATGCCAAAGGATAACAATCGTAATATATTGATTCTTAAAAGCTATTTATAAGTGAAAGGATCGATAAAGTGACATTTTGTGCCAAATTTTGGCCAGTTTGCGACAATTCTTCCAATACCCCTTGCTCCCTCCCTCTCTCCTTAAGGGAAAAAAAACGATGAAGGAGGAGATATTAAGAACCTGTTGAGAAACTTTTTTCAGGCTGATTAAAAATGCCCAGATGCAAGGCGCCCGAAATCCTGAGGAGTGAGGCGTACTCGGATGTACGCTGCAACGACGAAGGATGAGGGGAACGCGGCAGATGGGTGTTTTTCAACAGCCTGTCAAGGAGGTGTCCCATGGATGGAAGAGAAGAGGGAATTGGTGACCTGTATCATCAAGAGACAAAATATCGAAGAGAATCCATGCCGCGAGGAGGCCTCGACTGGACCCATCAACCCCCTCCCTATAAAGAATTTGCCCATGCATTAAAGCGTTTTCCCATTCGTCCTCTTGATCAAAAAGGTGGAAAATCCCTCTGGGAAGCGGTAGCTCAGAGGCGATCCATTCGGGATTTTTCCGACGAATCCGTTACTTTTGGTGAACTTTCTCAATTAATCTGGGCCACTCAAGGAATTACCCTGAAGGCGCGGGGGTTTGATTTCAGGGCTTCGCCCTCTGCCGGTGCCCTCTACCCGATTGAGACCTATCTTGTCGCGAACCGGGTCGAAGAAATTCCATCAGGGCTCTATCACTACGATGTGAGGGAGACCCGATTTATTCTTTTGAGGGAAGGCCATTTTGGTCCTGAGCTTTCTCAAGCCGGATTAGGCCAAGGGATTCTCGAAGAAGCGGCTTGCGTCTTCGTCTGGACGGCTATCGTGGGACGATCGAAGTGGAAATATCGAGAGAGGGCTTATCGTTACATCTACATGGATGTAGGGCATATCGGTCAAACGCTCTATTTGGCCGCTACGGCATTGGACCTTGGCTGCTGCACGGTGGGAGCCTTCTTCGATGAAGAGGTGGATCGTGTGATCGGTGTGGATGGGAAGAATGAAATTTCCGTCTATCTTGGAGCGGTAGGCCATGTTAGATAAAAAAATCCATCCTTCTGGCATTAAATGAAAGGAAACTTTGATCCATCCCTTGGCATGCTCACCGTCGAGATGTAATCTCCAACTACACCCTTTCTAATACTAAAATACATAGTTACCTTTATTTACTTTCCAGAACTTGATGATTATTTTGGTAGCATAGGGTTTGGGGATCATTTTTAAGGTGAACCGGCTAGAATTTTGGCGGGGGTAAATTTAGGAAAGGAAGTCAAAAACGACCGTGAGGATTTAAAGAAAATACTCGATTTTCTTGAGGTGATTTCAAAGAAGTAAAACAAGGTGAGAAAGGAGAGATGAAGCATGGCGACAAAATCAGCGGCAAAGGTTTACAAGTGTAAGACTTGCGGGTTGGTAACCACTGAAAAAGGCCATCTCTGCAGTCCTAAGGAAGTTAAGAAAGCTTACACCTGCGAGTACTGCGGCATCACTGTGAGTGATCCAAGGCATGTCTGCAAGCCGAAGGTCGCAAAATTAGATTACGTCTGTGATGCCTGTGGCCGGGTGGCAGTGGGCAAAGAGGAAGTGTGCCAACCCAAGAAAATAAAGAGTTAGATTGAGGAACTACGGACTTAGGGATCGGTCGTTTAATTGTTGAAGAAGAGTCCATCTTTAGAGGCCCTTCAAACAGCATTGTTTGAAGGGCCTTGATTTTTTGGAGTTCATGGTTTCTAATTGAGATATCAAGATAAGACGGAGGGAGCCTATGGAGACGGTGGAACTGAAGAAAGGGATTTATTGGGTTGGAGCGGTTGATTGGAACATAAGAGATTTTCATGGCTATTCTACTCCTGATGGGACAACTTATAACGCCTATTTGATACTGGACGAGAAGAATGTTCTTGTGGATACGGTGAAAGCTCCTTTCTATCTCGAGATGCTGGGGCGGATTTCGGAAATCATCGATCCCTCAAAAATTGATGTGATTGTTTCGAATCATGTTGAGATGGATCACTCCGGGTCACTCCCTCAGATGGTCGAGCGGATTGGAGATCCGACCGTGATCACTTCAGAGCGGGGGCAAAAAGGCCTGACAAAACATTATAAGAAACCGTTACGATTCAAGATCGTGAAGAGCGGAGAGACGTTTCCCATCGGCCGTCGGACCCTCACGTTTGTGGAGGCCCCCATGCTTCACTGGCCGGACAGCATGTTCACTTATATCAAAGAAGACCAGCTTCTTCTGCCCAATGATGCCTTTGGCCAGCACGTCGCCTCTTGCCAGAGGTTTGATGACGAGCTGGAAGATGAAGTGATGAAACACGCGGCGAAATATTATGCCAATATCCTCTGGCCTCTGGCGCCGCTCATTTTGAAAAAAGTGGACGAGGTGGTAAAGATGGGGATCCCCATCGATATGATCGGGCCCAGCCATGGTCTTATCTGGAGAAAGAATCCCGGTCGAATCATTGAGGCCTATGTGGACTGGAGCCGAGGAAAGGCTCGGAATAAAGTTCTTGTGATCTACGATACGATGTGGGGAAGTACGGAAAGCATGGCCAAGGCCATCCTCAGAGGCTTGATTGACGCGGGAGCTGAAGCGAGGCTGCTCCATCTCCGATCCAATCATCGGAGTGACGTCCTTGAAGAGATGCTGGAAGCCAAAGGCATTCTTTTAGGTTCTCCCACTTTGAATAACGGGATGTTTCCTACAATGGGAGATTTCTTCACATATATGAAGGGGCTGAGGCCCATGGGAAAGACCTTCGGTCTCTTCGGATCGTATGGATGGGGAGGAGGAGCGATCAAAGAAATGAGAAAGTTTCTCGAACAGGAGAAATTTGAGATTTGGGAAAAGGAACTTCCCGTTCAATTTGTTCCGGATCCGGAAGAATTGAAAAGTGCGATCCAATTCGGAAGAGATTTTGCTCGTAAAATAAGAGAGGTATAGGGCAGACCGTTTCCCCCTCACTTCCACCCTCTTCCCATGGGAGAGAGGGTGGAAGTGGGGGGCTTGGCTAAGGATCGGAACGTGGCCGAAGAGACTGGCTCTTATAATCAAGTGGTGATGGACCATCTGAAACATCCGAGGAATATGGGCGAAATGGAGAACCCCGATGGACTTGGAGAAGCTCAGAATCCTGTCTGCGGTGATACGATGCGGCTTTTTATCAAAGTGGAGACGGGTCGGATTCTTGATGCGAAGTTTCTGACTTTCGGGTGTGGGGCAGCCATCGCCTCTTCGAGCATGACGACAGAGATGATTAAAGGAAAAACGATTGATGAGGCTCTTCTGATTTCAGATCAGATGATCGCCGAGACTCTGGGCGGACTTCCACCCTCCAAGGTCCACTGCTCCGTCCTGGCAGAGAAAGCGATCCGCGCGGCTGTGTCAGACTATCAGAAAAGGAGAGGAAGGATGGTCAAATGATCAAGAAAGAGTCCGCTCTTCATCTATTGAAAAAGTTGATTCAAGACTCCCCTGCCGATCAGACAGAAGCCATCCTCTTAACAGAAGATTCCTCACTGACGCGTTTTGCCGGCTCTGCCGTTCACCAGCACGTGGCAGAGAGAAACCAGACGATGGTCCTCCGGGTGGTTTTGGGAAAAAAGATTGCAGTGGTCACAACCAATATATTTCTGCCGTCTTCAGTAAGGCAATCTCTTCAGAAAGCGATTTCTCTTGCCAAGGTTCAACAACCAAACGATGAATTCATTTCTTTGCCAGGGCCGAGATCCATACCTGAGATCGAGACCTTCTCCAAAAATATCGGTCGCCTGTCGCCCCTCCAGAAGGTGAGGACGGTCAAAAGCCTCTTAAAACGGGCAAAAGAGAAGGGATGCCAGGCTTCCGGTGCCTTTTCGAATGGAGAGGTTGAATTGGCGGTAGTCAATTCACTCGGGGTGGAGGCCTATCAAAAGTTTTCTGACCTGTTCCTCCATCTGATCGTGGACAACGAAAAGAGTTCGAGTTATGCGGGCTTCGTTGCCAGAAACCCCGATCAATTAGATGTCGATTCTTTAGCACAAGAGGCGATCGGAAAGACATCCAAGGAAGAGCCGATTCAGATTGAACCGGGCGAGTACGAGGTTATTTTAGAACCTTATGCGGTGAGTGAGCTCATGTCTTTTCTGGGCTATTTAGGCTTCCATGCCCTGGCGGTACAAGAAGGCCGAAGTTTTTTCTCCAACCGGTTTGGGGAAAAAATGGTGGATGAAAAGGTGACGATTTACGATGACGGTCTGGACCCGGAAGGATTGCAAGTTCCTTTCGACTTCGAAGGCATGCCCAAAAAGAAGGTCACTTTTTTTGACAGA
>Ga0209286_1000198_pt1 | contig 14583 bp, 15 predicted proteins | sample PPLLak1March2015_2_FD_187250 | JGI IMG/M metagenome (GOLD analysis project Ga0209286, IMG submission 187250) | Freshwater sediment microbial communities from Prairie Pothole Lake near Jamestown, North Dakota, USA - PPLs Lake P8 Core (3) Depth... | ecosystem: Environmental > Aquatic > Freshwater...
GCCGACACATAGATGACCTGGTTGGTGTGGCCCTCGAACTCCTCGAAGGTCAGGGGACGGTTGTCCAGGGCCGACGGCAGCCGGAAGCCGAAATTCACCAGAACGTCCTTGCGGCTGCGGTCCCCGTGGTACATCCCCCTGATCTGCGGCAGCGTCATGTGAGACTCGTCGATGAAGAGCAGGAAATCGTCCGGGAAGTAGTCCAGGAGCGTTGAGGGCGCGCTGCCGGCCGGGCGCCGCGACAGATGTCGGGAGTAGTTCTCGACGCCAGTGCAGTAGCCCATCTCCTGCAGCATCTCGAGATCGTAGTTGGTGCGGCTTTCGAGCCGGGCGGCCTCCAGCACCTTACTGCGCCCCCGGAGTTCCTGCAGCCTCTGTTCCAGCTCAACGCGAATGTCGGCCATGGCCTGCGTGAGCTTCTCCTCGGATGTGACGAAGTGCTTGGCCGGATAGATGTTGATTTCGTCGTGCTCCTGCAGCAACTCACCAGTCAGGGTGTCGACCTCCACTATTCTCTCGATCTCATCGCCGAAGAATTCAATGCGCACCGCTTTTTCTTCGTAGGCTGGCTGTATCTCCAGAACATCGCCGCGAATGCGGAACCTGCCGCGCGTGAAGTCGATGTCGTTTCGCTGGTACTGCATTTCGACCAGGCGGCGGGCGACCCGGTTGCGGTTGTGCTTCTCACCTTTCTTCAACCATTCCACGAAGCTGTAGTACTCCTCAGGTGAGCCGAGACCATATATGCATGACACGGAAGCCACGATGACTACATCCCTTCTCTCGAAGAGGGCGCGCGTGGCGGCGTGACGGAGCTTGTCGATCTCCTCGTTGATGTCCGTCTCTTTCTCTATATAGGTATCCGTGGTGGGGAGGTAGGCCTCGGGCTGATAGTAGTCATAGTAGCTGACAAAGTACTCCACGGCGTTGTGCGGTAGGTATTCCTTGAACTCGGCACAGAGCTGGGCCGCCAGGGTCTTGTTGTGGCACATCACTAGGGTGGGCCTCTGCATCTGCTCGATGACGTTGGCCATGGTGAACGTCTTGCCGCTGCCGGTGACGCCGAGAAGGGTCTGCTGCTTGTGGCCGGCCTCGAGGCCCTTCACCAGCTTGGCGATGGCCTGGGGCTGGTCACCGGTCGGTTTGAGGTCGGATTCGATCCTGAAGAGACTCATGCGCAACCTCTTCCATGGAGGCGGGCCGGCGATGTATCGTGCTTCGCGCACCCGCTGCTATCCCACATACTAGAGCATATGCCGTCGTCGCACAAGGCGCATGGACTGCGCCTCTCTGCACGCCCCGATGGGTGGCGCGAAGGGAGCGAAGCTTGCCCGTGATGGGCGGACTACCAGCCGGGTGGCTGTCAACGCAGCGGACGCTTGGTGGGGATGCCGGGGCGGCGGGGATAAGTGGCAGGCGTCGGTGACGTTTTTTCCAGGACCACCAGAAGATGGTGTTCCAGGCCTTTCACGGCCACCTGTTGGACGGTCCTGAGCTTGCCGCCCAGGATGCTTATGGCTGCGTTGGCCTGACTCAGTTCATCTTCGATACCATCCTTCTTGGGTATCACGGAGAGGCCGCTGGTCCGGCAAAACGGCAGTGTCAGCTCAGCCACTGTAGCCAACCGGTTGACAGCTCGGCATACCACCAAATCGAAGCGGTCGCGGTAGCCTGGGAGATGGCCGACATTCTCAGCCCGTTGGGTGAGTATCTCTACTTCGGTCAGTGCCAGTTCCTCTACAACGTGGCGGAGGAAGGCAGTCTTCTTGGTCACGGAATCCAGTAGAACCAACCTGGCCGCGGGGTGCAGTATCTTCAACGGAATGCCTGGCATCCCGGCACCGGTGCCGATATCCAGAAGGGCGAAGTTGCCGTCCGCCCACGTGGCGCCCTCCAGCGTCAGATCAATGGAGAGAGAGTCGACGAAGTGCTTGACCTGTACCTCATCGTAGTCCGTGATGCCGGTGAGGTTGACCCTGCGGTTCCACTCCATCAACTGCTCGTAGTACGTCTGGAACTGGCGGAGTTGATGTTCGGTCAGGGGCAATCTCAGTTCCCGGGCTCCTTCAACGAGTCTCTCCATCATGGCAGATTCATGATAGCACAGGGTCTGACGGCGCTGACGGAGGAGTGCGGCCGAAGGCGGGAGGTGATTGGTCTTCCGGGCCTGCGATGAGTATGATTGACTTTGGAAGGCGTTGTCGACGGTTGTGGTGGGAGTCAACGATGGATACGGGACTGGTTTTGGAAGAAGCGGGAAGACTGGGATTCGATCTATGCCTCGATTTTGACCCTGCTTTTCTTGTCCCGGAACAGAGGATCAGAGCCTACTGCATCGAGAACCGGTGCGGCAGCTACAATGCCCACCACATGTGCCCGCCGCGCGTGGGCTCTCTCGAGGAAGTCGCCGCGCGGCTGCATGGCTTTCCGGAGGGGATTCTTCTCCAGTATTCGAAGCTGATGGACGCAGCCAATGACCGGGAAGGCGTCATCCGGACCAAGCTGGAGTTTCATCGCCTGATCCTGCGGCTGGAGCGGCGTGTCCGGCGAAAGGGCATGGCCCAACTCTGGGGCCTGATCGGGGGCAACTGTCAGCTGTGCCGGACTTGCGAGGCAGTTGAGGACAAGCCATGCCGGCATCCGGAGAAAGCCAGAGCCTCGCTCGAGGCAATCGGTGTTGATGTGATTGGACTGCTGGAGAGGCTAGGGCTTGACGGGCGGTTTCACCCTGACCGGATAACCTGGACGGGCTGCCTGCTCTTAGGTGAGGATCAGTCTAGTAGATGACCTTCTCGGCCTCGAGTTGAGCTATCTCCTCGTCGGTCATGTGCAGTAACTCCTTGAAGACGTGCTTGTTGTGCTCGCCCAGCAACGGTGAGCGATAGCGGATCTCGGTTTGATTGTCGGACATGGCCCAGGCCGAGTTAGCGATGAAGTCGGTGCCCGTTGTGGGGTGCTCGACCTCCAGGTAGGTCTTTCTCTCCTGCAGGTGCGGATCGAAGAACCTCCCCTCCGTGTCCAGGCAGGGCGCGGCCGCTACCCCGTGCTTCTGCAGGATTTCGGTGACCTCATAGTAGGTGAGTTTGGAGGTCCACTCTGTGATCAGGCGGTCAAGTTCATTTCGGTTCCTCTGCCGGCTGTACTTGTCGGCGAATCTCTCATCTTGGGTCCAGGCGGGATCGCCGATGGCCCGGCAGAATGCTTTCCATTCGTCTTCGGTCTTCACCGCGATGGAAACCCACTTGTCCTCTTCGGCGCAACGGTAGTTGTTATGCGGGCACATCGTTGGATAGTAGTTCCCCATCGTCCCCAGCACCCTGCCGTTCATGACGTATTCCATGACCGCTTCGCCGGCAATGCCGACCACCGCTTCGAGTTGCGCCATCTCAATGAACTGGCCCTTGCCTGTCCTCTTCCTATAGTAGAGGGCGGCCAGAACCGTGAACGCCCCGTGCAAGGCACTGTTGACATCAGCGTACGCTTGCTGCAAACCGAGGACCCGTTCGCCGTTGTAGCCAACCAAGCCATCCACACCAGCCAACCCGGTGAGGGAGGGCCCGTAGGTCTGAGCATCGCGCAGCGGCCCACTGTGGCCGGTGGCGGGCAGAGAGATCATTATGATGTCGGGCTTTATCTGTCTCAATGCCTGGTAGTCCAGGTCGTGCTGCTTCATCACTTTGGGCGAGAAGTTCTCGATAACGACATCGCTCGTCTTGATGAGATTCTTGATGACTGGGATGGCCTTGGGCTGCTCCATGTCCAGAGTGATGCTCATCTGGTTACGAACGCCGCTGTGGAACCAGGGGTCTCTATCGGGCTCTTTGTCCAGGTTGTCCGGACTCAGCCTCATGGAGTCGATGCGGCTTCTGGTCTCGATCTTGATGACCTCGGCTCCCAGGTCGCCGAGCATCGTGGCCAGGTACGGGCCGGCAAAGACCCAGCCGAAGTTGATGACGCGGCAACCCTGGAGCGGGTACTTCTTGTTGGTGCTCAGATGACGCCTCCCGTGCGCAGTGTCTCCAGTTTTTCCTTTGAGTAGCCCAGGCGTTTGCAGTAGATCTCTTCGTTATGCTGGCCCAGCAGCGGGGCCGGACTGTCCACCGCCCAGGGGGTCTCTGAGAGCCTGCCCGGAGCGCCTGGATACTTGAATGTCCCCGCCACTGGGTGATTGACCTCAACGAAGTAGTCTCGAGCCTTGAGGTGGGCATCGTTGACTACCTCCGCCATGTTCCTCACCGGCGCGAAGGGCACCCTCTTTTCAAGGCAGAGCTTGTAGATCTCCTGTTTGGTGTGCGCTGTCAGCCAGGGCGCCAGGCGGCCATCCATCTCGTCCGCATACTTCAAGCTGATCTGGCGGCGATCCTGGAACCGAGGGTCGCTGGAGTACCATTCAGGCACCTGTCCATCGCCCAGCATCTCCAGGAACCGCTTCCATTGATAGCCTTGGATGGCGATCATGCTCATGAAGCCGTCCTTGCACGGGAGTATGGTATACGGGTAAACGCCGGGTGTGCGGTGCCCCCAGCGCATTCTCTTCATGCCGTGCATGATGAAGGATGACTCTTGGTTGCCGGTATGGAGCGTGGCCCAGACTTGGGCCTCAGATATGTCGACATGCTGCCCTTTGCCGCTCGCTTCACGCGCGAAAACGGCGCCCATGGCAGCTGTGGCTCCAGCCGTTCCGCTCTGGTAGTGGCCCAGGCACAGCGGAGGCGTCAAGGGCTCCCGGCCCATTTCGCCGGCGCAGACGGTCTGACCGCCTAGGGCGCTGGCATTGATGGCATATCCTTTGTAGTCCCGGTACGGACCGGTCTGGCCGAAGGCGGTGATAGAGACCACGATCAGTGCCGGGTTGACCTTGTGGAGGCTCTCGAAGTCGAGTCCGAGGGCCTGCATTTGGGCCGGTGGGTGATCTTCTATCAGGACGTCGGCCGTCTTGAGGATGTCCTTGAGGATGTGTTGACCGGTGGCGGTCTCGATGTTCAGCGTGATGCTGAGCTTGTTCGTGTTCAAATACAGGAACAGACCGCTCTTTTCGGGATCGGGCAGATAGTCGGGGAACGGGCCCCTCTGTCTCGCCTCGTCGCCGACGCCAGGCTTCTCAATCTTGATTACTTCGGCACCGAAGTCGGCCAGGAGCTTGCCGCAGTAGGGACCGGCGATGAACTCGGCGAGTTCGACTACTCTCAGACCGGTGAGGGCTTTGTCGCTCATCGTGATTGTGAGAATGATTATATTCCAACGCGAGGATGAGGTGCAAGGTTGGCTTCTTCAACCCCCTTGGTCCCCCACTCTTGGGGGATAAAAGAAATGGAGAGGGGCGAAGCCCCTCTCCACGCCCCACATCCTGTCATTCCCGCGCAAGCAGGAATGACAGGGGTAGAGGAGGGTTCCAAACTCGTGGCTACAGGGACTCATGTCTGAGGCGGATCTTCGACGAAGCCCTCGGCAAAGGGCAAAGGAGTAGATGGCACCGGGTTCTTTGCGCGCCAGACAGCCTGAAACATATAATGAAAGCTGCTATGAGAGCCATGGTGATGCTTCCCACCTACAACGAGAAAGTGAACATCGAAAGGATGGTGCGAGAGATACTGAAGCATGATGGTGTCAGCGTCGTGGTCGTGGACGACAGCTCTCCCGACGGGACAGGGGAGATAGCCGACAGGCTCGCGGCGGAGAACAAGGGCAGGATTCACGTCATTCACCGGAAGGAGCGGGGCAGGGGAACAGCGGGTATCGCCGGCCTCAAGTACGCCCGCGAGCAGGAAGTGGACTGCGTATTCGAGATGGATGCTGACTTCTCACATAATCCGAGAGATATTCCCAGGTTTCTCGATAGGATCGGGGACTTCGACGTGGTCATTGGCTCCCGGCTCGTGAAGCAGAGCAAGTCGGTCAGGAGCCCGGTGAGAAGGATCATCGGGAACGGTGCCAATCTCTATGCCAGCCTCTTCATGGGGTGGCACATCAGGGATTGGTGCGGCGGCTACAAGTGCTACCGGCGGGCAGCGCTGAGAGGGCTGGACTTCGACAGATTCCGCTCCAAGGGCTACTCCATCGGCATGGAGACGCTGTATCGCCTCGGCAAGAACGGCTGCACTTTCGTGGAGATCCCCATTGAGTTCACGGACCAGCGGCAGGGCAAGTCGAAATTCGGCTTGCGTGAGATCACAGGGTATGCAGCGAATGTCCTGTGGCTGAGGCTCGGCGGCTAGCCGACGCGCAGCGTTCTCAGGAACCAAACGCCGATCGCTACAGGGACGTGAAGCGCCGGCATGAAGATCTTCGCAATGAAGAAAGCGGTGAGTATTCCCAGAATCGCCCCGCCGATGACATCCGACGGGTAGTACACCGCCGCGTAGACCTTGGCCAGCGGCATCAGGATCGCCGGGACCAGCATAATGAGCCCCCATTTGCGGTTGAACTGCCAGACGCCGGCGGCAGCGGCAAAGGTGAGAGCGGAGCTGTTGCTGGGAAACGATGGATCGTGAATGGGGTAGAAGATGTGTTTGGTGACCGGGTCCAGCAGTTGGGGCATGTCCTGGAAGGGATGAGGATGACGCCAGACGTTGTTGGTGATCAGGACAAAGCCCATGCAGGCACCGATGCTAATGGCGCCGCAGACCACAGCCATCTGGTTCTTGTGGCGTTCGGGGAAATCACGGCCCATGAACCAGATGTAGAGCAGGATGAGCGAGATGCTGACCGGCAGGAAGTAGTCATTGGCCAGGACCGTCATGAGCCTGTCCAGCATGGAGCTCTTGCCCACCAGGTGGCTGATCCAGAGGACTATGCTCTGGTCAATCTGGATGATGAGTCCCAGCATCGCTCTCGTCTCTTCGTCTGAAGGCTAGTCTCAAGGCCTCAAACCAGCTCACGTACCTCAGCTGATATGCCCCCTCCAGCCTCTCCTCCTGCCTGGTTCCTTCCCGGCGGCGGTACACGAACATCTGGAGCAGGGAGGAGATGATCAACGTGACTACCAGGGCGGTGAACGTGGTCCAGCAGAAGACCGCGAATTGCTGTGCGCCCTCCACTCCGGTGCTCCGCATGACCGTATCAATACGGTTGTCTCTGAAGAAGAACCACCAGAAGGCGAACACGATGGCGGCGATCGACAGTGTCAGCGTGACGGGCTTGTTCCGTATGAACAGCATGCCCTTCAACTGATGGCAGGTGGCTATCAGTTGAAGCATGCCCATCACGGCAATGAATACGAAGATGCAATATTGCCAGGCGCGCACGACTTCCAAGGTGATTCCTACGCGCCCTTCTTGCTGCGATACGCCGGGGTGCACCACTTTATGTACTTGCGGTTCCTGCCTCGGATCACGTCGCTGTATAGGTTCAAGAGCTTTCGCGTTATCGGGCCCACCTTGCCCTCTCCGATGGGTCGGCGGTCTACTTCCACCACCGGGGTGACGTTGGCTGCCGTTCCGGTCATGAAGCACTCTTCAGCGGTGTAGAGCTCGCTGCGGTCGATGGCTCTCTCAACCGTGTCGATCCCCAGCTCGTTCTTGGCCAGCTTGATCACGGTGTCGCGAGTGACTCCCTTCAGAATGTTGTCGCAGGAAGCCGGTGTCACCAGCTTGCCATCCGTGATGACGAAGATGTTCTCGCCGCTGCCTTCAGAGACGTGACCATCCTGCGAGAGCAGAATAGCCTCGTCGTATCCATTATCGTGAGCCTCGGTCTTGGCCAGTGCGCTATTGACATAGATGCCGGTTACCTTGCCCCTGGGCGGGATCATAGTGTCATCTACACGACGCCAACTGGAGACGCCGCATTTCGCCCCCTTCTCGGCGTCGAGATAGGGCCCGAACGGAGTCACGAAGATGAAGAAGTCATCCTCCAGGTTGTGGAGCCTGACGCCGACCACCTGTGAACTCTTGTATGCCAGGGGACGCACGTATATGTCCTCGCGGTAGCCGTTCTTCTTAACCAGGTCCACGGTGATCTGGCACAGCTTGTCCACGTCGAAGGCGAGGTTGATCTTCAGAATGCGGCAGCTCTTGTGCAGCCTCTCGTAATGCTCTTTGAGGCGGAAGAGGTACATCTGGCCTTCCTTGGCATTCCAGTTGCCGCGAATACCCTCGAAGCAGGCGGTGCCGTAGTTCAAGGCGTGCGTCATGACGCCGACCTTGGCCTCGGACAGAGGCACGAATTTCTTCTCGAAGAACGCTATCTGCGGCATCTCAGTCTCCTTTCGCGTGTCTTAGTCTGATGCAATCCGGCGCATCAGAAGGCCGCCGTTGGCATCGATTCCCACTATCGAATCGCCAGTTCGTTGCATGCGAAGGACGTCTTCCCTCGCTGCCAAGTCGCCTCAGCGGCGCTAACTATTATAGGCCTTCAAGCTCTGGGGGCACAAGAATGCGTGCACACGATGCCTGCGGGTCACCATGGCCACCTTGGGCTGCGGGCAAATGCAGCCCAAGGGAATCGCCATCTCCCGCGCACTCCTGCAATGACTAGCCTGAGGCCAGTGGCGATGACTTGGTCGGCTCTGGTCCGACTGCGCCGGATTCCCTTCTTGACCTGACCGCGGTCCAGAAAATGTAGAGAATGGGAATGCCCATGTTGAACTCCAGCAAACTGTTGAAGAGCAGCACGTCGACATAGTCCTCCGCAGGACGTATGCCGGAGGCCAACAGGGTGATCTCCATGCCGAAGTGGACGAGTACGCCGATCATGAACAGATAGAGCATGCGTCGCAAAGTGAGGGACTTCATGGGGCGCCAGATGTATTTGAGCAGGAGCAGGAGAAGGTAGCCACTCGCCACCATGGCCACCTGCACGATCCTGGCGTTAGACATGTCCCGCCCAATGTTGATGGTCCGGTCGTCGATGGCGACATGCTGGCTGATCAAGGCTGTTGCCATCCATCCCCCGTACAGAAAGAGCGCCCAGAGCAATCTGGTCTTCATTGACTTTGCCCCGAACATGACCGTCACGTAGGAGAACTCGATCATGCCGTAGGTGAAAGAGAAGTAGACCAGGAACAGATCGCTGTTGAAGGGCACATCCAGGAAGCGTGTATGCTGAATGCGCAACCACAACACGTCGTCTGCCAGGAAGACGACCAGCGCGCCGAAGAGCCCGAACCTAAGAGCCAGCGTCTGCTTCTGCTTGATGAGGATCAGCATCCAGACAGCGCAGAAGAGGAGGTCCAGGTATACGAAGTCCATGTCGAAGGTTCGGGCCACATAGCTGCTCACAACCGGTTCTCCTGTTGAGCAGAGGTTAGATCATGTCTGAAAGGAATCATTGCTGGAGATCTGTGTTGTCGCATTGTGACCGCGAGCGACTACCGCCACGGCACCCGCCAAATGATAGTGGATTCGGAGGGACGGTTCAATGGCATCTCCCTGCCGGGCATAGCTATGCAGTCTGCTGTTGACACTGCATGGTGGCTCCGCTGATAATCGTAGCAGTGCAGCGAATCTGGGGATGCCGCTTTGGCCGCTCACCACCGTGAGTGGCCGTCGTGAACGACCGGCAGCCTGGGGCGAGGAACCGAGAAGTGGAGTTTCCGAAGGTCGTCGTATCCAAGGAGACACTCCGTCCCCCTTCTTTCGAGAGAGACGTCCAGTACGTTGAGTTCAGGGAAGACCCGCTGACAGGGAGACGGTGTCGGATGAACGCCAGAAGAGCGGGGAGGATCAAGCAGACGCGGCCGACCTCTGTCCCGGCCGAGATATCTGAGAAGAAAGAGGGATGCCCCTTCTGTCCGGAGAACATTGAGCAGGCAGTAACGAAGTTTGACCCGGGGTTCTACCCCGGCGGGCGGATTCGAAGAGGTGAATGCTGCCTCTTTCCTAATGTATTCCCTCTCGCCAGCTATCACGTTGCCGCCACCGTGTCCACCAGCCACTTCCTGGACCTGCACGAATTCAGCGCTGGGATGGTGAGTGACTGCGTGATGGCGGCCAGAGAATTCCTTGCAGTGGTGCATGGACTTGACTTGGAGGCGAAATACCCCATTCTCTTGTGGAACCATCTCTCTCCCAGTGGTGCCAGCATGGTGCATCCCCATGTTCAGGTGTTGGTTGATGTGAGGCCGACGTCATACCAGGAGACCCTCCTGGAAGCCAGCAGGAAGTATCACGGCCGGACCGGGCGGAGTTTCTGGATGGACATACTCGATGAAGAGAGGCGGAGAGGAGAGAGATACATCGGAGAGAACGAATCAGTGGCGGCGCTCGCCAGCTTTGCCCCTCAGGGAAACAGGGAGGTTCAGATCATATTCAGGAGGACGAGCAACCTGATGGACCTGCGGGACGAAGAGATCGCGGGCTTCGCTGAGTGTGTCGTCGGATTGCTGAAGGCCTACAAGGGAATGGGAGTGAACTCGTTTAATATGTCGACATTCTCGGGGCCTATGGGCGACAAGCTTGAATACTACTCGCTTCATGCCAAACTGATCTCGAGACCGGCGCTGGAACCATTCTATCGAAACGACACGGGCATTCTAGAGAGATTCCACCGTGACGCCGACATCGACGTGATGCCGGAGTCCTTCGCTGAGAGCGCCAGGCAACTCTGGGGAAGGTGAGAGGTTTGGACATAAGGAAGATGATACTGGAGGGCCTTCGGCAAGGGTTTCGCGCCCTGGGGCGGCTCCTGGGCACGGTGCCGGCAAGATGGCTCATTCTCATGGGGATACTGGCGCTGCCCATAGCCATTCTCTCCGTGGTGGTTGCCCTGGTGTCCTTCATCCTTGTTGCCCTTCTCGCAATCCTGGCGGTGCTCTTCTACCTGCTGGTCTGGAGGCCGGTGTTCGGGACAGGTAGAAAACGCGAAAAGGTGATTGAAGCCGAATACACCGTCAAGTCAGAAGATGACCAGTAGTGTGTTGTCGTGGCATGTAGAAGGATGCTGCGGCGTCGAGGCCTAGATGGGGTTCTGTTGGTTCGGCGAAGGAGAGTCCATCGAGAGAAGCTGCGCCTCAATGTGTGAGGTGATTCTGTTCATTTCGTCAGCAGACGCGTGATACTTGGCTGGAATCCTCTCAGGTGAGACCTCTCCACCGGTGATGAATCCCTTTCGCAAGAGATACATCATCGTAGTGCGAAGTGGCGACCAGACACAATAGCAGGACGGTCAACCTGCGCATCCGCACTGTGATGGTGCGATTCGAGTCGGCGGTTCGATTGTCGGGCATCTTGACAGAAGGGGCCTCAAAGTCAATTCGAAGTCTTGACTAATCCAACCGATCGGAATAGAATGCGGGAAACGGCTCCTCCCACGAGGCCGTTCCACTCTCGGTCCGCCAGGAGCGCTCCTTCCGCCACAGCCGAATGGGCGTCTGGCACACAGTATGGGATAGACGAAATGGCTGTCACGTTTGATGAACTTCACCAGCGGTTGAAGGATGAGCGGGAAAAGCTTGTCAGGCAACTGGAGCAGAACAGGGCCTCTGCTCCCGCTGTTGGCGAAATGAAGGAAGGCAGCCCCTATGGGAAGAAAGAGGAGGGGGCTTCTGAAGCCATGGAGTTGGAGAAGCGGTTGGCCCTGGAGAAGCGGCTGATGGGAACCTTGGCTGAGGTCGAACATGCTCTCCGCAAGTTCGAGCAGGGGACCTATGGCTCGTGTGACACTTGCGGGCAGTTGGTCGAGATGGAACGGTTGGAAGTCCTGCCTCAGGCGAAGCTCTGCCTGAACTGCATGGCGCAACAGTCCAAGAACGCCAAGGGGAAGTTCCCTGGCCGGTAGTTGATTGGCCAAGAGGCTTCGCGTCTACCTCGCGTTGTGCAGATTCTACGTCTGGTGGTGGTGGTTGCTGCCCTTCTTCTCAATCAGACGTGACAGGCGTGCTCCACTGGTTCTCTTCTCTACTGCATTCGCAGCATTGGCGGCGGACCAGCTGACCAAGCTGTGGGTCAGGAGCGGCCTCGAACCGGGCCAGTTTGTGCCTGAGCACGGCATCCTGCGGCTGACCAATTCCAGCAATGATGGGATCATTTTTGGAATCGGAGCACCCACGGCCTTCGCCATAGTGATGCCTGTAGTACTGATCGGTCTAGCTCTGCTGGTGTACTTCTGGTATGGTCCCATCGGCAGCAGACTGGTCAATATCTGTTTGGGTCTCTTCATCGGGGGGACTTTGGGGAACCTGGTCGACCGGATCATCCGTGGGCACGTTACCGACTTCATTGATGTCCGTCTCTGGGGTGACTTACACTGGTTTACCTTCAATGTGGCCGATGGCTGCATTATTGCGGGGATTGCATTGTTTGCGCTGTTGATCTCCGGGCTGCGCCTGACAAGAAGCGTGAAACAACGCCAATGATGGATGGGGGCAAGCGACTTTCTGTCTCTGCGGATAGACCAGGTGCCCGGCTTGATCTTTTTGTCTGTCAGTCCTGCAAAGGGCTGTCTCGTTCCTTTGTGCAGAAGCTGATCGATGACGGGCATGTTCTGATCAACGGGGAGTTGGGTAGGCCGAGCCGCAAGGTAAAGATCGGCGATGTGATCCTGGTTCACGTGCCCCCGCCCGAGCCCTCCCCTGAACTTGTTCCGGAGGAACTGCCTCTGGACATCGTCTATGAGGATGGGGATATTCTGGTGGTCAACAAACCTGCGGGGTTGACCGTCTACCCCGCTCCCGGCCATCCCCGGCATACACTGATGAATGCGATCCTGGCCCACTGTCCGGAGATCACCCGCATCGAGAGTTCAGTCAGGCCTGGGGTGGTGCATCGCTTGGACAAGGACACTTCGGGGGTGATGGTCATTGCGAAGAACAAGACTGCTCAGTTGAATCTGGCGTCACAGCTCAAGGGCCATCGCATGCTGAAGAAATATTTGGTGCTGGTCAGGGGGTCTCCATTACCGGGGCGAGGCTCCGTGGAGGCTCCGATCGGCCGCCATCCAAAGGACCGCAAGAGAATGGCGGTGGTTGAAGGGGGGAGACCGTCCCGCACGTTGTATGAGGTCACCAGACGGTTCAACGGTTATTCAGAGGTGGAGGCGACACTTCAGACTGGACGCACCCACCAGATCAGGGTTCACTTCTCTCACAAGGGTTGGCCGGTGGTCGGGGACGCAGTGTACGGAGTCAAGGTGCCTTGGCTGGGCAGGCAGTTTGTGCATGCCCGTACGCTTGGTTTGCGGCTCCCCGGGAGTGGGAAGTACGTTGAGTTCCAGGCGGAACCGCCGGCGGACCTTCGAGAAGCGCTGCAAACGGTTTCATTGTTGTAGGGTCTATCCTAGTGATGTGCTCGTAGCGCAAGGAATCGACGGCCGTTGCGCCTCCTCAGAGACGCTTCTCTATCTTGGCCCAGGAATCGCGCAGGGCGACTGTCCGGTTGAACACCAGCCGCTGGGCAGACGAGTCCTTCAGGTCCGCGCAGAAATAGCCCAGACGTTCGAACTGAAAGGAACTCCCGGGTGCCGCATTCACGAGGCTGGGTTCGACATAGCCCATAACAACCTCCAGCGAGTTCGGGTTGAGAGCGCCTTCGCAGCCGTCTTCGACATCACCGGGATTCTCTAGCGTGAACAGGCGATCGTATAGTCGTACCTCGGCCTGGAGCGCGTGAGGTGCTGAAACCCAGTGGATGGTTCCTTTGACTTTGCGCCCGTCCGGTGTGTCGCCGCCGCGAGTTGCCGGGTCATAGGTACAATGAAGCTCGATAACCTCTCCGGTGCCCGCATCCTTCTTCACACCGACGCAGGTGATGAGGTAGGCGTACCGCAGCCGCACCTCGCGGCCGGGCGCGAGGCGGAAGAACTTGTTCGGAGGCTTCTCTCGGAAATCATCACGTTCGATGTACAGCACGCGCGAAAACGGCACCTTTCGTGTTCCGGCGCCAGGGTCCTCCGGGTTGTTGACGGCGTCCAGATCCTCGTTCTGACCGTCGGGGTAGTTGTCGATGACCACGCGTAGCGGGTTCAGCACGGCCATGACACGGGGGGCGGTGCGGTTCAGATCGTCACGGATGCAGTGCTCCAGCAGCGCTACATCGATGGTGCTGTCCGTCTTGGCCACCCCAATCCGGTCGCAGAAGTCGCGAATGGAGCTTGGCGTGTAGCCGCGCCTCCGCATGCCGGCAATGGTCGGCATGCGGGGATCATCCCAGCCGGAAACCTGTCCGTTCTCTACCAACTGCAGCAGCTTGCGCTTGCTCATGACGGTGTAGGAGAGATTAAGGCGGGCGAACTCTATCTGCTGCGGGTGGTAGACGCCCAACTGGTCGAGGAACCAATCGTAGAGCGGGCGGTGGTCCTGGAACTCCAGGGTACAGATAGAGTGCGTGATCCGTTCAATCGAATCCTCGATACCGTGGGCCCAATCGTACATCGGGTAAATGCACCACTTGCTGCCGGTGCGATGGTGGTCTGCGTGCAGGATGCGGTACATCACCGGGTCTCGGATATTGAGGTTCGGCGATGCCATGTCGATTTTGGCGCGGAGCACACGGGCGCCGTCTTCAAACTCCCCCTCCCGCATGCGGGCGAAGAGGTCGAGGTTCTCTTCGATGGAGCGGTTTCGATAGGGGCTCTCCTTGCCCGGCTGAGTGAGAGTGCCGCGGTAGTCCCTGATCTCGTCGGCGCTCAGGTCATCTACATAGGCCTTGC
>Ga0209286_1000205_pt1 | contig 14476 bp, 16 predicted proteins | sample PPLLak1March2015_2_FD_187250 | JGI IMG/M metagenome (GOLD analysis project Ga0209286, IMG submission 187250) | Freshwater sediment microbial communities from Prairie Pothole Lake near Jamestown, North Dakota, USA - PPLs Lake P8 Core (3) Depth... | ecosystem: Environmental > Aquatic > Freshwater...
AGTGTCCAATGATAGGTCCACTTTCAGTCCCCTTTTCCGAAGACTCCTTCCTGAAACCCACAACTGTTCACTTTCATTTGAAAGTGTTAACCTCTACCAAAATCAAAAAGCTTACGCGCTGTCTTCCTTATAGTTGAAGAAATTTTCTTCTCTTTGAACTTGAATAAAATGGGGGAGGCTTTCGCCGTAGTATTAAGATCAAATGAAAGGAGCCGGCTACATGAATAGAAAACTAATCGTATTAGGGCTAATATTCTTCATCTCAATGATGTTGTCGGGTTGTTTGTGGTGGCCTGGTGGGTTTGTGGTCAATGACCATCCTCATGGTTACTACTATCAGCACCGTGACCACCACCATGACCAGCACCATGACCGCTCTTATCAACGGGGCTGGAGAGGCCACAGGCGTTGATTTAGATTTGGAAAACAGAATGCTTTAAGATTTTAATGGAGAGCATGATGATGGTCCTGCTAAAACATCTGTCGCTCTTTCTCCTTATTATTTCGATTTCCAGCATGGAATCATGGGGTCAAATCTAAATTATGCATTTTTGTTTTCTGCTAAAATCCGGATAGATCTGCGAAAAGTCCCTATATTATTTTCCTCGGTGCTACTTTTTCTTGACATACAACTCCCTCCTTTATATTGTTAATTCATCCAACTCCAAACCATGATCTATACGCATGTGCTGAATCGCGGCGAGAATATGAGGAACGACGGGAAAAGGAGGTACGCAATGGGAGACAAAGGCAAGAAGGATAAGGACAAGGGTCGCAAACAGAAGATAAATAAACAGGAACAAAAGGCAAAAGAGAAGCTAGCGAAGGAACCGAGAAGAACCCCTTGACAGAAAGCATGCTGAGGTGCCCGCCTCACCCATACGGTCAACATGGCCGTGTCCCTTGATGGACAGGCAATGGCGGACGGTGCCACCTCGGTGGTTTTTTCGGGGAGACAGGGGTTCAAACGCATGAACACCACAATTCGTGACGAAGTCCGATGCCTGATCACGGACGTTCCTTCAGGGAGGAAACATCATTCAAATTGTTGTGGATAAAGAGAAATGCAACCGCGATGGGATTTGTGTTGCCGAATGTCCCGCTCAGGTTCTGAGGCTTGAACAAGGAGATCCCTGCCCTGTGCCTAGTTCCGACTTTGGGGAGGTGTGTCTCCGATGCGGCCATTGCGTGGCTGTGTGTCCGACCGGTGCCTTCAGCCTGGACTGGCTTAGGGCGGATGAATGCCTGCCGATTCGGAAGGACTTTGCCCTTTCCCCTAAAAAGGCCGAGCAATTCCTTCGCTCCCGACGTTCCATTCGAGTCTTCGAGAGCGAGCCCGTTGAACGGAGCCAGATCGAAAGACTCATCCAAATTGCCTGTCATGCGCCCTCGGCCAAAAACGCCCAGCCTTGGTCGTGGGTGATCATTGAGGACCCTTTAAGGTTAGTCGAACTGGATGTCATGCTTGTGGACTGGATGAAGAGTGTGATCCAGGCAAACCCGGAAGTGGCGGAGTCCCTCAAACTCCCTCGCACGGTGAGGCTTTGGGAGGAGGGGCGAATCAAGCTGCTCCGAAACGCGCCGCATCTGATCATCGCCCATGTGGACCAGACCTGGCCCTTTGGAGTTGAGGACACCGCGCTCGCCCTCAGTTATGTCGAACTGTATGCCCCTGTCTTAGGGCTGGGAGCTACATGGTCAGGATACTTCTACACAGCTTACAATATGTACAAGCCGCTGGCCCAGGCAGTGCCCGTTCCCAAGGGTCGAAAGGTGGTTGGGGCCATGATGGTGGGCCGCCCCAAGTTCAAATATTACCGCCTGCCTAAGCGTAACCAGCCCAAGGTGGAATGGCGATAGTTGACGCCATTCTATGGGCAGACTGGTGGATGGGCAGGTCATTCAGTAAAATCGAAGAAGTGTTGACTTCAAAGGTAGCAGATTTTGTCTCAATGTCCAGACCCCTTATCCGCCAGGCGGATCTCCCCATTCTCTGGCACTCCGGAGAGGGATCAGACAAGGCCCAACGTATTTCCTACAACGTCTGCCTGGCGATAGGCACTGCTCGTATGACCTGTCGGGCTAAGATGCAATAGTACAACATTAAGCATAATGCACCCAATGACTCCTTCCTGTAGTCCTCAAGGCGAGTATCCACATTACTATACCAGATTACAAACGATAATCCTTATTCAATCGAAGCAGCTGTCAAACAAATAGGGTTCCTACTCCCCCAATATTTCCATTTTGAAAAAACTTTCATTTGTTGACAAAATTTGGCCTTGAAAGAAAAATCAGAAACTCATTAACATAACGAATGTAATCAATAAAAATGCACTCTACTCCCTTGGCATTAATCTTGCTTGGGTATATTCGACTTAGGTCTTTTTTGAGCTTTCCCCATGTTCCAGAGCATCAGGCTTAAACTCTCCTTTTTCATATTTGTGCTTCTCATTTTCACCACTATTGTTTTCTCTTTCACCACTATCAAAATCTTGAATCAAACGATCCTCAACGAGATTACCAAAAGAGCGGAAACCTTAAGCAAAAGCTCGGCTGCTGCAGCCGCTTACAGTCTCATCTCCAGCGACTTATTGGGCATTGATCACATCGTCTTTAAAGGAAAAAGTTCGAACAGTGACATCGAATACATGGCCATCGTTGATCGGAAGATGAACATCCTTGCCCATAGCGACATCAAAAAGAGGGGAGAGGTTCTGAAAGAGGCTGAGGGACGCACCATCAAGAAAAAGGGGGATGGCACAATCGTCAAAGAAATTCCTTCCTCCTCTGACACAATTTTCGAGATTTATGCCCCCATTCTTTTTAAGGGAAAACTGCTCGGCGGCGTCTTTGTCGGAGTGAATCAATCAGTTCTTCTGAAAGCCCAACAAATAGCGCGGAAACAGATTTTGTGGCTGTTTGCTATCACGCTTCTTGTGGCAGTGATCGGTGTTTTTGGTCTTTCCTTTTTCATCACTAGACCCATAAATGAACTGGCCTCCGGTGTGGATGAGCTTAGCCAGGCGAGACGGGCCAAACCCCTTCGCGTTTATTCGAGGGATGAACTCGGGAAGTTGACAGAAAGTTTTAACGCCATGAGCAGGACCATTATGGAACAGCAAGAAGAGCTCGCCAAATATACTCGGGAATTGGAAGAAGCTTATATTTCTACGGTGCGCATACTGGCAATGGCGATCGATGTCCGTGACCCTTCTACCCTTGGTCATTCGATGAGGGTGGCTGTCAATTCCCTGATGATTGGAGAAGAGATCGGTCTGAGCGAAAAAGAACTTGAGGAACTTGAGATAGCCTCACTTTTTCATGATGTGGGAAAACTCAGAACCCCAGATTCCATTCTCTTCAAGAACCGGACTCTTGATTCCAAAGAGTTCAAGGAGGTCAGGCATCATCCCGTAGATGGTGCGGAAATTCTGAAAAGGGCTAAATCCCTTCAGAGGTACATCGCTCCGGTCAGGCATCACCATGAGTATTACAATGGGCAGGGCTATCCGGATGGGCTGGAAGGGGACAAGATTCCACTTTATGCTGCCATCATCGCTATTGCAGACACGTTTGACGCAATAACTTCAAGAAGACCCTACAAGAGGGCCCTCCCTAAAGCAGAAGCGATTCAAGAGCTGAAGAAAGGTGCAGGCAAACAGTTTCATCCCGACTTGGTCAAGGCTTTCCTCAGGGCAATGGAGAGAGGTAGATGCCCGCGGTTGCACCCTTATCTGGCAGAGGCAATTTGATGATCTATTTACACAAAAAGGTATGGATCTCCCTTTCAATCCTTCTGCTTCTCTCGCTATCCTCGTGTGGATGGGGAAAACGAATACAGCTGAAGAGTACCCTGAGCGAAGCTGAGCAGGATCTCATGTCTGGCGATTTTCAGAAAGCCCTGGATGCATATCAATTTGCCTTCCAGAAACATAGAGAAGATGGCGAGATATTAAACAGTTACATCGGAGCCATTGAGTCTATAAAAACCATCGGGGACGGAGCTTTTGAGAGAAAGGATTTTGCCCAGGCACAAATCATTTATGATCTGCTGCTGAAGAACTTCCCCCGGTTCAGCGAGTTTGACAGCCGGCTGTCGTTCGAGAGAAACTTATTGATCAAAAGACTTGGACTGAGTCGGGCGCTCGGTGTGGAAAAACAAGGCCAATCCTGTCTGAAAAGGGGAGATGTTCAGAAAGCGATCGATATCTACAGAGATTTTCATCTACAATACCCATGGGACACCATCGTGCGGGATCGCTACATAAGGATCTTAGAGTCAATCAAAGGCAGAGCGGACGCTGCCTTTAGAAATAATGACTTAGGGCCTGCTGGATGGACTTACAAAATACTCCTGAAAAATTACCCCTCCCATCTTGCACGTCTTCTTTCCTACAACAATGAGTTATTGGACGCGAAGATCGAGAGCTGTCGGAAAATATTGTTCGAGAGTGGTCTCGAACAGTATCGATTCGGAAATCTCCCTCAGGCCGTTTCTATCTGGAGAAGTATCCTGACATTTGATCCTGAAAATCCAGAGGTCAAAAAAGCAGTGGATATTGCAATCCTTCAGTCTAAAAATCTTGAGAAGGCTAAATAAATACAGCAAGTTAATGATTCTCACCAAACAATTATAATTAGAGACAAAAAAGGTCACAATTTTCCCTTTCCTAAAATTTCAATTTTCAAATAAATCTTTAAAAATCAATAGGTTTAAGCCCCCAATCCCTTTTGGCATTGAAATTGCTGTTTAACAAATCAGATTCATTGGTAAAAAAGTGCCGATAAAGCCAAACCACGAGCGATCGTTGTACGGAAAGCCACGCCTGCGTGCCGAAACGCAATAAGCATGTGGGCGTGCCTGTATGCCAACTGCACTACGGCGTGCAGGCACGGGTCCCGGAATTTCTGGGACAGCCGGGTTGCCGAAGTAAAAGAAATTTTGCAGGGCCCGTGGTCTATACTGACACGGGCCCCCTATTTTTAGAGTGGTTTAATTCATCTTTACCCCGTTAGAAAACCCCGCTGTTTGCAGCGGGGATGAAGGTAATTTCCTTATGGGAGCGAACACGGGGTTTAATGCCCCGTGTGTCGGCCTTCCCGTTAGAGGACCAAAGGTCTTCTAACGGGGTTTACTGAAAACTCAAGAGGAGAGGAGATTGAACTTAATGGAAAAGCTGCTAAAGCTTTTAAAAGATGATAAGGGTGCTAGCGCTGTCGAATATGCGCTCCTTGTAGCCATGATCGCAGCAGTTATTGTTGGTGCTGTCACGCTTTTAGGCGGAAATTTAAAAGCGACTTTCGATTATGTTGCAACCATAGTCCTGAAACCTTAGTCCTGAAACCTTAGTTTACCTAACTTAGGCCATGGCATCGGGTATTACGATCTAGCTAAAGACTTGTAGGTGGGTGAAAGTTTCAAATTGACATTTTAGTTCGCAGAATTTTGAGAAAATGAGGACTCCTTCCTGAAACACGCATTTGGGACCCCCTCCCCAAGTTGGTAGATTTCAACTCGAAACCATCAGGGAACACAGACTGACAGTGAATGCCATATTATACGAACTTCGCATAATATGCTATTACGAAGGAAATGCGAAAAGAGAAAAAATTAATTTCATTTGTTCTCAAATACCTACAATTGAAACTTTTGCGCTAATGAAGGCGGCCTAACAACCGCTTGGAGAGGGACGCCGCTTTATCGGCGTCCCTCAAGCGGAACGTTATCACATCGAAATCAATAAAAGGAGTAGGAATAGTTTTTTTCTTTAGTGGAAGCAACACGGGACTTTTGTGAAAAAAACTTCCACCTTGAACCTTTACAACGGTAGTAGAATTTGAAAAGGGTTTATTTGAATTGTCTTAAATTATCGTCAACTAGCGGCAATTGAAAGAACGTGGGAATTAATCGGCTTGGCATGAGGCTTGCTTAATTAACACAAAAAGGGAATAAACCCATATTCACAAACAACGGAGATATGAATGATGGATTGAGATGAACCCGAATAAGAAAAATGAGATTGGAAACACGATTATTATGGCGGGTGTTTGCCTTGTCGTTCTTGGGCTGATAATACTGACTCCTATATTGGTTTTCGTGTGGCTGGCACAGGGTTAGGAGAATTGAGGCTTATGAATTTTACTGGCTTGACCCAAAGGGGGGATAGCAGTTAATTGGGGTTTTACCCGAAAGGAGAAAGAACTCTGCAAGAGTAACCCAAGAATGTATTATTCGATGGGGAAAAAATATTTTTGGCAAAGACTTCGATACCAAAGATATCTTCTTCATTCAAGTGACTATAGATGAAAAAACCGTCAGAATTTTTCGGCCTGTTCCATTCACTGTACCTCACGATCGGAGGGAGGTGTTAAGAAATGATGATCTTTGAAGGGGTAAGATTAAAGAGTAAAATGACAGAAACTGTTTTTGAAGTGAAGAAGATTAAAGACAAATCAATTGTCTTGGAATCAGAGGAAGGGTCGCACCAGGAATGGACAGATATGGGTTGCTTGCCTCTCTTTTTTGAGGTGGCAGGTAATAAGATGGTCTGATAATGAAGTCGGTTCGGAAGTGCGTGGTGGCCTCATAGGAGAAGGAAGTAAGAGTTGGTTCTGCATTCAATTCTGAGAGGGGAAGGCAAAAATGGCTCCGCTTTCTTATCAACATTGCTTTCCGTAATCATTGACCTCCAGACCATCTTACTATTGAATTCCCAAGTGCTTGACTTCAAGTGGTAATCAATAACAGTTAAGTTTCAGCCTTTTCCGTATCTCTTTCCTCACTTTTCTAATCGCTACCATCCAACAAAAAGATAATTTTCACACCCTATTTTTCGTATTGACAAAACGACTATGTTTGGTATGGTTGTTTCAACGATTCTAATGACTTTTCTCTTTCCAAAGGGGGTGATCCTTTAGGCCCCTTTGTCCTTAGAGGCTTCTGCATTTTAATCAATAAAAAGAGACCGGAAGAAAACGAAGAAGATAATCTTAATTTCTTTAGCATGTGACTTACATCTTATTCAGCGGTTACTGACATGAGGGTCTTTCTTTCCATCCTTCAACTTCCATCCCGGAGGTTCGTCATGGAGAACCACCTCAAAATGGGCAAGCCTTGCTCCTGACAGGAAGCAGTTGTCCTGTTGGGAGCAGCAAGACCTGCAATTCGAGGGTATCCTTGATAGGTTCTCCTTATCCGTAGTTACTGTTCAGAACTCGGACAACGAGCTCAACGGTGATCATAATCCGTGTGTGGTGAAATAGGACTTACATCATAACCTGCAGAAATGTGCTGTTTGTTGATCTACATTCAATCACCTAATCTAAGGAGAGAGGAGGATTGTTATGAAAAAGTTCATTATGGCCATCATACTTGTCACCACTATCCTCTTTAGTGCGTCGGCGTTTGCTGGCGAACCCAACGTCCACCATGTGGTGCTGGTTAATCTGAAGGACGGCGTGACCCCCAAACAGGTTGAAGAGATGACTACCGTTGGTAAGGCACTTCTCTCGAAAATCCCGGGGGTTCTGGAGGTCTCCTTCGGCAAAAAGGCCCGAGAGGATCGTCCCATTCATATCAAAGACTACGATTTGGCCATATATGTGAAGTGGGAGAACAACGAAACCGGTAACGTCTATGGGCCTCATCTACTGCACCAGACCTTGCTGAAGCTTTACGGGCCGCTGTTTGCCGTCCTGAGAATAATCGACTTCTACGGCAACTAATATCCTGAACGCCTACAATCACCTAAATCAACACAGAAGCCCGTCCCTGTGACGAGCTTCTGTGTTGATAAGGCCACCCTGCGTGAATGCGGGATGAATGCGGAACGTTGTTGAACTCTTTTACTTATTGACGAAGCACCTTAGTGGCCGAACTACGTAACCTCAATCTTTTCAAGAAGGTCCCTGATCTTTGATACAGATTGAAGAAATGGCCCAGTAAACATGACAAGAAAGGAGAACAGACAAATGATCAAAGTTAGTGCGTTTTATCCGAATGAAGAAGGCAAAAAATTTGATATGGGGTACTATTTTAACAAGCACATTCCCATGGTCCAACAAAAGTTAGGGGCTGCATGCAAGCGTGTGGCTGTGGAACAGGGGCTGGGCGGGGCAGAGCCTGGATCACGGGCAACCTATATCATCATGTTTCATCTATATTTCGATTCGGTAGAGGCATTTCAAACTGCCTTCGGCCTGCACGCGCAAGCGATTATGGGAGATATCCCTAACTACACCGAAATCCAGCCCACGATTCAGATCAGTGAAGTGAAAATATAGTAATGCGGGCACTGCATGCCACCATTCCCAGTGCGCCAGCTTCACTTCGGTTATTTGTGAATAACAGTATAGGCGTCAATCCAGACGCCTATACACGTTTGAAAGTTTTACTTGATCAATATCCCCAGAATGTGTATATTTCAGCCAGTAATCTACACGACCACATTTTGGTGCCAAGAAGCAGCTACTCTCTCTTGCCTTTAGGTTATGAAAAAGATTAGTAAGATTGGGTAACTTTCAAACAGATTTTCGTTTTGACGAAATAACATAAAAATAAATGTTAGAGGGAGGGTTCCATGAAGCGTCTCCTTGCGTTCTGTTGCTTCACGGTGTTGATCGGCCTCTGCCAAAGCACGTTGGCACAAGCCTCGCAGAAGGTTGTTGATATTCCTACCCGCCCAGGCGTGACGCAGCGGTTTGTCTATCTCGCACCGGAAAGCCCCAAAGCTGCTGTAATCCTGTTTGCGGGTGGGCATGGCGGCCTTCAGATATTTCCGAACGGCAGCTTCAAGTGGGGAGAAGGAAATTTCCTGGTGCGGACTCGTCAGCTATTTGAGAAAAATGGATTGTCCGTAGCCGTCGTTGACGCACCATCTGATCGTCAGGCTGCACCATTTCTCAGCGGCTTTCGTCAAAGGCCGGAGCATGTTGCAGACATAAAGGCCGTCATTGCTTGGCTTAAGCAGCAAGCCAATGTTCCGGTATGGTTGATCGGAACAAGTATGGGAACTTTATCGGCTGCCTTTATTGCTACACAAGTTGGTCCAGGCGATGGTGGGCCCGATGGGCTGGTACTAACTTCCACAATTTTGTCCCTCGACGGCGGTCGTCCTGTGCCCGCGATGCCTTTGCAAAATATTGCTATACCGGTTTTGGTCGTACACCACGAGAAAGATGGTTGCAAGCTTTGCGCTTATAGCGAAATCCCTCGCCTGATGGAAAAGTTGAGCTCGGCGCCCAAAAAGGAATTGGTGGCCTACAAGGGCGGAGAAAATCGCGGCGATCCATGCGAAGCACTTGCATATCACGGCTTCAACGGACTGGAAAAGGAAGTTGTATCGAAAATTGCCGAATGGATCATCCGGACAAAGTAAGCCTTTCTCTCTAACTTCAAGGTCAACGAGGACGGCGTGAAAAGCCGTGCCTCCTGTTACCTGACCCGTTACCGGTCACATTCAAATTGTAATCCATAACCCATCTAAACTATTAAAGCTGAAGAATCATAGGTCAAAGAAACAGCTCTATCCTGATCTTATTCTCCAATTTTTGCAGCAGACACCCTGACACCGAATTTCATATGTTAAGGATCGGCAAGAAATCCCTTCCCAACCGGTGTACCATCATCTTTGCTCCCCTCCGCTTTAGGGCTGACTCCTTTCGTTGGAAAAAGTTTTTCAAAAGTCGCCAAATCCTTCGCTGAACAGTACTTCCCGTAACATGGATGTTACATTTCTGTCCCGCCAAACAACGTTTCAAGCAGTAATCATGCGCTTTAATCTTCAAAATCTTAAATAAACCATCAGGTGCATATTGGTTCTCGAAATTCATATTTAGACTCTTGAGTAGGCAATCAGATTCACACCATACAGTCTAAACTGTGTAACCCAATTCACACCTTACTAAATCATCTCCAAAACCACTTTTCGATTACTCTAACGATATTAAAGGCTTACTAGATATCATCTTTGGATCCCAAACAGGCATTCTTCTTGCTCTATCAGAGGTGAGAGGTGATGAGCATGAAGAGGTTCTTAATATTGTTCATTTTGATTGTTTTTGTGACGGAGTAATTTGGTTTTCGAACCTTAAAGATCTCTCTCTATGAAAAAGTGGAACAATTAATACTTTTTTTACTTATGCCTGACCCCAAACGCCGACCCCCCATTTCGAGTGTGGATTTCTATTTCCGTATCCTCCTTTATGGACATACAAGCCATTTGTTACCTCCGATGAGGGCGATGATGATAAGGATGATGGTAAGGGCGGTGGTAACGATAATAACCACCATAGTAGTAATAGGGATATGGGTATAGGTATCTGTAGAAATAGGGGTATGGGTAATAATATGGTTCAGGATAGGGTTGCTTACTGGGGGGCCGCTCAACTCTAGCATACTGACTTTCGATTTCTAAAAGGAGATCCTCAAATACCTTCATTGCCTCAGCCTCGCTCATGGCTATTTTGCCGGAATCGGCTGCCGCACCGATGGCATCTTGCAGTTCTCCTATGATATCAGGCGTCACCGGATAATCAGCAATCCACCCGTTTTCGGGTGCAATGCCTACCAAAGCCAACATACTCTCGGCTTCTGCCTCGTTCTTAGCCGGTCCTATTCTTAGTGCATCAGCCAACTTCATCGCAAAAAAACCTTCGCGGACTAAACTTCGTTCAATTGAACGGGATCCCGGTTTGGTCTGCTCCGACTGTAAATAATACCCTCCCTCTACTGGAGGACTAGCGCATTGGGGGTTAGCAGCTACTCTATCTTGAACAAAAGTGATCCGACAGGTAGAACCAGAGCCAGCAAAATGGTACTCCCATGTTTCAAGAGTTGACCCATTAACGGTCTTATAAGTGATAAGGTCTGTTCGTCCCCACAAAGAAACCACTTCTTCTTTCGTCATGGCAAGTTTAATATCTGAAACATGACGGGGGTGGCATGAAGAAAGAACAAGAATAAGAACAACAAAAAGAAATGGACAGATAATTCTTTTCCTTTGCATCTCCACTCATCTCCTTTTCACAATCTATGCTTATCAATATACCTTAATTCTCCATTCTTTTCATCTTTCTATCCACCACCTTCCCCATCTCCAAAAACTCTTCCTTCATCTTATTTGGTCACTGAATCCTTCTCCAATACAGTTTGTTCTGTAGGGTCTTTTCTGCGTAATCCACAAGTAGATGTTGAATAGTTGTCGAATCGAACTCTCTCCCTCTTGATAGGAACCTTCTCCACCATTTTGCTTAAGAAATAGGCACACATAACTCCTGGAATAATTTGTAATCCAAATCTTTTTTTGGTTTGGAGGCGGTTCTCATATTTCTTTCAGAAAACAAGGAGATATAAATTATTTCTCAGGTCTCCCTCTCGGTCTTCTGGCATCAACCCCCTTCTTCTCGATGTTAAATTATTTCCGAGAGATAATAACACGGAAAAGGTTTGATCGATATGGAATTAGGATGGAAACTCAAGAAATAATTAATTTGCCGTCAGGTGTAAGTAATTTGATCTCCGAACCGCGAAAATCCCTCATCATACTTTCGTCGGAATAACCTTTTCCTAAACAACTGGGACATAATGTCATCCCATATTTGTCAGGACTAAAATCCATGGCCACTTTCACCCCCATTCGCTTTTCTTTCAACCATATTTAGACCTTTTTTGCCCCAATACCACTATATTTTGTGTTTGTCAACAAAAATTCGTTTTGAATCAGTGATTCCGCAAATCGATTATTTTGAAGGGACGAGAAACATGGGTAACTGCTTATTGTGCATAGAATTTAGAGGTTGTTTTCAATTTCCCATCGGCTGTGGCCAACCTTCCAGAGTTGGCGAATCAAACAGTGGGAAACATTTTTCACTTTTAGTGGAAGCAATTCGGGACTTTTGTGAAAAACGCTTTCACTTTTGGGTTTTGTTAAAATAATAAGAATTTGAGAAACATTTCAAATTATCTTCAATTTACAGCAACATAGAATGAATTGACCGTATTTGACGCTACTTGGCAATAAAATTGCTTACTAAATAAACCTACTTTTATAGAAATTAAATCGAGGATTGCTGTATGGTAGCCTATGAATTTTACTTGAATGACTCTGAAGGGAATAAAAATTTGATTGGGATACTACCGGAGAGAAGAAAGAATCCAAAGAGAATCACGCAGAAATCGATTTTGAGGTGGGGAAGAATGCTTTTATATGATAATGCGGATAGAACAAGTTTTTTTTTCGAAAAGATAACAATAAGTGAATATACAGGTAAGTTTTTTCGATTTAATCCATCTTTAAAGGCTTACTAGAAATGAAGCCCATATCCATTCTCAAACAGCAAAGGCAGGGTCAAATGGCTCTGGTTTTTTTGTTGTGGCTTTCTATCCGTAATCGTCAACTCCTTACGTGGCATTATGTCAACTCTTTGTAGGTATACTCATCAGACAAGTGAGTGCGTCTGTCTAATCAAGTATCGTTCAGGACGCCTTCAATATTTCTTGTCAGACGACAAACGATCCTACACTATGCTTAACAATTACCAATCCATCTCTTTTCAGTCGGGAAAGCGCCTCGGATACAGCCGTATAACCAGCATCGAAATCTTGAGCAATTTTCTCCCGAAACAATCTTTTGCCTTTCTTTAATTTGCCTGAAAGGATCATCTGTTTCAGTTGGTCATATACCCGTTCTGAACCTAGACTTCTTTTGATCTTTTTGGGAAAGATTTCTTTGAGGACTTCATTGGGTATTCTGTTTCTGGATTTTTTCATTCCTTCCGCCTTGACATTGACGGTTTTGATCGGTTTCAGTCAATCTTGAACTGCTTTCTCTCGAAACCTGACTGTCCCCTTGATTTTCACATAGGGAATATCAATCCCCTGGATAACCAAGAGTAGATTTGTTCCAGGTCGGACACCCAAGATCTCTGCCAACTGTGAAGGAGTTAGAAGTTTTTCCACCCTATACCGACTTTACGTTTTGCAGTAAAAAGACTTAATGTATTCGTATGCTGCATTAATTTCTTTTAGTTTTTCTTCCGCTTTTTTCTGAAGGCGTGGATTACCAACAAACCGGTCAGGATGCCAGACGTTGGCCAAATCTCTATAAGCCTGGTTTACTTCTTCCTGTGAGGCACCTGGTTTAAGCCCAAGTATTTCAATGCATCGGGTTATTTTTTCGGGTCCCTTCTCCTTTTTCACCCTACGGAAAAACAAGAAGAAAATGTATATTATTACAAAAACTATTATTACAATTAAGATATTTCTCACAATTTTTCCTTCTTCATTTTCCTTATTAACAACCTTCACTATCTCCAGAAACTCCTCTTTGGTAAATATCCCTTTCTCCACAAGTAATCTGGTGAGGGCTTCCTGTTGGACTACCTGGGACATGAGGAGTTCTTCAAACGAGACGAGTTGTTTGGAATTAATCGACACCCGTAGAAAACATGCTCCCAGGCACACTCTTAGTGTTTATCGCAACCAAGATATCTAAATAATCCCGTCACAAAATTTCCCCATGTCGGAAGCAACCTGTCGATTTTGTATGGTAGAAGCGTTGCGCCTCCATTAACAAGTTTTTTGTGTACCTCTTCTAATTTCTCAAATTTCAAAGGGAAAGTTATCTTCCCTAATTCACAGATCAAGTAAATACTCCTTGCCTTTTCATTCACATCTATTATACGCAACCGCTTAAAACCATCCCCTGCTAAAAATTCCTCGTTGTTTCTCTTCATTTCCAACAACTTTTCCCAACCAAAAGAACACTTTATTGAAACATTCTCTCTTCCAACTTTCTCCTCAACCATATTGCCTCCAAAAATATTTTTAACAAGGCCTCTCCCCTTATTCCTTGCTTTTGTTTATTTTACTTTACGGTATTTCTCTTTAATTTCTATCCTTTTCTTGCCTTGTTCATTTCCTTATTGACCACCTTCACCATCTCCAAGAACTCCTCTTTAGTGAATATCCCTTTCTTAAGAAGCAGTCTGGTAATAGCTTCTCGCTGGACTACCTGAGACATGAGGAGTTCCTCAAAGGAAACGATTTGTTTAGGGTCAAGAAGGATTGCCATAGAAGCCTCCTCCTGTTGCTTATTTTTGGAGGATAAAAAACCCATCAACTCATATTATCAGATTCACCTTCTATTCCCTTTTGTTTATTGGCAAGCGCACGCAATCTTCTTTCCTTCCATTCTTTAAACTCTTTTCGAGCTCTAAGTTTTTTGGGAAGCGTTTTTGGTTCTATAACCTCAGTTAATTCTGTCACCCCTCCTTCTTTGATCTTGGATTCGATAGAAACCAGCATCTCATAAATCCTAAAAACCACCACAAGACCTTCACAAAAAAACCTCCAGAATAGGTGAGCAGCCAAAAACAAAATTGGCCATAAAAGTGGGTGCCGTTCGAGAAACTCTATCTCTGGAATCATTATGATGTGGAAAATAAATTGGTTTAACAACAGGACTAAAGCATA